>JAEEGK010005248.1_pt1 | contig 31333 bp, 23 predicted proteins | sample 8958771 | NCBI WGS metagenome assembly JAEEGK01 (sample SAMN16246547, study PRJNA631951) | gut metagenome | biome: gut microbiome; feature: rumen; material: SC-attached | host: Bos | place: Iran: Karaj | collected 2018-10
TCCAGGGTGATGTCGTACGTGTTCAGCTCCATTCCGGAGATGACGACCGTCGCAGAGCTGCTGAGGTTCTTGCAGATGTACATTCCGGAGACGTCCTGCCCTTTGATCTTGGTTCCGGACGAGGCTGTCGGGACGCTGCTTCCGTTCTTGGTGACGGTCAGGACGGAAAGGTCGTGGATCTCGTCGGGTATTACGGAGAACGCCACGGACTTTCCGTCGGTGACAGTGACGATCTCGCACGAGAGCGGGTCGTTGGGCAGGAATATGAACTGGCCGCCGTCTATGTCGATGAAATACCCTGACGGAGGGTAGCAGCCGCTCGCATCCTCGTCGTAGGCTCCGTTGAGGTAGAGCACCTTCGCATCGGAGGGCAGCACGAACGAGGCTCTCTCCAGCGCAGGCGAGGAGTACATCAGGATGGTCTGGACAGAGGCGCCGTCAGATGTCGACAGGGCCCAGGTTCTCACTTCCGTGACCGATCCCGGGATGGAGATGATGCTCTCGGACTTGAGCCCGTCGAGCGACTTCGGCATTATCACGGCTGTTTCGTCTCTGATCTCTCCGCCGGATATCAGCAGGGCGTCGTCGGCGTACACGGAGCCGTTCTCCATCTCGAGGAAGCTTCCGTCGGTGTCGAAGGTCCCGCTCTTGGAGAGGACGGAGCTGACGGCCGCTCTGGAGACTCCGATGTAGCTGGAGTCGATGGAGAGGAGCGAGGTGCTGTCCACTCCGATCAGGATCTTTCCGCTTGCAGCGGCATCTCCATCCACGATCGTCGCTTCGATATAGGTGCACCCGTTGTCCGTATCGTTTTTCACTAACGATTTGAGAGGCGTTCCCGAGAAGGCCCCTACGTTGTCGAAAGGCATCTCGCTGTGTATGATGAAGGTGTCCAGTTTCGTGCAATTGTTGAATGCATTGGGTACGTTGAGGTTCACTGTGCCGCAGATCTCGATAGCGCCGAGCTTGGTGCATCCGCTGAAGGCCTGGTAGGGGATGACGAGGTACGAAGGCTCCAGGACGATCTTGGTCAACGAGGCCATGTTCTGGAAGCTGCGATCGATCCCGTTGCTGGAAACTGTCGAAGGAACGGTCAGCTCGGTGATCCCGGTGCCGGAGAAAGCGGATGCTCCGATGCTGGTCACGTTCTTGAGGTCGATCGACTTGAGAGCCGTGCAGCCGCTGAACATGCTCTCGGGGATGGACGTCATGTCGTCGGACAGCGTCACAGAGCTGAGCTTGGTGCAACCCTTGAACATGCTGTTCGCCGCCACGGAGCCCTCAGGGAACACGAAGCTCTCCAGAGCTGTGCAGCCGCTGAACATGCTGGATTTGAACGTCTTAACGCCTCCGAGATCGATGCTCTCGAGCGAGGTGCAGTTGTTGAACATGCTGCTGGCACCGGCCTTGAGCAGATAGGGGAGAGCGATGCTCGTCAGGGAGGAGCATCCGGAGAAAGCGCTCTCGTCGATGAAGTTGACGTTCTCGGGTATGTCCACGGACGTCAGCGAGCTGCATCCGTTGAACGCGCTCTTTCCCAGGTAGGTGATGCCTTCAGAGAGCCTGACGGACGTCAGTGAGCTGCACTTCTGGAAGGCGTTGTTGCCTAGGACATCCACGGAGTCCGGAAGACTGATCTCGGCTATGTTGGAGTAGTGGAACCCATAGTCGTTAACGAAGCATATGGTGTCCGGCAGGGCGAGGGAGTCCATCGTGACCCCGTAGAAAGCTCCTCCGCCGATGGTGTCAATGTCTTCGGGGATCTCCACCGAGGTGAAGGAGGCGGGGACATAGACGAGGGTGGAGCCTAAGGTCATCATATCGGGAATGCCGGTTCCGGCGAAGACCGTGTGCCCTATGGAGACTACGCTGGAAAGGTCGAAGGATTCCAGAGAGGAACAGTTGAAGAACGCCTTGTTTCCGATGGTAGCTACGCTGCCCAGCGTCAGAGAGGAGAGCTCAGTGCAGCCCTCGAACGCCGACATTTCTATGGAGGTCGCGCTGGGCAGGGATATCGTTGTAAGCGAGGTGCATCCGATGAATGCGCTGTTATAGACGGTTCCGACATCAGCGAACGCCGCCGTTTCGAGAGATGTGCAGTTCTGGAAGCACTTCGAGGGGATTCCGATGGCGTTAGGGAGCGTCACGGACTTGAGGGATGCGCAATAGCCGAAAGACATGCTGCCGAGCGCTGTCACAGACTCCGAGCTGAAGGATGTGAAAGCGCACCCGTAGAAGCAGCTGTTGGAAAGCTCGGTAACTCCGCCGAGATCGATAGACGATAAGTTGGTGCAGTTCTTGAAGCAGCCGTCAGGCAACGAGGTGACGGTGCTAGGGAGGGCGACCGAAGCGATCGTCGTGTTCTTTGTGAACGCCGACGAACCTATGGTGGTCACCGTGTATGTCGTTCCCGAGTTTGTCACCGTGCTAGGGACGGTCACGGACGCTGTCGAGGATGGTGCTTTCGTGTACGTGGCGGTTCCATCGTCCAGAAGGTTGTATCCAGCGCCATCGATCGTGGTGGACACTGTGGCTCCTTCGGAAGACGGGGCCGTCGCGATCATCAGGACGAAGGCCAGCACCGCGAGCGCGATCATCCTTGACAGTTTGACGTTCATTGTCTCATCCTTCCATCCCTGGCCAGAACATTCATCATGTTTTAACCGACCAGTCGGATTGTGGTATCATCCATAGATGAATTGATAATGTATCGTCAGACAGCGTATAAATCATGACGGTTAACATATTCTTCCATGTTTTTGCTTGTCTGAAAAATGTTTGCCGGGCGAGGGGGCCCCTCGTCCAGCTTAAGGCTCAGCTGCGGACCATCTTCGAGGCGACCTTCTCGAACAGGGAGTTCGACAGGTTGTCGGCGTTCACGGTCAGTCTCTTGCCTGTGACGGGGTCCCAGAACACCCATCCGTAGAAGGAGTTGCTCTCGATAGAGGGGATGCTTCCGAACTCTATCGACCCCAGGCCCTTGCACTTGTAGAACGCGTAGGCTCCGACGGAGGTGCCGTCCTCGAGCTTCAGAGTCTTGAGGGAGCCGCAGCAGTAGAATGCGTAGGGGCAGATCTCCCTGACATCGGACAGGTCGACGGCTTCCAGCGAAGAACAGTAGGCGAACGCCTTGATGCCTATGCTGTCGACGCATCCCAGGTCTACGGATTTAAGGTTCGTGAACTTGTAGAACGTCTTGGTTCCAATCTGAGTCACGGCATAGTCGAATCCGAGGTGCCTTACAGATTCAGGGACAATCAGGGACTCAATTAGGGAATCAGAGCACTTGATCAGAGCAACCGTGTTCTTGGAGGTTACTTTGTACTTGAAATCGTCGATTTCGAACACTTCGTTCATCTCAGATATGTACATCTTGAGTACGGAGTTCTTTCCCGTGAACCTGCGTCCGGCTAGCTCGTCGTATGACATCTTCACGCCTTCGTCCGATTTGAAGGTGAGGATGAAGAACGCGTTCTCGCCGATCGTGATGTTCTCCGGGAACGTGATGTCCGTCAATTTCTTGCATCCGCTGAAAGCGCTCTTCTCGAGGTTTGAATCGCCTATTATCTCGAGAACGGACAGTTTGTAGCAACTGAAGAAGGCGTATGCGCCCACATCTCCGGATATCTTCACGGATTCCAGGTTCCTGCAGTAGGGGAAGGCTTTGTAACCCACGCTCTTCACGGCGGTCAGGTCGGCGGTCGTTATGTTCTCGTTCCTGTAGAACGCCTTTTTCCCGATGGATTCCACTTCGTAGACGTTGCCGCCGTACTCCACGGTCTCCGGAATGACGAGATCCCCCTGGAACGAGTCGGTGCACCCGGTCACGGACACAGCGCCGCTGTTCCCATCCAAGGACGTCACGGTATAGTACAGGTCCTCCAGGAGGAACGTGGAACCCTCGTCGAGGCTTCCGTACAGGGCGTAGAGGCTGACGTCCTCGGTAGGCGTTATCAGCGTTCCGGCTTTGTACTCGGTTCCGGAGCCGTCCGGCTGCGTGTTCCAGGATTTGAACTCCTTCCCTTCCGGAACAGGGGTCCCTTCGGGCGTTCCAGGCAGGGCGATGCTCTTCCCTTCCACGCAAGAGATGTGGACGACCGTGCGGGTTTCCAGAACAGAGATTTTTCCCGTTACGGTCGTCTTCATGGTTCCGCGGGTGTTGAGCAGCTTGAGCACGATGACGAACTCGTGGTCCCCTATGTTGTCCTCCCCTGGCGTCGCGACTATGAGCGTCTTGTCCGTAGTCGAGGCAAGGGTGTCGCAGGTCATCCAGCCGTCCGTTCCGGTGATGGTCTTGGCTCCGTACATCGATTGGGTGGAGGTCCTGTTGAGCGTCAGGTACATCTTCTTCCCTGCCACGACCTCCAGCGTCCCGATGTCCACGGTCTTTCCCTGAGCTCCCGCGTCCGCCTCGTAGCTTGAATCCCAGTCCTCCCCCACCATCGTGTCGAGGCGGATGGTGTTGAACTCGGAGATGTAGTATCTCTTGAGGGTGAACGTTCCGAAATCTGCCGACCTGTCCTGGTACACGAGTCCGTTGGAGCCGGTCCTGTGGGATCCGAACTCGGGGCTGTATCCGCTGCACACGAACTTCATGGTCACGTGTATGATGTTGTCTTTGGTGTTCGCAGGTATGACGATGTCGTTGAACTCCCAGCTTCCGTCATCGATGTAGGTCTCGCCGAATATCGTCAGGGAGAGGGTTGCATCCGCCTTGTAGAAGTGGGACGCTGCAGGGGCCTGTGCGCATGACACCTTCACCGAAATCTTGTCTCCAGGAAGGAACGCGTCGCGGTCGAGGTTGATGAACGTGACCTTGATGGGCACCGCGCGGACAACCTGGAAGGAGATGCCTGACCCCGTGTCTCCGCAGATGACGTTCGGTCCGTCCACGACCTTGGCACGGCAGCGGGTGGCGCTGTCCACGGTCTCCGTCTTCTCGAAGGAGACAAGCGCTCCGTCAGAGTACACGGGGGCGTACTGCCAGGAGCGCCCGGAATACGCTTTGTTCAGATAGATCAGTCCGTGCGCAAGGCCCTCCGCGTAGTAGACGTAGTCGAGGTCCGAGTCGAAGTGGCTGCCGTAGGTCCTGTCCGCGGTGCTCCCGTGCTTGATATCGACGTTCATGTCAGGCCCCGCATCCGGTCCGACAGTGACGACGAACAATCCTGTTCCCTTACCCATGCCAGCGTACAGGACCTTCTCGTCCAGACCGGTCATGTTGAGGAACCTGGCGTTCACGGCTTCGTAGGTGACCAGCACGAAGGCTGTGCCCTCGCTCTCGGCCTTCATGGTGTTCCCGTCGAAGGATACGACGTCCGAAGCGCTTCCGTCTGGAAGGATGGCAGAGTAATGGAAGCATGGCGAGAGGAAGAACTCGTACTCGGCCTCTTCGCCGTAGGAGACCCTCTGCGGGTTCACCTCGAAGGAGTCGCCGACGTCCATCCTCAGGAATCCTTCGGCGTTGATGTTGAGGAACAGCCTGGAGGCCTCCTCGTCCTTTCCGACCACGTCCGCCGACAAGGACTCCAGCTTCTCCTTGGTGACCTCGTCCTTCAGCCCGGACTTCATATTCAGGACGCAGCACTGGTCGGCATATCCCTTGGAGGAGACGCGGTATCCATAGTCATGGCCTACGATGAGCCTGTATAGGTACGTAGTCTTCTCGCCGTCGTCCTCGACGCTGAGAGGAGCGATCTCGAAGGGGACGACCGCATCGAAGGCTTTCATTCCCAGCGATACCTCCGAACCAGTGGGAACTGTGAGCCTGAAGTCCGAAGCCGCAGGCATCATGCATTTGTACACCGTCTTCACCGAGTTGAGCGTGAAGGACTTGTGTATCGGACAGAATCCTTTCGCGACGCTGTCCATGGAAGGCACCAGCGTCACGTCAGCGATGTCGTTCAAATTCGCCACGAAGCTGATTCCGGTGTCGTCGACAGAGATCGGATCGTATGAAACCTTCCCGTTGTTCAGGACGAGCTCCGCGGTGTAGTCCGTTCCGTATTTCCATCCGCTGTTCCCGACGGTGATCTTCGTGGTGAAGAACCTGAAGGAAGCTGAGTCCTCCAAGATGACCTCCCTCTCGTTGTACACGGTCCCGCCCTGGGACCTCACCGAGAGCGTGTAGGCTCCCGGCTCCATCATGGCCGACACAACGCGGTTCGTTATCTTCAGCACGGTCTCGTTCTCTCCGTCGTCGAACACCGCTTCGGCCTCAATCGAGAGGGTCCCGCTGACCTTGACCTGGCATTCATCGTCCTCCGCGATAACCGAAGGCGACAGGACGACCAGCAAAGCGGCCGTCATGAGCATCAGAGCTCCTAAGCATGTCTTCTTCATCTGATCACAGCCTCGGCCCTTTACGGATGAGCGCCCGTCAGGCCGTTCCGGGCTCAGGAAGCATCCTGTCCGCACGGAACTGTGGTGTCTGTCCGAATCTAAAAAACGGGGAGCGTGCCCGTACGCTAATCGCAGATGTTCAATCTAGCTCGAGGATCCTGAAGAGCTCCTTGCGCTCGGCCTTTGTGAGGTTGCGGTACTCCCCGACCTCCAGATCTCCGAGCTCTATGTTGACGACCCTGATCCTCTTGAGGCGTTCGACCCTGTATCCGAAGTACTCGCACATGCGCCTGATCTGCCTGTTCAGGCCTTGTCTGAGGATTATCCTGAACTCGTGCTCGGAGAGTTTCTCCACCACGCACTTCTTGGTGACGACGTCCACATCGATCGGGACGCCCTTGGACATCCCCCTGAGAAAGGATTCGGTGACCGGCCTGTCCACTTTGACTATGTACTCCTTCTCGTGCTCCCCTCTGGAGCGCATGATCCTGTTGGCCAGCTCCCCGTTGTTGGTCATGAGGAGAAGCCCCTGCGAGTACTTGTCCAGCCTTCCGACGGAGTAGATCCTCTTGGGGTATCCGATGAAGTCGATGACGTTGTCCGGATCGTTAGGATCCGCTGTGCAGGTGATCCCCCTGGGCTTGTTGAAGGCGAGTATGATGTCCTCCTCGACCCTGGATATGGGTTTCCCGTCCACTTCCACGACGTCCTTGTCGGTGACCTTGTCTCCCAGGACGGCCGTCCTGCCGTTGATGGAGACCCTTCCGTCCTCTATCAGGCGGTCAGCGGCTCTGCGAGACGCCACTCCCGATTCGCTTATGAACTTGTTGAGGCGGACTCCGTCATCGGTCATGAACGTGCATATGCATCGTGGATTTAACGGATGCTCCTGTCCGACCGCAGGCTGGATACCTAAGATTCATTAACTGCTCCAGTTATGCGAATGCATGGCCTTCTTCTCGAGGAAACCCAAAGGTCCCTTCATCAAGACGTCCGAGATGACTATGCATTGGGACACCGAAGACCCATTCATATTCGTGTCTCACCACGAGGACGACTACCCTCATGGCAACGCCCAGATGGCTCCGCCTCTGCAGGAGATCTCCGGGAGGAACCTGGGCCGCGATTACAAGAAGACGTTCGGGTTCAGGATGTACAACGGAAAGGTGGTTCCAGGATTCCCCATGCATGCCCATTGGGGATACGAGACCATCACCTTGCCACAGGTAGGATACGTGGACCATTCCGACTGCGAGGGCAACACCGGGCGTTTCGGATTCGGCGATGTCCAGTGGGTGTCCGCACCCGGGTTCTACGAGCACTGCGAGATGTATCCTCTGGTGGACCAGGAAGGCAGGAACCCCAACGACATCACGCAGATCATGATCGCCCTCCCTCTGGAGAAGAAGAATCTTCCGGAATCGTCTGTCAACACTGTCTGGAAGGAGGAGATGCCCTATTTCGAGACCGAAGGCTGCCGTGTCCAGGTCATTTGCGGCGAATACAACGGGAAGAGCGTATGGTCGCCCAGCACCCACACCTGGGCAGACAAGTCCCATTCAGTGAGGATCCTGAGGATAGAGCTCGATCCCAGCGGGAAGTTCGAGGTAGGTCCCGCAGACCCCAAGGTCAACAGGAACCTGTATTTCGTCTCCGGGGACAAGGCGAGGATCATGGGGTTCGAGGTCATCTGGAACCTTCACATGAAGATCGATCCCGGCGCCACTGTAGATATCGAGAACGGCTCGGAGAAGTCCGTGTTCTGGCTTCTGGAAGGGGAGCCTATCGGCCAGAAGATGTCCATGTTCGGGCCTATCTTGCTGGGGACCGACCAAGAGGTCAGGGATGCCCTTCAGACAATCAGGCTCGAGGAATTCAAGCGCTGGCCCTGGGACGTCATCGACAGGGTCAACCCTGTTGATTCCGGAAGGTTCCTGCTCCGTTCCGACGGCACGCGCGAGACCCCTCCCGAATGATCAGTACCTGAACATGCCCTCGTGCATCTTCGCGACGGCGATGAAGATGAAGATGGCGGCCGCGATAAGGGACATCGCAGGCTGCCAGATCCCTTCCTCTATGCGTTCAGGCTCGCGATAAGGGTCCAGGCCGTCGTCCCTCATGTACTCCCCTGCGAGCTCGCCGCGGGAGAATTTTTCGAACGGCTTCGATACCGCATCCATGTAGCTGTCGACGGTCGTCTTCTTGGAATCGTTCTGGAAGAACGAATCAGGGACAGCACCGTGAGATGTCCCTGATGTGCATTCCCCGATGTCCCTGATATATCTGTAAGTGCCGCTATCAGCTGTGAAATCGATGTTCACATCGGCGGAATCCTCCCTGCTGCTCCATCTGCAGTAGACCTCGTCTCCAGGCTTCACTCCTTTGTCCTCGTCGGGATAGATGAAGTCGGAGACTGTGACCGACCTGGTGTCCCAGATGCCGTATATGTCGGCGTTGGAGACGACGCCGTCATGAACGAAAGATGCAAGGAGATCGACGAATCCATACGTGGTCCTGATCATGGTGGACGAGTTTATCGCATAGATCCTCGGGTCGTACTCCTGGGCGGTAGCGGTCTCGCGAAGGTCGACGTCTATTTTCAGTATGATGCGGCCGGTTATGGTTCCGGTGTCATCAGACGAATACTCCATGAACGGGAAGGTGCCGTCGGTGACGTCCACGTCGAACGCGTCGTAGCCGGAACCGTCCGCTTCCAGCGCCATGGAGAGGTCGTATTCCAGGCAATAGGTGTAGAACGTCTCCATCTGCTTCTTCTGGCTGACAGATCCTGTGCCGTCGCCCGAGGTTATTTCGAGGCTGAAGCGGATGTTTGCGGCTGTAGCCTCGGTCTCCGGGCAGCCGTCGCCTGACAGGTTGATGCCGACAGTCTCCAGCACGTAGCGGTGGATCATGTCTAGGAAGCCGTCTCCGAGAAGTTCCTCCATCTCCTCTTGGGGAATGGAGTCGTAGGACACCTTGAAATCGGAAGAGGCATCGGCTTGGCCTGCGGGAACCAGTGCCAATGCGACTGCCAGCACGAGCAGGATCGCTGCCTTCGGGGTCATATCGACGTCCTGTGGAATCCTGGTTTGTCCAGGGCCTTGTATTCGAACGTGCCATGCTTGTAATAGTTGCTGACCAGCAGGGTCCCAGTCTCGCTGTAGAAGTCCACGGAGATCACAGCATTCATCGGGAATGCGTACTCGCCTATCGTCAGCGACGCCCTCCTCTGGATGTCGATGCTGCCCAGGGACGAGCAGCTGCTGAACGCCTCGTACCCGATCTCATCGACGCTTGCGGGAATGGTCATCGAGGTTAGCGACGTGCATCTGGCGAAGGCCCTGGTTCCTATGCTCTCGATTCCTTCCGATACCTGCACAGCAGTCAACGAGGTGCATCCCTCGAACGCCCTGTCGCCAATGCTCTTCACGGTGGTGGGGATGACGACGCTCTTCAGGGCAGAGCATCCGTAGAAGGCGTATGTTCCGATGGTCTCGATGCTTTCTGTGAGCTCGACCTCCGTGAGCGCGTTGCAGTCGAAGAAGGCGAAGTCGCCTATGCTGGAGATGTTGTGCGGGAGGGACACCGTCTTCAGGTTCTTGCATCCTTGGAAGGCCCCATAGACTTCCGAGGTGCCGTCCGGGACCGACATCTCGGTGAGGCCGGTGCAGTTGGCGAAAGCGTTCCATCCCAGCGTTCTGAGGCCGCTTGGCAGCTCCATGGTCTTGATCGACGAGCAGTTGGCGAAAGCGTTGTTCCCTATCGTCGTGACTGTCGAGGGAAGCGGCGCTGTTTTTATCCAGGAGCATCCGGAGAACGCGTTGTTCCCGATGGTGGTGACCCCATCGGGTATGACAACCGAGTCTATCCAGTCCTTGTCGAAGCCGAACATCTGGTTGTTCGCTCCGTTGCAGATGACGGAGACGTTTGACGGCATCACGAGGGTCCCTCTGTATGTTCCTTTCCATGTCACTTTGGAGACTGCATCGTCGTCGAACGTGAACATGTAGGCCTCGTACCATCCGCCGCTGCTGTACACCATCGCGGCTCCAGGCTCGGCCTTGGATATCCCTTTGCCTCCAATGAGGTCTGCGGACAGGGTGAGGTCCTCCCCGGTGGCGTTTATGATGGTAACCTTGTAGGGGTCGTCGAAGATCTGGGAATCCCCTTCTATGGATACGCTGGACTCCCCTATGAACGTCAGGGACACCAGCGAAGGGCATTCCGAGAACGCTCCCGCTCCGATGCTGGTGACCGTCGAGGGTATCGTGACGAACCTCAGCTTCTCGCAGCCTATGAAAGCCCCGGCGGATATCGATGCGGTTTCTTCCGGGATGTAAAGCGAAGTGAGCGTTGAGCCTCCTGCCTCCACCGATGGCTCGTCGGCATCCGTCTGTCCCTGCTGGTACAGGGCCCCTCCGAATGCCAGCATCAGAGTCAGGAGCACCACGACCAGAGCCGCGGTCTTGATGGCGTCCATGTCTTCCGATGAATCTCCAGCAATAGATAAAGATAGGGTGCTGCAGACGATTTTTTTAGACCTTGCGACCGCAATACGGACAGAATTCAGCATTCGTTTCAAGGATATGGCCGCATTCGGGGCATATGCTGTCGCGGTCGAACCTGCGTTCGGTCCCGATGCCGTCATAGTCCGGAACGTAGTTCGGAGGGTATCTCCTGCTGGAGATGAACTTGAACACGAGGAACGCGGCGATGACGGCGACTCCTCCGAGAACGAGACCCCATTTCTCCAGGAACGTCTTCTCGATGTATCCTACGGTGTAGGTTCCGGTTTCCTTCAGGTTGAACGGACCGCCGTGGGAGATCTTCTCTCCGTTCCGATACGCGTCCACGAAGTAATCCAGATATTCCGACGTCGTGGGAACCTCGAGGGCGAACTTCCCCTCCAGCCCGAGCTCCTTCAAGGTAATGGGCTCCTCGTCCAGATACATCCTCACATCGCAGTCGAAGGCGCCGCTGAGGCCGTACGTCTGGGAGGCGGGGCTGCGCTTCACGGAGACCGCCCAGTTATCATAGGAACCGTTCTCCATATACTTCGCCAAGGTCTTCATGGTCAAGGAGTTGTAAGTCAGCTTGTAGTCTCCGATCGGGAGGTAGTAGTTCGTGACGGTTCCGCCGGCGCTCTGTATGACGCTGTATTTGAGCGAAGATGCGCGGGTGTAGGTGTCGCCGGAGTACGGGTCGTATCCGTATGACGTGGTGGATGCGCTCACTCCGAACTCTGTGTCGGCGACGCGGGCGGACGAGAACTTGCCGGTGGGGGTGTCGGTCTCGGAGCCTATGAGGAAATAGTCGTATCCGGCGCAATCAGGACAGGCCACGTCGTCCCAGGTGACATCGACGTAGTACCATGTGGAGTTCATGTGGACGAGGTTCCAGGCGTGCAGGCTGTCGCTCTCGCTCTCGGTGGAGCCGACGATCATGAGCGAGCTGATGCCGTTCTGCTGGCATAGGTAGTTGAACGCGCTGGCGTAGCCGTCGCACTTGCTCCTGCCTTCCACGAGGGCTCCGTACGCGTTGTTGCACTGGTCCGTGGTCTTGTCGTAGCGGGTGCTGTACGCCACGGCGTCGTGGATGGAGCGTATGACGTCCGCAGGGGTGCTTCCGCCTATGGTCAGCGCAGCAGCGGCGTCCTTGAGCTCTTTGGACATGGCCTCGGCCTCGGAAAGCGTGAGATCCCCGGTGTGGGTTATCGAAGAAGCCATGCCCGTGGCCTTGTACACGAACAGGCTGTACTCGTTCTCGAACCAGAACAGCTCGGGATGGTCGGAGAGGAACGCGCCGCGCATGATTTCGCTCTCCTCCGCGGTAAGGAAGGAGATGTCGCACTCGGACCCCATCTCGGAAACGGTGCTGTACAGCGAATCGTACGCCGTCTTCTGCTGGTCCGTAAGGCTGTCGTATGCGGAATACTCCGTGTCGGCAGACGCGACCAATTCTGATGGAACGAAAAGGACGATCGCCAGCACCAAAGCGACCACCGACAGCCTGAACAAGCGCATGGGCTCTGTAATGGTCAGGGTGCTTATCTATTTGACCCGTCCGGATTTCCATCGGATTCGCAGTTGAGGAGGACAACAGACATCAGGATGAGGGCTATACCTAGAAGCTCCGCCATCCCCAGCTCCTCGCCGAAAAGGACGAAACCGACGACCGTGGCCACCATCGGCTCGACGAACGCTATGACCGCAGCCTTCCCGGCATCCATGCGGTTCAGCCCGTACGTGTAGAGGAAGTAGGGCACCAGGGTTATCAGGACACCCAGAGCCAGCATCATCGTAGCCGAGCCGGACGAAGCGGCCGAGGCTATCTCGGTCACGTCGGAGAACGGGAGAAGGGCCACGGCGGCGACCAGGAACGTGTAGAACGTTATGGTGAACGGATGGTACCTCTTCAAAGCGACCTTGCCGAATATGCTGTACAGGGCGTATCCGAAGCCGGAGCCGACTCCTACGGCTATTCCCAGGGCGTTGATGCTCCCGAGGCCCCCCAGCACTCCAGCGGTCAGCGCGCATCCGCAGAAGGCCGCTATGAGGGCCAGGACCTTCCTCCTGGTGATCCTCTCCTTGAAGAATATCACCGACATGACCATCACGAAGCACGGGGCGGTGTACAGAAGGACGGCTGCCATGGACAGGGTGACCATGGTGGTCGCGGTGAAGTACAGCACGTTGAACATCGCGATGCTCAGTATGCCTGTGCCCAGGAACATCCAGATGTCTTTAGGGGATATCCTGAGGAGCTTCCTGTCGAAGACTGCCAGAATGACGAATATGCAGAATGCGGTGACCGAGCATCTGACCTCCGTTATCTGCATGGCGCTGAGTCCCGCATCCGTCAAGGAACGGGTGAAAATGCCTATGAGTCCCCAGAGGGAGGCCGCGACGATGACACACAGGGCGGCAGAGCCCGAATTGCGCATGGGACCGCCGTTCAGCGGACGTTCATGTAGTTGTCGTCATCGGGGATCTCGTACTTGATCCCTCCCTCGTCCAGGATGGCCTGGTACTTCGTGACGATCTTGTTCAGGTTGTTGAACTTCTCGTAGGTCTTGAGGTAGAACTCCTTCCTGTCCATGGGGAAGACCAGCCTGACCTTTCCTTTCCTGTTGTAGCCTTCCGGCTTCCTGTTCAGCTCGAGGTCGGCCAGGTTAAGGGCGATATACATCTGCAATATCTCGTCCTCCTCCGGCATCTGCCCGATCTCTTCGAGAAGAGCCTTGAGCAGATCGGGGAAGACGGGCGCGAGGTCTTTGTAGTCGGAACCGTCTTTGAGAACGAAATGAGTGCTGACGAACTTCATCGTCACTGTCAATGCAGACCGATATTAAACGGTTTTCGAACAATTACGGTCGATGGATGCTTGATGAGATAATATATAAGTTCACCATAAAGCCAAGCGATGAGAACAGCTCTAACGGTGGCGGGATCGGATTCCGTCGGAGGAGCGGGCATCCAGGCCGACGTGAAGGCCATGGCAGTGCTCGGGGTCCACGCCGCCTCAGTCATCACAGCAATCACCGCACAGAACACGCGTGGCGTTTCTGGCATCCTCCCTGTTTCGGAGGAATTCGTGAAGTCGCAGCTGGAGGCAGTTCTCCGTGACTGCGACGTCAAGGCCGTCAAGACCGGGATGCTCTACAGTGCAGACATCGCCGAGACGGTAGTGGACATACTGGAAGACCATGAGATGCCCTTGGTCGTGGATCCCGTGATGATATCCGGGACAGGATACGACCTGGCGCAGGACGACCTCGTGAAGACGCTCAAGAGGGATGTCATCCCCATGTGCGAGCTCGTGACACCCAACAGGCACGAGGCAGAGGTCCTTTCCGGCATGAAGATACAGAACAAGGACGACCTGATGTTCGCCTGCGAGGTCATCGGAAAGACCGGGTCCTCGGTGTACATCAAGGGCGGGCACTTCAACACCCCCACGGTGGTCGACTATCTCTATCTGTCCTCCGAGTTCACGAAATTCGAATACCCTCGCCTGAAGAAGTCCGGGCACGGAAGCGGATGCGTCCTGTCCTCCTTCATAACGGCCAGCCTAGCCAAAGGAATCGACATAATGAACGCCGTGGTCAAGTCCAGGGAGCTCATCCAGGACTCCATAGCGACACAGTACCAGATCGGGAAGGGCGATCTCGTCGTCAACCCCATGGTCAAGCTGAAGGGAGAGAGCGACCGTTCCGCGGTCCTCGGTGCCCTCGACAGCGCCACATCCAGGATCTTGGACATAGTTCCCGACGAGCTCGTTCCAAAGAGCGGGATGAACATCGCCATGGCGATGAAGGACGCCGCAGGCCCCGAGGAGATCGCTGCCGTCGACAAGAGGATGTCCGTCCATAACGGCATCATCAGGAGGAACGGCCAGATCAAGTTCGGAGCAGCGGAGAACCTGTCTTACATCCTCCTCACGGTCATGAAGCACGACCCGTCGATGAGATGCATCATGAGCATCGCCTACAGCCCTGACACCATGTACGTCATGCAGGACATAGGCCTGAACGTGGTCGTTGCCGAGATGAGCCGCGACCGTCCTTCCGAATCCACCGAAGCCGCGCTCTCCAAGTCCAAGCGCATCCCAGACGCCATCGTGGACAAGGGCGGCAGGAAAGAGAGGATAATCAGGCTCCTTGCCAAAGACACCAAGGACATGCTAGGGAAGCTCGAGCAGCTTCTCTGAAACCATATGCGGGGCAAGTCCCCGTTCTTTTCACAATTCCATCCGAGTAACAATCGGATTTTTTAGTTTTTATGAAAAAGGAAGAGGTTTTCGGGCCGAAGCCCGATATGATCAGGAGATTGAGACGAGCTTCATCTCGAAGTACAGGTCCTCGTTGACGGTACCCCTGTCGGAAGTCTTGTAGGTGAACGTGGAAGAGGAAACCTCCTCGACGTACCACTTCTGGGTTCCGAAGTCGAACGCCTCCATCTGGATGGTGTTTCCAGAGACGGTGGTGGTGTTCTTGAAGGCGAGGTTGCAGGTGATGTTGTCCTTGCCTGCGTAAGTCACCGCGAACGTCAGCTTCTCGGATCCGGTCTCGGGAGCGTCTCCGTTGGGGGAGAAGGTGTAGGTGGATCCTTCGACAGGCTTGTTCATGATGGTGACGGTGTTGCTGCTGGACGAGAGTACCGCGGTCGCATTCCATCCGTAGACGGTGGTGAAATCGGTGGGCACTCCAGCGGTCAGAGTCTTGTCGTAGAGCGTCTTGAATGCGTTGTTAGGCATTGTCTGAGTCGTGGGGACTGTGAACCCGTTGAGATTCGAGGTGGCAGTCGTGTCAGGTCCAACGTATCCTTCGCCGGCAGGAATCTTGACCTTGAAGACGTCTCCGACCTTGTGTCCGACGATCGAGTTCTCGAACAGCTCAAGGGCGCTGCCGGATCCGATGGTGACGGACAGAGGGCTGTAGGAAGTCCTCACGGTGAAGTCGCTCGACTTCGCGATGCTGTCGTCAGTGGCAACGCTCTTGTAGCTGGTGTCGAAAACGAGCGCGCCGTCTTCTTTGACGTAATTGTAGTATGATCCCGTGTAGTCTACGGTGACCGAGTCCCCGTATGCTGCGACCCTGTCGTCATGAGACGCCAGTTGATCGGCTGCATAGACGCCGAGAACCGCGATCGCCGCGATAACGAAAAGCACGAGACAGACCATGAAGATCGGGTCGTGCTCCTTCTTTTTAGTCTCTTCGCCGGCCATTATAACCGTCGCTCGCATTATGATGACCTTATAAAACGTTTCTTATCATAATAGTCATGAAATCGTTTCAGAAAACAGCGCAATCAGCGAACTCTGAAAGCCACTCCCATCCTTTGGGCTATGCGAGAGCATTCCTCCTCCGATTCCGGAGGGATGTATCCGCCCACTATGGAGACGGTGACGCCGCCGATGGATTCCCTGCACTTCTCGATGAACTTCAGAACGGCGTCGTAGGACTTTATCCCGAACCTGCTCCTTGTGATCTCGAGGTACTCCTCGGCGCTGGACGCGTTCAGGCTTATAGAAACCCTGTCGATGCATTCCGCGAGCTCCGGAACGATGTCCCTGCCGTTGATGAGGTCTCCCAGGCCGTTGGTGTCCAGGCGGATGTTCTTTCCGAGCCTCTCCTTGATCATCCTCGCCGTCACCAGCAGGTCGTCCAGCCTTTCCGTCGGCTCGCCGTATCCGCAGAACACTATCTCCCTCGATTCGGACAGGTCTCTTGATTCGAGGTCCGCCAGTATCTCCTCCGGAGTCGGCTCGTGGTCCAGCCAAAGGCATTCCGCATCGCCGAGGGCGTCCGTGCTGTTCCTGACGCAGAATATGCATTTGCACGGGCAGCGGTTGGTCATGTTGATGTAATACGTCTTGCCGTAGCGGTAGACGATGGTCATGTCCCCGCGATGCGCTGGATTATAGATAGCCTTTGCTGGCAAACGCTATCTACCAAGCGACCGTTGCAGTGCCATGTTCGACCTTTATGTGATAACCGATGCGAAGCTTTCCAGAGGGCTCTCCGAGGCCGAGACAGCCAGGCTCGCCTACGAGGGCGGCGCCGACGTGGTCCAGCTCAGGATGAAAGGCGCCGACGGAAAGGCCATGCTGGAGCAGGCAGAGCTCATCAGAGGCTATGCTGACGAGTATTCGAGATTCTTCATCGTGAACGACAGGGTGGACGTCGCAATGCTCTCCGGAGCCGACGGTGTCCATCTCGGGCAGTCCGACATCCCCGTGGCCAGGGCCAGGGAGCTCATGGGCGAGTCCGCCATCATAGGGGCGTCCGCCAGCACGCTGGAGCAGGCTAGGAAGGCTGAGGAGGACGGTGCCGACTACATAGGCGTAGGAGCAGTCTTCAAGACCGCCACCAAGCCTGATGCGAACCAGGGCGTAGGTCTCGATGCCGTCTTCGCCATCTCCCATGAGGTGAAGATACCGGTTGTCGCTATCGGTGGGATCAACAGGGGGAACATCCAGGACGTCATAAGGGCAGGAGCGGACGCCGCCGCAGTGGTCTCCGCCGTCGTGGCCCAGGAGGACGTCAAGGCCGCCGCCCACGAGCTCAGGGACCTTGTCCTCAAGATCAGGCCGCATGTCGCTCCCGACGCCAGAGGCATGACGATCAACAGAGGGCTGATGTTCTAAGATTTCAGCCTAGAAACCTCTTGTCCGCCATCCTTTCCCCCTTCTATGAACGCGGCGGATTATCAAGATGATCGGAACAAACCAAAGGCGAGGAGCCTCCGTCACTTTCATTTTTTGCGGAACAGGCATTCCACGCGGGATCTGACCGTTCCGAACCTCGTCGGCTCGTCCTTCCTGAAAGATTCCACCGTCTCCAGGCCTTCGAAAAGGTCGAGAACGTCTTCGAGCTCGAAATACCGGTAGAAGAATCCGCCCCTCCTCTCGCCGGACCTCATGTCGTCAGGTGTGAAGCAGCGCACGAGAAGGTATCCTCCCGTTCTCAGAACCCTTCTCATCTCCGAAACCGCTGAAAGGAGCTTCGCGTCGTCCAGATTCTCCATCACATGCACAGCGACGACATAGTCGAACGTTTCGTCCCGGAACGGAAGAGCGGACGCGTCGCATTCGACGAACGTAGCATCCGGATAAGCTTCCTTGCACCTTCCTATGACGGTCGGGGAGAAGTCCACGCCGGTCACTTCGAGCCCCGCTTCGATCAGGGCCGATACCGTCTTCCCGTTGCCGCAGCCGACGTCCAGCGCTTTTCCCTCACATGGAACGGGTATTGAGGAGGTCCCTCTCCATGCCCTCGGGTTCTGGCGGTAGAACCCATCCCAGAGGTCCCTCTGCTCCATCGCTGTCTCCCATCTACGGCCACAAGCCATCTGTAGAACATCATCGAGGCCATGGACGACATGATCACATACGTGCTGGGCGGCCCCTTCATCATCCTGTCGGGACGCATGGATATCCTGAGCTCTCCGAGCTGAAGGATCTCGGACCTGTCGGATACGGCGTTGTTGTGGACGACAAGGTTCCTCATCAGGAGAATCCCCTTCCAGGATTCGCGGTCGTCGTCCTCCAGGAGGCCCAGCTCGCCGGAGGCCACCAGGATGTCTCTCAGGTACATCCTCCCGCCCTTCTCCGAAGCCTTGGCCCTGACCTGCGAGGTCTTGTACACCTTCATGCAGTCCCTGGCGCCCTTCTCTATCGACGACATCACGTTCACGAACAGGTTCCTGGTCACGGCCATCATCCTGTCGGACATCTCGTCCTCGGTCCCCTCCTCCCCTTTCCAGGCCTTCTCGTAGAATCCTATGACCTCGCGGGCCATCACGGCCTGGTTGTGGATGTTCCAGAAGCACATCGAGCGAGGGTCGTTCTCCCTGTCGGCGATGCATGTTCCCACCATGGTCGCTAGCTCCTTGGTCTCGGAGACGAGGGCGTCGATGCGTTCGGTGACTGGGCTCATGCCCGTATGACACGATTTCAGTAATTAAGGTTGAGCCGAGTCGAATTCTAACAGATTAAATATAGACGAAAGGCGGTTGCTGTCCCCAACTTAAGGAGTTTGAGCAATGTTTTGGAATACAAAGATCGAATGCATGCCTAGGGAGGAGCTCAGATCGCTCCAGTACCGCGAGCTGAAATCGCTGGTCAACAACCTGTATTCGTTCAACAAGTTCTACCACGACAGGATGAAGGCAGAAAACGTGCACCCGGACGACATCACATGTCTAGCCGACAGCTCGAAGCTCCCGTTCATGTACAAGCAGGATCTGAGGGACAACTATCCCACCAACATGTTCACCGCTTCCAATTCCGAGGTCGTCAGGTACCACGTCTCCTCCGGAACCACCGGGAAGCCCACCCTCGTCGGATACACCCGCAACGACCTGGACTACTGGACCGAGGCCCTGGCCAGGTCCCTCACCTCCGTCGGGATCGGAGCCGACGACACCATGCAGGTCTCCTACGGATACGGCCTGTTCACCGGAGGCCTCGGACTCCACTACGGAGCCGAGAAGGTCGGAGCGACCGTCCTTCCCGCAGGAACCGGAAGCACCGAGCGCCAGATCGAGCTTATCAAAGACCTCGGAGTCACCGCCATCGCGTGCACCCCCTCCTACCTCGTCCACATCGGGGACGTCGCCAAGAAGATGGGAATCGACATCCGCAGGGACACCAAGCTGAGAAAGGCCGTCCTCGGAGCCGAGCCCTGGTCCGACAACATGAGGAGGCACATCGAGGAGACCATGGGCGTCAGAGCCTACGACATCTACGGGACCTCCGAGATGGCCGGACCCATGTTCACCGAGTGCGAGGAGAGGAACGGGATCCACATGGCAGGGGACATCGTCTACTGCGAGATCATCGACCCCGACTCCGGAGAGGTCCTCGAGGAGGGCCAGAAGGGAGAGCTCGTCGTCACCATGCTCAAGAAGGAAGCCATGCCCATGATCCGCTACAGGATCAAGGACATCACCTCCCTCGACAACGAGGAATGCGCCTGCGGACGCACCTCGCCCAGGATCTCCAGGATCTCCGGACGTTCTGACGATATGCTTATCATTCGCGGAATCAATGTGTTCCCGTCCCAGATCGAGTACACGCTGCTCCGCATACCCCAGCTTGCTGGCCACTACATGATCTACGTCACCAGGGAAGGAGCCTTGGACAGGATGGTCATCCAGGTCGAGATCAAGGAGGAGGCGTTCAGCGACAAGATCGAGGACATGAACAAGCTCAGGGCCTACGTCGAGTCCGAGCTCAAGAAGTACCTCAACATCGCGGCCGAGGTCGAGCTCAAGGCTCCCGGGGAGCTTCCCAGGTTCGAGAGCAAGGCCAAGAGGGTAATAGACAAGAGGGTGATCTGATGGCAGACGGAAGAATCATTACACAGCTTTCAATATTCGTCAACAACGAGCCCGGGCGTCTCGCTTACATCGCGTCCGTCCTCAAGGACTGCGGCATCAACATGCATGCTTTCAACCTCGCCGAGTCGGCGGATTTCGGAATCCTCAGGGCCATCGTGGACGACCCCGAGGCATCCTACGAGAAGCTGAAGGCGAAAGGCGTCATAGTCAGGAAGACCGACGTTATCGCGGTCTCCATCGAGGACACCCCTGGAGCGCTCTTCATGGCGGCCGACGCGTTCGGAAAGGCCGGGATCAACATCGAGTACGGATACGCGTACGCCGGAAAGAGCGAGTCCGTGTTCTACATGAGGGTGAACGACTCCAAGAAGGCCGTGGAGGTCCTCGAGAAAGCCGGAATCAGGCTTGTAACCACTGGGGAAATCTGAATGGGAAATCTCAACATAGCGGTCCTCGGCGCGAAGGACTTCGCAGGAAAGGTAGGCAAGAAAGGCACCATAACCGACATGACCTTCTACGACTACAAGGAAGGCCATGACTCCTTCACCCTGATCGAGCCGTCGAAGTATCCAGAGAAGCTGTCGTCGCTGTTCTATTCAGCCGCGATGTCCGAGTTCGTCATTCTCGTCGTGGACAAGATAGACTCGTTCCTCGGCGAGACCATAGTGATGGTCGACTCCCTGGGCATAGACAGGGGATGGATGATCCTCAGGAACTACATCCAGCCCGAGCAGGTGAAGCCTCTGCTGGCCGGAACCTCCCTGGAGGGGTACGAGCTCCGCGAGGACGACCCCATCAAGATCCGCGAGGAGCTCATCGCCATGGCCAAGGCCGAGAGCAAGAAGGCCGGCGACGGGACCTGCGGCTCCTGTCCCATCGACTCCCACTTCAACGTGAAGGGTGTCGGAACGGTCATCCTCGGATCCGTCATAGACGGGTACTTCAAGAAGCACGACAAGATGACCATCTTCCCCGTGAAGAGGGAGGTCATCCTCAAGTCCATCCAGAAGCACGACATCGACGCCGACGACGGAGTTAAAGGGGACCACGTAGGCCTCGCTCTCCGCGGGATCGAGTCCGACGAGCTGGACAGGGGATTCGTCGCTACTACCGACCCGTCCGTCAAGATGAGCAGGGCCGTATCCGGGAAGGTCTCCCTGGTGAAGTACTGGGGAGCGCCTCTGAAGGAGGGCATGGTGCTCCACATCGGCCACTGGATGCAGATGGTCCCGTGCCGCGTGGCGGCTGTCGACAACGGCGCCGACTTCAGGTCCGCCGAGGTCACCTTCGAGCTGGATTCCGATATGATCCACAAGCCCGGCGACAGGGCCATCATAATGTACCTGGAAGGCGGGAAGCTCAGGGTGGCAGGCTCGATAGTCCTGCCGTGAGCTCTTAAAACGTTTCATCCAGGGCCGGCTCTTCTCCGGCTCTGGATTCTTTCCTCATTCGCAGTGCTCGAACTGGCTGTCGTACAGCTCCTTGTAGAATCCGTTCTTGGCGAGGAGCTGCTGGTGCGTTCCGCTCTCTATGACGCTGCCCTTCTTAACCACGAGGATCAGGTCGGCGTCCTTGATGGTCGACAGCCTGTGCGCTACGACGAACGACGTGCGGCCTTTCATGAGGCTGTCCATGGCGTTCTGGATGCGCTTCTCGGTGCGGGTGTCCACAGAGCTGGTGGCCTCGTCGAGGATCAGCAGAGGGGCGTCCCTGACAAGCGCTCTGGCTATGGTGAGCTGCTGGCGCTGGCCGGCGGACAGGGAATCAGCATCGTTCAGGACGGTGTCGTATCCGTCTGGAAGAGACCTTATGTACGCGTCTATGCCGACGGCTTCGCAGGCTGTCCTGAGCTCCTCGTCCGACACGTCCGTGCGGTTGAAGGTGATGTTCTCCCTTATCGTCCCGTTGAACAGCCAGGTGTCCTGGAGGACCATGCAGAACATCTCGTGGACCTGGGAGCGCTTGATGTCCCTCAGGCTTATTCCGTCGACCAGTATGTCCCCGGAATCGGTCTCGTAGAACCTCATCAGGAGATTGGCTATCGTCGTCTTCCCGGATCCGGTGGGGCCGACTATCGCGATCTTCTGCCCAGGCTCCACCATCAGGCTCATCCCGTGGATGATCTCGTTCCCCGGCTCGTACGAGAAGCGGACGTCCCTGAACTCCACCCTCCCTTCGACCTTGTCGGGCATGTCGGCCTTATCGTCCTCGTTCTCCAGCTCGGGCGCGTCCAGGAACTCGAACACCCTTTCCGCCGAGGCGGCCACGCTCTGCATGTTGGATATGGAGTTGGACAGCCTCTCGAGGGGCTCGCTGAACTCCTTGACGTAGATGATGAACGCTACGATCGAGCCGTATCCCATGTACCCGTCGAGTATGAGGATGGAGCCGACCACGCATACGATGACGTAGCTGATGTTCGATATGAACCCCATCGTCTGGGGCATCAGGCTGGTCAGGAACCTGGACTTGAGGGCGCTGGAGTACAGGTCGTCGTTGACCTCCACGAACTCCTCCCTGACCTCCTTCCTGCCGTTGTAGGCGTTGACTATGTCGATGCCGTAGTATGTCTCTTCGATCAGGGTGTTGATCTTCCCGAGGTCCCTGGTCTGTCTGACGAAGTACTTCTGCGAGCGGCGGACTATGAACAGGGTCAGGAAGAACCCGATTATGGCCGGCACTATAGCTACGAGAGCAAGATGCCACTCCGTGTACAGCATCATGGCCAGCGACCCGACTATCATTGTCACCGCGGTTATCATGCTGGAGATGCTGTTCGCGGACTGGTTCCTGATGGAGCTGGTATCGTTGGTGAACTTGCTCATCACGTCCCCGGTGCGCAGCTTGTCCAGATATCCGAGGGGGATGCGCGCGAGCTTCCTTGCCATGTCCTTGCGCATCACGTTTCCGCTGTGCTCCGACGCCGACGGGGTCAGGATGCTGGACACGGAACGGAGCACGGCGACGACCAGGTAAAGCGCCCCCAGGATGAGGATGCACCTGTACACCTTGTCGATGTCCATGGTCGCGCCCTCGCCGATGCCGGCCGATATGGCGTCGGTCATCTCCTTCAGGTACTGCGGGGCTATCAGGGTTATCAGCGACGTGACGAAGGTTATCACGATGCCCAGGTAGATCCAGTAGCGGTACTTTCCGATGTACCTGAACAGGCGGAACATCGTCCCCCACAGGTTGTCGGCTTTCTCGTACTTCGCCCACCTCGGCGTCGAATGAGACGGCGGCCCTGTGCTCTCGCTCATATGGTCCCCTCCGTCATCTGGGAGACAGCAATCTCGCTGTACAGCTCGCAGCTCTCCATGAGCTCCTTGTGCGTGCCGGTCCCTACGACCTTCCCGCCGTCCAGGACGACGATCACGTCGGCGTCCATGATCGTGCCTATGCGCTGTGCGACCATCACTATGGTGGAGCCTTCGAGCTCCTTCTTCAGGGATTTGCGGACGGCCTTGTCTGTCTTGAAATCAAGCGCGGAGAAGGAGTCGTCGAGGATGCAGATCTCCGCTCCCCTGCAAACCGCCCTCGCGATGGAGAGCCTCTGCCTCTGTCCTCCCGAGAGGTTCTTCCCCTGCTGCGACACCATCGAGTCCAGGCCGTCCGGGAGCTCCTTGACGAACTCGGCGGCCTGGGAGACCTCCAAGGCCCTCCAGACGTCGTCGTCGTCCCTCTGCGGGGCCGTATCGCCGTAGTTGACGTTGTCCTTGATGGTCCCGGTGAAGACTATGCTCTTCTGCGGGACATACGAAAACCTGGAGCCCAGGGAATCCCTGCGATACTCCTTGACATCCATGCCGTCCACGAGGATCTGTCCGGAGGAGGCGTCGTAGATCCTCTGCATAAGCTTCACGACGGTGCTCTTCCCGCATCCCGTAGGCCCTATGACAGCCAGGGTCTGGCCTCTGGAGACCTTGAAGCTCACGCCGTCGAGGACCTTCGCTTCGGAGCCGGGGTAGCTGAACGTGACGTTCTTGAACTCTATCTCTCCGGGAGAGTCCCCTCCGTCCTTGGTCCCGTCCTTGATGCGGGGCTCGCTGTTGATGACCTCTTCTATTCTCTTTGCGCTGACGGACGCCTGGGGGTATCCGCGGATGATCTCGGTGAGCATCACGAACGCCCGCAGGACCTGGATGGCGTATGACGAGAATACGATCATGTCTGCGAACAGCGTCATTTGGCTGTCGACGTTCCCTTCGGCCATTATCAGGCCAGCCCCTATCCAGTAGATGGTCAGGGTCAGGAAGTTCGTCACTATCGACGTCATGGTGAACATCGGGAACATGATCTTCAGGACGGACATGTTGTTCTTGAGGAGGTCGTCCGACGCGATGTCGAATTTACCTGCCTGGAACTCCTCCGCATTGTACGCCCTCACGACCCTGATCCCGGTTATGCTCTCGCGGGTCTCGCGGTTGACGGCGTCGTTAAGGATCTGGATCCTCCTGTAGTACTTCATCGAGAGCCAGATGACCAGAAGGATTACCGAGGTCAGGAACACCACGGCTATGGCGGTGGCGAGGGTCCATTCCCAGGCGCTCCCAGATATCTTCAGGATGGCCCATACCGCCATGATGGGCGATTTGACCGTGACCTGAAGGGCGCGTCCCACGAACTGCTGGACCTGGCTTATATCGTTGGTGCTGCGGGTGATCAGCGATGCCACCGAGAACCTGTCTACGTCCTCGGGCGAGAACCTCTGGACCTGGTCGAGTAACATCAGGCGGAGCTTGCGGCTCAGCGACGACGCCACGTCCGCTATGAGGTAGCCTGCGGTGAGCGAAGCGACAATGCTCAGGAGAGCGCATGCGAGCATCCCGATTCCGCAGTCCAGTATGACGCCGGTGGATGTCCCGTTCTCGAGAGCGAAGGTTATCTGGCTCATGTACTCCGGGATGCGGAGGTCGAGGTACACCTGGAAGACGATGAAGGCTATGCTGATGGCGAAGAGCCCCCATTCCCTTCCGCTAAGATGCTTCAGTATCATGGTTCGGAGTACCTCCTCGCTTCTTCGCAGATGACACGGCCGCTGGCAGCATTACAATGGAGCGTCATCTGCGGGCCCCGTCTATTCCTAGGACCAACGTGCTCACGGGTATCCGCTTCCCCGATCTGTGGACGGCCTCCTCGGCGTTCTTCGCTATAGGGGAGCAGCAGGGGACCTCCATCCGGACCGCCGTGACGCTCTTAACGTCATTGCCGGCTATGATGTCGCAGAGCTTTCCCCAGCATTCTGGAGGATCCAGCTTCGGACATCCTATGAGCACCTTCCTGCCTTTCATGAAATCCTCATGAAAGGACCCGCATGCAAACGCGGCGCAATCCGCAGCCACGAGCAGGTCGCATCCGTCGAAGTAAGCCGCGGACACAGGTGCCAGACGGAGCTGGACCGGCCACTGTTCCAGTCTGCTGGGACATGGGCCAGAGGCATCGGCTGCGTTTTTCCTCGTGATGGATTTGGGAGCTGTCCCGGAGCATGAAGGCTGCAGGAGTCCTATCGACAGGCTGTCCTCTCTCCGTTCCTTGTATGGCCGGACGTCCCTTTTCTCGATGGTTATGGCATCCGCCGGGCATGAAGGCAGGCATGCTCCCAGTCCGTCGCAGCATTCTTCGGAGACCAGGACGGCTTTCCCGTCGATCATTTTTATAGCGCCCTCGGCACACGTATCGGCGCAGACGCCGCATCCGTTGCATTTCTCGGCGTCTATCCTCACCACATCACGAATCATTCCCCTCACTTTCCGTTTTCTAATCCCTTTCGTCACTATATTTAACTATATCCTGGATACCAGGTGATGACAGACTGGATGGTTCAGCCATGAATTAAAATAAGGGTCATACATGACAACTGCTGTATGAGCGGGGTGGAACGTTCTGAGGCCGATATGGAGAGGATGCTCGGCAATCCGCGTAAGGCCATAGCAGTGATGTTCATCCCGCTCCTCGCGGCGATGGCTGTAGGGCAGGTCAATTCCTTCGTCGACACCTTCTTCACCAGCGGCCTCGGAGTCGCGGCAAGCTCCGGATTGTCCACATCCATTCCGATATACGACATCTTCATCTACATCGGGATAGGAATGAGTGTCGGCGCGACCACGACCATCGCGTTCCGCCTGGGAAAGAACGACCGCGAGGCTGCCTCTAGGCTGGCATCGTTGACGGTGAAGTGGTCCCTAGTCTTCTCTGTGGCGTCTTCCGTGATGGTTCTCCTGACGATGGACCTGATGATCGATCTCATGGGAGCCGGAGACGTACGCGAGTACTGCTGGGAATACATGATGCCTTTCATCATCCTGTCCCCTACTATCATCGTCTACGAGTCCATCGGAGGCATGCTCAGAGGAGAGGGGGCGGCGAAGAAGTCTACCGCCATCCAGATCTCCGCGGCCGTCCTTAACATGGCTCTCGACCCCATCTTCATTTACGGTCTCGGGCTCGGGCTGTCAGGCGCTGCCCTGGCCACCTGTCTTGCCTATGCGGCCTCTATGGCGGTGGGGTTCTACTGGTATCGGAACGGCAAGACCGTCGTCAGATTGTCTATGGGGAAGAACACGCACGGAAAAGGGTACAGCAAGGAGCTTTTCGAGATAGCCGCGCCCAAAACCGGGGAGCAGCTCATCACCGCTGCCACTGACATAATCCAGCGTCTGTTCCTGGTCATCGCTGGAGGGACCGTGGCTATAATGCTGTACAACCTCCCGTGGAGATACGTCTCCCTGATCAATCTGCCGTCCATGGCTTTGGCTACGGCCATGATTCCCGTGTGTGCCGCCGCTTTCGGTGCTCACAGCCTATCAAAGATGAAGGACGGCTTCCGCTATACGTTCAAATGGTCCCTGATAGCGTCCGTGGCGCTGTCAGCGATCCTGTTCGTGTTCGCCGACTATTTCGCGATCATCTTCACATACGAGGAATCGATGATGGAGGTGCGCCCGCAGCTGATCTGGACGCTCAGATGGTTCGCCATCTTCATTCCGGCGAACTGCGTCCGCAGCTATTACACCTCGACCCTTCAGTCCATGAAGCGCTCCAAGGACGCGATGTACGCCAGCCTCCTGTGGTCCATCATCAAGCTGGCACTGTTCGGCGCAGTGTGCCAGTACGGGTTTGAGGCGATCATCTACGCTCTGGTGTTCATGAACTATTTCGGCATACTGATCAACTATGCCCTGTACCGTAACGCCATCAAGCTGACGGAGAAGGAGATAGGGAGAGACGAAGGGCCGTCAGAATGACTCCAGGCGTTTCTATTAGGTCCGGATAATGGGCCTGTTCGTTTAGGAGGGCCTAGGTTTTAGCACGATTTGATTCATGTTCATCTCTGGGGAACAAGGTCGTTGAGGGTCCCGATGCCCATCAGCATCGACGGACGACAGGTGGATCTCAGAACGTAAGAAAAGGTTTGAGGGGGTACCCCCTCTTGAGGTCAGTCGGCCCTGTCCATCAGTGCCTCATCCAGGATGATGTGCGGGATGGTGACTTTGAAGTCGGGATCCTCATCGGAGACGTGCACATCTTCTATGATGCGACATTTGACGCCGTACACCTCGGTGATGTTTTCCTGTGTGAGGACCTCGCCAGGGGATCCGAAAGCGTACACCTTCCCGGGCCTGGCCAGCATGATGACCTTGTGCGCGTACTTCGCGGTGATGTTCAGGTCGTGGCTGATGGTCAGCACTATGAGGTTGCGCTTCTCGCTGACTGCCCTGAGCATCTCCATCACGTAGACCTGGTACTTCACGTCCAGATTGGCGGTAGGCTCGTCCAGGATGAGCACAGGCGTCTCCTGAACCAGTCCTCTGGCGATGGCCACCTTCTGGTGCTGTCCGGCCGACAGCGCGTTGAACTTCTTGTATCCCAGGTCCTCTATGCGCATGAGACGCATGGCTTCGTACACCTTGCGAAGGTTCTCCTCCTTGTTGCAGGTCTTCGTGTGGTTGAACCTGCCTACCATTATAGTGTCTATGACGTTCATCGAGAACGCGTCCTGGGAGAACACGGGCACGAACCCGACGGTCGTGGCTATGTCGTGGTACTTCAGGGTGGATATGTCTACGTCGTCGATGTAGATCTTGCCCTTCAGCGGGATGTTGATCTTGTTCAGACATTTCACAATGGTCGATTTTCCAACTCCGTTCGGTCCGATGATGCAGTAGAACCCGGGCTTGTCTATGGTCAGATTGATGTCATGCAGGACGAGGTTGTCCGCATCGTATCCGAAATCCACATCTTTGAACTCTATCTTGGTCATTGTATCACCAGACGCTCTTGCTCTTCCTCAGGATGAGCCAGATGAACACAGGCCCTCCTATGAAGGACATGACTACTCCGACGGGCAGAGGCGTGGCCAGCACGACCCTTCCGATCTGGTCGGCTACGATCATCAGCATTCCTCCGAAGAGGGCGGAAGCGGGTACCAGGTACCTGTTGTCGGCACCGATGAACATACGGCAGATATGAGGCGTGACGAGTCCCACGAATCCGACGAGTCCCACAAAGCTGACGACGGCTGCGGCGAGCATTCCCGTGATCAGCAGAAGGATCATCCTCATCTTGTCGGCGTCGATCCCTAGTGCTTTGGCGCTCTCGTCGCCTGTAGCCAGCACGTTGATCTTTCCAGACATGAGCTGGATCACCAGGATGCATGCCAAGACGGCGACGATGACGATGGGGGCGTTGTCTATAGACACTCCTCCGTTTCCGAGCGAACCAACCTGCCAGGCGTAGATCTGAGCCAGGGCTTGGGGGTCAGCCGACAGCATCATGACGGTGGTCATGGCGTTGAAGATGTACATCGTACCTATACCAGCCATGATCATGGTCGTGGGCGACGCGTTAGACATCTTCGATATGGCTATGATGATCCCAGTGGGTATGAGCGAGAACAGGAAAGCGAAGATGATGACCCCGTAGGAGGAGCCGACAGACAGGCCGATGGTCATGGCCAGAGTGGCTCCGAATCCTGCTCCGGAGGACACACCGGTGGTGTATGAATCGGCGAGGGGGTTCTTCAGGATGCTCTGCATCACGACTCCGGCGACCGCCAGTCCGGCTCCGCCGAAGACTCCTATCACGACACGGGGAAGCCTGAGGTTCCAGACGACGTAGTGCTCGGTGGTGAGATCTTCGGGGATTATCCCGCGTATATGGTCCCAGATGATCTCGTAGGCCTGTACGAAGCCTATGTCGTAGGAACCGATGGTGATCGAGTATCCTGCCACGATGCCTATGACTACGGCGCAAGCCGCGATGAAGATGTACTTCATCCTCTGCAGACGCTTGTACTCCTTCACGGTCTCCGTGAAGTTCATGTCGGTGGTTTGGATTCCGGTGTCCCATTCGTCGATGGTGTCAACGACCGCTTTGCTGAGCATAGGGTCCTTGTCCAGTTCGTTGTAGAAGGTCATGGTAAAAACCTCACGACGATGGGTGGGGGAGGACCGAGCCGGAATCCCGGTCCTTTCCCCTTAGGGTTTTCAGGAGCTTCCTCCGTACGCAACGGGTCCGTACCCGATCATTTCCTTGAGATCGACGTCCTCGCCGAGGTTGGTGAACTTCTGGTAGTAGGTGTTGAGATAGTTCCAGCCCTCATCCTCATCGAAGACGCTGTCTCCCCAGATCATGGATCCCATGAGGGGCATTCCGGAGAGTCCGGGAACGGTCCCGTAGACCTCGTAGGCGGCGGAGATGACCTGGCCGTTCTTGTACGCGCCAGTGTTCTTGAAGTAGTCTACCATGGTCTTGAGGCTCTTTTCGTAGTCCTCGCCGGTCATTCCGAGCATGTTCCATGTCTCGACGATGATGACGTCGGGGTTGAGGGCGATGACCTTCTCGATCTCGTATCCCTCGATGTACCCGCTCTCGGCCATGGGGTCGAGGGCGCACTTGAGGGGCAGCCTCATCATGTTGATGACGTCCCCGTACTGAACGATGCCGGTACCGAGGATGTCGAGGTCGGTGGTGGTCTCGCTGGAAGGCATGTAGCAGATGAGGAAGGTCTTCTCGTCGAGGCCGGATCCTGTCTCATCGACGATCTTGGCGATCTTGGACTCCACTTCCTCGCAGTACTGGACGTAGTCGGCGGTGGTGGACTGCTTGTTCATCATCACTCCCATCGTGACGACGGTGTGGGTCCAGTCGATCCCCTCGATGGACCTGTTGACAGGCAGCTGGATGACGCTGATGCTGGGGTCGGCGGCCTTGATCTTGTTGATGACGTCGGTTCCGACGGCGAAGGGGTCGCTCATGACGATCTTGGTCTTGAGCGAGAGCATCTTCTCGATGTCGAAGGTGTTGGAGGAGTCGGACCTGACGGTCTTGACCTTCTGCGCCATTCCGGGGTACAGGGTGGTGTTGTACTTCGCGATGGTCTCGGAGGTGTCCTTGATCCCGACGACGTCGTCGAGGCATCCGAGGATGACGGCGAGGTCCATGACCTGGGCGTAGCATCCGGAGATGTTCCCGCTCAGGGGGTAGCTGACGGAGCAGACCTCGTCGTACCAGTTGGAGTAGTACATGGTGGCCTTCTGACCGGTCAGGAACTTCTTCACGAGCTCGACGTCCTTGGAGTCGACCTTCCCGTCGCAGTTGGCGTCGGCGTAGGGGTTGGCGTTGCTGTTCCAGACTCCCTTTCCGTCGACGAGGGCCTGGATGAACTTGACGTCCTTGGTGTCGAGGTAGTTGTCGTTGTTGGCGTTTCCGTAGACGCGGTTCCTGGTCTCGCTGACGTCGTAGGATTCGGGAACGTCGCCGGAAGGGGTCTTTCCGCCGTAGGCTTCGGGCCCGTATCCGACCATGTTCCTGAGGTCCACGTTCTTTCCCATGTTGGTGAACTTCTGGTAGTAGGTGTTGAGGTAGTCCCATCCCTGGCTCTCGTTGAAGACGCTGTTGCCCCAGATCTTGGATCCCATGAGGGGCATTCCGGAGAGTCCGGGAACGGTTCCGTAGACCTCGTAGGCGGCGGAGATGACCTTTCCGTTCTTGTACGCGCCGGTCTCCTTGAAGTAGTCGACCATGGTGGCGATGCTCTTCTCGTAGTCTTCGCCGGTCATTCCGAGCATGTTCCAGGTCTCGACGATGATGACGTCGGGGTTGAGGGCGATGACCTTCTCGATCTCGTATCCCTCGATGTACCCGCT
>JAEEGK010005249.1_pt1 | contig 31332 bp, 30 predicted proteins | sample 8958771 | NCBI WGS metagenome assembly JAEEGK01 (sample SAMN16246547, study PRJNA631951) | gut metagenome | biome: gut microbiome; feature: rumen; material: SC-attached | host: Bos | place: Iran: Karaj | collected 2018-10
GTTGTTTTTTAAGAATTCTTTAAATTTCATAAAATAAAACCCTCCAAGATTGCACCTAGAGGGATAAAAACTAAAAATCTCTCCTACGCCTGCATTATCAGGATCAGGTACAAGGTCGAACATGAATCAATGTTCCTCTCAGCCGAGTTCGCTCAGCTCCCGAAAACAATATTAATACTTTTATCTGATCCAATCAACAGGCTTAACTTTATTCTTTTTTAAATAATCGTTAGCTAAACGGAAGTGATTGTTTCCAAACCATCCTCCATGATTCGCTGCAAGAGGAGATGGATGTACCGACTCCAATATTAAATGCGAGGGATTGTGGAGGAGTTTTTTTAACTTTCTCGCAGAGTTACCCCAAAGCATAAATACGATTGGATGATTTTGCTTATCAAGGACTTCTAATACATCATTGAAAAACATTTCATATTCTTTGATGTTGTGGCTCATTGGCAAGTGAGCGCGAACGCTAAGAATGGAGTTCAAAAGAAGAACACCTTGTTTAGCAAGATATGTTAAATCACCACTGCTCATATCAATTGTGGTGTCATATTCATCAGCAATTTCTTTATAGATATTAATTAAGGATGGTGGCACTTTGACTGTATCAGGAACAGAGAAAGATAATCCCATAGCTTGTCCTGGTTCATGATATGGATCTTGTCCGATAATCACCACTTTGACTTTATTAAGTGGAGTTAGTTTAAAAGCATTAAACAAAAGTTGTCTCGGAGGATAACAAATATTGTTTTCATATTCCTTATCGAGAAACTTGTGTAAGTTGATACTGTATTCTTTGTTTTGAATACTTTGAAAGAATTCATTCCATGTTTTAGGTATTGCGTTCATAGAAAAATGATAACATTTTTATTCCCAGTAATAAATGATATATAATGATAAAAAATGAAGACCTTATTTGTATTTAACCATCCCGCACCATACAAGGTTCATGTCTACAATGAACTTGCTAAATTAACCGATATTCGTGTCATCTTTGAAAGAACAAAAGCCAAAGATAGACCAGATACTTTTTATGCGGATAATGAATACAATTTCCCAGTCATCTTTTTAAAAAATAAAGGATTCGGCAATGAAAATACCGCGACTGGAGAATTAGTCAAATATATCAAGAAACATCGCAACCTTTACGATGTGATTGTCATGAATGGTTATAGTACAATCGCTGAGATGAGAGCCATTAGATACATGATCAGACATCATATTCCATATGTCCTACAAATCAATGGCGGTATCATCAAAAAAGATTCCACGATTAAAAAGCAATTAAAGACATATTTCATTTCTAATGCTTATAAATGGTTCTCCCCTTGTAAGGAAGCGGATGAATATCTAATTCATTATGGTGCTCAAAAGAAGATGATTTTTGATTATCCATATAGCAACATTTTTGATAAAGATGTTATCTCTAAACCAGCAAGTCCAGAAACTAAAGCAAAGATTAGAAAGAAATACAATTTGCCTGAAGGTCCACTATTTATTTGTGCTAGCCAATTCATTAAAAGAAAAAACAATATCCAATTAATGTCATTATTCAAAGATAGAAGCGAAACACTTTTATTAATTGGTTCAGGAAAAGAAAAAGATTCATATATCGATTATATTAAGAAGAATAATATTAAAAATATTATCTTAATGGATTATCTCAACAAGAAAGACTTATTTGAAGTCTTAAAATCTGGTGATTATTTCATCACGCTTTCTCATGAAGATATCTTTGGACATACCACATTAGAAGCAATGGCAAATGGTTTGCCAGTTATCTCTTCTGATCGAGTTGTGGCTTCTAAAGATTTAATCATTAATGGAGAAAATGGATTCCTTGTTGATATTGATAAGGAAGAAGAAATCAAAAAAGCACTAGATAACGCTAGTACATTAAACCCAATGAAGGCAATTAGAACAGCGAAGAAGAACACTATTGAATGTTCCGCTAAAAGACTTCATGATTTACTTAGAGGATAGATTATGAAGATTATCTATTTCACCACTGCTCAAGAAGAAAATGATTTCCGTTCATTTATTAATGATTGGAAAATTTCACTCAACCCAAGCAATCAAAATTTTCATAATAAACTCATTAGAGCGTTAGCAATAAATAACGAAGTTCATGTTATTTCTGTACGTCCATTTTCTAGAAGCAATATGCATGTCAAAAAACTAGAAAAGGCCGTTAAAACTGAGGGAAATATCACATGGCATTATGTTAAAAGAAGCGGTAACAAAATATTACGTACTTTGACCACCACTTCACAAATGATGAGTGCTTTAAGATCGATTGATGTTAAGGATTCTATTTTCATCACCGACACGATTAATCGCGCAATCGTTAATGCAGTATTCAAAATCAAAAAGAAATATAAAAGACCAACATTAGGTGTTTGTACAGATTCACCAAGTAATATCTCCGGAACTAAACGTTCATATACTTTGTTCTTACTTAAACACACCAAGGATTATGATGGTTACTTATCATTAACTGATGGTTTAAATGGATTATTTAATCCAAATGGAAAACCAAGTTATATCTTTGAAGGCTTAGTGGAAGATAAAAATGTTAAAGCGAAAGAAGCTAAGAAACCTTATATCTTCTTCGGTGGAGCCTTAATGGAAAAGTATGGTGTATATAACCTCATCGAAGCGTTCAAACAAATCAATAATAAGAACTTAGAATTATTAATATGTGGCCACCATGGTGATTCAAGAGCACTTAAAGAAGCATCTAAGGGTAACAACAATATCAAGTTCTTAGGTTTGCTCCCAGTTGCGGAAGTTTTGGAACATGAAAAAAGCGCTTTGTGCTTAGTTAATCCAAGACCATTCTCTGAAGACTTAGATAGATTCTCCATTCCAAGTAAGACATTAGAATATATGGCAATGGGTAGACCAGTTATTTCAGTAAGAAATACCATCTTAATGAATAAGTTCCCTGAAGAAATCATTTGGATTCCTTCCGCGAAAGTAGAAGATATCAAACAAGGGCTTCAAAAGGTGTTTGATATGACCGAAGTCGAAAGAGAAAACTTTGGTGAAGAAGCAAAAAATAGAGTGCTAGCACTCTATTCGATTGAATCAGTTGGAAAGAATATTCAAAATTTCTTACTTAGTTTCTTGAAGTAAAATATCACTGACTTTTTGACCAGTCTTCTCAATTGAGAAATGGTCTTGATAATAGGCTCGGTTAAGTTCGCCGAGTCTTTTTCTTTCTTCATCAGATAATTTGGCCATCTTGTTAATTGCGACACTAATAGATGTCTTATTCGGTTGAGCGACAAAGCCACCTTTGGAGGCATTCAAAACATCCTTACCATCACCTTCAAGAACACCGATGATTGGTTTTCCAAATGCCATAGACATCGCTAACTTGTTAGGAATGGTTTTGCCAACATAACCATCACCTTTTAAAGAAACATATAAAATATCTGATGCTTCAAAATAAGCAGCGGCTTTTTTCGCAGGAATTGGTCCATGATAAATAACTCTATCTTCTAAACCATATTGCTTAATGAGTGATTGAAGCTCTTCAGTCATTGGGCCCATACCAATAACATGGAATCTTACATCCTTGTCTTCAACTAAAGACATAGATTCAGGAATGAGATTGATTAATTGAATGGTGCCTAAATTACCGCAATAGAGAATATTGATTTTGCCATCTAACTTCACTGGTTCAGCTTCACTCTTTTCCACAAGACTTGGTAAAGCGGCAAAGGAAGTTTTCTTTTCTAACTTAAGAACGTTTTTGAAATATTCTTCATAAGATGGAGAGCCAAAGATGACATGATCAACTTTTTCATAAAGGGATTTAGACCATTTATAAAGAATCTTATACATCAATGATTTTTCTCTAACTGCATGTGTTACTAATACACTTTCTGGCCATAAGTCGACACAGTGAACAACATGCTTAACATGATGTTTCTTTTTATATAAGTTTCCTGCGGATAAAATCGTCACAGGAGATAAGGACATAGAGTAAACAATATCGAATTTTTCTTTGCAATTCCTGACCCATTTCTTAGAATTAGTCCAAAATGAAAGATAATTATGAATAATGGAAAGACGTGATTTTTTACGTGCTTTTAGATTCACACGGTGGACCTTCACACCATTGATAATTTCAAACTTAATCTTTTTATATTCAGGAATAATTTGCCCATATCCGTAGTTTGGTTTTCCAGTTAAAACAGTAACGTCATGACCTAGTTTAACTAGTTCTTCACAGACGTTAGTGAAAACAATATTTTCTGGATAATAATATTGGCAAACCGCTAAGATCTTCATGCTCTCTATTTTATAGAGTGCGGTTATTATTTTCCACTAATAAAACGACATTTATTCATTTTTGTCCTTTTGGTGATTTTTAAATAATAATTTAATCGAGCATAAAAAATGTATATGATTATATATACATGAACGAGAACACCAGAATTAATGTAATCGTGAACATAATAAGGACATTAGTTTTGACCTTATTATCTTTTATCACCTTCCCATGGATTTGCCGTTATTTAGGAGATTCAATGGTCGGTGCTTATACATGGGCTAATACCTTTGTTATGTATTTCCTTATTCTCGCGAAGATTGGTATTCCAAATCTCGCAGTTAGGGAATGCGTCAAAGTGAGAAACGATAAAGAAAAGTTATCCAATAAAGTACAAGGCTTTTTCTTACTTCAATTAATCGCCACAATGCTTTCATTTGGATTAATGTGTATGGTTGTTTTCTCCGTACCAGCTTTAAGAGATTCCAGTGCTTTAATCTTTATCTTATCCATCAACTTCATTGTTGGTGCTTTCTCATTTGAATGGGTCTTCATCGCTTTAGAGAAGCAATTCTATATGTCAGTTAGATCCATCGTCGCTTTAACTCTTTGTGCGATTCTAGTTATCGCATTAGTAACAAATCCAAGTGACATTTATATTTATTCTTTAATCGCTGTCAGCGTCACTATCATCACCACTATTGCGAACTTATTCTATGTTCGTAAATTCATATCATTTAAAAAGACAATGCCATATTCATTGAAGGAATATGTCAAACCACTATTCATTTTGTGTACGTTATCTTTAGTTATTTCGCTATATAACCAAACCGACACATTCATCTTAGGTTTTATCGATAATAGCAAAAACGAAGTTGCTAGCTATTCAGTAGGTATTAAAGGTATTGATATCATTATTGGTATCATCGCTGGTTTATCAACAGTATTCATTCCAAGAAGTGCATATTACTACAGCAAAGAAGATAAGAGATACTTCAAAAACTTAACCAAGTATTCTATGAATATTTGTTTCTTCATCGTTATGCCTGCGATTGTCACAATGGCGGTTTTATCTCGTCCAATATGTTCTTTAATTTCTGGTAACTTTGATTATTCTTCTCCAAGCGCGGAATATGTTAACGCTCCATGGGTATTAGTTATCTTATGCTCCATGATGCTCACCTACTCTTTAGGCGATATCATCTATGGCCAAATCTTATTACCAATGAAGAAAGAGAAGTATTATCTCATCGCTATGTTAAGTGGCACCATTCTTAATGTTGGATTATCAATTTTATTAGGTAAGGTTGTCGCTGATAAAGTAAGTTGGATGTCTCCCGCGATGGGTGTGGCTATCGGAACTGCCGCAACAGACTTATTGATGATTATCTTCCTATTGTCTTTATCTTGGAAATGGGTCAAAGAAGCAATCTTCAATATGAACACATTAAAACTTGTTATCGCTAACGTGATTATCTTAGGTGTTTCTTTATTACTTAACGTACCACTTAATAACTTATGGGCACATTTGAATTTATCAGATACCTTTAGCGCGATATTACAAATGGTTTCCGTAGTCTTTATTGACGCCATTATTTATATCCTCTTCTTAGCGTTAACTAAGGAAAACCTTGTCTCCTCCTTCCTAAGGAAGAAAGAAAAGGTTAGCGAAAACCTATAAAATAGGCGATTTAAGAAAAGAAAGTAAAACGGACGAGCAATTAACCGTCCGTTTTTATATTCATTAAAAAAGACCGCTATTTCTAACGGTCTTAGTTTGGTTTAGATAATTACTGGATTTCCGCTTGCATCTGGTTCCCAGTAATAGACGCCATCGATTCTTTCTTCGCCTTCACCTAATAAGTAGTAGTCTTGGACTGTGCTATCGTGCCAGTTCTTACCGAAGTTAATCTTTTTACCACCGGTATATGCGGCAGCGTATGTACGACTAACAAACACAGGCATTTTATCTGTTTCATTATTACGGCAGCTTGTGAAAGCTCTTGAAAGAACTTCTGTAACCGCGACTGGAAGAACAACATATTCTAAATTGTATGTGTTCTTGAAAGCATCAGATTTAATAGATGAAACTGTTTCAGGAAGTTTAAGGCTCGTAATGCTTGGGCAGTTGTAGAACACTTCACCGTTAATAGCAACGATATTGAGATTCTCAATGCTGACATTAGCAAGGTTTTCACATCCTTTGAAGACAGCGTTTTCAATTCTACTAATAGAGTGTGGTAAATCAATACTTGTTAAATTAGTGCAATCTTTGAATGCGCCAACTTTAATGGTTAGCATTTTGCTCAAATCAAATTTTTCAACTTTAACTTCTGTTAATGTAGTAATACCAGTGAATGCATATCCACCAATATGGCCCATATTAGGTGAGAAGGTAATTTTGGTTGGGCAAGTTTCTGCGAAGGTATAAAGGTTAGAGTTACCAGCAGTTGAACCATCACATCTCATAACGGAATATGGGAATGTGAATTCATTATCATTACCAGTGATAACAAGGTTATTGTCATCATCGAAATCATACATATTAATTGTGCTTAATGATGTACAGCCTCTAAATGCGGCTTCTTTAATAACTTGAACACCGACTAATTCAGTACATGCTATACCTTCATGATTAACGCATGGTAATTCTTCCGCTTCTTCATCAGGGTCAACTGGAAGAAGATCATCTCTAAAGTTTTCAAAGAGTGAGACTTTTGTTAAAGATGTACAGTTTTCAAATACAAAGTCGTTGATTGCGAGAACATTTTTTGGAACCATAAATTCGGTGAACGCTGTTCCAGAGAATGCACCTTGTTCAATGTCAATAATGTTATCAATGTTTTCATTGCCATCTCCCCAAGTAATTGAGGACAATGATGAGCAACCTTTGAACATGTCTTGGTAAACTATATCAAGCATGTAATTGATTGATGTTAATTTAGTACAATTGGCAAATAAGCCTCTACCGAATGTTTCAACATTTGATAAATTTGGAAGTTCTGTAATTGCGGAACCTGTGAATGCTTCTTCGCCAATGGAAGTAACGGTTTCTGGTAAATTAATAGTTTTTAATTTTCCGCAGTTCGCGAAACCTCTTTTAGCAATTGTTTTTAATGATGAGTGGGAACTATCAATACCTTCGAGATTTGAACAGCCTTCAAAGGTAGAAATCGCAATATCATCAAGTGTTTCAGGTAAATCAATGTAAGAAATCTTATCATTATTTTTAAATGCGCCTGCGCAGAGAGATTTAACATTTAATTCAGAGAACTTTTTAATATTAGAAACTGTGTAATTAGCTTTAATATTAGCGATTTGTTCTTCACTTAAGGAATTAGAAACAATCGCAGTATTTGGTTCAAAGTAATTGATACCGGCATAAATAAGTAAGCCGCTTGGAGTGTCATATAATCCCTTATCATCTTTAATTAAGTTTTCATAGAACTTGGTGCCCGCAAATGCATCAACACCAATATCACTTAATTTTTTACTCCAAGTAAAGGAACTTAGATTGCTACAACCAGAGAAAGCTTGCTCACCAATCCATTCAACGGTGTTGGCCATAATAACTTTCTTGATTTCGGTGTGTCCAGAGAATGCATTTGGAGCAACACCAACAACTTTGTGTCCTAAGACTTGGCTTGGGATTCTAAATGTTGATGGGAATGTTTTATCAGATGGAAGTCTATATAAAACAGCAACTGATTCTTCACCTTCGCCTAATAAGTTTTTAGGTGTGAAGTAGTAAGAAACGTTCTCGACGTTTGAATAGTCAGTTAAGGCGGTATTACATAACACGACTGTTGCGGCAGCAACGCCAACTAAAAGAGCACCAGTAATGGACAAACCAATAATGTAATTTCTTTTCTTTGGTGAAATTTTGTTTTTTGGTTTCGGGGTATCATCAAATACGTCCGCACCTAATTCGGAAATATCACGTGCCATTATTTCTTACCTCCTAATCTTTCTAATTCAACTTTGTATGCTTCAAGTTCAGGAGTGTTGCAACGGACAAAGTGTCCTGGTTCAATCTCCACGAGTTTTGGAGCATCGCTTAAAACATAATGATGAAGTTCTGCTGGATTATAAGTAATAATCTTCTTCTTTCTTTCGACTTTTGGGTCGGGAATTGGGACAGCAGATAACAAGGATTTGGTATATGGGTGGAGAGGAGCTTCAAATAATCTATTCGCTTCTGCAATTTCCACGATATGACCAGCATAGATAACCGCGATTCTATCAGAAATGTAGCGGACGACAGATAAGTCGTGAGCAATGAATAAGACAGTCATCTTTCTTTCTTGTTGGAATTCTCTAATAAGGTTTAAAACTTGCGCACGGATGGAGACGTCTAACGCAGAAATAGGTTCGTCAGCAATGACGAGTTCTGGATTCATAATCATACATCTAGCGATGCCGATACGTTGTCTTTGACCACCGGAGAATTCATGTGGGTAACGGTTTAAGTATTCAGGACGTAAACCGACTCTTTGCATCATTTGTTGGACTTTTTGTAAACGATCTTCTTCATCTTTATAAAGTTTGAATGCTCTTAAGCCTTCGGAAACGATATAGTCGATGTTAGCTCTATCATTTAATGAATCACCTGGATCTTGGAAGATCATTTGCATTTTGGTTTTTAATAAACGTTCAGTTTCCTTAGGAATCTTTCCAGAAATCTTCACGTTATTAAATGTAATTTCACCACCACTAACTTTATTAATACGGATTAAAGCACGGCCGATTGTGGTTTTACCAGAACCGGATTCACCGACTAAGCCTAAAACTTCACCACGTTTAATATCTAAGTTAAGGTGATTGATAATAACTCTTTCAATAGAACCGATTTTAAAGGCGACACGAACATCTCTCATTTTGACGATTGTATCATCATCTTCTGGGTGTTCTTTTCTACCTTTTTCAAAGATATCAAGTTCTTTTTCTTCGACTGGAGTTTGTTCTTTAATTTCTAATTCTTCATCATTAATCATCGAAACTGCCCTCCTGTCTCTTTAATTCTTCAGCTGCACGCTTCATTCTTTCGTGTAACTCTTGGATGACTTTTGGTTTCTCCACTTTTGGTGCGCGAGGATCAAGTAACCATGTCTTAGCGCAGTGAGTTGGAGAAATTTGGAACATTGGAGGTTCCTTAACAAAGTCGATATTCATCGCATATTCATTACGTGGGGCAAAAGCATCACCGATAATCTCACTAGAGAATGAAGGTGGATTACCTTTAATGTAGCTTAATGCTTCTTCCTTACTACCTAATTGTGGTAAGGAGCATAATAATGCCCATGTATATGGATGAGCAGGTTCGTAGAAGACTTCTTCCACGGTACCATATTCCACGATTTGACCACCGTACATAACGGCAATTCTATTAGCAACATTAGCAACGACACCTAAGTCGTGAGTAATGAAGATTGTGGTCCAATGATATTCTTCTTGTAACTCTTTAATAAGAGCGATGATTTGAGCTTGAACGGTAACGTCCAAAGCGGTTGTTGGTTCGTCACAGATTAAGATTTCTGGACGGCACGCTAATGCGATAGCGATAACAACTCTTTGTCTCATACCACCGGAATATTGGAATGGGTAGTCATCATAACGCGCTTCTGCGTTAGGAATACGAACCTTTTTAAGTAATTTAATAGCTTCTTCTTTAGCTTCCGCTTTACTAAGTCCGTGATGGAGTCTTAAAACTTCACTAATTTGGAATCCAATTGTTAACAATGGATTTAAAGAAGTCATTGGGTCTTGGAAAATTGTGGCAATTCTTTTACCACGAATTGGTTTCCAATCTTTGTCGGTTTTGAATTTAGCTAAATCCATGCCATCAAACATAATGGAACCGCTTGTGACAGCACCATTCTTTTCAAGCATACCGGTAAATGTTTTTGTGGTAACGGATTTACCAGAACCAGATTCACCAACAATAGCGAGAGTTTCACCGCGATAAACTTTTAAGTCAATGTTACGAATAACATTAATTTTCTTACCACGAACAGTAAAACCAACGCTTAAGTTTTTAACATCGATAACTACTTCTGGTTCTTGTGCAGGAGCTTCAGTTACAGGTGTTTCTTTTAAGATTTCTTTTTCTTTTTTAGACATACCTTAAACCTCCTATCGATGTGTTTTTGGGTCGGTAGCATCGGCTAACGCAAGTCCTAAATAGAAGAAACATATCGTTAACGGTGCCATGACCACCATTGGAGCTATGATCAAGTGCGGATATTGCATCCACTCTGTCGTCTTAACTGCAGTTGTTAAAATCTGACCTAAAGTGATTTGGTTGTATTGAGTTTTAAACGATAAATCGAAGTAGGCAAGACCAACTTCTGAAGAAATAGCTTCAGGAATAGCGGTAGAAACAACTGTGATAATGACTGACACTAAGTAAGGTAATAAGTTGTGTGTAATCATTGCGGCAGGTGAACTACCAAGTGTTTGTGATGCAATGTTGTATTCACGGTTACGGATGATGATGATTTGGTTACGGATGAATCCGGCTAAACCAACCCAGCCTAACGCAGTTAACAAGAAGACAATAATGATAAAGGAATATTGCTTCATGTATTTTGCCAACACTTGCATCAATAAGATATCAAGTAATAATGTTGGAAGGTTATTAACAAAGTTACGGAATTCAATGAGGATTGGATCTAACCATTTGAAATAACCCCACATACTACCGATAACAATACCGACAATTGTATCAATTAAAGCGACGACAACACCTAAAATTAAGGAGAGTTGACTGCCCTTCCAAACAAGCCACCATAAGTCAGCGCCTTTCATTAAACTATCTTTGCATGGATAGAAAACGCCGAACCAGTTAGTTGGATTTGGACCGAGCGGTTCATTCCAGTGCCATTTTGTAGCACTATAAGCTGAACCTTTTAATTCCATGGCTGGGAAGTTTCTCATTAAAGGTCCAAAAATTGTAAAGAAGACCAATAATCCTAAAACGGCCAAGCAAACAATAACTAAAGGATTTTTAAATAAATACTTAAAAGTCATTGACCAATAAGAATATGGTGTGGCATCAAGTTTTTCGATTTTTTCATCAGATGTTCCAACGACAGTGAATAATTTTTCAATATCAGTGTCGATGGTTTGCTCCACAGGTACAGCTTCCGCTAAGCGTGGATCATCATCGATTACTTGGAATAATTTTTCTTCATTGTTTTTATTCTTTTTCATGACAATTCTCCTTTCTAATTAGTGAAGCTGATACGAGGATCAACTATAGCGGTGACAATGTCACCTAACAAATATGAAACAACGGAAAGCAAAGCGGTAAATAAGATTAAGCCTTGAATTAACCAAACATTGTTTGTTTCGTTGGCTCTAATTAGCGCTCTACCAATACCATTGATAGCATACATATTTTCAAGATAGTAAGAACCCATCAAAGCACCGATAACAGCACTTGGGAATGTTCTTACAAGTGGAACAACAGCGTTCCTTAAAATGTGAACTGTCATAATACGGTTTTCTGATAAACCTTTACTACGAGCAAATTTCACGTAGTCGGAGTTGAACTCATCGACCATGTAACGACGGACCCATAAACCGATACCAGAAGCACCGGTAACACCCATCGTGATAATAGCAGGTAAGTACGATAAGACATTATCTGCAGCATAAACATATGGCAATTTAATTAAACCACATAATATTGCCATCCAAATGTAGTAGTAAGCAACACCTGGAATAGCGTCAATAATCATAATGTAACCTTTGCCAATTCTATCAAAGATACCATTTTGGTATTTCGCCATTAAAATACCAAATGGATAACCTAATGCGAGTTCTAAGATAACTGCAAAGATGCCAATTTTGAATGAAATGCCCATTCTCGAGGCCATAAAGTCAGTGACTAAAGTACCATTGTCAATACCTGTATAATTGTACATGCGTCCTAAGTCAAAAACGATTGTTCTACAGTCAGTTAAAACACCCTTATAAGAAGTTACACCATCAACTGTAACAAGATTGAATGATGTACTACAAATCACTTTTGGGAAAGGAATAACTGAGTAGAAGAATTTAAGTAGTTGTTGGAAGATGGATCCTGATAAACCCATTGATTCCTTAAATGCATTACATTGAAGTTGAAATACTTCTTCTGGTTGCTTAAGTGTACGGAACACAGAACACATTTCATCAGGAGTTTTTGCAATACGAATTAAGAAAAAGGTCACCAACATTGCTAAAGCGATAGAAATGAGTGATGACAAAATTCTTCTAATTGAATAATGCAAAAGAGGATTGGCAAAAATTCTTTGCATGGCAATTGTGTGGCCAAAGAGAACTTTCTTTTTGACCAAAATGGAAAAAATGATGAATGCTACAACTAAAAAAATCAGTGCATATCCAACAATAAATGTAGCCATATTTTTCCTCCTTTATAGATAGTAAATTAGGGACGGGAGTATTAACCCCCGGAGCCCTAATAAAATTAATGTAGATGAATTTATTTACGAATTAACCGTAAATGTTGTAAGCAGGGTGAGATTCAACCCAAGCTTGTTTAGCAGCTTCTTGTTCTTGACGTAAAACTTTACGTTCAGCAGAATTTAAAGTTTCCTCTAAGACATACATACCTGTCATTCTGTCGTTAGATAAACCATAGTTAGATGTTGGCATTTCATAACCAGCAGAGTTACTGATTGATAAGGACCAACCTTGACCATAGTTAACTTGTGGTTTGTAGATAGCTAATTCTTCAATGAGTTTAACTTCTGCTTCCGCAAATTTGGAATAACGGTTTGTAAGGTTGAGTGTTTCGCCTTTACCTTGTTCAACAAGAGCAGAGTATTCTTCGAGCAATTCGACTGCTTCTAAGGCGTTTGTAACTGGGTTATGTCTAATGTTCATAGCGACTTTATCGGAGCCAGCTTTGAAACCGACATAAGCGAAGACGCTAGACCAGTCACCACCATAGATGTAGGTGTTCATATATGTTAATGGATCACCATAGTCAGCACCCCAACCCCATTGGACGACAGAGAAGTCGTATGCGGCATATTTGCCATTGGTGCTACCGGAGACATCTTCATAGTTAGTCTTTGTAACTTCGTCTGTTGGGACCATTTTGAAGACTGTACAGTCAGAATAGTCAGCAGCTGGTTTGTGATTATCTTCCCAGTTGTTATAACGTCTATTCATTTCATTAATGAATTCGTTATCGTATGTTTTGGTTTCTTGGTCGGCATCCCACATTGAGTAGTATTCAATGTTAACTGGGAATGAGACTGTTCCATATGTGGCTGCTAATGGAGAATTATTGTATTCGATAATAGCAGCTTTGGCTTTATTAACTAAAGCTTGGATTTGCGCTCTTTCGCTACCAACTTCGTGTAGATTACCATTGTAGTCTTCAACTGTGTCATACCAGTCTAATTGACGGGTTTCATATTGGCCTGGAGCGAGTTCTTCTTGTGCTTCTTCTTTGGAGATTCCTTTGAAATCTGCTAAAGCGTTAGCATAGTATTCTTCAACATAGTCATTACCATTATCGTCATAAACGAATTTTCTTGGGACATATGTTGAGACGAGTCTTTGGACACCTAAGATGTCATCCATATCACCGTTAGAATAACGTTCGTAATATGTTCTGTAGTCGATTGTGGCTAAGAGCATTTGTCTGACTTCTTGGATTCTTAAGGCTCTTTCAGTGTTTTTAACGGATTCTAATGTACCACCGGAGTAGTAAGAGGTTGCACTGATATTATTCTTAGAACGTTCGAGAACGATGTTAGAACCATAGCAGTTGCTGATTGTATCTAACCAACGGCTGTTGACTAAACCGGAAGCTGGATTTTCGATTGAACCGGTTTTATCTTCGCCAAGAACGTATTTATTCCAACCGACAGAATCGTTTGGAGATAATGAGAAGCCATCGATGTTGCCCATTTCGAATTGCATTCTTGGATCGCCACTTTCGATATCACTCTTAATGCTGAAGTGAACGTTTTCCACTAAAGCTTGTTTGTAGTGATTGTTAATGACGTCTTGACGTTTTGCGTAGTAAGGATTCTTTTTGTAAGCGATGTTTGTTTCATCGTGTTGACTTAAGATGTATGGTCCGCAATAAAGAATTGAATCTGGACTTGCCTTACCAAACTTATCAGCGCCTTTTTCTTCATAGAAGTGTTGGTTAACTGGTAAATATGTGGAGTAGGTAAGAAGTGTTGGGAAGTACATTGCTGAGTCAAGTAATGTATATCTGACACTGTTTTCTCCTTCTAATTTGACACCTAAACGAGAACCGTTAGCGACATTTGGAACGTCAGCAGCGGTAATTGGTGTTCCGCCATAAGCTGGATCGTATTGTGCTTTGTAGACGTTTGGATATTCTTGTTTAATCTTTTTGTAGATGAATTTTTGCTTCTTGGCATTGGTGTCATAATCTTCTGCCTTATAAGTACCATCAGTGATACCTTGCATTAATTCAGTGTAGACGAAGTATTCAGCGGCGCCTTTGATGAAGTCACGCATTAAGTAACCTGTGTCAGATGCAACAGAGAATGTGTTGATCAATTTGGCTCCGTAAACAAAGTCAGCAGCTGTGACTTTTTGTACTTCTCCATTAAATTTATATGGCTCGCCTTGGGCTGTAACCCAAACGAGATTTTCGTCATCTCTAACTTTGATGATGAATTCTTTGTATTCGTTTTCTTGTCTTACTGATTCAGCAAGATTGAGTTCAAGAGTACCGAAGTCATTATGAGTTAAGAGACCATCGACGAAGTTTGCAAAGTGCTCTGCGTTTTGCGCTGCGGATGAGTGCATATAGTTGAGTTCGCCGATACCGACAGATGCCAAAGTTTCATAAGTTTTCTTTGCTTTCTTACCATTAAGCAATGAATATGGTGAATCTTTGATGATGCCATCATCGACGACTGGTTGAACGCGAGGTCCACAACCAGCAAGCATAGCACATGTTGCGAGAATCATTAGTGAACTTGCTTTGTTTTTCATGGTTTTTTACCTTCCTTTCTTCGAGTTTTTATAATGATTGTTTCTACTTTACGCTCATACACGTAAAAAATCAAAACATTTTTTCGCGCATATGCAAAAAAGATTGTTTTATTCAAAATACTATCTAACTACGTAAAAATTAATAATTAATCAGTGGATAACCACCGGAAATCCAATAAACTATTTCAAAAGAAATAAAGACTAAAAATACTGTAGCAGCGGCGAGATAAAATGGCCAGTGTCTATTCCACGCTTTTACCTTGATGTCATCAGGCAATTTATCATCCCAATTTTTTGTCTTTCTACGTACATTTGCGACATATAGATCTCCCCATATAAAGCCCACTAATACGTAGATAGCGGCAAATAAACCAAGGGTAATTGGATATTGAATAGCGTATACATCTGGAATGGCATTAGTGATAAAAAACAAAGCAAAAGGAACACCAACACCAACCACCGATAAGATGATTGTGATGAGCCATACTTTCCAGTTTTTTAGCGAATTTTTCATGAGATAAGAATATAACATATGTTTGAATAAAACAATGTTTTGAATATACTTAAAAATAGTAAGCAATATGCCAAATCCTAATTTAAAAGAAAACAAACTAAAAAGGGCCATCTTAGTGCCATTCCGTGGTGTGGTAAAAGCTATCAGCAAAACCTGGTATGTCAAATCGCAATATAAATATATTACTCACCACAAACTTAATCTTAAGAACCCTGTTAGATATACGGAGAAGCTTCAATATCTTCGTTTATTTGTTTATCCAAAAAATCCACTTGTCAGTCAATGCGCTGGCAGAGCGGGAGTTCGTGAATACGTGAACAAAAAAGGATTCGCAGATAAGCTTGTTCCTATCTATGGAATCTATGATTCCTTTAAGGATATTGATTTCGATAAACTGCCTGATCAATTCGTTATGAAGTGCACACACGCCTGCGCTTTCAACTACATATGCAAAAATAAAAAAGAAATTGATATAAAGGCACTCGAAAAGAAATTCAATAAATGGTTAAAGACTAATTATGGTAAGAAAACTGTGGAACTCCACTACGCGCCAATTAAACCACAAATTATTATTGAAAAGTATTTAGAAGAAAATGGAAAATTACCAATTGAATATAAGATCCATGTTTTTAACGGCAAGGCAAGAAACATGTATGTCGTTACATCACGTGGTATCGATATTAGATATAACAATTACTACATCGACTGGACACCATTTGATGGCAGTCAATTTAATGGTTGGAAAAAGACTGATTATCCATTAGAAAAACCAGAGCATTGGAACGATATGGTAGAGATGGCGGAGATACTTGCCAAACCATTCCCTTTTGTTCGAGTGGATCTATATAATATCAACGGTAAAATCTATTTTTCAGAGATGACCTTTACACCCGCAAAAGGCACTTTAATCTTAGATGATGATAAGTGCGACTTTGAAATGGGTGAATGGTTAGATATAAGTGAATTTATTAATGCCAAGTAGTATGAGGGAAACTGACCTCATATAACATAACTGCGTGATGTTTTTCTTCGGTGATAGAATCAAAACTATCGCTGATTTTTTCATATTCAAAAGTAAAACCGATTAACCTATTCTTTTGGAATCTTTCCAAACTAAATCCAAAGCATGTATATGCTCTAAATCTTCCATCAGAATTAAAAGCATCACCTGAGTTAGTTGGTACTCCAGGAATAGTATAACTAACTGGAACATAAGTATAACCAGTCTCATTTTTATAAATGAGTGAGAAGATTAATCTTATGTCGCTTGTTCCACCACCGAGATTTTGATTAGTCTCAGTAACTAGTGAACATTTGAAGTTAAGCATCATATATGATGCATTATCACATTCTTTGGAGAACAACGCACCGAAGCCATTACCTTTTCCTTCTTTTACTTGTACACGTGCATTTGCGTAGTAACCATTACAAAACATTTGACCATCAAAGAGTTTTCCCACTACTCCATATCTAAATGAATCGTCGTAGTTAGAAAGTTTTACTGCTGGTCCATATGGAAGTAAATCTTTTAGATTATCGGCCTCTGGTTGATAAATATCGTAGTAATAAATATATTTGTCATAATTTGTTTCAAGAAGTTCGAAATTAGTGTCTTTTGTGGAAGTAAACACGAAGTCTTTTTGTTCATCAAGTTCTCTTTCTTCTATTGAAGAAGTTATCTTGTTATTTGACTTATATGGATTGATAGAATCTTTCCATTCAGTGTAGTAGTTTTTAAAGAAATCACCTGATGTATAAGGAACACCATTATAGATTTCTTTTAAACCATAACCACAAGCGGTGATAAATAATGTAGGAACAATTAGTAAAAACTTAAATGGAGATTTCATCATTACCGACCTCCTCTTGAGTATTTTCTATTTCTTTTATCAATTCTTCTTTTTTTGTTTCTATATCTTTTTCTTTAGCGTTTGCTTCAAGTTGTAATGTGTGATTAAAAGTATAACCGAGTAAGAAAACACAAATTAATAATGGAGCGGATGTATAAATAGGCGCCATTGATTCAGAATTAATTAATGGATAGTTGTCATATAAGAATAAAGCGATAACTAAGAATCCTAAGACAAAACCAGCAATTAGGAATTTAACATATTCATCATCGGTTCCTTTATTTAAATACTTAAATAATCTTCTAATGCCAATTACTAATGCCGCAAGGAAGAAGAAAGAACCAAAGAGACCGCTACTCATTAAGTTATCGAACAACCAAATGTTGGATAAAACTTGTGCAACACCATTTGGATAATCTAAGAAAGATCCACCAACTGGACATCCAAATAACTTAAAGGATGAGAATAAGTCTTGGAATATCGTGTTAATTGGTAAAGCGAATCTATTCGCATTAAACACTCTATTTAATACTGAGTTACTAGAAATGATATTTCTAATGCCAGTCACAAATCCCCAGTTCTTTTGCGCGTTAATAAATAAGACAAGAATTCCTAATAAGAGAATAGCGCCTAAAGTAATCATCATGACATTTAAGATGCTTCTGCTGTTTTTGATCTTCGCACCCACAATGATAATTGCGATACCTAAAACAAGAATCAAATCAGTTACTAAAGTAATCTTAGAAATTGTGAATAATAATGATAAGAACGCAATCACCGCTAAAGAAGCATAGATAAGGAATTCTTTTTTGTTTTCTTTAAACTTTAAGAAAAATAAAGGAATAATTGAAGTTAATAAGATACTTGGATATAAAGTCCAATAAGTTAATGAAACTTCTAAGAATTTGAAACCATATAACATATAGGCCATTTCACCAATTGGCACTGATGAAGGACGACCATTATAGAAGATGTAATAATTCTTATAAATAAGCGGATAGAATGGCACATAGTAAATCATCGTAATAAATAAATTTATTAAAACGAATAAACCAAGTGCGCAATAAATGACTAATAAGACATGTTTGATTTTGAAATTAATTAAATAGGAGGCTAAAAATCCAGATAGTCCAATACCTAATAAACCAATAGGAACAAAGATAGTTTGAGCAACGCCAATTGCACCGATGGAATAATAGTTAAATCCATTAAGCGCAGTTAATAGTCCAAATATTACTAATGGGAATAAGAAAAATAAATAGGTGGTTAAACCATCTTTTTTAATTTGTCTAAATGTCACCACTACTAATAAGATAGCGAGGACTAAAGATAAAATTGCGAATAATAAAAAGGAGTGACCTAAGTTAAAACCAATAAAGGCAAGAACTTCTAATGATAGAAAGGCAAGAACGGTTCCATAATCACGGAAATCGAACTTTCTCGCTGTGGTTTTACTAGCTTGTTGCTCCATATGTATATAATTATAAATTACTTTTTATTATAAAAAAGGTATAAAAAAAGCGGTCGAGCCGCATTTTTTTATCTAGAGATAAGTTTATTCTTCTGATTCGAAGTAGAAATCATCAACATCGTTGTCCATGTTGAGGTATTCGTCTGCAGATTGATAAGCTTCAAGGATTTCGAGTTCCTCGTTTGCAGTGAGTTCGTTATTACGATCTCTTGGGCCTAAAAATTCATCCATTTGAAATACCTCCTATCCTATTGGACTTGATGGGAAATTATTCCCTGTTTATCTCTTGTTCATAAGCATATCACTTTGTATATATACAACAAAGCAATTTTTGATTTAATTTAGACAGTGACAAAATTCCATTTATTTTTGTCGATAAAATCTTATTTGGGGTTTGACTTCCCTTATAAATAAGGGCATTATTAAATAAATAAGCTTGATGAAAATCACTACTAATTTGTATATATTATTATTGCTATGGAAGAAAAGAAGAGTTTAGAACAAATTATTGCGGATAACTTGGTATATTATCGTAAAGCCTCTGGACTAACACAACTAGAAGTCGCAGAGAAATTTAATTATTCCGATAAATCCATATCTAAATGGGAACGCGCGGAAGGTATGCCAGATATCTTAGTCCTTAAAGCGCTCGCAGATTTTTATGACATACGCGTAGATGATTTCTTCAAAGAAGAGAAAGCCAAGATCAAAATGACTAGAAAAAGTAAACGCTGGTTCATCTTTGGACTTAGCGAAACCTTAGTCTGGTTAGTGTTTGGAATCTTCTTTACAGTGTTTTCTATCTTCTTACGCGATGTTTTTGCCTGGTGGTTACTATTTGTTTATGCCGCGGCCACTTCAGCCATTCTCGCGGTTGTTTGGGCGGGTATTTACCATAAGCGCTTATATCAACTGATTGCGACGAGCTGTATTATATGGTTCACTATTGCTTCCGTGTATCTCACCGCGTTAATGGTGACATTACCAAATCCAAATCAAAACCTTTGGTTATTATTCTTAATTGGTGTACCGCTAGAAGTGCTAGCAATCCTCTGGTACTTCTTAAGAAAGAACTTAAAGAAAAGAACAAATTAAAAGATTGGTTATCCGCCAATCTTTTTAAATACTTAATTTACAATTAATCTTCTTTTAATCCGTCATTGATGTAAAGAATACCAAGTGTCTTTGGACCACAGTGAGATGTGATTGTGGCTTGTGCGAATGTATCATAGATCTTTTTAAAGCCACGTTGTTTTAAGGCATCATAAGCAATCTTTCTCATTTCATCTGTCGCGTAGGAGTGAGTCACAAATGCGACTGATAAATCAGGATTATTGAATTCTTCTAATGTATCTTTACAGTAGTTTTCAACACAGGCTTCATTACGGCCGTGGTATTTATTTTTTGGAATCATCTTGCCGTCTTGCAAAATGATTTGTGGTTTGATTCTAAATAAGGCTGCAGCAAATCTAGCAACACCAGAACAACGACCACCTTTATGTAAGTAATTCAAAGAATTAATAACGAAAGATGCTTGAACATGTGGCACTCTCGCTTCAACCTTTTCCACGATTTCTTCTGGTTTTAAACCTTTGTTCGCTAACTTACGAGCGTAAATCGCTAATAAGGCAATACCTGTTGATAAGGATTGAGAGTCGATAATATAAACATTCTTCATGATAGAAGCGACTTTCTTCGCATTCTCACAAGCAGAGGAAATGCCTGATGATAATGAGATATGAATAACCGCATCATGAGTTCTTAATAATTTGGAGAAGTATTTATCGTATTGATATTCGTTTACTGCAGCGGTCTTTGGTAAGACACCAGTCTTTTCCACATAATCAAAGATTTCTGGTGGAGTGATGTCACCATCAAAACCACTCTTATCACCTAAGATAACAGTGAAGGGAATAACATTTATATCAAATTCTTTTTGTAATTCTTTTGGGATATCAAGTGTAGATTCAGTAGATATAGCAATCTTCATAAACTACCTCCTTCTAGGACGCTTAAAGTATAAATGTTTATTTACTTTAATGTCAAAAAATCTTTAATCGTCTGATCGTATTTCTCGGTGGCGTTATTTCTAATATGGGAATGGCTACCTTCGGTGAACCATACAATTTGTTTTTTTGTGCTTGGGCAGTTATTAAACATCTTCTCAGCGTTTTCAGGAACTGAATATTTATCATTCTTTGAATGAATAAATAAAACAGGGATTTCTAATTTGGATAAGCATTTTTCAGGATTGCTTTCCATAACGGAAACACCTGTATAGATTCTGAACCACATCCAAATTAAATGGAAAACTGGGAAAATCTTATGTCCTAAATCGACATAGTGTCTTCTATAGGATTCTTTAAAGTTGGTGAATGCTCCATCAAGGGTGATGCGTTCCACTAAACCAGGGTTATCTTTACTAGTTGTCGCTAATAAACCAGCGGCGCCACCAACACAGACACAATGTAAAGCAAAGCTTTCTTGGTTATATTCTTTAGCGATGTATTTCATCCACGCTAATACGTCTTTGCTTTCTTTAACGCCAACTGTGGATAATTTGCCTTCACTTAATCCATGGCTTCTTGGGTCAATGAACAATAAGTTATAGCCGCTTTCTTTATATGGTTTTGCATAGAAGTAACTATACATTAAGCATTCACATCTTCCAGCGAGGAATAATGCGGTCTTTTTGCTTCCGAAATCATAAAACTCACCATATAGTTTCAAGCCATCATTTTCGATTTGGACATCGTGTTTTTTATCGGCAAACTGAGCCATATAAGACACACCATCATCCCACATCTTTACTTGTTCAGGATTATTAGGTGCGGAGCATACTCTTCCCCATCCACCAGCGTATTTCTTACTTAAAGTGTGTAAATAAACTCTTCTTGCGGTTTCAAAAATAATCCACAAACCGAAAAGAAGGGAAACACCGACAAAAATAGAAACACCGATGATGAGCCAAAAAGCCCATGTAGGGAGAGAAGTTAATATCATATATGACCTCAATAATTATTTAATTATTTTTTAGCGAGAATGGAATTTAATAATTTTCTTTCTTCTTCACAGTCTTTAGAAACTGGTTTGTCAGAGAAGAAGAATAATGCTGCTAAACCTGGACCAACGTTAACGCCATTAGATTGACCCATACGGCCTTTTAAGACTGTAGCTTTTGGAGCCACTTGTTTAGCGATTTCGATGAATTTATCACATTGTTCATCTCTTACTGAGTGAACACAAATCATGAGTTGTGGTTCTTCTTTTGTTAATAATGCTTTTAACATTTCTTCAACGATTTTGTAAGAAGCCTTATAACCACGTGCGTTACCTAAAACCGCTGGCATACCGGTTTCGTTAGAGAAGTCCGCCATTGGTTTAACGCCCGCCATAGTGCCAAAGAAGGCTTTAGCTTTGCTAATGCGCCCACTTCTTTGAAGGAAGAATAAGTTATCAATAATGCCAACTTGGTGTAAGCATTTTTTCTTTTCTTCTAAGAATTTGAAGTTTTCTTCTGCGGACATACCTTTATCACGATTCATAGAGGCTAAGACACAGAGAATGGAAATACCACCACTATAACGTTTGGAGTCGACGACATATAAATGTCTTTCTGGATATTTTTCTTCCATTTCACGTTTGGTGAGTAAGAAGGAGTTATATGTTCCAGACATACCACTTGATAATGTAACAGCGATAATGTCTTTACCTTCTTTGAAGTATTCTTCAACTCTTTGACCGATTAAGTATTGATTTGGTAAACCGGTTTTGAAGTTTTCTTTCTTATCTAAACGACGATAGAATTCTTCGAATGTCATTTCTTCCCAGTCAATATCCGCTTGATGATCTGTACCATCTGGATAGACGATGGAACCAGGAACTGGTTTTTCAATCTTGTACTGTTTTCTTTGTTCTGCGGATAAGTCCATACAGGAGTCCGCTAAGATAACATAATCACTCATAATTCTTTTTAATTCCTCCAGAGCAATATTATTTAAAGTATACTTTAATATTTTCTAAACTATCACCCACTAATGAGTAAACATATCTTTCTGCGCCGATATTTAAGTAATCGGTTTTCACATTAGTGATTTTTGTGGTGTCGATCTTTTGTGGATCAAATCTATTCTCGTTCGCATATTTAAACGCGGCTTCTTTGATGGTCCATAATGTGAAGAAATCATTCTCACATTCGCATTTCTCATCACCACATATGGTTTTATCAACAAGTTTCATTGGATGTCTTTTTGTGTCCATATATTCTAAGTCCACACCGACATATGAATCGCTAATTGCGACACAGACTATGCCGTGGCTATGGCTTAAAGAGAATTGGCACTTATCACATACCCATTTTCCGTTATCAAGTTTTCTAAATTCCACTTCTTTAATATCGACGCCTAAAGATTGTTTTAAGGCGATTTCTAAAAGTTTCCAAATGAAAAACTTTTCTTGTTTAACTTTAAAGTTAGAGCAAGATTCGATTTCCTTTTGACGGATATCACAAATATATCCATCACAAACAAAAGGAATATGGGCAAAATAGACATGAGTTAACTTATCCATTATTTTTGATTAGCCTCAATATAATCGATGACATCTTTGACGGTATTAAAATCATCAAAAGAAGCATCGTTAAATTCTAAATTGAATGTATTTTCTATAGAAATAGCTAAGTATAAGACACCAATTGAAGTTAAACCTAAGTCCCCTCTTAAGTCACTTTCTTCACTACAAGAATCTAACACTTCAGGTGTACTTGTATTCGCAAGTTTGATTAACTCTTTGAGTTGTTTGAATATTTCTGAACGAGTCATTATAAGTTAGCCTTTCCTCTAATGATTTTCATCGCTGGGGTACGGACGAAATCTTCTTTTCTAATTATAATCTTACTCACTCTCATGAATGAAGGTAATAAATTATTAATTTTATTAACTTCACTACGGATGTATTCTTCTGGGTTAGCTAATCCGAGTTTAGCGAGTTCCACCATACGTGGATAAACTTGAATACAAAGTTTTTGAGTTTCTTCATCAAGATAAACCATAGAGTCTTGGATAATATCTAATTCATCGAATTTGTTTTCTAAATCAAATGGAGAGATTTTTTCACCAGTATTTAAGACGATGATTTCTTTAATACGACCAACGATGTATAAGAAACCTTCTTCATCAAATCTCACTAAGTCACCAGTTTTAAAGAATCCATCTTCAGAGAACGCATTTGCGTTTTCTTCTGGATCATTGTAATAACAATCCATGACGTTATCGCCTTTAATCCAAAGTTCGCCATCAACCACTTTGAGTTCTTGTTCTGGATATGGGAAACCAACGGATGCTGGTTTATAGTCGCTGCGTGGATTGCCACTCACTAAGTTCGCGGATTCAGTTAAACCATAACCTGGTAAGAGAATGATATTCATTGGTTTATATTCTTTTACAAGATATGGAGGGACTGTAGAAGCACCACAAATAATGTGAGTTAAGGAATCACCTAACATATTTTTCTTAAACTGTTTGGAGAGGTTTAAACACATTTCTGCTAAAGCAGGAACCATAACTAAGATGGTTGGTCTAAACATCGCGATATCTCTAAACATATCTTTGTTGTTTTGGCAGATAAATAAAGCACTACCAGTTTGTAAGTTGGTTAATAAGTTTCTCACTAAACCAAAGACATGTGTTAAAGGAAGAATTAATAAGTATCTTTGATTAAAGACATCTGGAATACCATAGCAACCATTACATGAACCACGGCATAAGGCTTTGTTATTTAGTAAAGCACCTTTACTCTTTCCGGTTGTTCCACCAGTAAAGATAATCGCCGCAGGATCTTTTGGACCCACTTTCACGCTTGGTGCTTTTTCTTCACTAGTTTCCATAACGTTAATTAACACCATCTTGTGTGGCATTGCGTTAAGCGCATCAATCTTGGCTTGTAAAGCTGGGTGATAGACAATAGCCTTCATTTGGAATTTTATTCCACAGCCGAATAATGCTTGTTCTGGTAAGTGTGGAGGTAATAATACCGCACAGCAGCCTAATGTTTCTAACGCTAAATAGGCTTTAGCCCATTCAATTGTGTTAGGTGCATAAACACCAACAAAGTCACCTTTATTGATACCTTTACTTAAAAGTACACTTCTAAATTTAGCAACTTCATCATCTAACTCTTTATAAGTGAATTTTCTTTGTGGATCCGCTAAAGCGACTTGATCCGCAAATTCTTTTACTGAGTTACTCCACATTTCTTCAATGGAATCAAAGCATTTAATTCTTTCAATGTTTTCTTTGCTTGTGTAATTAGCGAAGACGTTTTCTGTGTATTTCATATTATTTACCTCTCTGATAGATTTCTTTGAGTTCTTGTTCTTTTTCAAATAAGTATTTCGTGGCTTCTTCGATTTTATCCATGCCCATATTTTCACCATATAGTTCTTTTAGATAAATCGGTTCGCCCATCACTATTCTTTGCCTTTTCCAAACACTTTCTCTTATCTCGCGATAGACAGGAATGATTGGGACATTTGCTTGATACGCCATTAGGACAGCACCACTTTTGAATGGGGACATTGGATTAGTGCCCCAAGAGATATGTCCTTCTGGGAAGATAGCAACCATATTTCCACCTTCTAATCTATGAACTATTTCTCTTAATGTTTTGAGAGATGGTTTTTCTCTATCCACTGGAATACATCCAGATTGATGGAAGAAGAACGCTCTAAACTTGTTATCAAATAGTTCTTTCATCACTACGAAGTGAAGTCTTCTATACCAGAAGGTGCTATGTAAGACCATTGGATCAGAGAAGAGAATGTGATTAGAAATTACCAGTGCGCCACCTCTTCTAATTTTCTTTTTAGCCTTAGGCGAAGCGTAAATCTTTTTGATTCTAAACCAAAAGAAAAGTGGCCATCCGGACCATTTGAAAATATCGTATAGAATCTTTTTGAAATTAAAGAAGTGAGCCTTGTATGGATTTTTCTTTTTCATATCAAATCAATTATACAATATGTATAAAAGTTAGCAAATTATATATGAAAATAAGTTACAAGTGTTTATTTGTGTTAATAAGATGGGAACATCTTTCTAAATAGCCATGCAAATGGAACATTAATGAAACCAGAAGCGATGACAATTATTGGCACCATAACTCCTGGATGCCAATGGAATAGTCCCACAGTTAATAATAGAAAACCAAAAATAGTTTCCATTTTAATTGCTCCAAAGAGCAAATCTTTAAAGAATCTTCTAAAAAAGTTCTTCGTTGGATAGATGATATTAACAAGTAGGAAATAGATTAAAAATACTGCGGTATAAACTAAATGGACAATGCCGTATATTGGCATCTCAATTTTAAGTAAACCAAATATTAAAAAGAACATCATTAATGCGTAGCAAAGTAACGCAGGTATTGCGTGAACAAAGATGATGGTCTGAATTCTAAAAGTATCTCTGAAAGGAGCAAAGTGAGAACGTGAATTATTATCTAAATAGATAGTCTCAATTTGAATTGTGTATAAAGGTGCTTGCATGAGTTGGAAGGAAACGATTTGATTCATTTCATATTCATATCTATTACCTTTTGTTTTTAACAAAGTTGGTAAATATCTCACAGGGAATCCTCTTAATCCACATTGATCATCTTGAATATATTGTTTAGTTAATAAAGAACGGCTTGTCTTAGAGAATTCATTGCCAAACTTACTTCTAAATGGAACATCTTTTCCGAAGTATCTGACACCAAAAACAAGTTGGTCAGTTTCTACAAGTTTGTCATAGACACGAATAATATCTTTTAAAGCGTGTTGTCCATCTCCATCCGCGGTGATGATATATTTTGCTTCTGGGAATAGCTCTTTAATCTTGCTATAACCGTGCTTCATCGCATAACCTTTGCCATGATTCTTTTCATAAGAAAGATATGTGACTTGGTCTTTAACCATGTCAAAGACATGTTCGAATTCCGGACCACTACCATCGTTAACGACTAAAATAGGGAAATCATTATCCCTTAATTCTTTAACGACATTTACTAATAAATCATCAGGTTCGTAGCTAGGTATTAAGATAACTGCGTCTTTCATAGTTATAAATGATACTACATTTAATATACTAAAATAAATTTAATATTCTCAAAAGATTAGGTTAGGTATTTCCCACAAATTCTTGTTTTTTCTCGAACTATGCTAATATTTATGTATGGAAGAAGAAAACAAAATTGAACAAATAGTAGAACAAAAGCCTCTTTCAAAACGCGAAAAGAAAAGACTTGCTAAACAAGAAAAAAAGCAAAGAAAGAAAGAGAAAAAATTAGCGGATAAAGAATTCGAAAGAAATCATCCTTTAAGAAAGCGCAAGATTGCCGCTTGGATTGTGGAACTCGTTGGTTTAGTCATTCTCGCAGTTCCAGGTGTAATTTTCGTGGGATTATTTATTGCTGCTTTAGGGGCCTTTATAGTTGGTGCATTAATTCTTCTATTTTTAGCCATGGGTTTCATCTTTTTTGGCATTGGCTACTTCATCTATGCAGGTACAACAGATAACCCATCACCAGAAGGATATTTTTCATCAGGAACGAGAATCCTTGATTGGGGTAATTCTCTTATCAATATAATGGATACATTAAATGGTTGGTTCTTAACCATTTTCGGTGGAGTATCACTAGTGATAAATCTCGTGGGATTCATCTTACTTTTAACATCACTAAATGCGTGTTCTAAAAAGCATAAAGTTGCGTATATCATTTTGATGGTTTTAATCATTCTTGCTTCCGTAGGAATTCTCGTCTCAGGATTAACTAAAATCATACCTTTAAGTGCCCCAGCGGTGCCTCTAACTGAATAAGCAAAATAAAAGCCCAACCAAACGTTGGGCATTTTTATTAGTTTGGTGGAGTCGAGGGTGTCGAAACCCTGTCCAGGGATGGCCCATCAATAACGTCTACAGTTTAGACGATATTTTAAGATTTAACGTACTTTCATATATCGACTCATTACAGTACGCGAGACTTTCCTTAATTCGAAGACGACTAACAAGTCCACTTCCATCTTCTATCCTTTTGGTATGACACCCTGACCAAGCGTGAAAGGAGAAAACCTTGGAGGATGCTTTGCCCTATCTAAAGAGACAGGAACCCTATGTCGGGAGCAATTATGCTAAGCAAAGAGATTGAGCTCTAGGAGCTCTCATATAACTGTTGTCAGTTATTTTTGTTTTGATGATAACGTCATCACTCGACTGCAGTTAGAGCCAAGCACATCTCTGTCGAATCCAATACGACCCCATGTGTACTACTTTGTAGTGAGGTTAATATATCACTTAGTTCTAATTTTGAAAACAACTATTTATATTAAACTATTTGAAAAATAGCACCGTATAACATACAATTATCAAACGAACGGAAGAAATATTATGACAGCAAAAACAAAACATACATTAAAACTATTATTCGGAAACCTCGTTAACAATAACATCGCAATTGAAGGCGCAAAAACACTTCCATGGTGGGTCGCTGCGATCATGTTTGTTATAGGTTCCTTCTTACCAGTTATTCCTATTATGGTTAACGCCTCTAAAACAAAAGGCCAAGACTTCGTTAGTTCTTACACCTATTCCTACGATACCGCTTTAGTATCTTGTGGTGTTGAACTTAAAACCGAAAGCTTATACGACTTCAAAGTCGAAGACAAACAATTAGTTGGTTATCACCGTGAAAACGTTACTGATGAATTCGCCGCTATGACACGTACATGGGATGGTGACAAAGACTTAACACCAGTGGCAAGCTTCACAAGAACATTTGAAGGCAAATCCGAACGTTGCTTAAACGTCTACTACACAGATAGACCAGTAAGCGGCAAAACAAACAGTGTTAATTCTATGATTAACACCATCAGCGCACAAAAATATGTTCTCGGTACCGAAGACATTTATAGCGCAGAAGCTTATCCAGATGTGGATGCAAAGAAAGGTGTCTATATTCCTTCTTACATCATCTTATATAAGACTGGTTTATACTCCACCATTTATAAGACAGGTACAACCTCTGCGGCCAAGAGCACATATGCTGGTCTTGACTGGAAGAATGTTAAATTCACAAACTTATTAGATGAAGTTACAACAGTTGAAGGCAAAGAAATCAACATTAATGATAGAACATATGTTGAAGGTGCATTCGCAAAATGGAAAGGCGTCTTCAATGCTGCATATGTCAATCAAAGAGTAAAGACATTCTGGATGAACTCAGGTTTATATTACGGTATCTATCTCGTGCTTGGCGTCTTCATGGGCTTAATGATGTTCTTATTAACCCGTGGTAAAGCCAATCCAAATAGAGGTCTTACATTCTGGATTACCACAAAGATTTCTTGGATCGCCTGTGTGGCTCCAGCAATCCTTGCAATGGCAGTTGGATTCTTCTGGTCAATGGCGGCAGGCTTAGGCTTCATCGTCTTATTCGGCTTAAGAATCATGTGGCTCTCTATGAGAAGCTTATCTCCAACACAACAAGCTTAATTATTACAAAGTAATAAAAAAAGGAATTGGCAATCGATTCCTTTTTTCTTTTAATCTCCGTAGTCGGAACCACGGGATTTATCTTCAACAAATATCTTTAATGGATCAGTAACATCAGTTACTTCTAAGAATATATATCCTTCTACTTCTGTTTGAGGGAATTCAAAGTTACCCACAAAAACGACTTTCTTATTCTTTTTCACAATCTCAATCATATGATTGATAATGCGGTTATAGTCAGATTCAGTATGTCTATCTTTAAAGCCTTTTAATTGAGTATAGAATACTGGTTCAATGTAAAAGTCCTCACCACTATCAAGGATATAGTGATTGCAGAATGGATTATTCTTATCCATCTCTAATTTATATTGTTTGAATTCTTCGTAAATCATTTGTGGTAAGTCTCGTTTCTATTTATTTTAAAAGCCCTATAGATTTGTTCAAGTAAGATGAGTCTGGTCATTTGGTGTAAGAATGTCATTTTGGACAATGATATTGAATCATTACATCTTTGTTTTAGTTCATCGCTAAGACCATATGAACCTCCAATGACAAAGGAAATATTAGAACCACCTGAGACAAACTTCTTATTTAAGAATTCAGCGAATTCGGGGCTCGTCATTTCTTTCTTATTTAAATCTAAACCGATGAGACAATCATTTGGCTTTAAGAGTTTAATGACTCTACTACCTTCCACATCAATTGCCTTTTTGATTTCGGAAGGATGTGGATTATCGACGATTGGTTCATCGTTAACTTCGATGATTTCAATATTTGAATATGGTTTGATTCTTTCTAAATATTCATTGATACCATCTTTGAGGTATTTTTCTTTTATCTTGCCTATGGCAAAAATCTTAATCTTCATCAGCGTGTCCTCCTATTGTGGAGTGATGTTGATGGGCACATCTAATTTGATAATCATCACTATTGATGCCAAAGTGTTTGAATACTTTTAAGTAAGCTGATAACGCCATCTCTGGAGTATTTGCTTCTTCGGATAAATGCGCCAAAATGATTTCTTTTGTATCCTTGCCGATGATTTGAGTTGCGGCAATTGCACTATCTTCGTTACATAAATGTCCGACATCCGAAAGGATACGGTTCTTTAATTCATATGTACGCTTTGTGGCTAATAGCATTTTGATATCATGGTTAGATTCAATAATTAAATATGTTGGGTTCTTGATTAATGGAAGATTTTCTTCCAAGAAACAGCCTGTATCAGTCATGTAGACAAGAGTTTCACTTCCCGCCTTTAAAAGATATCCACAAGGATTAATCGCGTCATGGCTTGTCTTAAAAGCGGTAATCTTGAAGTCTCCAATTTCAAACTCTTTGTTGAGTTCAATAACATTAGATAATGTTCCAGGTAATGTACCTTCTAAAGCGTACATAATCTTTGGAGAAAGAAATCTAATGCCGTTTATATGGTCACTATGATTATGAGTGAATAATGCCGCGGTGAGATCTTCTGGTTTGAGATTAACTTCCGCTAAACCATCTTCTAAGCATGAAAAAGAGACTCCCATATCAATGAGAATCGCTGTTTTCTTATATATAACAACTGAGGTGTTGCCTTTACTTCCGCTTGAGATGATGTTGAAGCGCATATTATTAGTCGCCGGCATCCATTTGAGCTAAAGCTCTCATTTGTTCTTGCCATTCTTTTGGTGGAGTATCAAAACGACCAT
>JAEEGK010005252.1_pt1 | contig 31328 bp, 25 predicted proteins | sample 8958771 | NCBI WGS metagenome assembly JAEEGK01 (sample SAMN16246547, study PRJNA631951) | gut metagenome | biome: gut microbiome; feature: rumen; material: SC-attached | host: Bos | place: Iran: Karaj | collected 2018-10
TTCGCTCAAAGTGTCTTCATAAACGCCGGTTGTCGGACCGATAATCATGATTTGTTCGCCGAGTTTGAGGTCGTGGCTGTCCATTCGGATTTCGGCCACGCCCAATTTGCTATAATAGTTGGTAATCAGACCGATATACTCCTTGCTTTGGGTGGCGTGTGAACCATATTGTTTCGACCATTCGAAGGTGCGCCGGCCCAAATAATAACCATCCCAGAAGCCACGGTTGTAAACGCTTTTCAGCCGTTCCATCCAAGCGTCGATTTTCTCTTGCGTGAACGTGCCTTCGCGGATGGCCTTCACCGCCTCGCTGTAAACCGAAACCGTCAGCTTGGTGTATTCCGGCGAGCGACCACGTCCTTCGATTTTCAGCACTTCTACGCCTGCATTCAAAACCCGGTCCAAAAACGGCAAGGTGCAAAGGTCTTTCGGCGACATAATGTATTCATTGTCAAGGGCCAACTCGTAGCCTTCCTCGCGTTCGCGTACCTCGTAGCCACGGCGACACAATTGCAAACAAGCCCCACGATTGGAAGAAGCATTATAAAGGTCTTGACTCAAGTTGCACTTACCCGAGATGGCCATGCACAAGGCTCCGTGACAAAACACCTCAATGCGCACCAAGTCACCCTTTGGTCCGCGAATCTGCTGACGTTCAATCTCTTCCGTGATGTGTTTCACCTGGTCGATATTCAACTCGCGGGCAGTCACCATCACGTCGGCGAACTGGGAATAATAGCGCACGGCCTCAAGGTTGGTGATGTTGCATTGCGTGGACATGTGTACCTCAATGCCGATTTGTCGCGCATATTGAATCACGCTTTGGTCGGAGGCGATGATGGCCGAAATGCCGTTGGCCTTGATGGCGTCCAAGAGTTGGTGCATCTCCTCCATTTCCTCGTCGTAAATCACCGTATTGACTGTGACATAGCTCTTTACGCCGTTTTCGTTGCAGGTTTCAGCCAATTGGCGCAGGTCGTCCAAGGTGAAGTTTTTTGCCGAGCGTGAGCGCATATTAAGTTTGCCGATGCCAAAATAAACACTTCCGGCACCGGCTTGTATGGCGGCTGCAAGGGCCTCGTAGGAACCCACTGGAGCCATGATTTCGATGTGCTTTTTCATGGGCGCAAAATTACAAAAAAACCAGCCTGGAACCTCAAGCTGGCTTTTACATCTTTGAATCTTACATCTTTAAATCTTTAAATTCTTGAATCAATGCGGTTTGACAGCGACAATGCGGAAGGTATTGAAACACCCCTCGGCCTCGTCGGTGCCGTCGCTGATGACGAGATGATAACGTCTCATCGGCAAGTCGCCCATATAATAGCGCACCTCAGCGTTGGGGTAGGTCGGGGTCTCTTCGCAAAACAGGACGGAGTCTTGTGCGTTGCTGACGGTTACCGTGCAATAGTCCATGTAGTCGTGGAAATACACATAAAGCGTTTTCCCAAAATAGCCTGCCTCGATGTTGGGTCTTTTCATGTCGCCGTTCATCAGCGTGCCTTTGATGTCGATTTTGTCCTTGTCGCCGATAAGCGAGTTATAGGTAGGCATTTTGTAGCACGCAACGGCCATGAACGCGATGATGGCGGTAATGAAAAATATTAAAAACTTGATTTTCATAAGATTCCATTTATGGTATTCTTGTAATGGAAAAATCGCCCTTGGTGAATGACAACAGCCCGAACTCCTCGTTGTAGTACCAGTCGTAAAGCAACTCGCCAGTGTATTGGTTGTAAAGTTTTTCACGATGGACAAATTCGTGGTTGAGGTCGCCAATCGTGACACTTTCATACGAAGAAGGCAAATCACAACTAATGACAAGCTCGTTATTCCAGTTGAAATACATTCCTTTTTCTGGATAAACGGTGAAACTGATAAAGGAAGGGTAGGACTCGCTGGACAATTCCACGGTACGAGTATAACAATAGACTCCCGGTGAACCAAAATCCAAAACCTCGCTTCCGTAATTGTGGTCGTAATTATAGTCTGAAAGATGCGTTTGATCCCAAGTCACCTGAAAAACAACTGTGTCGTTGTCTTGGTTGAGGAATTTCACCGTTTGCCCCAGTTGGTAAGGAATGGCTGCAGCATCTTCTTCCGAGAGCAGCAATACTTCGTCTTTTTTTGAACATGCGCACAGCGCTATGAGTGCCATGCAAATCACGATAATCTTTTTCATGGTTGAATGGTTTTATTGTTAATACTAAATTTGATTTCCAAGGAATTTTTGAAATGGAACCAACCCGAGGCATCATTCGCGCCATCGGTGATGTAGAGTTTGTAGTCGCCAGTAGGTTCGTTGCCCATGAAAATGCGCAATGTGGCTGGTGGTTGATTGGCCACCTTTCGAGCGTACAGTACATCGCCGCTGCGCGTGGTTAGGGTCATTCCACAGTTTTCGACGGTCTCGTTGAAATAAACGTAAACGACATTATCCACCAACTCCGCGTAGATGTTGGCATAGCGCATGTCGGGTTTCATCAGCGAGCCTTTCAGGTCGATTTTGTCCTTGTCATCGCCGGAGACGTAGTTCATCGTGGGTCTGAGTTTCTCGCACGAAACGAGCATCAAGGTGATAACGGCGAGAATGGATAATACTAAAGGTCTGTATTTCATTGTGTTATTCATTTTCTTTCATTTTGGCATTAAGGCTTGCGCGGATTTTATCGACATTATAAACGCTGCAACCCAGCACATCTGCATATTCTTGTCGAGAAAGCTTGAAATGCGAGAGCAGGCAATAGCGGAACTCCATTTCGCTGAGGTCGGGGTATTGTTCACGCACTGAGGCGATGAATCCCGGATGCACGCCCTCGAAGGCTTGCTCGAAGCTCGTCCAATGGTCTTCGTCCTCAAAAAGCGATTTTTCCAAGTCCTTGAAAGCCATCGGGTTGCTTCGATCGTGCGAAAGTACCTCAAAGCAGCGGATGATGTGGCATTTTTGCAAGTATTCGTCCTTCAGCCGACCGTCGGTTTGTTCGCGGAGGGCGTTTTGCTGCTGCAATTGCTGTTCGCTCTGGTGCTGAAGGGCATTGTATTGCGCCTTCATTTCATTTTGTGCCTGTTGTTGTTGCGCGTTGCGTTTCTTCAGCTCAAGCAAGTTCGCGTTGATTTCGGCCTCAATGCGTTTCTTTTTCAATGCGTTGAGAATCAATATGGTGACTAAAACCAATGCGGCAATCAGAATGATGGTAAGCAGGATAATCACTCTTTGTCGCGAGAGCATTTGGCGGTTGTGCTGGTTGGCTTGCGCCTCGAAATCGTATTTCTTTTGGATTTCGAGGACGGAGCTTTGGGTTTGGTCGGAAAGGAGGTCCAGGGCCACTTGTTCGTGCTGTTTCTCAAACTGATAGGCGCTTTCGTAGTCGCCCACGGCCAGCGCATCCTTAATCAGGAAACCGTAAACGGCGGCCATCGTTTCGGGCCGGCATTCCACTTCCTCTATCGCGCTGAGCATCTGCGTTTTATAGTATTCCAACGAGTCGCGCTCGTCCAAGGCCAAATGTACCTTGGCGAGATTGAGCAATGCGATGGGACGGCGTTTTTGGTCCACCAAGGGCAAGGTCTTGCGCAAGCAGCTCTTGGCTTCGTCATACTCGTCAAGAAGCTGATAGGCAACGGAATAGTTGTTCCAAACGGAGGCTTCAGTAATCTTGTCCTCGGCGGTTTGGGCGAGGTTCAAGGCTTGTTTGAGATAGACAAACGCGCTGTCGTAGTCGTCGTTCACGATGTGCATCATGGCCACGGCGTTGAGGCACTTAGCTTTGCGCGAGAGGCTGTCGCCCCACAGCCTGGCGGCGGCCTTGTAGTTGCCGATGGCCTCGGCCTCGTGGCCGCTATTGTTGAGCAGGTCACCGATATAGTATTGCGCGAAAGCTGCACTCACCGAGTCGCCGACCAACCGACCGAACTCATCCGCCTTTTTATAACAATTCATCGCCGACTCATACTCCTTTTTGGCCTGCCGCACGCAACCGCTGTAAAGTGCGGCGGGCGCGGCGTTTTCGTAGTCTTTTTGCCTCACGAAGTAGTCGTAAGCCTCAAAGATTTGGTCGTCGTTGCTGATGTCCTCGTAGGCTTTGTACTTGGCCCGCACCTCATCCACGATGGCGGTCATGCGCTCGGTTTTGCTCTTGCTGCCGCAAGCGGGCAACAGCAGAAGCAGGCCGAAAAACAGGCCCATTGTTTTTGCAATCTGTTTGGTTTTGTTCAATGACATGTTGTGATGCTTTTTTCGACTGCAAATGTATTACAAAATTTGCTTGAAAAATGCAACTAATTGGATCATTACAAACTTTTCCAAAAGTCTACTATTGATAATCAGTATGTTATTGTTTTTGATTACAACTTTTTTTGAGGATATGGTAAACAAAAAGTCGGGAAAAACTTTTCCCGACTTTTTGCTTGTGGTAGATCAATATTCGGTTTTAGATTCCCAACCGTTGGTTCAACGCAGCAGTTTGGGTCTCGAAGCCTTTCTTGCCGAGCAGGGCGAACATGTTCTTCTTGTAAGCCTCTACGCCGGGCTGGTCGAAGGGGTTCACCTCAAGCATGTAGCCGCTGAGGGCGCAGGCCATCTCGAAGAAGTAGATTAGCTCGCCGAGCACCTTGGCCGAGATTTCGGGGATGACGATGCGGATGTTGGGTACGCCGCCGTCCTCGTGAGCCAACACGGTGCCCAATTCGGCCTTGTGGTTCACCTCCGAAATGCGTTTTCCAGCGATGTAATTGAGTTGGTCGAGGTCGTCGGATTCGGTCGGGATGCGCAGTTCGTGGTTGGCGTTTTCCACCGAAATCACGGTCTCAAAGAGGTTGCGCAGGCCGTCCTGGATGTACTGTCCCATCGAGTGGAGGTCGGTGCTGAAGGTGACTGAGGCGGGGAAGATGCCCTTGTGTTGCTTGCCGTGGCTCTCGCCGTAAAGCTGCTTCCACCATTCGCTGAAATACACCAAGCGCGGTTCATAGTTAACCATGATTTCGTTGGTCAGGCCTTTCAGATACAGGGCGTGACGCACCACAGCATATTGCGAGACAGGGTTTTCCATGTTTGGTTGCGCTTTGCACAACTTTTCCATCTCAATAGCTCCCGCAACGAGCTTCCTGATATCAATGCCAGCCACGGCGATGGGCAACAAACCCACGGGCGTGAGCACGGAGAAACGTCCACCCACGTCGTCGGGAACGATGTAGGTCTTGTAGCCTTTCACGTTGGCCAACTGTTTCAAGGCGCCTTTGGCCTTGTCGGTGATGGCTACGATGCGCGAGGCGGCTTCCTGTTCGCCATATTTATTAATAATGTGCTGCTTCAGGATGCGGAAGGCAATGGCCGGTTCGGTCGTGGTGCCCGACTTGGAAATAACGGCCAAAGAATAATCCTTCTTGTCGAGAATGGCCATCAGGTCGATGAGATAGTCTTCGCTCATATTGTGGCCCGCATAAACGACTAAGGGTTTCTCGCCCGTCAGCGGGGCAAAGTGGTTTTGCAAGGCCTCAATGACGGCACGCGCACCCAAATAGGAGCCACCGATGCCGACGACAACAAAAATGTCGGATTTTTTGCACAGTTCAGCAGCTGTCTTTTCGATGTCGGCCAAAAGGCTTTCGTCGATTTCGGAAGGCAGGTTAACCCAGCCGAGGAAGTCGTTGCCAGCGCCGGTTTTGTCGAAAACCGTTTTGTAAGTTTCTGAGATTCTTGATTCAATGTTGTTGACAACAGCGTTGTCTAAGAAAGGTTTGGTGTGAGAAAGGTCTAATTTCATAACGAACAGATTTATAATGATGCCGCGAAGATAAGACAAAATTTGATACGAAAGTGCTCAAAAAAAATAGTTCAATGAAAAATATTATCGAAAATTTTCTTACCTTTGCGCAACTTTTTTGAGCAGATATCGCCTTTAAATCAAAGCGAATTAATTTTTAAAAACCACAAATTTTTTAGCGTAATATGTCAAAAATCAAGATTTTATTGGTCGAGGACGACAAGAACTTAGGCATGATTTTAAAAGCTTTTTTGGATGCCAAAGGCCATTCAGCTACCTTGTGTGCAAACGGAGAAGAGGCTATGACCGCCATCCGTGCCGCCAGCTTCGACCTTTGTGTTACCGATATCATGATGCCCATCATGGATGGTTTTGCTTTAGCCAAGGAAATCAAGGCATTACATCCCAATATGCCTCTTGTTTTTCTTACCGCAAGAAAAGAGCAGGATGATATTTTGGAAGGTTTCCGTCTCGGTGCCGATGACTATGTCACCAAACCTTTCAGTATGGACGAGTTGTTGATGCGCATTCAGGCCATCCACCGCCGTTGTTCTTCAATTTCAACCCAGCCATCCACGTTTAAGTTGGGCAGTTTCACTTTCGATGCACCACGTCATTTGCTTACCAAAGGCAACGAAATGATAAAATTGACCTCCAAAGAGGCCGACCTTTTGCTGTTGCTTTGCGAAAACATGGGCTCCACGCTTGAACGCTCGAATGCTTTGAAAGCCATCTGGAACGAAGAATCATATCTTAACGCCCGCTCGATGGATGTTTACATCACCAAGCTACGCAAGTATTTCAAGGATGATCCTGAAGTCGAAATCCAAAATGTACACGGCGTCGGCTTCAAGTTGGTGGTGAAGTGATTCCCGCTGATTGAAAGGATAGCCCACTTTTATCCTGCACCCATGAGGCAGTTTTGTTTCATGAGGTGCTTTTTTATATATATTTGCCACATGAAAGCAAGGCTTTTTATCATTGCATTGTTTGGTTTGGCTCTTGCCGCCTGCCACAAGGCTGTGGAAACGCGCCATGGCACGTCTCTACAGCCCATCGCCTCTCCCGAGTTGTCCGCCATCGACAGCCTGATGTGGCAGCGACCCGACAGCGCCCTAGCCATGCTGTTGCCCTATTTTGACACCTCTATCTCCTACGACCACTATTATGCCCACCTCTTGCTGGCCGAACTGCTCTACAAAAACGATTCAGCCCAGACTAACCGTGCGGAATTGCAACAGGCCGTGGCCTATTTCGATTCGTTGGCGGACACACCGGATGCCGCATTTTTGGCCGCCCGCGCCCATTATATTAATGGTGTGGGCTATTACGAACAAGACAGTTTGGTTGATGCCTGCAAGGAATACATCAAAGCCTTGGAAATGATGGAAGAACGGTTTGGGGAGAAGGAATTGGTAGGGGAAAAAGCGAGGTTTGTGGCTATGACCTATACAAGGTTGACGGTGCTTTTTTCTGATTTTTATCTCCACGAGCAGGCTCTTTTTTTCGGAAAAGAAGCATTGGAATATTACCAGAAATACGATGCGACACCTTGGCATATAGCTTGGATTTTGGAAAAGATAGGTTCTCATTACGACATGATGGATAACTATGACAGCGCGGATTTCTATTACCACAAAAGCTTGTCGATGTTACCAGATACAAACAACTTGACTTATAGGGACATAGCCACACACCTTACCTATCTATCCTATAAGAAAGGAGAGACTTCACAGACTGCTTTGAACCAATTGAACAGCCTGCTTTCAAAAGCAGAAAGCAGTAAAGAATACCTGGCTCGTTGTCTTTCAATAGGCGAAATATACTATCTTGAACAACAATTCGATTCTGCCATACTGTATATGGGCTTGGTTTATGATAGTGCAAACAGCATCGATTCGAAACTATTTGTTGCCAAAAGGCTACAGGAAATCCATTTGGCTAAAGGAGACACTGCTTTGGCCAATAGCTTAGCCATATTCCGTTCACAATACGCCTATCCTGGTAACCGATATGGAGAACAGGATTCCAAATTGACTGCACTTTGCAATGAATACGAAAAAGGAAAACAGGAAACCCTGCAAAAGGGAAAAACCAAAATGATTATGAAACAGGGCGAGTTCATCTTGGCAATAATGCTTGTACTAACATTAATCATGCTCATCTTCCACATTGCGTATAAAAAACGAAACGAGCATTTGAAAAAGGAAACCGAAAATCGCTTGGATGCCGCCCTACAAGACCACGAAAAGAAGCTTGAAGAAAAAGAACTTGCCATCGCCGAAGAAAGAAGAAAAGCAGAGAACATGCTAAAAGCGAAAGAAATACAGCACATGGCCGCGTTAGGGAAAGCAAGAAACACCATACAGCATCTTCAGGAAGAAAACAAAAAACTGAATGAACAACAGAAACAAGAGCAATGGCAGCCAAAAGCCCCAAAAGGAGAATACGAAGCTTTGACGGGAGAAGGTCTTTGTATTAATATCAGACAAAGATTGAAGAAAATGGATGCCTTTTCTTCATTTGATGTAAAGGATCATGCATCTTTGGCCTTATCTTCCCAAGAATTGTCAGAATTGATTCGTCTAATGGACATCCATTGTCCAGATTTCTCCAGAAAACTCAAAAAGCTATACCCTAATCTAAACAGCAAAGACATTCAACTATGTCGGCTTTATTTACTGAACTTGTCCGTGTTGCAGGTTGCCGTATTGTTGGGCACGGATTATTCCTCCGTCAGGAAACGCACCAACCGCCTAAAGGAAAAAATAGGCACTGAGGAAATTTTTCTGCAACTGAAATCAACGTTTTTTGAAGAAACCTGAGAAACAAAAAACTCTTTCTATTCACTATAGTATAAAAATTCATTTTTGTAATACTTTGGTATACAAGGAATAATACCAAAAACAGCCCAATACAGCCCATTATTTTTTCGGTAAAAAACTTGCATTGAAACCGTAAAATGGCAGAATTTTGCAGCAAATTTCAAATACAAATTGAGATGCAAAAGCTAAACATTTTAAAACAACTCATTGTGTTGCTCGGTCTGCTTCCGCCAATGATTTGCGGGGCAAGCAACAATGTCCTCATGGATGGCTATGATTATGTTCTTATTAAGGAAGCCACAGTTCAAGGAGAACCCAAAAGCTCCGCCATCCAAGCCTCCATCAACGGCCATTTACTTACGGTGGCTTTTTCCGAAAACCTCGGCCAAGTGGCCATAGAAGTGACTACGGCAAGTGGATCCAGTGTGGAATACATTTCGATTCCAACGCCCAACGGTGTACAGTTTTACATTTTCCAAACAGGGGATTATGTCATCACCTTTACGCTGCCCAACGGCGATGAGTACTATGGTGAGTTTACGGTAACGGATTAAAAAATTTCAAACAACAAATCATTAAAATCTACAAAACGATGAAAAAATCACTTTTCACAATGGCCTTGGTGCTGCTCGCGGTGGCGGCACAGGCGCAATTCAAGATGCACAGCAACGGACGTATCACCTTCCAAACCCTGACTAACACAACCAACCAAGGCATTGTTTTTGGGCCGGCACCCGATTGGAATGTGGACCTAAACGGCAATGTCTATTTCCACAAAGATGCCCTATTCACCAAAGTTACAAGCGGCTATCAAGGAATGAACATGGCCTACACGACCAATTCACGTGCTTCGATATGGGTTGTTGCCTATCCTGATTGGACCACGTTGACGTTTTATGTGAAAGCCACAGGGAAAGCCTACGCCACAGAGCACTACACGATAACGAGCAAAGCGGGCACAGGCTCAAAGGGAGAGGATGACGAACCCATCAGCGGAACCGAAGCCCTTGAGGTGATTTCTGGCTTGAATGGATACTACCACGCTCCAGAGGAGCAGGAAATCCCAGACCTTGAAAACGACGAGAATGTGGATCCTGAGGCCGTGGAAGCCATGTATGCCGACTTCGACAAACGTTCCGTCGGGCTTTTAGGCAATGACTTCGTGGAGGCTTTCCCTGAAGGTGTGCGCACCGACCAGCAGAACCGCCTTTGCATCAGCTATTCCTCGGTGGTGACCATGCTGGTGGAGGCCGTCAAGGAGCAGCAGCGCGAGATAGAGGAACTACGCCGGACGCTAGAGGAGAACGGACTAATGAAAAAACAACGCTAAACCATTGCAATTTATGAAAAAGTTTCTATATCTTTGCAGCATGATGTTGTTGAGCACGAACATGATGGCGCAGATAATCGGTGACGATAATTGGGAGGAATTTCTCATAGAGAATTTCAATGATGCTTCAGATTGGATTTGGGATACCAATAATTTCTCAAATAGCTTCCACTATAATTGGAAAGCTTATATTGGAAACAGAATAGAATCCGACGATTTACATCATATTTACCAATACAAAAATGCGCAATACGATTTTGTAAACGGAACAATGAAACTTATTGCAGAATACGACTCGGGAGGGAATATACCTCTGAAACAATTCAAACTGCCGAGTAATGGTTCAAGCTATGATAGCATTTACTTGGACAACAAGTTCTATTTCTCAGGAGCCATTGAATATGTCAAAAATATATGGCATCCTGAACAAGGTCAATTTAAATATGGCTATTTCGAAATCCGCTGTAGGCTGCCCAAACATCAGGGGGCTTTTCCTGCTTTTTGGCTGCACGGTGCCAGTAAAGAGACCACGGATCCATACTATGAAGAGATAGATATATTTGAGTATACATGGAGTAATGGCGATCCCAATTATCATTATCATCCAGTTCCAAATCCCGATCCAACTTATGCAGGAGACCCTTGGGTGATTACTACGGGTATATACCATAACTTGAACGGTCATCCAATTGTTTTTGAAACCGACACCTATGCCAGAAATTACCCAACACTAACCAAAGGACATGGGTGTCAAGACATAAGCGGTTGGCACACATACTCTTGCGAATGGATGCCAGACCATGTATATTGGTTCTTGGACGGAAAAATAGTGAATAGTTTTTGCGATGCGACACACATCCCTAGGCATCCTATGACTCTTAAGACTAACTATGCCATCAACGACTATTACGACTATGGTGATTCAATATGGATAGGTACAGATGAAATGGTAATTGACTATATCAAAGTTTATCAACTTGCCACAGATTGTAGTACTGACGAAACAATCACATGCCAAAACGATTGGAATAGTTTCGATTTCAAACTGAAGAAATCCGTGGCTATCACTGCTTCCAATGGTCAGATAACCGTGGATAATACCGATAAGATCACTTTCAGAGTTACAGATTCATTTGAAATCACTGGCCTCTTTCAGGTTGACTCAGGAGGTGAGTTTACAGTTATCAGGCAAGATTGCCCGACGCAATGAATGGAAAAGCATAACAAACAAAAAACAAAGGAAAATGAAAACACAATTTGCAATCATGACGGCCTTGTTGATGACCGTATTCGGCTTGAAAGCACAAACAGGAGAAATCCTGTTCAATGACCTCGATCCAGACCCCTACCTGCATCCCAACTTGACACATGAGGAAATGTGTTTTGACTTGGACTTCGACAGCATCGCTGACTTGCGTATGCATTATTATTTGCAATCAGCTTCTCTTGGATTTTATATGACAGCAATCCAAGACAATCTTTCGCTCTGCAAAATAAATAATGGCGATACGATTCCTAATGCCGAAGATTGGAGACATGAATGGTCCTTTGTTAACCCAGATAACTATGAATACTGGGGATTTAGGTTTGATGAAGGCGGGAACTATTACTATGGATGGCTGAGGACTTACGGGAATGCCACGGAGCGAAACTGGTACTTGGACAAATACGCATTCTGCACCATCCCAAACTATCCCCTGAAATGTGGTCAAACCGATTTGACAAGCATTGAGGAAAACAAGAGGAACGCCTTCGCCACCGTCCACCCCAATCCCACCACGGGCATGGCCACCATCACGGGCGAGAACCTGAGAAAGGCGGAAGTCACCAACATGCTCGGCCAGCACGTGGCCACTGCCAGCAGCCAAGGCGGACAGCTCACGGTGGACATCAGCCGCTTGCCTGCGGGCGTCTATTTCGTCAGTGTCACCGACGAAAACGGGAAGAAGTGCGTGCGCAAGGTGGTGAAGAAGTAAAAATCTATTGCCGCCACAGCTCAGCTTCGGGCAGCCTCAGGCTCGTGTCGCTGACAAAATCCCAGACCGCGTCGGGAATCAGTTGTGTGGTGTTGCACAGCAGGGCGAGGAAACGGTGATGCGCCACGTCGCGGATGACAAGGCTGCGATAGCCTTTCCACCAACCGTAATGGAAAAACGTATGGGGATGTGCCTTGCTCATGCGCCATCCGAAGCCGTAGTTTTCATCGTTGTACCATTGTGTCATGCCAGGCTTGAAGGCTTCGGCTTGAAGGCTGTCGGGCAAAAGGAGGTTGAGGTCGAGCGCCTTGTTGAACTTCCATAGGTCGCCGACGGTGGAATACATGATTTTGTCGCCCATTACACCGTTCAGATAGTCGTTTTGTGACTTTACAGGGCCGCTGCGATACATTTCGTGGCCGTGTACTTCCGTGGGCATGTATAGCGACACGCTTTCGTCATTCCGCATGGAATAGATATAGGAATGCGTCATGTCAATGGGCTCAAAGATACGATTGCGCATGAAATCCTCAAAATGTTGTCCGCTCGTTCGTTCCACCACCGAGGCCAGAAGTGCATAGTTGATGTTGTTGTAGAAAAAGTCACTGTTGGGCTTGCCGTACGGCTCAGGTTTGCGTTCGACCAGCATCTTGATCATCGCTTCGTTGGAAAAAGGTTTCTTTCGGTCGGGCCAATGCTTGTCGGCCAAGGCATCGTAGCGCGGCAAGCCTGAGCGGTGGTTGAGTAACATCCGGATAGTGATGCCCTCGTAAGGCAACTCGGGAATGTATTTCCGTACATCATCATCATAGTCGAGTTTACCGTCTGCTTGCAACAACATGATGGCTTCGGCAGTGAACATTTTGGAGTCGGAGGAGAGCTGGAAAGCGTCGTCGATACGTAGTGAATCTTTGTGCCGTGTGCATAAATCACGCCAGCCAAAGGCTTTTTCGTAAACGATTTGTCCTTGCTCGGCATAAAGTACCACACCGTTCAATCCGTTGCGCTGAAGGTTGGTGAACACCTTGTCCGCCATCTTGGCGCGACGAGCCAGCTTTTCCTTGCCCAAATCAAAGAAAACGCTATCTGTATTAATTTGAATATTAGAGCGATAATGTCTTTTTCCGCAAGAGAAAAACGCGACTACAAAAAGTAGCACAACCGATAAAATGAAAGCTTTTCGTGCCATAATCAGAAGGCAAAAGTAGCAAAATTTGCCGTGCCAAAATGTCTTTTTTGGGAAAATGAAAGATTTATTTGCTCTAATTGTCTAATAATTACTACTTTTGCAGCCTCAAATACAACCTAACATCAATATTTTCATGTCACAATTTACCGATTTTGGATTGAATCCCGCTCTGTTGAAGGCTATAAAGGAGCTGGGGTTTGAGAATCCTATGCCGATACAGGAGAAGACGATACCTGTATTGTTGGAGAAAGATGTTGACTTTGTGGGCCTTGCACAGACGGGAACGGGCAAGACGGCTGCCTTTGGTTTGCCGCTGTTGAACAAGATCGATGAGACGCAACGTTGCGTTCAGGCGTTGATCCTTTGTCCGACGCGTGAGCTTTGTATGCAGATTACCAGAGACTTGCGCAACTACGCACGTTACATTCCAGAAATCCTGATTGTGCCCGTTTACGGCGGAGCCAGCATCGAAATGCAATTCAAGGACTTGGCCAAGAAGCCGCAGATTATTGTGGCCACGCCGGGCCGTCTGCGCGATATGATTCGCCGCAACCGCGTCGATTTCAGCAACGTGAGGACGATGATCCTCGACGAGGCCGACGAAATGCTCAACATGGGCTTCCAAGAGGAAGTCGACGACATCCTCGAATACATGCCCAAGGAAGGACGTCACACCATGCTCTTCTCGGCCACCATGCCGAAAGAGGTGGAGGCCATCCTCAACAAGTACATGACCGACCCCGTAAAGGTGGCTGTGGGTGAACGCAACTCCGGCACCGCCAACGTCGATCACATCTATTACATGATGGCCGCCAAGGACCGTTACATGGTGCTGAAGCGCATCATCGACTACACGCCTTCGATTTACGGCATCATCTTCTGCCGCACCAAGTTGGAGACACAGGAGATTGCCGACAACCTTATCCAGGACGGTTATAACGCTGCCGCGCTGCATGGCGACCTCTCGCAAGGAATGCGCGACAATGTGATGGACCATTTCCGCAAACGCAGCCTGCAATTGTTGGTGGCTACCGACGTGGCCGCTCGTGGCATCGACGTGAAGGAACTGACCCACATCATCAACTACAATCTGCCTGACGACATTGAGACCTACGTACACCGCAGTGGCCGTACGGGTCGTGCCGACAAGCGCGGTATCTGCCTCAGCCTCATCAATTTGCGTGAAAAGAGCAAAATCAAAAGGATTGAAAAGATTGTGGGCAGACCGTTTGAAAAGGCCATGATTCCCACAGGTAAGGAAGTCTGTGAGAAGCAACTCTTCAACCATATCGACCGCATTGAGCATGTCGATATCAACCGCGAGGACATCGACGACTACCTGCCTGTTATCCTTCGTAAGCTGGAATGGATGAGCCGAGAGGAACTCATCACGCGCATGGTGGCTCTCAACTTCAACCGCTTCTTGGATTACTATAAGGATGCCATCGACCTGAATGTCACCGAAAAAGACGAGAAAAAAGACCGCAAGGAACGCAAGAAAGAGCGTGACCATCAGGACGAGACCATGAAACGCCTTTTCTTTGGCATGGGCAAGAACGACCACATCCTGCCGCAAAAGATTATTGGCAAAATCAATGATGTAACGCACAGCAAGAATATCCCCATCGGCCGTATCGACCTGTTTGGCGACTATTCCTACGTGGATGTCGAAGAAAGCTTTGTGCCGCTCATTTTGGAGAGCTTTGCCGACCCGCACAACAACCCGCGCGGCATTGTGGTGGAAGTAGCTCGTGAGCAACCCGACAGAAGTGGTTCTCGCAGCGACCGCCGTGACCGCAATGACTTCCGTGATCGCCACGACCGTGGTGGACATCGCGACCGTGACGGCTACCGCGACCGTCGTGATGATGACTTTCACGAGAAAAAATCAAAGAGAAGGAATGACTTTGATGACGATAAGCCGTTCTACAAGTCGGAACGCTCGCGTGATGGCCGCGAATGGCTCGATCCTGACTGGAAAGAGCACATGGACGACATCGACGTTTTCCTTGATGATGACGACCGTCCGAGCCGCAAGGAGCGCAATGCCGAGCGTGGCTTTGGCTCCAAGCGTGGCAGCGACCGTTCTTCCTCAAGAGGTGGCGCTTCAAAAGGTTCTTCCTCAAGAGACTCAGGCCGTGGTCGCCGTGGTGCCAGCCGCTATGACGATGATTACTATGCACCGCGCCGCCGTGGTGGCGGCCGTAGAAGATAGTTTTTGGTCACAAAACCTACAAAACTTTCAAAACCTTGTTTTAATATGTTGGGAGACAACGGCTCGCAACCGCTTGCCGTTGTTACCCAACTAACGTCGGGCATTAAAACACAACATGCATGATAGATATTGAAGCATTAAAAACTTATGCTTACGACACTATTGGTGCCATTCATGAAGTTCACAAGGAATTGGGACCTGGACTGAATGAAAAGGTGTATCAAGAAGGGTTTCAATTGGAACTGGCAGAAAGAAATATTCCTTTCAAAAAGGAGTTGACGTTTCACCCTACTTATCACGGCAAAGAGATGGAAGTCACATATAGGCTTGATTTTCTGGTGAGTGACGACATTATTGTTGAGTTGAAGTCCGTAGAGAGCTTAACAATTGAACATAAGGCTCAGTTATTTAATTATATGAGATTGATGAGAGCTTCTGTTGGCATTTTGGTCAATTTTTATCCACGATTTGCCGAAATTGAACGCTATTTCTTCAACCCAGATGATAATGAGATATATGGTTCTGATGGTTTTTCTATTAGAAAATATGTTTGAGTTTTTTTGGCATCCGTAAAGATGCGCCGGAAAGGAGCCGGTTGGCGACTTTCCATATCAAGCAAAAGTTTTGTAAGTTTTGAATGTTTTGTGAGAAAAAAGATAATGGCAAGGTTTAAAACTTGGGTTAAAGCTTCCCGTCCGAGGACGCTGCTGCTTTCTTTTTCAGGGGTGCTTTTGGGCGGGTTTTTATCATTTAATACCGACCCTTCGACAGGCTCAGGGACCTTGCTTTGTCTGCTTTTTTGTGCCTTAACTGCCATGTTATTGCAAATCCTTTCCAACCTCGCCAATGACTACGGCGACTTCAAAAAAGGCACCGACAGCGTCAAAAGGGTAGGTCCGCAGCGCGAGATGCAAAGCGGTTCCATTACCGAAAATGAAATGAAACGAGGTTTGGCTTTCACCGCTATTTTATGTTTGTTTTTCGGTGCTTTGCTCATTTTTGTTTTTGCTCGATTGTCTTGGCAGGAACTGGCTGTTTTCGCAGCCTTGGGCTTAGGTGCGGTGTTGGCTGCCATGCTTTATACGCTGGGAAAACATCCTTATGGCTATCGTGGCCTCGGCGACTTGTTCTGCTTTCTTTTTTTCGGCTGGGTAGCCGTAGCAGGGACTTTTTATTTGACCACCAAAGCTTTAGATTTCAGCGTTTTGCTCCCTGCAAGCGCGATGGGTTTCCTCTCCAATGCCGTGCTCAACATCAACAACATGCGCGACTATGAGAATGACAAAGCCTCGGGCAAAAACAGCCTCGTGGTGAAGCTTGGATTGAAAAAGGCATTCGTCTACCATAGCCTGCTCCTTGTGGGAGCTTTCATTTACTTGAGCCTGTTCCTTGTCTTGAAAAAAGCACCTTTTTACACTTATGCGTTTTGGCTACTTTTTCCTTTGTTTTTAAAGGACTTGATAGCCATAAAAAAGACGAAACCCGAATTGCTTGACCCTTTCTTGGGACGGCAGGTCAGGCACAGTTTTTTGTTGGTGCTTTTTTTGGGAGGAGGGCTTCTTATCTGGATTTTTTTACAAAAAACAGTTCCATCTTTCGAAAATGTACTTATTTTTGCAGCGTAAACTTAATTCAAATCATCTAATTTTAAACTTTTATCACTATGAAGAAAACCTTACTATTTGCATTTGCTTTGCTATTTACAACGGCAATGATGGCACAAAACCGCACGGTTTTGCTGCAAGAAACTTTTGATGGCGCTTCGATGCCCGCAGGCTGGTCCATCAACGGACAACCTAACAACTGGTCAGTATCAGCCACCAACAATGCTGGAGGAGATCCCAATGAGATGCACCTCTCATGGAGTCCCCAGTTCAACGGTATGACACGACTCGTTTCTCCCGCTGTTAACTTGACAGGCGTCAATAGTGTTGTCTTTATGTTCAAGCATGCTTTGGACAATTACTCGGGTTCCAATACCATCGGTGTGGCCACCACATCCGATGGCGGTACCACGTGGAACCAAGGTTGGAGCCAGGGTTACAGCTCGAGCTCAAGCTGGTCGGTGAGCCAAGAAATCAACACGCCCGACATGGGTCAGGCCAATGTGCAGTTCTGCATCTTCTTCAACGGCAGCAGCTACAACATCAACGACTGGTATTTCGACGACATCAAGGTCTTTACACTTGAAAATCTTGACCTCGGTCTTGAGGCTGCTACGCTTCCCGAATTCACCGGTAGCGGCGATGTTTCATTCGGCATGACAGTGTTCAACTATGGCACCACCCCCGTGACTTCTGTCGAAGCCACTTATGAAGTGGAAGGCAAGGAGCCTGTCACCGAAACCTTTACGGTCAATATTGCTTCTCTCGGTACCGCAACCTTGAATTTCACGACTCCGACTCTGCTGACTCCTGGAAGCTACAATGTCAATTACAGCATCAACTTGGTCAATGGCCAAGCCGATGACGATGCTGACAACAACACGCTCTCGAAAGCCGTCAGCGTAGCTTATGGCACTGCCGAACGCAAGCCAATGATTGAGCACTTTTCGTCATCGACATGCAGCCCTTGCGTCCAGCCCAACATCCAGATGCATACTTTCTGCAACAACAATGAAGGCCGTTACACCTACACCAAATATCAGATGAACTGGCCCGGAAACGGCGACCCCTATTATACCGAAGAAGGCGGTGTGCGTCGCAATTACTATAGTGTGAATGCAGTTCCGATGGCTTTCCTTGATGCAGAATCATTGAGTTTTGGTACGGTTCAAAACCAATTCAATCAACATGCCGAAATTCCTGCTTTCATGGACATCAGAGGCTCGTTCACGGTAGAAGGCAACAACATTTCTGTGATTGCCGATGTCATGTCATACGTTGATGCCAATGCTCGCATTTATGTCTCCGTCAACGAGAAGGAAACCCATGGCAACGTGGGCACCAATGGTGAGACTTCTTTCCACCATATTTTCATGAAGATGTTGCCCAATGCACAAGGCACAGAGGTTGACTTCGTTGCTGGTGAGATGCAACGTCTGGAATTCACACAAGACATGTCGGGAACGCATGTCGAGGAAATGAACGACCTCGAAGTCTCCATCTGGGTGCAGAGCTATGCCACCAAGGAGATTTTCAACAGCCGCTATGCTTACGAATACACGGAGGTGCATCCTTATCCCGTCGAGAACCTCACTGTGGTAGAAGCCGGTGGAAACATAACGGCTTCGTGGAATGTTCCCGCCCAAGGTGAACCCATCGGATACAACGTCTATATCAATGATGAGTTGGTGGACGGAAACACCACGGAAACCACCTATTCGTTTGAAGGTGCCCCCGATGTGTTCTATGTCATTGGCGTGGAGGCCCTTTACGCTGAGAATAAGACCTCTGTCAAGAGTGTGGCAGCACCCGAAAGTGGCCTGCAAGACGAAGGTTTGGTTGTTGTTGGCCCGTCCAATGTCATCTTAAACCCCGAAATGCCTTCACTCGATTTGTCAGTCCAGAATGCCAATTTCGGCACGATGACACCCATCCAAATCAACTCCATTACCGAAGGTGCCAGCGATGGCGGACCGTATCTGAACATCGAACCGACTACTGAATTGCCCGCTATGGTAGAAGCTGGCGAGGAATTCCATTTCACCATTTCTCCCCTCTACACAGGTGAGAAAAGCTATGCGACTACTTCGGTCAATGTCAATTATGATGGCGGAACCATCAATTTCTTGGTTGAAATTGACGGCGAACTGCTGAAAGTCACAAAGCTTACCTCAACAGCCAAGATTTATCCCAATCCCGCCAACAACCAAGTGCGCATCGAGTCTGCCAACAACATTGAGAGCGTGATGGTTTACAATATGATGGGTGCCTTGGTTGAAACGGTTTCCACTAACGGCAAAATTGTGAGCATTAACACAGCTAACCTGAGCAACGGCGTGTATTTCTTCAACATTCGCCAGAGCGACGGCACCGTCAGCAACCAACGCGTGATGGTCAGCCACTAAACATGGATTGCAGTGCATGAAAAAAGGATGGTCGTTTGGCCATCCTTTTTTCGTTGTCTTTGGTAGAGACGTTGCGTGCAACGTCTGTACAAGGGTAATTATTTCAGCAGCACCTGCGGGCCCATGTTGAAATAGATGTCGGTGGGGATGCCAGCGGCATTCACGCGGTCGAGGTCGGCTTGCAACTCAGGCTTGATGACGATTTGGTCAGCCATCCAGGCCTTGGTGGCCTCGTAGTCGCCGTTGCCTTGGTGCATGAGGATATCGCCGGCGAGCTTCTCAACAGCCACTTTCATTTTGTCGAAGTCGATGGCATAGCGGCCTTCTTCGTTGCGAGTGAAGGCTCCTTCATTTTGGAAATAGTTGAAGGTAAGCATGTTGGCCTTGCCGTGGGCACTGGCAGCACCAAAGCGCACCGAGCGGAAGATGCCCGCCATGAAGGTGGTGTAGTTGTCTTCCATTGTGGTGTTAGTGTACTCGCCCATCTCGGAAAGCTTAGTGACGAGATAGAGGCCCAACACATCGGCTTTGGCCTCCTCGATGGCATTGTACTGGTTGCCGAGAGCCTCGCGCACAGTGCCCTTGCCCGTGATGGTGTTCTTGATACCCATGCCATGAGCGGTCTCATGGAACATCACGTTGGCGAAGAAAGCGTCAAACTTGATGTGTTCCATCGATTCGGGGGTCATCAGCTCCTTAGAGATGGGTTCCAGAATCTTGTCAAATTTGGCTTGCATGGCGTTCTTCAGTTGGAGCTTGCGGGTGCCGCGTTGCAGCTGCACGCGCTCGTCGTTGGGCAGGTTGATGGCGATGGTCTTTGAGTTGGCGTTGCAGTCGCCGGCGTAGTAAACTACATCGTAAGCGGCCAAATCAACGTCGCTGCCAGGCACTTCCTTTTTGTATTCAGCAGGTACGGGCAGTTGCTTCTGCAACTCAGGCACAAAGGCGGCGTAGCGGGCCAATTGTTTCGTCCATTCTTGGTCCTTGATGAGGATGAATGCTTCGTGCGAGGCCTTGATGCCATAGCGGGCGTCAGTGTAGTTCTCGATGGGGCCAATCACCATGTCGATGTTGTTGTTGCGCACATCCATCCACTGCATGTCGCTCTCGAAGTAATCGTCGGTGCGTAGGGCTTTGGCGCGGAGGCGGAGGTATTCGGCAAATTCCTCATCACCAGCGAGTTCGGAGGCATCGTCAAGCAAGGAAGCGGCTTTCTTGATTTGTTGCTCGAAGTAGTCGTGATACCATACGCACTTCAAAGCACCGTTCTCGTCGCGGACAATCATGGTGTATTGGCTGTTCTTGTTCGGGTCGTCGAAGGCGTTCCATTCCTCCTCGGTCATGTCGGCGGGATAGAACTTCGCTCCGGCGGGTTTCGGGCCGATGCCTTCTACGAAGGGTTTGTTACCATCGAGGCCATCCCAAGGACCGTAAGCGATGGTGGCGAGTTTCTTGATGTCGGCGTTGTCGCCAATCTTGGTCATGAGTTCGTTTTTGTCGCCATAATTCTCGCACCAGAAGAGCTGATCCATGATGTCGGAGGCTTCGAAGAGCAGTGGCAGCATTTGTTTTTCGTTGTCGCTCAGGTGGTTGATGTTTGTCGTCAAAGTATATTCGGCATACTTGTCCGACAAATGGGTTTCTTGTTGAACAGGCTTAACGGGCTGTTCAGGCTTCTTGTTGTCGCAGGCCGTAGCAACGATGGCTACAGCAGCGATGATTGTTAAGTGTTTGATATTCATATTTTTAATAATTAGGAATTATTTGAATTTGGAGTTGCAAAGGTAGTTATTTTCTTTATAGAGTTTGTTGTTCCAAAAAAATTCATACTTTTGCTTCATAAAAATGCACTTAACAATTATTTCAGCTTGCCGTTATTTATGACCGACACCACAGCCCTTGACTCTCATACACAGGAGTTGCTTATGCAATACCACCAGTTGTTGCCCATTTATGAGCAGATGGTAGAGGTGATTCCCGAAAAACTGAAGGAATTTTTCGCCGATGCAGGCATCATCATAGCCGCCTTGGAGCATCGTGTGAAGACGGAGAAGTCCCTTGAGGGAAAACTGCAACTCAAGGGAAGCAAATACAATAGCATCCACGATGTCACCGATGTAGTGGGTATCCGTGTGATTACATTCTACATTGACGATGTGGACAAAGTGGCGTCAGTGCTGGAACGTTGGTTCGAGATTGACTGGGAGAACTCCATCGACAAGCGGAAGGCGCATGAGATTGACAGCTTCGGCTATCTTTCCGTGCATTACATCTGCCGTATTCCCGAATCTTCCTACTCCGACCCAGAGCATCCAGAGCTAAACCGAATCCGTTTTGAGGTGCAGATGCGAACTGTTCTTCAGCACGCTTGGGCCAACATGAACCACGACACGGGTTACAAAAGCGGCGTGGAGATTCCCAAGGTGTATAAGCGCAATTTGAGCCGTTTGGCTGGATTATTGGAGTTGGTGGACGATGAGTTCAGCCGCATCCGTCGGGAACTCTCCAACTATCGCCGTCAGGTGCAGAAATTAGTGGCATCGGGGAACCTGAGCGAAGTGCTGTTGGACGGCGACTCCTTCCAAAGTTACCTCCAAATTGGGCCTTTCGATGCCCTGACACGCCGTATTGCCTCCATCAACCAAGCGGAAATTCATCCGGTGGACTTGTCGGCCTTCTTGCCGCTTTTCCAGGCCATGAGGTTCAAGACGCTCGGTGATATTGACGCGCTCGTGAAGAACTATTTCGATGCCGCCTACCAAATTGCTTGCTTCCAAATCGGCCTGACCGATATCGACATTGTCTCCTCTTCCGTGGCACCGCAGAACCTCTGCACAGCCTATATCCTCAAGAACGGTGGAGGCCGCATCGGGCTGAAACTGATGTTGGACATGTTGAACGGACCTTCCGAAGGAAACGAAGCTATGGCAAGCTTTTTGCTGGAGCAGACAAAGGACCTTCCTTTTATGAATCAATAAGTTATGGCAAACCAACCTCTCAATACAGAATTACTCGACCGTGCCATTGTTTTTGCCGTCCAAGCCCATGCTGGTACGGAGCGCCGAGGGAAGGGGTATCCCTACATCATCCATCCTTTGGAGGCAATGGAAATCGTAGCTACGATGACCACCGATCAGGAATTGCTGGCCGCAGCTGCTTTGCACGACACGGTGGAAGATACGGACGTGACGGTGGAGCAGATTCGAGCCGAATTTGGCGAACGGATAGCTTCCCTAGTGGCCGACGAGAGCGAAGAGCGGCTCGAAGGCGTAAGCGAGGAAGAGAGTTGGTTCGACCGCAAGCAAGCCGCCATCGCCCATTTAGCCACGGCATCCCACGATGCCAAAATCATAGCCCTGGGCGACAAGCTCTCCAACATGCGAGCCATCGCTCGCGACTACGTCGTGCAGAAAAACTCCCTTTGGAACCTCTTTCACGTGAAGGATCGTAAGTACCATGAGTGGCACTACCGAAGCTTGGTCGCTGCCCTGCGCGAGTTGGAAGGTACCTTTGCTTATAAAGAATTTGAACAACTTGTAAATCATGTGTTTAGCTAATGAAACCTATCAAGATAACCCTCAACGATTATGTGCTTTCCGGCGGAGGTGCCAACGGCGAAAGCTATGACCACAAGACCGACCCTTCGGTGATGTTGAAGCTTTATTTTCCAGGCAAGATACAGCAACCGCTGGACGAGATGAAACTTGCCCGAAAGGTCTATGACATGGGTATACAAACCCCAGAGCCAGGAGACTATGTGGTCACGGAAGACGGCCGTTATGGTATCCGCTTCCGCCGCATCTCTGGCAAGAAGTCATATTCCCGTGCCACGGCCGACGAGCCAGAGAAAATCCAACAATTTGCCACGGAGTTTGCCCAGATGTGCAAGCAGCTTCATGCCACACATGTTGACACAACACAATTCGAGAACGTCAAAGACCGATATTATCGGCTCCTCAAGGAAAACCCTTTCTTTACACCAACGGAGAAAGACCATTTGGATCGTTTCATCGCCGATGTCCCTGATGAGGACACCGCCATCCACGGCGATCTCCAATACAGCAACGCCATCTTCGTCGGCGACCAACACTATTTCATCGACTTGGGCGATTTTTGCTGGGGCAACCATCTCTTCGATGTGGCTATGGTTTACCTTTGCTGTTGCCTCAGCAACGAGGCTTTCATCAAAGAGACCTTCCATATGCCTAAGGCACTGGCCATCCAATTCTGGAAATGTTTCGCGCCAGCATATTTTGGGAGTGACATCCCCTTGAAAGAAATTGAAGAAATGATACGTCCATTCGCCGGACTTAAGACGCTGATTGTGGAAAGGGACACCAGACAACCCATGCCGGAATTTCGCGCAGCATTAAAATCCATATTATGAAGTCCGACAGAAAAGATAATAAAAAACTCGGCATATCGATGAGAGCCAGATTGATGCTGGTGGTTGTGGCTGCTCTCACATTGGAGGCCACCGCCATCATCCAGTACGCCTATGCCCAAAGGGAAATCAAGCAAGAAGCCTCACTCCGCGCGAAGAGCGAACTGAAAGGTGCCGAGAACAAAATCATGGATGTCGTGAATCAAGCCGAAGCCGCCGTCCGCAACAGCATCTGGGTGGCAGAATGGTGTCTTGAAAATCCCGATAGTTTGGTGCGGATTCCCCAAAGAGTGGTGAGCGAGAACCCCGTCGTAGTTGGATCAACCATAGCTCTTGTACCTGGCTACAGCGTAAAAGATTCCCTTTTTGCCCCATATGCCGCGAAAGACTTGGAAACTGGTAAGATCAGGATGGTTTCACTGGCCACGGAGGAATACGACTATCCCTCCCAGGAATGGTTTACAAAACCCTTGGAGCTGAATGGCAGTTACTGGTCGGAACCCTATTTCTACGAAAATGGCGGCGACATCATGATGACCACCTTTTCCATGCCAATAAAAGACAAAAACGGCACCATAGCAGCCATCCTGACTGCCGATATTTCTCTGGACTGGCTCACGGAACTCGTCGGCGAAATCAAGGTTTACCCTAATGCCTTCAACATGGTCATCAGTCGTAGTGGACAAATCATGGTATGTCCCGTTGAAACCTTGGTGATGCAAACCACCGTTGATCGGTTAGCATTGGAATCTGACGACTACGAAGCTCTTGACCGTGTCAACCGAGCCATGCTATCTGGCCAGTCAGGCGAAATGCCCGTCCGCTATCAGGGACAAACCAACCATGTCTATTTCTCACCTGTGGAACGAACGGGTTGGTCTTTGTCTATTGTCCTTCCTGAAAAAGAGCTGTACAACGGTGTTCGCCGCATTGGAATGATTGTGAAGTTGTTGCAACTATTGGGTTTGGCCATGCTCATTGTCATTCTCAGAGTGGCGGCCAAAAACCAGGCTAAATACCATCATCTGAACGAGCAGAAAGAACGGATAGAGAACGAGCTTCATATTGCCCGAGAAATCCAGATGGCAATGATTCCCAAGACTTTTCCGCCTTTTCCAGAACGAAAGGATTTGGATCTCGCTGCCGCCATCATTCCCGCCAAAGAAGTGGGAGGTGACCTGTATGACTTTTTCATCCGTGACGAAAAACTGTTCTTCTGCATCGCTGACGTCTCGGGCAAGGGCATTCCTGCTTCTTTGGTGATGGCGGTTACCCGAAGCCTGTTTCGCGCCATGTCGACCCACGAAGACAGCCCGGCAAAAATCGTAACCTCAATGAACAACTCCATGTCGGAGACCAACGAGAGTAGCATGTTCGTCACCTTCTTCTGCGGTGTGCTTGACCTGAACGCTGGCCAACTGCGCTATTGCAACGCTGGCCACAACCCGCCCATGATCCTCACCGACGCCATCAGGATGCTGCCTGTGGAACCCAACCTTCCGTTAGGCATCCTTAGTGGAATGGATTTCATCGAGCAGGAAACGCCCTTCCACTATGACGATGCCCTGTTCCTTTATACTGACGGACTTTCAGAGGCTGAAAATGCTGCCCAGGAACAATTTGGCGAGGCTCGAATAGAGAAGACGCTACACGGAAAAAAACGTTCACAAGACCATTTGGAGAACATCAAGCAGCAGGTTTCTCTCTTTGTCGGCGAGGCTCCGCAGAGCGACGACCTGACCATGCTCTTCATCCACTATTTAGGCCATGCGAACAAGAATTCGCATCACCTTACCCTGCATAACAACATCGAACAAATAGCATTGTTGCCCGAGTTTGTGGATGCTGTGGCAGAAGAAGCGCAACTCGACCACGAAGCCATTTTCAATCTCAACTTGGCTTTGGAAGAGGCCGTGAGCAATGTAATCATGTATGCCTATCCCGAAAAAACGGACAATGTGGTGGACATCGAGGCCATGGTTGATGGGAAGGGTGTGTCGTTCGTCATCACCGACAGCGGAAAACCTTTCGATCCTACAGCCAAGGAAACGGTTGACATCAATGCGGATATGGGTGAACGACCGATTGGCGGCTTGGGCATCCACCTCGTTCGTACCATCATGGATACGGTGAATTATGAGCGAAAAGAAGGAAAAAACGTATTAACAATAACTAAAAACTACTAACAATATGAAAATTAATATCTCGCGTGAAAGCAATACGATTACGGTATACTTTTCTGGCCGTTTGGACACCCCAGCAGCCCAGGAAATCACTCCTCAAATGAACGCTTTGGCCGAAGAAGCCTCCAACATCATCATTTTGGACTGCTCGGAACTTACTTACATCTCCAGTTCCGGTCTCCGCATCTTCCTTATGTTTCGCAAAGCTGCTGCTGAAAAGGGAGGCAAGATAATCGTTCGCAGCATTACCAACGACATACGTAGCGTGTTCATGATGACAGGATTCCTAAACCTGTTTGAAATCCATTGATCGAGTCTAATGCGTTTTTATTTTTGCGCTTGCCTTTCTAACTTTGCCGCTTTTAATAGAGTAGAATTAGTTTACATAAAAGTCAGGAGAATTTGGCCGTCAGCAGTCAGCTATGGGGCTACCAAGCTGATAACTGACGGCTTACAGCTAAGAAGCATAATGCAGTTTAATTTTGAACAGTTACTTACTTGGACTTTCCCGTAAGGCAGCGTTTATGTGCTGCGCCTCATTAACGGCGACGACGTGAAGACGCAGAAGATTGTCATCGAATGACATCAATTTTAAAAAAATTATTTGGCGGCGAAATACATTTTTTGTATCTTTGCCGCCAAATAACTATTTATGAGAACGTCAATTGTTGCAAGAGAAGCGGAAATACGTCAATTGGACTCCCTTATGGAGGAGGAACTCCCTCAGTTTGTCGCTGTGTATGGCAGGCGGCGTGTCGGAAAAACCTTTCTCATCAGGGAGTATTTTAACGATGAGTTCACTTTTTTTCATACAGCCATATCTCCACAGGAACTGAAAGACCGGCAGCCGGAATTGCTTTACAGAATCCAATTAGACGAGTTTGGAAAGACACTGAAGTTGTACGGGTATCTTGATGATTCCCCAATCAAAGACTGGTTCGACGCTTTTGACAGATTATGGCGACTTATTCAACAACACCCATCCGAGGAAAGGCTGATTCTGTTTATTGACGAACTGCCTTGGTTAGACACGCCTCGGGCAGGTTTTATGAGTGCTTTGGAGCACTTTTGGAACCGTTATGCTTCTGGACGGCACAAACTACTGTTGATTGCCGCTGGAAGTGCAACCACATGGATGTTGGACAAGTTGGTCAACAACAACGGAGGATTGTATGACAGGACTTCCCGCGACATTCACATCCATCCTTTTACGCTTTCCGAAACAGAGACGTATTTCCAACGGCGAGGCGTTTTAATGGATAGGTATGATATAGTGCAGTCATACATGATTGTAGGTGGAGTCCCCTATTATCTTTCTTTGTTCGAGAAGGGAAAATCGCTGGCCCAGAATGTGGATGCCATTTTCTTCAGCCGAGGCAACAAACTTGACAAAGAATATGAACGGTTGTTTCAATCCATGTTTGCCGACAATGACAAATTCAAAAAAATTGTTGAGTGTGTCAGCAAATACCGTTACGGTGTGTTGCGTTCCCAGATATGCAAAGAACTTGGCATTACCGACGGAGGGAACCTCTCAGAGGTACTACTCTCTTTGGAAGAATGTGATATGATCACCGCTTTCTTCAATTTTGGGGAATCCAAAAGAAACAAGTACTATAAACTCACCGACCCATTCTGCTTGTTTTATTTGACTTTTGCTTTAAAGCATCCCACCAATAACAAGACCTATTGGCAGGACAACCAAAACTTGCCAAAACTCAGTCCTTGGCGCGGCCAAGCGTTCGAGAATGTGTGTTTTTCCCATCAGGAACAAATCAAACGGGCATTAGGCATCCAAGGTGTTCATACAGAGATCTATCCTTGGAAGTTGATTTCAGATGGAGATACACCAGGTGCTCAGATTGACATGCTCATTGACCGAGCCGACAGGGTGGTGAATGTGTGTGAGATGAAATTTGTGCAAGGAACGTTTTCCATCGACAAAGACTATGATGAGAAACTCCGTAATAAAATAGTAGCCATCACCGAGAAGACCAACCGTCGCAAAAATCCACAGATGACGCTGGTGACCACCTACGGTCTGAAAAACGGCATCTATAGCGGAAGGTTTCAGAAAGTGGTTATTATGGATGACCTGTTTACTTTTTGATATCCGTATTCTACGGAAGGCAGGGACTCCGCCTCATCAACGGCGACGACGTGAAGACGCAGAAGGTTGTGGTGAGATGATCGGAAAGCCGTAAGCCATAAGCTATTAGTCCAGCAACAACTAGGCTTATGGCTTACGGCTTACAGTTCAACAATCAACAGTTCAACAATTCAGTAACTGTTTCCACTTTTTTTGTACTTTTGCCGCACATAAGCAAATACTACATTATGGATAACCCCAAAATTATTATTACTATCAACCGTGAATCTGGTAGTGGTGGCGGCGAGATTGCTCGCCTGCTAGGAGAGGAACTGGGCTTTAAGGTTTATGGTCGTGCCATGCTGCAAAGCATTGCCGAACAATTCGACATGACAATTGAGAACATGGACCGTATCAAGGCTCAGAAATCCAATTGGTGGGCCGACTTCTGCCGCTTCTATCAGCAATTTGGTGCCGCCAGCCAGTCCAGTGCCACCTCTGGCACCCGCCCAGAAGCTACACCGTTGACCCTTTACTATGCCGAGGCTCGTTTGTTGCGCGAACTGGCAGAGCAAGAAAACTGCATCATTGTCGGTCGCGCCGGCTTCTATATCTTCCGCGACAACCCCAACGCACTTCACTTACTTATCATAGCTGACCGCGACGCCCGCATCGCCCGCATCGCCGTCAAGCAGCATCTAAGTCCAGAGGAAGCCGCCAAAGTCATTGACAGCACCGACAAAGCACGCGACACCTTCGTCAAAACGGTTGCCAACACCTCACGCTACGATGCCCACAACTACAATTTCGTGTTCAATGTCACTGGACAATCCACCAAACAAGTGGCACAACTTCTTGCGGACATCATCAGAAAGAAGTATCCGTTCTTAAGATAAGACAGGTTGTAACACAACCAACCAAATGAAAAACTCGCTTTTACAATCAGCAACCGATAGCCCGTGAAATCACCAAACGGAGGATTTCTGAGGTGCCTTCACCGATTTGCAGGATGCGTTGGTCGCGGTAGAAGCGCTCCATGTCGAACTCTTTCAGCAGCCCGTGACCGCCCATCACCTGAACGGCGTTGTCGCAGACCTCGGCAGCCACTTCAGAGCAATACAATTTTGCCATCGCGGCCTCCATACCGAAAGGACGGTGCTGGTCCTTAAGCCAGCAGGCACGATAGAGCAGGTTGCGCGCCGCTTCAATCTTCATGGCCATGTCCGCCAACTTGAAACCAACCGCCTGGAACTTGCATACTGGCTTGCCAAACTGCACGCGTTTCTTGGAATAGGCCAACGCCATCTCGTAGGCGCCTTGCGCACAGCCCAGACCCATTGCCGCAATCGACAGACGACCCGAATCCAAAGTGGCCAGCATGATGTGGGAGCCTTCGCCTGGCTTGCCGAGGATGCAGTCTTCGGAGAGGCGTACATCGTTGAAAATCAACTTACCCGTGTTGGAGGCACGCCACATCATCTTATTGTGCATAGGCGTCTGTGTATAACCGTCCTTCTTGTTCTCCACCAATAAAGCGGTAAACTCTGGCTTGCCGTCTTTTTCGCCTGAAACGGCTTGTACCGTCGTGCCGAGGCTGATGGGCGTCGCACTGTTGGTGATGAAAATCTTGGAGCCATTGAGGTGCCAGAAGGTGCCGTCAAACTTAGCAGTGGTCTTGGTGCCGCGCGAGTCGCTGCCAGCGTCTTCTTCGGTCAAGCCGAAGCCCCACAGACGGTCTTTGCAGAGTTGGGGCAGATATTTGCGTTTCTGCTCCTCGGTGCCGTAGTCCTTGATGGGACCGATGCCCAAGGAGTTGTCGGCGGCGATGGTGGCAGCGGTGGAGCCGTCCACACGAGCGAGTTCCTCCACGGCGATGATATAGCTCAGATTGTCAAGCCCTTGGCCGCCGTATTCCTTCGGAACGGTCATGCCCAACAGACCGAGTTCGGCCATTTTAAGTGTCAGGCCGACATCGAAATGCTGATCTTCATCGTTTTGGCGGGCGACGGGTTTCACTTCCTGTTCGGCGAAGTCGCGCACCCGTTGGCGGAGGGCTTCCTGTTCTTTTGTGAGGTCAAAGTTCATTTATGATTCAAAATTTAAAATTCAAGGATTCAAGATTCCAACTCTAAAAGTTGCATTTTATTGTCTACCATTTGCCCCTCGGTCACGAGGATTTTCTTCACCTTCGCCGTGCCCGAAGCCACAATGTTGTTCTCCATCTTCATTGCCTCCACGACCATCATAATCATGCCTTCCTTCACTTCGTCGCCTTCCTTTACGTTGATTTTCACCACTTTGCCAGGCATCGGCGACACCAAACGTGATTTGTCGTTCACCGATTCCTTGCACGAATAGTCCGTCGTGTCGTTGAGTTGGTCGGTGCGGAAACAGGTGAAATTGAGGCCGTGGAAATTGACGATGGTCTTTTGTTCGTCGTTGACGGAGCAATAGACCGTCTCCGTGCGCCCGTTTAGCATGATTTTCAGTTGTTTGTTGTCGTATTGGATGAACTCCACCTTGAACGGACTGCCATCAACCGTGCCTTTGATTTTCCCTGCTTCAGCAGCCTCGATGCAGACAGGAATCCTTTTACCTTCCACGTTTACAATGAGTTGCATGTGGTAGCGCCAATAGCCGATTTCCTCCCAGACATTCTCCGTATGATGTTCAAACTGCCTCTTGCAGCAATCAAACATCAGGAAAGAAACCGCGATGTCATTGATATTCAGGTTGTCCCGACTATCATTCAAAGCTTTCAACAGCATCTCCTGATGGGAAGTGCAAAAGCCTGTATCTATCTTGTTTTCAACAAAGTCAGAGTTTTTAATCACCTCCCAAAGGTAGGCCTTGTTGGTGGTCAAGCCTTGTATGATAAACTCCTTCAGCGCATGTTGGGCCGTTTCGATAACACCTTGACGATCCTTGGCATGACAGACCAACTTGGCAATCATCGGGTCGTAAGCTTCTGAAATCGAGCACGGACCGTCAATGCTGCTGTCGACACGTGTACCGCGAATTTGGGGTTCGTGATAGGCCGTCACCTTGCCAGGTGTAGGGAGGAAATTGTTTTCGGGATTTTCGGCATAAATACGCAATTCGATGGCATGGCCTTGCGGCTGAATGGCTTCTTGCGTCCAGCCCATCTCCTTCCCTCTCGCAATGCGAATCTGTTCCTCCACAATGTCAATACCTGTGCGCATTTCCGTTACAGGATGCTCCACCTGAATGCGTGTATTGATTTCCAAGAAATAGAAATTCAAGTCCTTGTCGACCAAAAACTCCACCGTCCCAGCGTTGCGGTAGCCGATGGCTTTGCAAAGTTTAACTGCGGTTTCACAAAGTTGCTGCCGCTTTTCCTCCGTC
>JAEEGK010005259.1_pt1 | contig 31312 bp, 22 predicted proteins | sample 8958771 | NCBI WGS metagenome assembly JAEEGK01 (sample SAMN16246547, study PRJNA631951) | gut metagenome | biome: gut microbiome; feature: rumen; material: SC-attached | host: Bos | place: Iran: Karaj | collected 2018-10
AGAGAACTCCCCATCATCAAAGAAGGGGATCTTGTGTGTGTGCTTGATGCCGGAGCCTACGGATATTCCATGTGCTCACCCTACAACTCGCGTCCGAGACCTGCAGAGGTCATGATCTGCGAGGACGGAAGTGTCAGGTGTATCCGCAGAGCGGAGACCTTTGAAGACTTGATTCGCATGTTTTAACAGGGTGTGGACCCCCGTCCCCAGTGGTCCACACAAGCTTACGACTGTAGTTCGTCGAGAGTGAGACTGTAGGCTGGAAGAAACTCTTTGATGAAGATATCAGCCTCGGGGAGTTCCATTTTTATGAGGGAAGTGTAGAGAGTCTTTCCTGCGCTTGAGAATTCGTGATTACCCATCTTTTCTTCTTCGCGGCACTTGATGAGGGCAGAGAGCTTATCGGCTGCTTTGATGAGCTTTAGAAGGTATGCCTCATCGTGGTCATCCTTGTTCGGGAAGAAGGCGGGAATGTAATCCTCCCGCAGATCTTCGGGGAGCAATGAAAGAAGACGCTCTGCAGCGCCTGCTTCTATATCTTTAAATGCACTGCGGATGTCGGAGTTGAAATATTTGATCGGAGTGGGCATATCGCCCGTGATGATCTCGGTTGCGTCATGGAACATAGCGATAACTGCAGCTCTGTCAGCGTTCAGTTTTTTTCCGAGTCGTTTGTTGCCAATGATGGCAAGAGCATGAGCGAGTATGCTCACCTCGAGCGAGTGCTCGCTGATGTTTTCTGTGTAGGAGTTGCGCATAAGAGCCCAACGGTTTATATATTTCATTCTTGATAACATTGCGTAAAAATTATTCATCTCTTTCTTCCTTTGATATTTGCGTATATTTTTTGTACCGTCCCCGGACGGTGAGACTTTCTTACGGTTGTTTTCGCTGATTGCCGGCTGTCCGTCGTCTTTACGGTTTTCCGGTTTCGGATCATTTCCGGACTTCTTTGTCGGATTTGGTTGTTTTTCCGGCATTTTTTCGTTTTGCTTTAGTGGACGCGGGCATCCCTGTCCGCGTCAGGAGCGGCTTTAAGAATTGTCCTGTGTATGACTTATCACAGTCGGCTATTTCTTCGGGAGTCCCTTGTACGAGCACCGTTCCTCCTTTTGCACCGCCTTCGGGACCGAGGTCGATGATGTAGTCGGCACATTTAATCATGTCGAGGTTATGTTCGATGACTATCACCGAATTGCCACCATCGGCTAGCTTGTGAAGTATGTCGATGAGCTTGTGTACATCCGCGAAATGGAGTCCGGTGGTGGGTTCGTCGAGGATGTAAATCGTTCTGCCCGTACTGCGCCTTGCCAGTTCCGTAGCGAGTTTGACACGCTGCGCCTCGCCACCCGAAAGGGAGGTTGAGGGATGTCCGAGCTTGAGATATCCGAGTCCGACTTCGTTCAGAGTACTGATCTTTTTGCTTATGGAAGGTACATTGCTGAAGAAATCGTCTGCTTCCTCTATCGTCATGTCGAGAACTTCGTAGATATTCTTGCCTTTGTATCGAACTTCGAGCGTCTCTCTGTTATATCGCTTGCCATGACAGATTTCGCAAGGAACATACACATCCGGAAGAAAGTTCATCTCGATCTTTATTATTCCGTCGCCTCCGCAAGCCTCGCACCGACCGCCTCTGACATTGAAGCTGAAGCGTCCCTTGTCATAGCCCTTTACCTTGGCGTCGGGAGTAGAGGCAAAGAGATCACGTATGAGGTCGAACACACCCGTGTATGTAGCAGGGTTCGAGCGCGGAGTCTTTCCGATGGGTGACTGATCGATGTTGATGACCTTGTCGAGTTGCCCGAGTCCGTCGATTCCGTCGTGTTCGCCGGGGATGACCGTTCTCGCCCGGTTAAGATCTCTTTGAAGTCTTTTGGAGAGCACTTCGGTAATAAGGCTGCTCTTACCTGACCCCGAAACGCCGGTCACGCAAGCGAATACGCCGAGAGGGATGTCGACGTCTACGTTCTTGAGGTTGTTCTCTCGTGCTCCCTTGATGCGAAGCCAACCTTGTGGAGAACGTCTGACGAAAGGAACATCGATGCTGAGCCTGCCGGAGAGATAGGCACCCGTGATGGATTCCGGACAGTTGCAGATGTCCTCGACCGTACCCTGTACAACAAGCTTCCCGCCGCGAGAACCGGCTCCCGGTCCGATATCTATGATGTGATCCGCAGCTCTCATGGTATCCTCGTCGTGCTCTACGACCAAAAGAGTGTTGCCGAGATCCTTGAGGTCCTTGAGGGCGGCGATCAGCTTACTGTTGTCACGCTGATGAAGACCGATGCTTGGTTCGTCGAGGATATAGGCAACTCCCACAAGTCCCGAGCCGATCTGAGTGGCGAGCCTGATACGCTGTGCCTCACCACCCGAAAGGGATGCCGTGGCACGTGCAAGTGTGAGGTAGTCGAGACCGACGTTGTTGAGGAAGCCGAGACGGTTTCTTATTTCTTTGAGAAGAAGCGCTCCGATCTGCTCCTGAATCGGAGTGAGTTTAAGAGCGTTCATAAATGCTCCGAGATCGGATATTGCCATGCGCGAGAGTTCGTCGATGTTTTTCTCGCCGACAGTTACCGACAGGGCTTCCGGACGAAGTCTTTTTCCGCCGCATGCAGAGCAAGGGATAACCTGCATATATTCCTCATATTCCGCCTTTACCGATTCCGAGGATTCACGATAACGACGCTTGATGTTGCCTATGATTCCTTCGAAAATCGTCGAATATTCACCGCTTCCACGTCCGCTTTCGTACTTGACACGAAGTGTCCGGTTCCCGGTCCCGTACATAATGATGTTTTGATGCTCGGGAGGGAGATCGCAGAAAGGCTTTGAGAGATCGATCCGAAACTCTTTGGCTACGGCATCAAGTAATTGACGGGAGTAGGAACCTTTATCCCAAAGCGACTTCCAACCGATGACTGCCATGGCGCCTTTGTCGATAATACTCATGCTTTGATCGGGAAAAACGAGTTCCGGCGAGAATTCCATGGTCTGACCGATTCCGTGACATACGGGGCAGGCTCCGAAAGGGTTGTTAAATGAGAAAGTGCGAGGTTCAAGCTCTTCGATGCTTGTTCCGCAATCGGGACAGGCAAAATTACGGCTGAGCGTGAGCGGAGTGTTGTCGCCCTTGTCAATCATGACCAGTCCGTCGGTAAGCTTGAGGGCATTTTCTATGGAATCCGTGAGTCGCAGGTTCATGCCGTCACGCACCACAAGTCTGTCGATAACAATGCTTATGTTATGTTTGTTGTTTTTTTCGAGTTGAATGTCTTCCGAAAGATCGTAAAGATGTGAATCAACAATCACGCGAAGGTAGCCGCTTCTGCGGGCGTCTGAAAGAACCTTGGCATGTTCACCCTTGCGTCCGCGGACAACGGGAGCGAGTACCATTATTCTGGTGCCTTCCGGCAGCTTTGTGACTTCGTCGACCATTTCGTCGATGGTCCTGCGTCGGATCTCCTTGCCACACGTAGGGCAATGGGGAATACCGATCCTGGCGAAGAGAAGTCTGAAATAGTCATATATTTCGGTGACGGTTCCGACTGTCGAGCGGGGGTTGCGGTTCGTCGATTTCTGGTCGATCGAGATTGCCGGAGGGAGACCTTCGATGCTGTCCACATCGGGCTTCTCCATCATGCCGAGGAACTGTCGCGCATAAGACGAGAGGGATTCCATGTAGCGACGCTGTCCTTCGGCGTAAATCGTATCGAAGGCAAGTGAAGACTTTCCCGAACCCGAGAGTCCCGTGAGCACGACAAAGCTGTCGCGGGGGATGTTCACATCGAGATTCTTTAAATTATTTTCCCTTGCTCCTTTTACTTTGATGTAATTCTGTACCATTTATCTGAAACCTCTTCTCTTTTAATCTGTTTAACACCTGCAAGTCGAGTACTTAACACCTGCAAGTCGAGTGCTTAACACTTGCGATTCGGTGCTTAGCACCTGCAAGTCGGCTGCTCAACGCCGGTAACTCAGAGCGCGACTTCTGCGATGTGCTTACGGATCACTACCATGCGGTCACGCAGCTCTGCCGCTTTCTCGAATTCGAGTTCTGCGGCTGCCTTGTTCATGAGCTTTCTGAGACGTTCGGCCTCGGATTCGAGCTCCTTGAGGGTCATGGACTCGGGATCCTTGGCGATAGTCTGCGCTTTCCTGTCGGAATCCTCGATCTTCTTTGAAATGCTGATGAGCTCACGAACCTTCTTTTCTATCGATTTCGGAGTGATGTTGTTGTCCTCATTATATTTGCTCTGGATTGCACGACGCCTGTTTGTCTCACCGATTGCCCTTTCCATCGAACCTGTTACGGTGTCAGCGTACATTATAACATGTCCGTCAACGTTTCGTGCGGCTCGTCCGACGGTCTGAATAAGGGAAGTTTCGGAACGAAGGAAGCCTTCTTTGTCCGCGTCAATGATGGCCACGAGGCTTACCTCCGGGATGTCGAGTCCTTCTCGAAGAAGGTTGATCCCGACAAGAACGTCAAAAACATCGAGACGCATATCCCTGATGATCTGTGAACGTTCAAGTGTGTCGATATCGGAGTGCAGATATCTCACGCGGATGCCGATCCCGCGAAAATATTCGGTAAGCTCCTCGGCCATACGTTTCGTGAGAGTGGTTACAAGAACCTTTCCGTGCTTGGAGGTCACGGCATTTATTTCACCGGCGAGGTCATCGACCTGTCCGAGGGAAGGACGAACCTCGACCTTTGGATCAAGGAGCCCCGTGGGCCTGATGACCTGCTCAGCTCTTAAAAGCTCATGGTCGGACTCGTAGGGACCGGGGGTAGCCGAGACGAAGAGAACACGGTCGAGCATGTTTTCAAATTCTTCGAAATGAAGCGGCCTGTTCTCGAGAGCCGAGGGAAGTCGGAATCCGTAGTCCACGAGGATCGTCTTGCGTGCGCGGTCACCGTTGTACATGCCCCTGAACTGAGGGATGGACATGTGTGATTCGTCGACGATCATGAGGTAGTCATCGCCGAAGTGTTCCAGAAGAGTGTGTGGAGTGCATCCGGGAGTCAGCCCGGCCAGATGCATGGAATAATTCTCGATTCCGGAACAGATGCCCGTTTCGCGGAGCATTTCCATGTCAAAACGTGTTCTTTCCTCGATTCGCTGGGCTTCGATAAGCTTGTCGTTGGCTTTGAAATATGCAATGCGTTCTTCAAGTTCTTTTTCAATGTTAATGAGTGCCTGCTTCATTCTGTCTTCGGGAACGACATAATGCGAAGCGGGGAAGAGCATAAGGTGATCGAGGGTAGCCGTAAGCTTCCCGGAAAGAGGGTCAAATTCACTGATACGGTCGACCTCGTCACCGAAAAATTCAAGTCTGACAGCGACATCCCTGCTGTAGATGGGATAGATGTCGACGCAATCGCCCTTTACTCTGAACGTTCCCCGATGGAAGTCCATTTCGTCGCGGACATACTGCATCTCGACAAGCCTCCGGATGACGGGCTCCCAGCCGGGACTCTGCCCGGGCCGGAGAGAAAGCGTCATCATCTCGTAGTCTTCACGTGAAGCTATGCCGTATATACACGAAACGCTTGCCACAATGATCACGTCGCGTCTTTCGGAAAGCGCGGCTGTGGCGGAATGACGAAGACGGTCGATCTCGTCGTTTATTGCGGAATCCTTTTCAATAAATTTGTCGGTGGAGGGAATGTAGGCCTCCGGCTGGTAATAATCATAGTACGAAACAAAATATTCAACGGCATTCTCGGGGAAAAATTCCTTGAATTCACCGTAGAGCTGGGCGGCGAGCGTTTTGTTGTGAGCGATGACTATTGTGGGCTTGTTGAGAGCCGCGATCACATTTGCCATGGTGAAGGTCTTGCCCGAACCGGTAACTCCGAGCAGTGTCTCAAACTGGTTGCCTGCATTAAAGCCGTCAACAAGCTCTTTTATTGCCTGTGGCTGGTCGCCGGTAGGCTTAAAATCCGAATGTAATTTGAAGTCCATTGTGGTAAGATTCCTTCCGATCCGAAAATCGCCGGTTCGATGAGGACGGAACCGACAGTACACCGAAACATCCGATGCAAATTTCATTAAAACATATGTTCGATTGTTTGTCAAGGTAATACTCGTAACATTTTGGTAATATTTTTGGATCTTTCATATTTTTATTATGACAAAAATAATAGATTTGAAATAAACGCAGACTGCTTCCTGCAAGGGATTGAATATAAAAATCATTACCGATTAAAAAAAGATTTAATTTTAGGGTTGCATGCGTTCTACAGTTGTGCTACACTCTACATGTGGGGCTTCTGAAAGCCTTGCCATACAATAATTTGGTTAGACAAATGTAGGATGCGCTCTACAGAAGTAGAACGCGATAAGACACAAAAAAAATTCGGAGAGTAAAGAAACATGGGGTACGGATTTAACAGACAGGAGGAGAGAAGAGTTGCCGGAAGGCTTGCTCTTGTAAATGCAAGACGAACATTGCTTACATCTTTGCTCGGATTGCCCGTCGTGATCGTTCTTGCACTGGTATATAATATTCCCGGACTTGTGAAGGGCTCGAAAGAGCTTGTAGACGTTGCATTACTCTGTATGTTCCTTATCTGTGTCGCCGGTACGATTGTCACCAGACGTGTGATCGCGCTTCACAAGACAAGGGAAATGTCCATCATAACCAAAATCTTTTGGGCGTTCTTTGAATTGTTTATGCTTCTGCTCGTTTTCTCCGATGCACAGCTCGGCGGTCATATGAGTCTCTATCCCATACTTCTCGCCGCAATCTGCTTCCTTCCCGTTTTTCCAACCAACGAAAAAATATATTATCTGTTCGTTCAGGGCTTGTTTGTATTGTTTGTCAACATTCTCTTCGAGTCCGGTGCAAGTGATTTCGCCTATCTCGCAGCTTTGAATGCCTTGTTCATATACGTCGGCCGTCGGGAGAGCAACAAACTGGTTGCTTCTCTCGTGGCGGCTGAGCGTGCGAAGGATGCGAAGGATCTGGAGGCGATCGACAAGTTGACGGGGCTTCTCAACAAAAAAGGATTTGACAAAAGAACCGGTATCGCGAGCGAGGTTTGCACGCGGGACAGAAAGAGGATGTCTGTTATCATGTTTGATATAGACGATCTTCAGCAATACAACAATTCATTCGGATCTGACAGAGGAAACTTCCTTATAAAGCAGATCGCGCAGATCATTCAGGAAATGAGCAGGCGTGACAGCGATATAGTATGCAGGCAGAACGGTGGGCGGTTCCTTGTTTATGTCGACGGCAGAGACGAGGCTTATGTTTCCGAACTCGGTGACCGCATCCGTTCGGCAGTTGAAAGAAAGAGAATCCCTCACGGAAGACGAGCTTCGAATTCATATGTTACGCTTAGTGTGGGTATCGCAACCGGAATTCCGACCGATCCGTCCGATATCGATGTTTTCTGTGATGAAGCCGAGGATTACCTTTTTGAGGCAAAGAATAACGGCAAAAACTGTACGATCTGTGATGAGCAGCTTTACGGAGTGTACAGCAGAAGAGCCAATTGATCATCAGTACGGAAACGTAAGCGGAGACATAAATGTTTATAGCAAAAGACTGGAAAGATTACCGGATAATCGACTGCTCCGGGGGAGAGAAGCTGGAAGACTGGGGCGGCTACAGGCTCGTGAGGCCTGACCCCCAAGTCATCTGGCGTACGGAGAAAGACAAGACTCTTTGGAGCCGGATAAACGGTCATTATCACCGCAGTGAAAAAGGCGGCGGACAGTGGGAGATCATGAATCTTCCCGAGGTATGGTCCGTTGAATATAAAGGTCTTAAATTCAACCTGAAGCCTTTCAGTTTCAAGCACACGGGGCTTTTTCCCGAGCAGGCGGTCAATTGGGACTGGATGAGGGAGCTGATATCGAAAGAGAGGACCCGGCGAGGCAGCGATGGAAACCCCGTTAAGGTCCTTAATCTGTTTGCATATACGGGAGGAGCAACCGTGGCATGTGCATCCGCGGGCGCTGCCGTGACTCACGTTGACGCGGCAAAGGGGATGGTAACCTGGGCTAAAGAGAACGCGGCTCTTTCGGGGCTGGCGGATGCCCCGATACGCTACATTGTCGACGATTGCGCAAAATTTGTCGAAAGGGAGATCAGGCGCGGCAATTTTTATGATGCGATCATCATGGACCCTCCTTCGTACGGCAGGGGACCCAAGGGTGAGATCTGGAAGCTCGAAGAAAATCTTTGGGATTTTGTGGCACTTTGTATGAACGTGCTTTGTCCCGAACCGCTCTTTATCCTGATCAATTCATATACGACGGGGCTTGCGCCTTCCGTCCTGTCATATATTCTCGGGACACTCACAAAGGAACGGTTTTCCGGCACCGTCGACGCGCAGGAGGTGGGTCTTCCCGTCGAAAAGAGCGGACTTGTGCTTCCGTGCGGCTCATCGGGAAGATTTGAGGGAACACGCAAATAAGGGAAAATACCGGAATGCTGCATGCGGGAAGCTTCGGATATAACGGAAAACCGATTATAAAGAAAAGAAATTGAGCACTTATTGAGTAGCTTCCGACGTCGGTCGGGGGCTATAATTTTAATTGATAAATTAGGCGGTCGAATAAGATGCCTTGATTGTATTGGATTGTTTTAATTCTGGGAATCGGGAAGGTTCGTCGAGATAATTCTTTATGGTCCGGAGGTGTAGCTATGAGTGTCAGGGATAAGGTTAAGAAAACAAAAGAAAAAAAGGTCAAAACCGTTAACAGCGGTGTGACTGCGGTTAAGACCGCAAAAGAAAAGAAGGTCCGCAGGACTCTTTCGATAAGAGTCAGGATACTGCTCTGCTTTATGATTCCCGTTGCGCTTATTGTCGTGCTCGGGGTTATCAGCTACAGGAAATCGGCTGCCAACCTTACCGAGGCCTATGAAGTTGCGGCTGTCCAGTCTGTATCGGCAGTCGGAGACTACCTGTCCTTCGGTATGGAAAGCGTTTCGGCAACCGTGTCCGAGTGTCTTACCTACAAGCCCATCCTTGATTATGCCAAAATGATCTCATATAAAAAAGGCGACGGTGAGTACGGCAATGCTCGTGCCGACATCAAGAAGTACCTGACCATGAAGCAGGCGGTAAACCGCTTTATCGGGAGCATTACACTGATACCTTCGGCCGGGTTCGATGTTATTTCCACCAATGCGATCCTTGAAACCGACGGCTTCTTTGCCGAGCTTTCCAAGGATGACAGCTTCAACTTCAAGAGCCTTGACGGTGAGTGGATCAGGGAGCATTCCGACATGGACGCAAAGCTTGGCAATGCCCAGGATCCCTACCTCTGCTCGTTCTACCGTAAATTCCCTTCGGCGAGATCGGCTTTGTTCGTTGACATTAATTACGATGCGGTGAGCGAAACGATGAACGGTCTCGACTACGGTGAGGGAAGCATACTTGCGCTTCTTCTTCCCGACGGAAGTGAGGAATATTACAGCGAAACAGCAGCCGACGCAGGATTTATGACCGGTGTTTGCGAAAAGACAGGGATCCTTGAGTCGGAAGAGAGCACGGGATTTACATATTATACAAAGGACGGGATCAAGTATCTCTTTGCATATTGCAGGACGGAGAGCGGATATACCCTTTGTGCGCTTGTCCCCGAAGACAACATAATCGGTGAGGTCAACTCTCTCGGAATTCTTACAGTCGTGCTTGTTGCGGTGGGAGCGGTGCTCGCCGTTGCTGCCGGGATCCTTCTTTCGACAAACATCGGAAGAAATATCAAGAAGCTCACCACCAAGCTCGACCGCGTTGCGGAAGGAGATTTTACGGTTGAGTTCGGAGAAGAAAGTACCGATGAATTCGGAAAACTGACCGGGAATGTCAAAGGCACGATCGGAAACATCAGAGAGCTTATCAACCATGTTGCGGAGGTTACTCATCAGGTTGAGGAGAGCTCCGGAAACGTTATAGAAAAAAGCGCAAACCTCAAAGAACTTGCGCACCGGGTCAGTGAATCGACAACACATGTTTCGGATAATGTCGAGACCGAAGCAATGAGCGCTCAAAAGTGCGTTGAGGAGATGGATGTGCTTTCGCACAAGATCGAGAGAGCAAGTGAGAACATCATTGGGATCAGGGATTTTGCTGTCGAGACAAGCGACGCCATTTCCCGGAATATCAAGTCCATGAACGAACTGGTTGAGAAGTCGGACAGCTCATCGGAGATCATGGGATCGCTTCTCGGTGAGATCGAGAGCCTTGAAAAGCAGGCAGCCGCCGTTAATGAATTTATCGAGGTGATCGGCGGGATCGCTTCGCAGACGAATCTTCTTTCGCTCAATGCTTCGATCGAGGCGTCGAGAGCGGGTGAGTCGGGCCGCGGATTCTCGGTTGTTGCCGAGGAGATCAGAAAGCTTGCCGATCAGACCAGTCAGGCAGCCAACGAGATCAAGAAATGTGCCGCCGGCATCAACGAGCAGGCCGGAATCACAGCAGGCAATGTTCGTAGGGCGGACGAGATCGTCAGGTCGCAAAACGACATTTCCGTCGGTCTTATCGATAACCTTACGGCCACAAAGAATGAGATCAATGATCTCATGAACAGGATCAATGACATAAACACCGATATGAAGGACATGTCCGATACGCGAGCGGTGACGATCGACTCGATCAGCAATATTTCCGCAAGTACGGAGGAAACATTCTCACTCACATCGCTTGTCAATCAAGTCATTGAAAGTCATGACGTTTCTTCGGGCGAGCTTGAGGATGTCTCCCGCGAATTACAGGAAAAGGCGCTTGCTCTTAAGGAAGCAGTCGGGAAATTCAAGATCTGACACCACGCTTAAAGAAAAACAGCCTCCGGTTTCTACATCGGAGGCTTCTTTAATGCATATAATTGCGGGCTGCTTTAATGCATATAATTGCGGGCTGCTTTAATGCATATAATTGCGGGCTGCTTTAACGCATATAATTGCGGGCTGCTTTAACGCATATAATTGCGGGCTGCTTTAATGCATATAATTGCGGGCTGTTTTAATGTTTATAATTGCAGGATGCATTTATTCTTGAATAAAATCAAGTGAATCCAGGAATTTCTTCTGAAATTTATCATCAAGTGCGAGGTCATAGACAGTGACGCTGCCGGCGATGTCTGAAAGAGCCCGGAGTGCGGAGGAGGTTGATGCAGGATCGGAAGAGTCTCTGAAGAAGCGCATCAGGCCGCAAAGAACGCTGTTCCCGACAGCGCGGACCTCTGATACGGCGGGGATCAGGCCGGTACGTCTGATCCTTTCGGGACGAAGCCCGGAGCCCATTCCGCCCGCAAGGCTTATGTGAAGATCCTTCGGGTCTGTGCATCCTTTCTCGCAAAGCATCAAAGCAGCGGTGCTGACGGCTCCCTTTGCGAGCTGGATTTCGCGTACATCGGCCTGTGTGAGTGCGAGAACCCTCCCGTTTCGGTCGGTCCCGAAAGCAAAACCTTCGTCGGCGTAGTTTTTGGAAAACGTCCCGTCCGAAGAAAGAATCCCTGTCCGCAGAAGTTCGTCGACAAGTTCAAGAATCGCACTCCCGCATGCACCCGCAAGTCCCTTGTTGCCGGAGGGATGAACGCTTGTGCCGCTCAATCCCTTGTTGCCGGAGGGATGAACGCTTGTGCCGCTCAGCCCCGCAGTGCCGGAGGGATGAGCGCTTGTGCCGCTCGACCCCGCAGTGCCGGAGGGATGAACGCTTGTGTCGCTCAATCCCGGGGTGCCGGAGGGCGAATCATTTGCCGAATTGTTTGCCGTATTATCGGTGGGTCTGAAGGATCGAGCGCCTGCGACTGTGAGGACGGGCCTTAGGTTTTCGAGCGTGATGCCTGTCACGGCGCCTTCCACGCAACCCGTTCCGCAGGAGATGTGTGCGCCTTCGAGCGCAGGACCTGCCGAAGCGGATGAAGCGATCAGTCCTTTTTCGGTCATAAGCACCATCTCACCGTTTGTCCCAAGGTCCATAAGCATATCTCCGACCCTGCCGTTTATGAGATCAAGTCCGTAAATCCCCGCAACGATATCGCTTCCGACGAAAGCGCTTATCCCCGGAAACACAGTGACGGGGATCCCGAGCAGTTCCGTTTGCGCAGCATCGAGGCTGTATGGCTTGAAGGGATATTTCCCGAGCCCGGACACATCCCATCCCATGAAAATGTGCGTCATGACGGTGTTGCCCGCAAGAGCGATCCGTGAGACATGCGTCATGACGGAGTCAACGGCAGGCGCGATTTGTGCTTTGCGTTCAGGATTCGATCTTATTTTTTCGTCAGAGGAAGTGCTTGTGTCCCGGATACCGGATGTGCAATCCTCCATGGTTTTCTTGCCATTGAAGACTGTGGTTCCGATAAGAATACGGAGTTCGTCTTCAATTTTCCTACGAAGCAGATCCTTCATTTCGTGGAGTTTCCCGCCGGCAGCGGATTCAAGCCTTGAAACGACATCCGAACCATAAACAGAGAGAGGGTTAAGGAATGCGCGTGTTTCACCGGCTGTTCCGTCACTTCCGAGTGTAGTCAAAACGATAGTGGTGGTGCCCAGATCTATCCCAACCCGAAGCCCGGAAGCGGATTTGTCCGCCTGTGATGAGACAGAATGATCGGTTTGATGGGTGCTGTTAACCGAAAACTCCGTGCAGATAACAGGGTTCTTTTTTTCCGGAACCGCAACTGTTATGTCGCCGTTCGGGAATGCCCGGCATGCAAGGCGCATGCCTTGTCCGATCTCATCGGCGGAAAGAACCTCTTTGTCTCTTTCGGAGGGAGGACACGGGCCGGAAAGCACTTTTACAATGCACTGTCCGCATGTTCCGCGACCGGCACAGGGTGCATAAGGAGAAGCTCCCTTTTCTTCAAGGAGTTCCTTCAGATTTTTTATACCGTCACCGAACACTTTTACTTCCAAGCCAAATTCCTCTTTTGCGTGTAATTTTTTTACATAAGCATAATTATTATTGTGATGTGAATCAAAAACTTTTCTATATGATACTCCACAGAGCGGATGAGTTCAATGAAACTTGTTGAAAATCAGGGCTTTTTCGGAATAAAAAGGGGTAGCCGAAACGGAAAAAAGGACAGTAAAATGACTTTGTGCCCGGAGGGAGACTTCTTTACAAAACCCGGCTGTTTTGCTATCATAGCCACGTAGCTTCACATGTTGGCAGATGCTGAATAGAGAGGAGCGCCATGATCTCAAATCTTGTATTTCAAAACACCATAAACGGAATTAAGGACATCACGGGAAACGATTTCTGCCTTTATGATATAGATGGTCGTAAATTTGTGAGTACTTTTAAGGTCCGGGAGCTTGACAAGGTTGTGACCGAAAAGGAAATCCTTGATTTCATCGATTCGTCCGAAGAAAGCCGTGAGACGGCGGATTATTCTCTTTTTAAGATAGAAGAGGACCATAATCTGGCATACATTCTTTCCGTACATGGGGAGGATTGTTTAAGGGTCGGACGCATGAGCGCCTTCCAGCTTGAAGGACTTATCGTTGCATATAGGGAAAAGTACGATAAGGACAACTTTATCCGTTCGCTGCTCATGGACAACATGCTCCTTGTCGACATGTACAGTAGGGCTAAGAAGCTCCGCATAGAGACTGAGTGCAGAAGAGTGGCGTTTGTTATCGAAACCAGTATTGAAAAGGACGCGGCTGCGCTTGAAACGGTCAGGTCTTTGTTTGCAAATTCGAGAGGGAGAAATTTCATTACCGAGGTCGATGAGAAGGACATCATACTCATTCGTGAGGTGAGCCCTTCCGAAACGTATGACGATCTTGAAAAGACGGGAAAGGTTATCCTCGACATGCTCAACACCGAGGCTATGTCCAAGGTTCATGTTGCGTTCGGAACGATCGTTCAAGAACTCAAGGACATTTCGAGATCATATAAGGAAGCAAAAATGGCGCTCGACATCGGAAAGATTTTCTACAGCGAGCGCAATATCGTGGCATATAACAAGCTCGGTCTCGGAAGGCTGATCTACCAGCTTCCGGTTCAGATGTGCAAGATGTTCATTCACGAGATATTCGCGGGCAGGTCCCCCGATGATTTTGATGAGGAAACGCTTCAGACCATAAACAAGTTCTTTGAGAACAACCTTAACGTGTCCGAGGCTTCGCGTCAGCTTTTCATTCACCGAAACACGCTTGTGTACAGACTTGACAAGCTTCAGAAGATGACGAACCTCGATCTGAGAGAATTTGATGACGCCATTACGTTCAAGATGGCGCTTATGGTTGTAAAATACATGAAATATATGGAAACAATGGAATTCTGATTGTCCGGGACCTTTCCGTTTTGGAGAGGTCTCTTTCTTTCGGACATTTTTTCTCTTGATTTCGTCCAAAATCTGTGTTAACATATTCCACGCATCACGGACATCTGTATCTGTCCGAAAAACACGGAGGGCGATAAACAAAGCTTTCCGAGTCGTGAATTAAAGAAACAGAGAATCCTACCGCATAGTTAAGTTTTCGGCAAGGGATCGGAAGCGATAGAATCGCTTCCAAAGAGGAGCAAAGCATGAACGACAAGGAAAAATACTATCTGGTCAGAGAAACGGCCGTTCCGGAAGTCTTGCTTAAGGTTATCGAAGCAAAGCGGCTATTGCAGTCGGACAAGGCGACATCGGTACTTGATGCGACCAGGATGGTGGACATAAGCAGAAGCTCATTTTATAAGTACAAAGACGAGATATTCCCTGTCCATGAGAATAACAGGGGAAAGACGATCAACGTTATGCTGCAGCTTGAGGATCGACCCGGGCTGCTCTCGGAGATGCTGAACCGGATCGCAAGGTGCGGCGCGAATATTCTGACGATCCATCAGTCGATACCGATCGGAGGTATCGCATCGGTTACGATCGGCATGGAAATCCTTCCCGAAACAAAGCCGGTAAATGAGATAATAACGATCATGACCGGGCTTACGGGTGTCAGTTCGCTGAAAATACTCGGTCGGGAGGACAAGGTCTGAGTTTGGAAATAAGCATTGCGCGGTTCTGAGGATAGGACAAGAACAGGGTGCATATACAGAAAGGATAACCATATGAAGGTAGCGATTCTTGGATACGGAACGGTTGGTTCCGGCGTTTATGAGGTCATCAATACAAACAAAGAAATCATCGCAAAGAAGGCAGGTGTTGGGCTCGAGGTTGCTCATGTCCTCGATCTCCGTGATTTCCCGGGCGACCCCGTGGAAAAGGTGCTTACGCATGATATTAACGATATCCTGAACGATCCCGAGGTCAAGGTTGTTGCCGAGGTTATGGGAGGAGTCGGAGCTGCGCTCAGGTTTACGCGTGCAGCCCTTGAAGCCGGAAAATCGGTGTGCACTTCAAATAAAGAGCTTGTGGCAACACATGGCTGTGAGCTTATGAAAGTTGCCCTCGAGCACGGCTGCCGTTACCTTTTTGAAGCGAGCGTCGGCGGTGGCATACCGCTCATCAGACCCATCATGACAGCGCTTCACGGTGACGATATTGTGCACATGAAGAGCATTCTTAACGGTACGACGAATTACATCCTTACCCGCATGAGCGAGGCCGGAGCCGGATTTGAGGAGTCGCTTCTCGAGGCGCAGCAGAAGGGATATGCTGAGGCGGACCCGACAGCTGACATTGAGGGACACGATGCAATGAGAAAAACGTCGATCCTGGCTTCCATTCTTGAAGGAAAATACGTGAGCTGTGAGAATGTCCATACCGAGGGCATAAGCGCTGTTACCGCAGCGGACTTTAAGTACGCGCGCAAGCTTCATGCGGGAGTCAAGCTTCTGAGTGTGATCACGCGTGAGAACGGTCGTGTCTCCGCAATGGTAGCCCCCTTCCTTGTAAGAGAGGACAACGAGCTTTACGGAGTTAAGGGAGTTAAGAACGCATCTCTCATCTGCGGTAATGCGGTCGGCGACATCATGTTTTACGGAAGCGGCGCGGGTAAGCTTCCCACGGCGAGCGCTGTTGTGGCGGATATGGCAGAGGCTGCGCAGTGCATGGCAGAGATGTCTGCCGCCAAGCAGGTTCCTGCATGGACAGAGGAGCCCGCGGATGTAGTTCCTTTTGATGAATATAAGAGCGCGTCGCTTGTCCGCGTTGAGGCTGCGGACGAGCAGGCGGCAAGAAAATCTTTTAAGGAGATCAGGGAAGTTGCTCCTTCGGAGGGTGAGTTTGCATTCCTCACCTCCGTTATGACTGAGAAAGACTACGTGAAGGCAGCGGAGGGGTTGAATATCATCAGCCGCATCCGTACGGATTTCGTGGACTGATAAGTAAGGTTTTATTGGGGATTACAGACAATCTGTAAAGATGCCACAGCGGAATCTACCCGCCGCCTGACATCGAAACATATCGTTTTCGCACCTCTCTCGAGGGCGCATGAAGGATGGGATTCGGTTGTGCCGGTTCGTGGGTGAAGTGTCGGAAACGCACATTTCAGGAGGTAGATATGAAATACGTAGTAGTACTCGGAGACGGAATGGCGGATGAGCCGCTTGAAGAGCTCAAGGGAGCCACGCCTCTCGAGGTTGCCGTTACACCCACAATGGATGAGCTCGCAAAGGTCTCGGAGCTTGGGCTCTCCGCCAATATCCCCGAAGGCATGAAGCCCGGAAGCGACACGGCCAACCTTGCCGTGCTCGGTTATTATCCGAAGAAGTATTATTCGGGCAGATCGCCCCTTGAGGCACTCAGTATCGGCGTTCCCATGAAGGATGACGACATTGCTATCAGATGTAATCTCGTAACACTCACGGAAGAGGAAGGAATTCCTTACAGGGAGCGAACAATCATCGATCACAGCTCGAGCGAGATCACGACAGAGGAAGCGGATGTGCTCGTTAAGGCACTCATAGATGCGGGCGTTGTGAAAAATCCTTTTTCGTTGTACACGGGAACAAGTTACAGACATTGCCTCATATGGTCCGACGGCAAAGTAGTGCAGCTCGCGCAACCCCATGATATTCCCGGTCGTGTGATCGGAGAATATCTTCCTGAGGACTCGCTCCTTAAGGATATGATGGAGAAGAGCTACGAAGTGCTGAATAATCATCCCATAAACGTTGAACGGGCAAAGAAAGGGCTTCACAAGGCCAACAGTATGTGGTTCTGGGGCGCAGGCACGAAGCCGGCGCTTATCTCCTTTACCGAGAAGACAGGCAAGAAAGGCGCCATGATCTCGGCGGTTGATCTCCTCAAGGGTATCGCGATCGGGACCGGGATGCATGTTGAGATCGTTCCGGGCGCGGACGGCACGCTTGAGACCAACTATGAAGGAAAGGCACGGGCCGCAGTCAGACTCCTTAAGGAAGGCTACGATTTCTCGTACGTACATGTCGAGGCACCCGACGAAATGGGTCATCAGGGAAGTATTGAGCGCAAGATCAAAGCAATCGAGTATCTTGACAGCCGTGTTATAAAAGTAATTAAGGATGAAATGGACGCATGGGGCGAGCCTTACCGCATGATGATCCTTCCCGACCATCCGACTCCCATTTGGTGCAGGACGCACACAAGCGACCCTGTGCCGTTCATGATCTACGACAGCACCCGAACCGAAAAAGGCGCTGACGCATATAATGAAAAGACAGCGAAAGCTGCGGGTCTCTTCGTGCCTGAGGGTTACAAGTTGATTGACAGGCTGTTTGCGACTGATACCAAATAAGCGTTACGGCGAAAACGGAGCGCGAAGCTTTTACTTTTGAAGAATAATTGGAATACCGCGTTGCTGTGTGAGCGTATGCCGGCCGGGATACGCGTATGCAGAGAAATGAGCGGATTCATGAAAGGAGAACAGCAGAAAATGCTGATAGTTAAGAAATTCGGAGGCACCTCCGTAGGAGACAAGGAAAGAATCAACAGAGTGGCCGACAGGTGCATCGCCGACTACAAAGAGGGTCATGACGTGGTCGTAGTTCTTTCGGCTATGGGCAAGTCGACGGACGAGCTGATCGCCAAGGCTAAGGACATCAACCCCAACCCTCCCAAGAGAGAGCTTGACATGCTCGTGAGCGTCGGAGAGCAGATCTCTGTTTCGCTTATGGCCATGGCTATGGCAGCCAAGGGAGTTGCGGCAGTTTCCTTAAATGCATTCCAGGTGGCAATGCACACAACCCAGGCATATACGAATGCCCGCCTTACAAGCATCGATGCCGACAGGATCAGAGCTGAGCTCGAGGCAAGAAAGATCGTCATCGTTACCGGTTTCCAGGGCGTTGACAAGGCAGACAACGTGACCACACTCGGACGTGGCGGTTCCGACACAACAGCGGTTGCTCTCGCTGCAGCCCTTAAGGCAGACAAGTGCGAGATCTTCACGGACGTTGACGGCGTTTATACCGCAGATCCCAGGATCGTAAAGAATGCACGCAAGCTTGATGTTATCTCATATGATGAGATGCTCGAACTCGCAAGCCTCGGTGCAGGCGTGCTGCATAACCGTTCGGTTGAAATGGCGAAGAAATACGGCGTTGAGCTCGTTGTGAGATCAAGCCTTAACTTTAACGAAGGTACAGTAGTCAAGGAGGATACAAAAATGGAAAAAATGCTTGTAAGCGGTGTTGCTTGCGATAAAAACGTTGCGAGAATTGCGGTTATCGGTCTTCAGGATCAGCCCGGTGTGGCATTTAAGCTCTTCAACCACCTCGCAAATCATAATATAAACGTTGATGTTATCTTACAGTCCATCGGACGTGACGGCACAAAGGACATCAGCTTCACAGTTGCCGCAGACGCAGTTGATGAGGCACTCGCTGTTATGGAGAACCACAGACAGACAAGCCTTATCTGCGAGAAGATAGATGTTGAGCGCAACATCGCCAAGGTTTCTGTTGTAGGCGCCGGCATGACATCAAACGCAGGCGTTGCAGCCAAGATGTTCGAGGCTCTCTACGATGCGGGCATCAACATCAAGATGATCTCCACATCAGAGATCAAGATCTCCGTACTTATCGACGCAGCTTTCGCTGACGGCGCAATGAATGCTATACACGCTAAATTTATAGGTTGATTTAGAAAGGACATGCATATGATCTCCAAAAAGATGTCGAATCTCGTCAAGAACAGCTCGGCCATCCGTGCGATGTTCGAGGAAGGCCGCAAGATGGCGCTTGAATTCGGCAAAGAGAATGTATATGACTACAGCCTCGGCAATCCCAGCGTACCCGCTCCCGAGGGTGTGAACCGCGCGTACAAAGAAGTTGCCGATAATCCGGACAGCAACTATGTTCACGGATATATGCTCAACCAGGGCTTCGACGAAGCGCGTGAGGCTATCGCGAAGGATCTTAATGCCCGCTTCCCCGTTGCTTTTGATAAGAACGACATCGTCATGACGGTCGGTGCGGCAGGCGGCATGAACGTCATCATGAAGACCCTGCTCGATCCCGGTGATGAAGTAGTTGTTTTCGCGCCTTATTTCGGAGAATACAAGAACTACGTTTCGAACTTTGACGGCGTGCTCGTGGAGGTAGCTCCCGACACTTCTACTTTCCAGCCCGATCTTAAGGCTCTTGAGGAGAAGCTCACGGCCCGCACTAAGATCGTCATCATCAATACACCCAACAACCCCACGGGCGTTGTTTACTCCGCAGAGACCCTCACCAAGCTCGGTCAGGTTCTCGAGGAGGCACAGAGAAAGTTCGGACACCCGATCTACCTGCTTTCCGACGAGCCCTACAGAGAGCTTGTTTACGACGGAGCAGAGGTGCCTTTCGTGACGACATTTTACCGCAATACCATCGTCGGATATTCGTACAGCAAGTCACTTTCGATGCCCGGCGACAGAATTGGATACCTTGTTATCCCCAGAGAAGCAGACGACCACGACGAGATCTTCGCTGCAGCCGGCGTTGCTACCAGGATCCTCGGATTCGTCAATGCTCCTTCGGTTGCACAGCTCGCGATCACTAAGTGCCTGAACGAGAGAGTGGACGTTGCGATCTACGACCGCAACAGAAAGCTCCTTTATGAGAAGCTTAAAGAGTACGGCTATGAGTGCATCATGCCTCAGGGCGCTTTCTACCTGTTCGTCAAGGCTCTTGAGCCCGACGACAAGGCATTTGTTGCCAAGGCAAAGGCACACAGACTTCTCATCGTTCCCGGCTCGACCTTCGGTTGCGCAGGATATGTACGCATTGCGTACTGCGTAGACTACGCGATGATAGAGAGATCACTGCCTGCGTTCAAGGCACTGGCTGAAGAGTATAAAAAGTAAAATGTGACAGGTGGTCACTGGGTGTGGTCCCTTGGGGACGGGGGCTGTGGTGACCCACCGGGGACCACGCCCCGGCAACCACTTTACAGAGGAATCTTCATGAAACAAGACAATTTTCGCAAGCTTGACCCCTACGTCCCCGGCATACAGCCGCGCTTTACGGACATGATCAAGCTCAACACGAACGAGAGCCCGTACCCGCCTTCTCCGAAGGTTATCGAGGCTTCCGAGAGGTTCAACGCAGCAGACCTGAGGCTCTACCCCAGTGTTGATGTGGGACCTCTCCGTGATGCTCTGGCTGAGTACCACGGCTTTGACCGCTCCTGCGTCTTCGTCGGAGTCGGCTCGGACGACGTGCTCGCAACGATCTTCCAGGCGTGCTTCAACAGCGGGCGACCCTTGATGTTCCCCGAGATCACATACTCGTTTTATGAGGTATGGGCGAGACTTTATAACATAAACGTTAAAAAGGTCCCGCTCCGCCCCGACTTCACCATCAATGCGGATGATTATTGCGGAGTTGAGAACGGCGGCGTCGTGCTCGCCAACCCCAACGCGCCCACATCGATCGCCATGGAAAAGGGCGATATCGAGATGATCATCCGGAGCAATCCCGAGAATGTGGTCGTTATCGACGAGGCGTACATTGATTTCGGCGGCGAGAGCGTGCTCGACTGTGTTCCCAAGTATGACAACCTCATCGTTGTGCGTACATTCTCGAAATCGAGGTCGCTTGCAGGCGCGAGGATCGGGTACTGCGTGGCGAATCCCGAGCTGATCGGCATTATAGAGGCCGTTCGTAACAGCATCAATTCGTACACGAACAATGCACCCGCGATCGAGATGGGCGTTGCGTCCGTTAAGGACGAGGATTACTTCCGCTCAATGATCGCCAAGGTGATCGCTACAAGAGAGCGTCTCAGGAACGAGCTTCTGGCCCTCGGGTTCACCGTTCTTCCTTCAAGCGCTAACTTCGTTTTTGCGGCACCGCCCGCACCGCTCACGGCGACTGATGTTTATGACAGGCTCGCCGAGAAGCACATCTTCGTGCGCCATTTCAAGATCCCCGGGATCGAGAACTACCTCAGGATCACGATCGGCACAGACGATCAGGTCGATACGATGCTCGCGGAAGTGAAAAAGATGATTTAATATAAAACACGAGTTCAACTCACGAAACGTGGCATTAGAAGACTGAATCACAAAAAAGAAAAAAAGAGTATTGACAATTCTTTGAAACTTGGGTAAAATAAAGTTTACAGACGATTTTGAGAACGTTGGAAATATAGAGGAGGGTATGCTATGAAGATACTAATTGCCGAGGATGATTTTGCGAGCAGAAAGTTTATGCTCCGTTTTCTTTCCAAGTACGGCGAGTGTGACATTACAGTCGACGGTCTTGAGGCAGTAGATGCATTCCTTATGGCACTTGAAGGAGGAGACGGTTACGACCTTGTCTGCCTCGACATCATGATGCCCGCTCTTGACGGCTACCAGACACTTAAGGCGATCCGCGATATCGAGAAAGAGAAGGGTATCCCGGATGAGAAGAGAGCCAAGATCGTCATGACCACAGCCCTCAACGAAGGCCGTAACGTTACAAAGGCATTCGAGCTCGGCTGCGTTGCATACGCAGGCAAGCCCATCGATCAGGAGAAGTTTGAGAACGTTCTCAGAAAGCTTGAACTGATTCAGTAATGCAGGGTTGACCCAGGCGGGTACATGAGGGATCCTGACCGGGACGTGAGGTCTTTAAGGATCCGGGACATAGAACTTGATGGATGTTAATTTTCAGAAAGAACTGGACAGGAAAATGAATCTTTGGAGGGATGGCGACGTACATCCCTCTTTGTTGCTTCATAGCTGTTGCGCTCCGTGCAGCAGCTATTGCCTTACATATCTGGCGGATGTCTTCGACATCACCCTTTACTTTTACAATCCCAACATCACCGAAAAAAGCGAATACGACCACCGCCTCAGCGAACTGGTGCGCCTTGCGCGGGAGATGCCTTTGCCGAGGAAGGTTGTTGTAGAGCCGGGCCCGTGGGACCCTGACCGCTTCTTTGAGATGGCGAAAGGCCTCGAGGACGCGCCCGAGCGCGGTGCCAGATGTGTGAAATGTTACACGATGCGCCTCAATGAGACCGCCCGCGTCGCCGCCGATATGAAGGCCGACTTCTTCGCCACGACGCTGACCCTGAGCCCCCTTAAGGACGCGAGGGTAATTAATTCGATAGGAATTTCGCTCGCGAAGCCGGACAGGACGGACGCGACCGATCCTTCGGGAATCCCGGGTAAAGCCGCCTCGGCCGGATACGGAAGTTTTGAAAAGGGAGCCGCGGCATACCTGGAAACAGATTTTAAGAAGAACGGTGGCTACCAGAAGTCGATAGAGCTTTCGCGGGAGTACGGGCTTTACAGGCAGAACTATTGCGGGTGTGTCTATTCAAGAAGGGATGATTCGCAATAACGCTTATGTTACATGTTGGGGTGTTCCGCATAAAGATCATGTGTCCGGAACATATAAAACCGGCTGAGGATCAGATATGCCGGGCAAGAGACTTGGGATAGAGTATGGCCCGATACATGGTTGTGTATCAGGCGAGAAATCAGAGGAGTAGATATGGACAGTATCAGGGTCATGAGAGAAAAAGAGGAGCACAAGGTCCTGAGCCCTTACGCGGCTTTCAGTGACTGTTCGCTCGGGCGTGATGTGCCCGAGAAGGAGTGCGACATCCGCACCTGCTTTGAGCGCGACAGGGATCGCATCATCCATTCCAAGGCGTTCAGGAGGCTTTCGGGCAAGACACAGGTTTTCCTGACTCCGCAGGGCGACCACTACAGGACGCGCCTCACGCACACGCTTGAGGTATCCCAGATCGCGAGGACTATCGCGCGCGCACTCGGACTTAACGAGTCGCTGACCGAAGCGATCGCGCTCGGGCATGACCTCGGACATACTCCTTTCGGACATGCGGGGGAGAGAGCACTCGACAGAGCCACCAAGATCGTGGGCTTCTCGCACCATGAGCAGAGCCTGAGGGTTGTGGAGCTGCTTGAAGAGAGAACAGGGCGCTTTGAAAAGCCGCAGAACGATCCTTCCGGAACACCGGAGGCACCGGGAACCGCCATTACAAACGAGTCGCTTGAAGGTCACGGCCTCAACCTCACGCAGGAAGTCCGCGACGGCATAGTAAACCACCGCTCGGACGGCAAGCCCTCGACACTCGAAGGCTGTGTTGTCCGTTACGCCGACAAGATCGCCTACGTCAACCACGACATAGACGACGCGATCCGCGGAAATATTATAAAAGAAACAGATATACCGCGCGAGTACTCTGAGGTCCTCGGTAACACCTTAAGCGAGCGCCTTAACACGCTCATCCATGACGTAGTTGAGACAAGTCGCGGGACAGACCGTGTCGTGATGTCAGACAAGGTGGGAGAAGCACTTGCGGGCCTGCGCAGGTACATGTTCGCGAGTGTCTACACAAACCCCGTCGCAAAGGGACAGGAAAAGAAGGCCGAGAGGATGGTCGAGTTCCTTTTTGAGTACTACAAGGAGCACGCCGACGAGCTTCCCGCAGACCTGCGGGACCAGATCGTGAACGGCGACGGCAGAGAGTTCACCGAGATCCACCTCTACAGCGAGCTCGAGCTCATCGAGAGAAGGACCGAACGCGCAGTCTGCGACTATATCGCAGGCATGACCGACAGGTTTGCTGTGACCAAGTTCAACGAGATCATGGTTCCCCAGAGCTGGAACATTTATTGACGAAACCATATGCCGGCAGGAACCGGCAGAAAACAGCCGGAATCAAACCATGTGCCGGCAGGAACCGGCAGAAAACAGCCGGAACCAAACCATATGCCGGCAGGAAACATGCGTGACATGAAACCGGATGCCTGCATGTTGACATTAGTGGTATAATATTATCGCATATTATGCGCCGTGAGTTTAAAAGGGGGAGACGGATGCGCTATTCCGACGAATTGATCGACAAAGTCAGAGAAGCGAATGACATCGTTGATGTTGTCTCTGCCTGTGTGCCCTTAAAGAAGCGCGGCGCCAATTTTGTTGGGCTTTGCCCCTTTCATGCTGAGAAGACAGGCTCCTTCAACGTGAGCCCGACGAGGCAGATCTACAAGTGCTTCGGCTGCGGAAAGGGTGGCAACGTCTTCAACTTCGTCATGGAATACGAGAATCTCACGTTCCCCGAGGCAGTCAAGATGCTTGCGGGGCGTGTCGGCATAGAGCTGCCCGAGAGCCCGGAGGACGATTCCCCCGAGAAACGCCTCGAGGCAGGCAGGAAAGAGAAGATCCTCGCGGCACTTAAAGACGCCGCCGGCTTCTACTACAGGACGCTCAGGAGTCCCGAGGGAGTGCAGGCTCAGCAGTATCTTCTCGGGAGAGGGCTTGACGAGGAGACCATCAACCGCTTCGGCCTCGGCTACGCCGGCAAGGGCGGTGTGACACTTTACGACCACCTCCGCAAGCTCGGCCACTCCGACGAAGCACTCGAAGGCACAGGCCTCTTCTACAGCGAGAAGAACGGCATGAGCGACAGGTTCTTCAACAGGGTGATCTTCCCGATCATGGACAGGCAGGGCAAGGTCATCGCGTTCGGCGGAAGGCTTATGGGCACCGCCTCAAAAGCACCGAAATACCTCAATTCACCCGAAACGCCCGTCTTCAACAAGGGCAGTAACATATATGCATTGAACGTCGCGAAGCGCACGTCGCGCGACACCTACCTCCTCTGCGAGGGCTACATGGACGTGATCGCCCTGCACAGAGCGGGCTTCGACAGTGCGGTGGCATCGCTCGGCACGGCACTTACGCCGGTCCAGGCGAAGATCCTGCGACGCTTCACCTCCCGCGTGGCGCTCACCTACGACAGTGACGGAGCCGGTCAGGCCGCGACACTCCGGGCTATCCCGATCCTCAGGGCGGAGGGGCTCGATGTCAGGGTCGTCAACCTCTCACCCAAGAAGGACCCCGACGAGTTCATCAAGGAGTACGGCGCCGACGCATATCGCGAAAGGCTCGACAAAGCCGAACCCGCATTCTTCTTTGAGATGGAGGCGGGCCGCGTGAACCTTAACGAAGCAGATCCCGCGGAGCTTGCGAAGTTCAACGTCATGCTGGCGCGGTCGATCGCGAAGCACTCCGACGAGATGGTGCGCTACAGCTACATCAAAGCGAGCAGCACGCGCTACGGAATAGACGAAGCGGTCCTCACACGGGCCGTCAATGAAGAGGGCCTCCGCCTTACCGAGGAAGCAGAGAGAAGTACGGCGAATCCCGAGCTCGCCTACGTGAGAGAGGCGGATCCGGGCACATATGCGTCAGGAGAAGCCGCCGGCAGGCGCCTGAGGGAGGCGGTCCCGAAGGGCACGGTCAAAAGCGAGCACATGCTCATCTCGCTCCTGGCCACGCACCCCGCATACGTCCCGCTCGTGAGGGAAGACCTGAGGCCCGACGAACTCTCGGACGAAGCCGCGGCAGAGCTGCTTAAACGCATATATGACCGCGCTGACAATAACAGGCCCATCAGCCCGGCAGTACTGGCCGGTGACCTTTCGGATGCGGATTCCTCGGCGGCAGCGGCGCGGATCCTCATGGGCGCGGAAGACGAAGAACTCATGGACGAGGAAGGAAGCAGGAAAGCCTTCTGTGACACGCTCGCCACGGTTCTGAACGAAAGCTTCAAGCGAAGCGGCGCGACGATGTCGTTCGCGGAAGTGGCAAAGCGCAGAAAGAGTATAGATGCGCTTATTGCGAGAATTAAAAAGTGATAACTTTCCGAGATCGGCGGGGGAGATGAGAAAGATACTCCATGGGTCGCCCGGAACAAAAAAGAAGTGATACCTGTCCGGGATCGCCGGCAAGATCAAGATGCCGAAAAAATTGTACAGAGGTTTGATGAAACCCCACCGGCGGCAGAGCATTGATCCTGCGGGATCCGTAAAGACGGGTGACATATACAGAAATCGATATTACAGGGGAGGATTCCACGATGGAAGACAACAACAAGACGCCCTTTAAAGAGAAGCTCGCGGAGCTTCTCGATTTCGCGCGTAAGAAGAAGAACGTTCTCGAGTATCAGGAAGTGAACGACTTCTTCGCAGACTACGAGCTCGAACCCGACAGAGTCGAGCACATCTACGAGTACCTTGAAAACAACGGAGTCGACGTACTTCGCGCACCCATCGAGTCCCACGAGGAGATCCTCGAGGAGATCGACGATGAAGTGATGGAAGACGACGGCGAGGAGATCGACCTTTCCGCAATCGACCTGACTATTCCCGAAGGTGTTTCACTTGAGGATCCCGTGAGGATGTACCTCAAGGAGATCGGCAAGGTTCCGCTCCTTTCGGCAGAAGACGAGATCGAGCTTGCAAAGCGCATGGAGGCGGGCAACCGCGTTCGTGAGGACATCGAGCAGATCAAAAAGAAGAACGAGAGAGCTACCGCCGCAGACCGCGAGAAGAACAATGCCAAGATCAAGAAGATCACCACGGACAATGCGGAGATACTTGCGCGCAGCGAGGAAGCCAAGAAGCGCCTTTCCGAGGCAAACCTTCGTCTCGTTGTTTCAATCGCCAAGCGTTATGTCGGCAGAGGCATGATGTTCCTTGACCTCATTCAGGAGGGTAACCTCGGACTCATCAAGGCTGTCGAGAAGTTTGATTACAGAAAAGGCTACAAGTTCAGTACATACGCAACATGGTGGATCCGTCAGGCCATCACACGTGCGATCGCGGATCAGGCCAGAACCATCCGTATCCCCGTGCATATGGTTGAGACGATCAACAAGCTGATCCGCGTTCAGAGGCAGTTACTCCAGGAACTCGGTCGTGAACCTACCCCCGAGGAAGTTGCCAAGGAGATGAAGATGCCCATCGAGCGAGTTGCCGAGATCCAGAAGATCTCGCAGGAGCCCGTTTCGCTTGAGACACCCATCGGTGAGGAGGAAGATTCCCACCTCGGCGACTTTATCCAGGACGACAACGTGCCCGTACCCGCAGATGCAGCGGCATTCACGCTTCTCAGGGAAGAGCTCCTCAAGGTGCTCGCTACCCTCACCGACAGAGAGCAGAAGGTTCTGCGCCTCAGATTCGGTCTCGATGACGGCAGGACACGTACACTCGAGGAAGTCGGCAAGGAGTTCAACGTAACCCGTGAGCGTATCCGTCAGATCGAGGCGAAGGCGCTCAGAAAGCTCCGTCATCCGAGCCGCAGCAAAAAACTCAGAGACTTCTTAGATTAATGATCGTATAAAGTCCGGGTTATTCTGAGCTTTAATGCATATATGACAGAGTCGGTCGTTCTGCGAAAGAACGACCGGGGATCAATACATGAATGTGAGAGAAAGAGATGGGAAGAGGTCAGATTGTTAAGCTGTCGGAAAGACTACAGATGGTTGCGGATCTGGCCGGCACAGACATCGCTTCTCTCGCAGATGTGGGCTGTGATCACGGTTGGCTAGGGATCAGTCTTTTGCTTGAGGGACATGCCGAGCGCGTTATCGGCATGGACCTGAGGGAAGGACCTCTCTCGCATGCCCGTGAAAACGCGTTTGCTTGCGGACTCGAAAGCGACCGCTTTGAGACAAGGATTTCAGACGGACTCGACAGACTCGTGCCCGGCGAAGCCGACGTGATCGTGATGGCAGGCATGGGCGGAGTGCTCATGTGCGGCCTACTCTCGCGAGGTATCGAAACGGCGAGAGCGGCAAAGAGGCTCGTGCTTTCGCCCCAGTCGCACATCGAAGAGGTGCGCGCACTTCTGGCAGCGGAAGGCTTCGTCATCACCGACGAGCGGATGTGCCGTGAAAGCGGCAAGTATTACACCGCAATGTGCGTGAGCTTTCGGGAGAATATCACGAACAACGGATGTTTCGGAAAAACCGGAGAGTTCACATATACATTATCGGACGAAGAGCTCTTCTTCGGCCCGATACTTATAAAGAAGGGCGAGCCGCTCTTCCTTGAGTACGTAATGGGGATGCGTGACAAGGCGCGGAAGCGGCTGTCTGAAATTCGCAAGGGTAATGGCACGAAGCCACAGGAAGAAAATGTAACGGAACCTGATGAACGGGGAAACATAAGCGTTGCGGCGGGAATAAAACCCGGTGCGGCACACGAAGACGATTACGACCCGGAAGCGTATTTCGAGAGAATACTAAGGAGCGCGGAGACCGTGCTTGAAACTCACCGCAGGTGAGGCAGCATTCTAAAGCGATACGGGCTGTGGCTCGGGAAGGCGGAGGAACATCCGGGGGGTTCTCGTCTGCGAGGCGGCGTGTCTGCGGATCGGGATGAGAAAGTGAGAAGGTGCATAAGCCCCTCCGGGCTTGCAAATACAGGATCTCTTACAGAGAGAAAGGACGGGTGGCATGGACAACAATTGTAAAGTCAAGGTGAGAGGGATGGTCCTCGAGTACGCAGCCGGGACGCCCTACGGAGATATCGCGGCTGATTTCGCGGCCGAGGTCGAGGGCGACATCATTCTCGCACTTGTAGACGGAAGACTTGCCGAGCTTTCGAAGAAGGTCAGCGCGGATTGCGAGCTCGATTTTATCACGACTTCGACCAAACCCGGCATGTCCACATACAGACGAGGCGTGGTTCTGTTGATGCTCCGCGCTTTTACGCGAGTATTCGACGCCGGACAGATCAGGAAGATCACGGTCGAGCATACGATCGGCCCCGCGCTGTTCTGCTCGATCGATGCGAACTTCAAGCTCACGGACGACTACATCAAGGAAGTCAAGAAGGAGATGGAGAGGCTCGTGGCCGAGGATCTGCCCATCGTGAAGCGCTCCATCAAGACGCGCGACGCCCGCAAGATGTTCGCGGAAGCCGGCATGACCGACAAGGAGAAGCTCCTCCGATTCAGACGTGTTTCGAACACTAACGTATATACCCTCGATGGCTATACCGACTACTTCTACGGCTATATGCCCGCATCGACGGGATTGCTCAAGTACTTTGACCTCGCGCTTTATGCGGACGGCTTTATCCTGAACATCCCGGAGAAGAACGCGCCCACCGTGGTTCCCGCGTTCAGGGATCAGCCCAAGTTCGCGCAGATCCACAGACAGAGCAACGACTGGGGACGCAGCCAGGGCATCGAGACGGTCGGCGACCTCAACGAGGCCATCGCCAAGGGCAATATTTCGGATCTTATCCTTGTGCAGGAAGCTGCGCAGGAACACAACATAGCAAAGATCGCCGAGATGGTGAGAGAGCGCGACGATGTGAAGTTCGTCATGATCGCGGGACCTTCGTCCTCGGGTAAGACGACATTCTCCCACAGGCTTTCGATACAGCTTCGTACACTCGGCCTCAAGCCTCATCCCATCGCGCTTGACAACTACTTCAAGAACCGCGAGGACACACCTCTCAATGAGGACGGAAGCTACAACTTCGAGTGCCTCGGCGCTATAGACGTTGAGGGCTTTAATAAGGACATGACCGACCTTCTTGCAGGCAAAGAGGTCGACATGAGAGTGTTCAACTTCAAGAGCGGTCGCTGCGAGTACCGCGGCAACATGCTGAGGCTTGCGAAGGACGACGTGCTTGTCCTCGAAGGTATCCACGGCCTTAACGACGAGCTTTCGTACTCACTCCCCGTGGACAGCAAGTTTAAGATCTACATCTCCGCGCTCACGCAGCTCAATATCGACGAGCACAACCGCATCCCTACCACGGACGGCCGTCTGATCCGCCGTATGGTCAGAGATGCGCGTACACGCGGAACATGCGCGAGAGACACCATCGCGATGTGGCCTTCGGTCCGCCGCGGCGAGGAAGAGAACATCTTCCCGTTCCAGGAGGAGGCCGATGTCATGTTCAACTCGGCACTCATCTACGAGCTCGCCGTCCTCAAGCAGTCCGCAGAGCCCCTGCTCTTCGGTATCAGCGAAGACGACCCTCAGTACCTCGAGGCCAAGCGCCTCCTCAAGTTCCTCGATTACTTCATCGGAGTGAGCAGCGAGGAGATCCCGCACAACTCGATCGTGAGGGAGTTTGTGGGGGGCAGTGTATTTCCGGTTTAAACAGATAGAAGAAGCGTTTCCGAGTGTTACGGACGGGAACCAACTGCTCGATAAGACCTCGCAGTTGCGCCGACCGCTCCGCCGCCTCGTTTTTGAAACGCTTCGTTGAACCATCGAAAGCGTTTCAGAACAAAACTCGGAAGAGCTTGAGAAAACCAAGCTCTTTCGGCTTTAGCAGTACACTCGGTCGCGCACGCGGGGTCAAACGCGTGTGAGGAAAGTCCGGGCTTCGCAGGGCAGGATGCCGGATAACGTCCGGAGGGGGTGACCCCATGGAAAGTGCAACAGAAATAATACCGCTCCGAAACTGTTCGGGTCATGATCGGGCAACCGGTCTCCAAGCAAGTCGGAGTAAGGGTGGAATGGCGGTGTAAGAGACCACCGGCATGGCGGTAACGTCATGTGCTGTGCAAACCCCATCCGAAGCAAAACCGTGCAGGAGACGATACGGCTGCCCGTCGTGTCTCCGGGTAGGTTGCGTGACAGTCTCGGAAGGGACTGTCGGAGCTGTTCGGTAACGGACAGTCAAGAAAGATGATCGAGCAAGACAGAACCCGGCTTACAGTATTGCTATTATTGTAGAAAGTAACCCCGTCTGTAAAGCGCGGAATGCGCTTGCAGGGGGTTCTTTTTATTGACATTTTTGTGCTGAACAAACAGAATAAAAATGAGCTTTAAAACAATAGCTAAGGAGCTCGGAGTTTCGGTAAATGTTGGACGAGTAATCAGAAGTGGTAAATAACCGCTTCAAAAAGAGAAGGAACAAATAAATGGCCTCAGGAGTATATCCCGCGCAAAAAAAGGACGGAACCCCCTACTGGCGGGCATCTGTCACTCATAAAGGCATGCACATCAGCCTCGGATCGTTCGATGACGAGACTGCGGCAGAGTGCGCCTATCAGGAGGCCTGTGCTGTTTTACGAGGCGGTCCCGATAAGGTTTTGACGGGGAGTGGGAAGACTTCGGGCGATGACATAGGCGTTAAAGAGGAAGGCGCCCTTTTGGAAATCTCTGACTATCGGGAAGGTACCTGCGCGATGCCCTTTTCAAAG
>JAEEGK010005261.1_pt1 | contig 31306 bp, 16 predicted proteins | sample 8958771 | NCBI WGS metagenome assembly JAEEGK01 (sample SAMN16246547, study PRJNA631951) | gut metagenome | biome: gut microbiome; feature: rumen; material: SC-attached | host: Bos | place: Iran: Karaj | collected 2018-10
TACAATGCGGCTTTGTGCCTCTTTCAAATTTCTGCTTTGCCATTTGAAATAATCCTCCTTAAAAAGAATGATAAATTGTGTTTGCTCTATTTACTCCGTACGCCCCATCGGACTACGGTAAATATCATTGAGCCTCATACTCGCCATTATATTGCATAGTATGATTTTTTTCAAGTAATTTTTACGGCTTATTTTCCGTTCTTAGCCGCAAGAACTTTCTCCTGAACCGACTTCGGAACAGGCTCGTAGGTTGAGAAGAACATTGAGTATGCTCCACGTCCCTGAGTCTTGGAACGAAGTGCTGTAGCGTAACCGAACATCTCTGCGAGAGGAACGAATGCGCTGATCAGCTTGGATCCGTTAACATCCTCGGAACCTTCGATACGTCCACGACGGGATGAAACGTCACCGATAACATCTCCCATGTACTCTTCGGGAACAGTGATCTCAACTCTCATGATGGGCTCGAGAAGAACAGGGCTTGCTTTCTGCATTGCTTCCTTGAAAGCCATGGAACCTGCGATCTTGAATGCCATTTCTGAGGAGTCTACTTCATGGTAGGAACCGTCCCAGCAGTTTGCATGAACGCCGAGAACAGGGAATCCGCCAAGGATACCGCACTTCATTGCATCTTCGATACCTGCCTGAACAGCGGGGATGTATTCCTTGGGAATAGCACCGCCGACAACGGTGTTTTCGAACTCGAAAGTCTTATCGCCGTTAACGTCCATAGGTGTGAAGATAACCTTACAATGACCGTACTGACCACGACCACCGGACTGCTTAGCGTACTTGGAATCAATGTTAACTTCCTTAGTGATTCCTTCCTTGTAAGCAACCTGAGGTGCGCCTACGTTTGCTTCTACGTGGAACTCACGAAGAAGACGGTCAACGATGATCTCAAGGTGAAGCTCACCCATACCTGCGATGATGGTCTGACCTGTTTCCTCGTTTGTTGAAACGCGGAATGTGGGATCTTCTTCAGCAAGCTTTGCAAGAGCTTCGCCCATCTTGTCCTGTCCTGCCTTGGTCTTGGGCTCGATAGCGATATCGATAACGGGCTCAGGGAATTCCATGGACTCGAGGATTACGGGATGCTGCTCGTCGCAGATGGTGTCACCTGTTGATGTAAACTTAAATCCTACTGCTGCAGCGATGTCACCGGAGTAAACCTTTTCAAGGTCCTGTCTGTGATTTGCGTGCATCTGAAGGATACGTCCGATTCTTTCCTTCTTATCCTTTGTTGCATTAAGCACGTAGGAACCGGAGTTGCATGTTCCGGAGTAAACTCTGAAGAATGCAAGCTTTCCTACGAAAGGATCTGCCATGATCTTGAATGCAAGAGCTGCAAAAGGCTCAGCATCGGAAGACTTTCTGATTACTTCGTTACCGTCAAGGTCAACGCCCTTGATATCGGGAACGTCTGTAGGAGCGGGCATATACTCAACAACAGCGTCAAGAAGCTTCTGAACGCCCTTGTTCTTGTATGCGGATCCGCAGCATACGGGAATGATGGTTCCTGCGATGGTTGCCTTTCTGAGAGCAGCCTTTAAAGCCTTCTCATCGGGAACTTCGCCTTCGAGATACTTCTCAAGAAGAGCATCGTCTGTTTCGCAGATCTTCTCGATCATTTCCTGACGATACTGCTCAGCCTTGTCCTTCATATCATCGGGGATCTCTTTGATCTCGATCTGATCTCCCTTATCATCAAGATAATAGTAAGCCTTCTCTTCGAAGAGATCGATGATGCCCTTGAATGTATCTTCTGCTCCGATAGGAAGCATGATAGGGCAGGGATTCTTTCCGAGTCTTGTCTTGATCATGGAAATTACGTTATAGAAATTTGCACCGGAAATGTCCATCTTGTTAACGAAAGCCATTCTGGGTACGTTGTACTTATCAGCCTGACGCCATACTGTCTCGGACTGAGGCTCAACACCGCCCTTTGCGCAGAAAACGCCGACAGCGCCGTCGAGAACTCTCAAAGAACGCTCAACTTCTACTGTGAAGTCTACGTGTCCGGGAGTATCGATGATGTTAATCCTGTACTCGGGAGCTCCGGCAATCTTCTTGTGCTGGAATTCCTGTGTCCAGTGACATGTTGTAGCTGCTGATGTGATTGTGATACCTCTTTCCTGCTCCTGGGCCATCCAGTCCATGGTAGCGGTTCCGTCGTGAGTATCACCGATCTTGTGGTTTACACCGGTGTAGTAAAGAATACGCTCTGTGAGTGTAGTCTTACCTGCATCGATATGAGCCATGATACCAATATTTCTGGTATGCTCAAGTGAATATTCTCTGTCTGCCAAGGTTTTTTCCTCCTAAATACGACTGCTTCGTCAATTACCAGCGGTAATGAGCAAAAGCCTTGTTGGATTCTGCCATCTTGTGCATATCTTCTTTTCTCTTTACTGCGTTACCGGTGTTGTTTGCAGCATCCATGATCTCTGCTGCAAGCTTGTCCTGCATTGTCTTCTCACCGCGCTTACGAGCAAACATTGTAAGCCAGCGAAGAGCAAGAGCCTGTCTTCTCTCAGGTCTAACCTCGATGGGTACCTGATATGTAGCACCACCGATACGGCGAGCCTTAACTTCAAGAACAGGCATGAGATTGTTCATAGCCTGATCAAATACTTCGAGTGCTTCCTTGCCTGTCTTCTCGGCAACTGTTTCGAATGCACCGTAAACGATCTTCTGAGCTGTACCCTTCTTGCCGTCAAGCATTACATTGTTGACAAGCTTTGTAACGATCTTGCTGTTGTACAAAGGATCAGCCAGCACGTCTCTTTTTGTTATATGTCCTTTTCTAGGCACGTTGCTTCCCTCCTTAATAATGACCGGATTCACGGTCTATTAATTCATAGGTACTCACATATACTCCTGTGTTCGCGCTTGAGTCTGTATCGATTTCAAACCGACAGCCACTAATACGTTTGAAAGGATCGTTAACCCTGCGATTAAAATGAGTAATGCAATTGATTAATTGGTTACTGATTTAAAACTGATTACTATTTAGCGTCCTTAGGTCTCTTTGCGCCGTACTTGGAGCGAGCCTGACGTCTCTTTGCAACACCTGCTGTATCAAGTGTTCCTCTGATGATGTGGTAACGAGTACCGGGAAGGTCCTTTACACGTCCGCCACGGATGAGAACAACGCTGTGCTCCTGAAGGTTGTGACCTTCTCCGGGGATGTAGCTTGTTACTTCGATTCCGTTGGAAAGACGAACTCTGGCGATCTTTCTGAGAGCTGAGTTAGGCTTCTTAGGTGTAGCTGTACGAACTGCTGTGCATACACCACGCTTCTGAGGGGACTGAGTGTCAATGTCACTCTTGTTGAGTGAATTGTATCCTCTTAACAGAGCGGGAGCTGTTGACTTCTTCTCTACGGTCTGTCTGCCTTTTCTTACTAACTGGTTAAATGTAGGCATTAACTTTTCCTCCTGTTAAAATTTTAAAGTTGGTGGCTGCCTGTCTTGCAAGCATATTGCTTCTCTGCGCGTTCCGACATTCTTTCGAAAGCCGCAGAATGTACGGTGTACATCTGTTTTTCGCGCAAAAATCCCGTGCGCTTCTGGCACACGCACGGGATATTATATCCACCTGAAAATGGATTGTCAAGAAATATTTTTTTATAAAAATCCTACTTAAGCACTTCGTCGATCTTCGAAATGATATCTTTGTATTCTTTCAGATATTCTTCGTGATGTTGGTCCACGAAGTCTATGTCACCGTCTCTGGAAGCATACTCCAGGGATTTCATATGCTCGGACAGTTCCGTTGCTCCGATGGTGAGGGAGGTTCCCTTTACCGCGTGAACGAAGATACGGTAGTTTTCGAAATTCCGTTCCTCGTAGGCCTTCAGGATCTCATCCACCCTGGAATTGGTCATGTAGGACCGGAGCATCTTTTTGTAGAAGCCGGTGTCGTCACAGCAATAGCTCATTCCCGTCTTTGTGTCAAGGAAGGAAGCCCGTTCAAGGAAAACTCTGTCTTCATCGGAAAGTTCGCTTTCGTTTTCCCTGTTCTCTTCTTCTCTCTCCGCTTCCCTGACAGCTTCGTCGATGATGGCAGACTCTCTGTCGGAAGAACTGAGGCCTGAATTCTTTTCTGTTACAAGGCTTTCAAGGAGCGAAACCGGAAGGAACTGGGCCAGAACCTTCAAAAGCCTCTGTTTTTCGACAGGCTTGGACAGGTACTCATCAAAGCCCGCATCCAGGTACTTCTTCTTTTCTCCCGCCACCGCATTGGCAGTGATGACCACGATAGGGGTGTCATCACAGATGTGCTCCCGTCTCAGAACGTTCAGTGCTTCGACTCCGTCCATTACGGGAAGCATATGATCCATGAAGATCAGATCGTAATGATTCTTCTTTGCCTTGTCTACGGCTTCAAGGCCATCCTCTGCATAGTCTATCTTTATCTTCGTTTCTTCAAGGAGCTTGCCTATAAGGTCAAGGTTCATGGCATTGTCATCCACCGCCAGGATCCTTGCGGAAGGTGCCACAAGTGTGATCCTTTCTTCCTTGGAACATCTGTAAAGTTCTCCGTCGAAGGTGACGTCACCGATGGGTCTCGGATCCACGATGTGAGGACGGATGGTGAACCAGAACCTGCTGCCTTTTCCGTACCTGCTTTCCGCATGGAGTTCGGATCCCATCTTTTCCAGGATCCTTACCGTAAAGGCCAGGCCTATGCCTGCGCCCTGCTTACTGCGGTTCTTGGATTTGTCGACTCTTAAGTACCGCTCGGCGATCATCTCCATGTCTTCCGGTTTGATGCCCACGCCGGTGTCGGTGACTGAAAACGTGATCTCGCACTTGTCAGTCTTTTCAATGGGCACAAAGTCTATATCGATGGTGATCGAGCCCTGCTCGGTGTACTTGACCGCATTGGAGATCAGGTTTGTGCAGACCTGAGTGAAACGCATGGAGTCGCCTTTGATCGCCATGGGTATGTTGGGATTAATGTTAAATGCGACTGCAAGGTTCTTTTTGCCTGCATTGTACTGTGCATAGGAAAGTATATCTATTATAGAAGGAAACGTTTCCGCACGAACAAATTCGATCTCGAAGTCCGAGCCGCCTATGCCTGTGTAATCAAGAATGTCGCTCACCACAGCCAGGAGATTGCGGCCTGCCTGCTCTACATTTGAAATGTATTCAGCAGTGGCGGGTTCCTTTGTCTTTTCGCCGATCATCTCACTGTAACCGAGAATGGCATGAATGGGCGTTCTGATCTCGTGAGACATGTTGGTAAGGAAATCCGTCTTTGCGTTGTTGGCTTTTTCCAGCTCCGTAAGGCTCTCGTCAAGTTCCTGGGTCCTGCTTAAAAGTTCCTTTCTCTGCTTTACGTAGGCCTTCGTCTGATACCTCAGGAAGATGCCGCAGAATGCAGTAACCGCCGTTAATCCGATCAGGATGTCCGCAACCAGTTCTTTGTCACCGATCTGACCTGTCACAAGCTCGGGATGCATCTCGGAGATCACGATCACACCCATGTATTCCACCAGTGTTATGGTGTAGAGGATGTAGGGCGATACACCTTTTGTCAGCATCCAGGGAAGAAGCAGTCCGAAGGCGAACCACAAAGGCATGCCCGACCGTATGCCTCCGCAGTTAAAGAAGATGATGGGAAACAGGATGTCTATCACCGTAAACAGCATCATGTTGGACACCGCAACAGTGTTCTTTTTAAAATATACTATAATATAGTAGATGACTCCAAGGAAGCAATTTCCGAGGATCGCACTCACTACGGTGCTGTTGTTACCCACCATCCATGATCCGAAGGTTGCAAAAAGTCCGCAGATGACAAGCACCAGCACTCCCACGTTGATCATCTTTTCCGTCATGTCAAGATCGTCGCTGAAGTAATGGGCTTTAAGGGCAGCACGAAGCCGTCTGACTGTGTCCTTTGTGTTACTCTTGTCAGCCTTAAAGGTAACGGACGCTCCGCTTCCCGCATAGCTGTCCGCATACTTGTTTTCGGAAACGGCAAGGTTATTTTGGGAAGGTGCCTCGGAATCGCGTTCCTTTTCGGTAATACCAACCTCAAATGTACCCGTTCTTCTCGTAAAGTCGATGGGCGCCTGGACAAATTCCGTCCTCTCCATCTCTTCCTCTTCCCATTCGATCTTCTCTTTGGGCAGGAAACGGCGCACCATTTCCTCAAGTGTATTACCCTGTACAGGTTTTGAAAGATAGTCCGCAAAACCTTCCTTAATGTACTCTTCCTTGGCTCCGGCCACGGCATTTGCCGTAAGAACGATGACGGGAGTCTCGGCATTTATGCAGTCCTTGACGCTCTTAAGTCTCTTAAAGGTCTCGATACCGTCCATATCCGGCATCAGATGATCCATGAAGATGATGTCGTAATGATTCTGCTTCGCCAGATCGATACAGTCAACACCGTTGGTGGCAGTGGTGATCTTTACCTTCGTGTTCTTTAAAAGCCCCTTCATTACTTCAAGGTTCATGTCCACGTCATCCACAACCAGGATCTCTGCTTCGGGTGCGCGGAAACTCTCCTTGTAGCCGGAGACACGCTTCATGCCCGCTGCGGGAGTCTCAGCAAAGACGCCCATGGGTGTGTCGTCCGTAATGGTCTGGGGGATCTCAACAGAGAACTTGGAACCCATACCGTACTCGCTTTCAAGGGAGATACGGCCGTCCATAAGGGCAACCAGCTGCTTCGTGATGGAAAGCCCGAGGCCGGTTCCTTCTATATTTCTGTTCTTCTTCTGATCCACACGGATGTAAGAAGTAAAAAGCTTGTTCTTGTCTTCGTCGGAAATGCCTATGCCTGTGTCGGTAACGGAGATAAAGAGTCTTCCTTTACTTCCTTCTTCCTTATTAAAGTCCATTTCGACGGTGACAAGTCCTTCCGTCGTGTACTTTATGGCATTGTTTAAAAGGTTGGTCAGGATCTGACGGATACGGGTCTCATCACCCATAAGCCTTGCTGGCATCATGGTGTTGTTGAAGACACGAAGCTCAACCTTCTTGTCCGCCGCGCGCTGTGCCACAACATTGTAGGCATCGCGGAGCAGCGTCATTGTGCTGTAATCCACGGGAATGATGGACATTTCGCCGGCCTCGATCTTTGAAAAATCAAGGACATCATTTACTATGGAAAGAAGTGTCTTACTGGCACTCCGGATGTTGTCGGAGTAACCTGTGATGGTCTCGTTGGTGCTCTCTCTTAAGATCATCTCGTTCATGCCGAGTACGGCATTGATGGGAGTACGGATCTCATGAGACATGTTGGCAAGGAATCTGCTTTTTTCCGTACTTGCCTTTTTGAGTTCCTTGGCCTTTTCCTGCAGTTCCTCCGCCTGCTCCTCAACCCTCGCACGGGAGATGGAGACCGAAGCACAGAAGTAGGAAACAACGCCTATGATCAGAAGTGACAGGAGAACGCTCATATAGAGCACTTCCTTTTCCTGCCTGAACACGCTCTCGTAATCCGTCACCATGACAAGATACCAGTCATCAAGTATGTTCTGGGAGAAGACCATAACGCTTCTGCCTTCGATCTTTTCTATCAGATAGTTTTCACCGGATTCGTCGGAAGCTTTTTCAATGACCTTGTTCACGATGTCGGCTTTTTCTTTGCCGAAGCGCTTCTGTCCCCCCTCGGTCTTAATGTTTAAGCCGTTGCAAAGGGGATCGTCTCCGAAGATCACCACTCCGTTACTGTTAACAAAGAGTCCGTAGCTGTCGGGAGTCTTCATTTCTTCAATGATGGCCTGTATCCTCTCGGCTTTGATGTCCAGAGCCAGGACACTTTCTCCGTCTTCAAGGAGCATGCTGACAGAGATCACCATGTTTCCGGTTTCCGCATCAAGATAGGGCGTAACAACGGTGGGCAGCCCGTTTTCATGCACCGCAGCCCAGTACCAGGGACGCTTCCGTGCGTCATAGTCCTCATCAGGTATCCAGTCGGCACCGTCGATGTACTCGCCTCTGAACAGGCCGTAAACTCCGGTAAAATCCGAAGCTGCGGATTCCCTGTAATTAGCGGTGATCCCGGAAAGGAAATCGTAAATATCTTTATTTGTTCCACCGTGCTTCATGCTGCTGGCGAGGAATATGCCTGTGGTACGGACGGTGTCTATGCCCGACGTAATACGTTCGTTGATCTTGGCAGCTTCTTCTCCGATGGTGCGCTCGCAAAGCTCGGTTTCTTTTTTCTTGGCCAGGGTGTAAAAAGCGTTGAAAGAATAGTAATCGATAAAGGTAACCAGAGAAACGGTAACCAGAAGAGTGAAAATGAAAGCAATATTTCGTTTTGTCCTTGTTGTCATCTGCATTGTCAACGCTTCTCCGAGATTTTTACAAAAGAAAAGGGGAACGTGAAAAAACGTTCCCCGATTAGGCTCTGTATCAGCAACCGAGGATCTTGTTAACCCGGTTTACAAGGTCCTGCTTTCTGAAAGGCTTTCTGACGTAGTCAACCGCCCCCAGCCTGCCGGCCTCTTTTACATGATCGAAATCTGCAATTGATGTAAGGAAGACAACAGGAATGTCGCTGAACTCTTCCCTTGCCCTTATTGCTTTTAATGTCTGTATTCCGTTGATCTCAGGCATATCAATATCCAACAGCACCAGATCGATGCCGCCTTCGCACATGGCAGAAATGCCCTCGATACCCGACTGCGCCGTGACTACATTGAAGCCCTCCTGGCGTAAAATGTACTCGTCGCGATCGAGATTCATCTTGTCGTCGTCAATGATCAAAATAGTCTTCATAGAAACCCTCTCATATTATATCTTCATATGATATGTGCTTTTTCATTATCTTATCATAAATCCCGTGGATTTCAACATAAATGATAAAATTTCTGTTTTTCACGGCAGGAGCTTTATCTGACTATTTCTTCGGCATAATCAAGCGCCTCAAGGATATCGGCTTTAAAATTGTTCTTTCCCACGATCTCAGCCAGTCCGTCCTTTTCCATGGCTTTCATGGGCTGCTCGTTGACATGGGAGAACACCACACGGATGTCCTTATTCCTGATGTTTTTAACAAGCTCCCTCAGCGCCTTGAGAGCAGATGCGTCGATAGCCGTTACGGCACGCATTCTGATGATGACCACCCGGGTGGTTTTTTCCACGCCGATCTTCATGATCCTGTCCGTCGCTGCGAAGAAGAGAGGTCCGGAAACCTCGTAAACCTTGATGGAACGGGGGATGTCACGGAGTTTTTCCGCTTCGCCGGGGGTAACGTCGGGATCGTCTGTGTACTTCCAGGCTTCAATACCTGTGGTGTCCGACATTCTCTTCATGAAGAGGATGGCCGCCATTACAACGCCTACCTCTATGGCAACAACGAGGTCAAAGAAGACGGTGAGGAGGAAGGTCACCACAAGGACAAGTACATCGCTCTTGGGAGCTGTCCTGATCAGACGCGCAAATGCCTTCCAGTCTGCCATTCCGGATGCCACGACCAGAAGCACCGCTGCCAGAGTGGTCATGGGGATATAGGCCGCAATGGGCATAAGGAGCAGAAGCACAAGAGTGAGAGTCACGCAATGGGTGATGCCCGCGATGGGTGAACGTCCGCCATTACGAACATTTGCGGCAGTTCTTGCAATAGCGCCCGTTGCGGGGATACCTCCGAAAAGTCCGGAGAAGATGTTACCCAGTCCCTGGCCCACCAGCTCTGCATTAGACTTGTGCGTGTCTCCGATCATACCGTCGGATACGACTGCGGAGAGGAGGGACTCTATGCCTGCAAGGATGGCTATGGTGAATGCGGGCTGGATGAGCTCCCTGATCATTTCAAAATTCACATCGGGCAGCGAAGGAGTGGGGAACTTTGAAGAAAGTTCGCCGTACACGCTTCCGATGGTGTTTACGGGAAGCTTCGCAACCGCAGCGATAACAGTGGTGATGACGATAGCCATGAGAGATCCGGGGATGGTGCTCAAAAATCCGGGAAGTTTTTCCGCGATCCTTGGCCATGCCATCATGATGAGCACTGCTCCAAGTCCGAGGATAAGAGCCACGAGATTTGTTGTCCCAAGGGCCTTTCCGTAAGCGATCAGCTTGTCAACAAATTCGGAAGGGACTGTTTCCATCCTGAATCCGAAGAAATCCTTAAGCTGTCCCACGAAGAGAGTTACCGCGATACCGCAGGTAAATCCGCAGGTGATGGTGTAAGGGATGTATTTGATGAGTGAACCGAAACGGAAGATACCGAAGATCACGAGTATGATGCCCGCCATGATGGTGGCCACCGTAAGTCCGGAAGTTCCGTACTTTGCAATTATACCGTAGATGATGACTACGAAAGCCGCAGTGGGGCCCCCGATCTGCACTCTGCTTCCGCCGAATACCGCGATGAAGAAACCTGCGATAATGGCAGTGTAAAGGCCCTGCTCAGGTCCGACACCCGATGCGATGGCAAGTGCAATTGAAAGAGGGAGCGCTATGATACCGACGATCACGCCTGCGATAATGTCCTTCACCAGCTGCTTTCCGCTGTAATCCTTGAAACAATCAAAAAGCTTCGGTTTTAATTCGTTCATTTTTTCTCCTTTTCCGGTTCAATTAACCTTATATTTAATGTATTTTTTCGCAACGAGCGGTAATATACACCCACTTTCACGAAAAATCAAGCATTTCTTTTATAAACCGGGAAATGACCGCATCCTTGCTGTTCAGCCTCTTAACGAAGGAAATGTGGAGCCTCATGGCAGCTCTGGTCACCGCCACATAGAACATCCTTCTCTCCTGTTCTGCATCCTCTAAAGTCACTGCCTTTTTGTAAGGCGTGATCCCTTCATTGACATCGGGCAGAAAAACCACATCGTACTCCAGCCCCTTTGCCCCGTGCATGGTGGTAACGGTAACGCTGTCCTTCACTTCTCCCTTTTCCATGTCAGCCCTCCGCTCAAGCTCGTTCTTCATCTTCGCCATATGCTCGAACCAGCTTTCAAAGTCCTTAAATTCCGCAGCTTCTTCCTGCAGTCTGTCCAGCACCTCCAAAAGCTCTTCCTCCCTCAGTCCCTTCCCCGAGGCATATTCCTTAAGAAACCCATCATATCCCACAGCCTTACGTATGTAGATCACTGCGGAAAGAGGGGTGCCTCTTTTAAGGAACGAAAGATCGTATTCGAGTTTTTCCACTGCATTGTAAAGCCAGGGCTTTTTACGGACCGCTGCCTTTAGCCCCTCAAAGCTGAAGGGATCATCCGGCAGACAGTCCCTTGAAATGTATCGCTTCGGGCGATTCATGACGGAAACAAGAGTCTCTCTTTTTCTGTTTCCCCGGGCAAGCATTATATAGGAAAGAACATCTTTCACGGCGAAATGGGAATATATGCTTTGGAAGTTTCCTTTAACGGAAAAAGGAATGTTGGCGGCGGAAAGACTTGATGTCATCTGCCCCGCAAGACGGTTCGTACGGTAGATCACCGCCATCTGTGACCACAAAAGCCCCCGGGCGTGATACTCCCGCATCTTGTCCGTGATCGCATCCCCTTCTGCCTTTCTGTCATCAAACACACGGACTTCGGGAGGCACTCCCTCCTCCCTGACAGCTTCTATCTCCTTGGGAAAGCGGTTCACGTTCTGCCGTATCAGGCGTCCGGCCGCATTTACTATGCTTCCTTTTGAGCGGTAGTTTTTCTTAAGGACGATACGCACAGCATCGGGGTAGTCCCGTTCAAATCCCAGCATGATCTTCGGATCCGATCCCCGGAAGGCATAGATTGCCTGGTCGTCGTCCCCTACGATAAAAAGATTGTTCCGGGGTTTTGCCAGGAGGCGGATCAGCCTGTACTGTAAAGGGTTTATATCCTGAAACTCATCTATCATTATGAACTCAAACTTTTCTCTCCACAGGTCAAGGATCTCGGGACGATCCTTAAACAGCTTTTCCGTCATCAGCATCATATCCTCAAAATCCAGCAGACTGTTTCTTTTTAAAGCTTCATCGTAACCCGTGTAGATCCTTTTAAAGATGTCAGGTGCACAGGACGAGGAGCAGTAGCCATTTTTCAGTCCTCCGTTTCCTTTGACCTTTCCGATCTCTGCCCGGATCTCTCCCATCACATCCGTGTTCCCGGTCTCAAGCCCCGCTTCATAGGCCAGATGGGAAACAGTTTTCAGTGCTTCTCCCTCACCGATCACGGAAAATGTTCCGGAGGTCATTGAAAAGCGGAGGATCTTAAAGAACAGGCTGTGAAAAGTCCCGAAGGTCACACATTTCTCTTCATCGCTCCTGCCTGCGGCCAAGACACGTCTCTTCATCTCATCCGCTGCCGCTTTCGTAAAAGTCACCACAAGGATGTTCCCCCCGGGAACATGATGTTTTCGTATTAAATTTAAAGTTCGTTCGGTGATTACCGCCGTTTTTCCGGAACCAGGACCGGCAAGGATCACAGCGGGGCCGTACAGGATCTCCGCTGCCTTTTTTTGATCTTCATTCAGATTCATTTTGATTAAAAAAGAATTATGCGATGGGATTATAACACAAAAAGACGGGCTTTAACACCCGTCTTTTAAAGAATCCGTTATTATTTTTCAAGCATCTCGATGGCTTTTTTAACTCTTCTTACAGATTCCTCTTTTCCGAGGATCTCCATGATCTCGTAAGCACCGCCGGGAGTCATCTGCTTTCCGGAAACAGCGGTACGTACAGGCCAGAGTCCCTGACCGTTCTTGATTCCCTTTTCTTCGATGTAGCCCATGAGAGTCTTTTCAACTCCGGCGATGGAGTAGTCGTCAAGTGCCTCAAGTCGGGGCAGAAGATCCTTAAGGACTTCAAGGGAGCTTTCCTTTGTAGTCTTCATCTTCTTGTGGACATACATCTCAGTGTCGTACTCAGGCAGTTCATCGAAGAAATCGATCTTCTCGGCAATGTCGCAGAAGGTCTCGATACGTGTCTTCACCAGCATAGCGATCTTCTCAAGATCGAGAGGCTTCTTCACAACCTGCTTTACATAGGGAAGGGCGTGCTCAAGGTAGGCCTTGTCATCCATTGCCTTAATGTACTCTCCGTTCATCCAGCGGAGCTTGTTCATGTCAAACACGGAAGGAGACTTGTTGATGTGGTGGTAATCGAACACCTCGATCAGCTCCTTGAGCGAGAAGATCTCCCTGTCCGTTCCCGAGCTCCAGCCGAGAAGTGCCATGAAGTTTACGATAGCCTCGGGCAAAAATCCCTGCTCCTCGAGATCTTCAAAGGAAGAATGTCCGCTTCTCTTGGAAAGCTTCTGATGCTCCTCATTGGTGATGAGAGGGCAGTGAATGTAAACAGGCTCCTCCCATCCGAAAGCATGATAAAGTCTCGTGTACTTGGGTGTGGAAGAAAGGTACTCATTTCCTCTTACAACGTGGGTGATGCCCATAAGGTGATCGTCCACAACGTTTGCAAAGTTGTATGTCGGGAAGCCGTCGGACTTGATCAGGATCATATCATCCAGATCTTCGTTATTGACGGTGATGGTTCCGTAGTTTGCATCCGTGAAGGATGTGGTTCCCTCGGTAGGGATGTTCTGACGGATAACGAAGGGCATTCCCGCTTTAAGGTTGGCTTCAACCTCTTCCTTTGAAAGATGGAGGCAGTGCTTGTCGTACTTTCTGACTTCCTTGACCTCCTTGTTGTCCTCATCATCCTCTGTTGTAGCATTCACGGGAGTTCTTAAGGACTCAAGGCGCTCCTTGGTGCAGAAGCAGTAGTAGGCTTCACCCTTCTCAACAAGCATCTTGGCGTACTTCATGTAAAGTCCGCTCTTTACTCTTTCACTCTGAACATAGGGTCCGTTACCCTTGTCCTTGTCAGGTCCCTCGTCGTACTCAAGGCCTGTTTTCTTCATGACTCTGTAGATCAGATCCGTGGCGCCTTCAACAAAACGCCCCTGATCCGTGTCCTCGATCCTGAACAAAAAATCGCCGCCCTCGTGTTTTGCCACAAGGAACTCATATAAAGCTGTTCTTAAATTCCCCACATGCATCTTTCCCGTAGGGCTGGGAGCGTAACGTGTACGAATCTTATCCATTTATATATCCTCACTGATCCTAATAATGACGAAAAAATGTTGACCGCTGTCTGCGGTCAACACAGTATAACGCAGTTTGGAACGAAAAGTCAAGGATGCTTTATATTTCGACTCTACTCAGGTCCTTGAGCTCATCCGCTATGGTCTTTACCTGTTTGAAGGCATCTTCCGTTGCGTTGGTGATGGAGCTTTCGTTCTTTGCTTCCTCCATGATCTCGTCGGCATGCTCGGAGAATCCGGCAACCATTCGATCCAGCTGCTGAGCCAGATCCTTAACGACTTCACTGTGCTTTCTTGTGGCGCCGGTCCTTTCACTGATCTCATCGGTCTTTTCGTTAAGAGTATGCTGTATCTCACTTAATGATGCAGTTCTTTCCTTTGCGCCGTAGATCTTTTCTATGCCCGACTGTACGCTTTCCACATTATGTTCATTTGTAGTCTTAACGCCTTCCAGCTTTTCTCCGACACGTTCCACCAGCTCCCTGATGGCGTCTGTAGCCTTTTTGGAATCCTCAGCCAGCTGACGCACATTCTCCGCAACAACCGCGAAACCTTTACCCTGCTCTCCCGCGCGGGCTGCTTCGATGGAGGCGTTAAGGGCGAGGAGATTGGTCTGGGCAGAGATCCCCGAGATCTTGCCGACAAAGCCTACGATCTCCTGAATACCGCTTTCCAGTTCGGTTATGGAATCACCTGTAAGATTTGAAGTCTCTTCAATAGTCTTCATGCTTTCCGCAGCAATGTCCATGGTCTCTATGACTTCTTCAGTCCTTGCCGCGATGTCTTCCGAAACCTTGGCGATGTCTCCTGTGTGGTCATATATGCCTTCGATGAGATTTCCCATCTCGGAAACGCTTTCCTGAATGGCTTTTACCTGCTCACGGCTTTCTTCGCAACCATCAGCGGTGTTCTGTGCGGAGCTGATGATGAGGCTGTTGGCCTCACGGGATTTAACGATGGAGCCTTCAAGTTCCCCGATCATGTTGACCAGTTCTCCCGATGCTTCACCGCACTTTGTAATGATCTCCGCTGTCTGTTCCTTTGCATGAAGGTTCTCCAGGATCATTCTGGAAGCCTTGGCAATGCTTACAAACACGGTTGTCATTACAACCTGTTCCATGAGGTAGCCCGCAGTCTTGCTGATGAACCACTGCATGTTCGTATCGTTCTCAATCTGAGGGATATTGATGGAACGGATGTACATCGAAATGACCAGCATCACAAAGCTGATGACCGAGATCCTCAAGGTGAATTTCGGATCGAAGAAAAGGCAGCTGAAAGCCATTGCCAATCCGTAGGTCATGTAAATGCCGATGGTCCACTGGCTTCCCAGCATACCCACAACTATACCGATAGCCACCACGCTCAGATACTTCATTATCGGTATGGGTGTTCCCATCTTGAGGGCCACTTTCGGTCCGAAGGTACAGATGCATGCAAAAGGTGTGATGATGAGAATAGTCTTTAACGGAATGTTAAAAACTCCGAGAGCTGAAAGGCCAAAAAGAGCCGGGAAGACCAATGTCATCCAAACCAGTATCTTTGCCATCCTTTCACACATCTTCCTGTCATTTTCCGCAAAAAAAGCCATGTACTCAGTCATATAAGCCTCCAAAAATCAGATTTTAAAGAAAATGGGCAATAAAACGAGACTTCCTCTCGTTTTACCGCCCAAGGCAAAATTCTTTGGTATATTTTACTATTTTTTTCTCTGTTATTCAACGTTCTCCAGAGAATTTTCGATAATTTTTACACATTTTTCCAGCTCTTTTTTATCATCCTCGGAAAATCTCGCAAATGCGACACTGTCAATGTCAAGCACTCCGTATATGCTCCCGTTTTTATGGATGGGTATCACGATCTCGGAGTTTGACGCAGAATCGCAGGCGATGTGTCCCGCAAATTCATGGACATTGTCAACCACGATGGTTTTGTCTTCCGCAACCGCCGTTCCGCAAACGCCCTTTCCCACAGGAATGGAAGTGCAGGCGATCTTCCCCTGGAAGGGTCCGAGTTTCAGTCTTCCGTCATGAATGATGTAGAAGCCGGCCCAGTTGAGCCTGTCCATGGAATCATAGATCAACGCCGAAGCATTGGCAAGATTGCTGATCTCGTAGTCCACACCTTCAAGTAATGATTTCATTTGTTCCGCTATTTCAAGCATATGCTTTCCTCACTGTTTGTTTTTTGATCAACGCTTCACTCAGTCTTCTTCCGTCTCTTCGATCTCGCAGACTTCGTACATCCTGGCTTCAAAATCGGCATACAGCCTTGTGTTTTCGCCGAATCCCGTTCCCGCGAAGGTCTGAGTCAGATTCACTCCCGCATTGTTCAAAAGACTGCCGCGGACAACGTAATTCTCTGTCTCACCGTCCAGTTTTTTGAACCGGGCCACAAGCCTGTGAAGCATCCCGTCCTGCTTTATGTGGACAGGAGAAAGCATGTTCACCAGATCGCCCATGCGGCGGATGTCGTACTTCACATCTCTGTTGCAGAAATGGTAGAGTTTTTCGTCATCCAGCCCGGCTGCCCTGAACATTGTATGGGAATAATTCGGATGGATCTCCGCATTCACAATGTAGCCCATCGCTTTCGTCTTGTCTTCGGAAACAATTATATTCCTGGTGAGGGTCGTGTCAAGCCTTGCGGAAAGAAAACCACCGGTGTACTTTTCAAAAGATTCCTGAGTAACTCTTCCTCCCAGCCTGTAGAAGTCTCCAAACTGCAGTATCTTACGCCACTTTTTGTAGATCTCCACCTCTTCCCTGATCTCCTTTATCTCCTCTTCCGGGAGATCGCAAAGATTCAGTTCGTAACCGAAAACTCCCATGGAGGCCACTGCAAATCTGGTGGCGAGAGGGGTCTTTCTTAAAGTCTGATGGTTGGGACTTGCGGAAATGTGAGCCGACCAGGTGCTTTGAGGATAGCCGTAGGAGTAACCGTTCTGGATCGTGCATCTTGCCACGGCGTCTGTGTCGTCGCTGGCCCAGATCTGAGGGAAGTAGGAAAGGATACCCAGATCGAAACGGTTTCCGCCGGATGCACATCCTTCAAAGAGAATGTGGGGGAATCTTTCGGTCAAAGTCTCCATTACTTCGTAAAGTCCCAGGATGTAGGCATGGGGAAGCTTTCCCTGAGCTTCACTGTCTCCGCTCGGAGAAAAGAAATCGGAGAAGTTTCTGTTCATATCCCATTTAACGTAGTCACAGCCGCTTCTTTCAAAAACATCCGTCATCTGGTCGATTATATGATCACGGACTTCTTTTTTGGAAAAGTCCAGGATCATCTGGTCTCTTCCTTCTGCATGATGTCTGTCGGGATTTCTCACCGCCCAGTCGGGATGCGCTCTGAAAAGATCCGAGTCCGCATTCACCATCTCAGGCTCTACCCATATGCCGAAAAGAAGTCCCAGTGCCTTGATCTTCTGAGCCAGACCCCTGATACCGTTGGGAAGCTTTTCCTTATTGTCATACCAGTCCCCGAGAGAGCAGTTGTCATTATCCCTCTTTCCGAACCAGCCGTCATCCATAACGAAAAGCTCCATTCCGCAGGCTGCCGCCTCTTTTGCCAGCTTTAAAAGCTTGGCTTCGGAGATCTTAAAGTAGGCTGCTTCCCAAGAATTCAAAAGGATGGGGCGTTCTTTTTTCTTCCATTCTCCACGGACTATATGCTCTCTTACAAAGCTGTGGTTGTTCCTGCTGATCCCTCTGTAGCCGAGGTCTGAAAAACTTAGAACAGCTTCGGGGCTTAAAAAACTCTCGCCTTTATTTACAGGCCAGTTCAGGAAATCCGGATTTATCCCCGTCAGGATCCTGCACTTTGCATGTCCTCCAAATTCCACGGACTCCCTGTGATTTCCGGAATAAACAAGGTTCGTGGAAAAAACCTCCCCCGCTTCTTCCGTGGTTCCCGGTTCCCCGTACATGACAAAAGGATTTGCATGATTTGAGGAATTCCCGCCTCTGGACTCATTCACAAACTTCCCGCCTGTGAGAAGCACGTCACACTTTTCCATTTCTCTTGCCCAGTCGCCGTGGAAAGAAGTGACTTTGCAGACATCCGCATCCAGATCCAGCTGAAGGCTTGAAAGTCCTTTCACGAAAAATGCTTCCGCACCGCAGTTCACGATCTCCGCAGATCTCGTGATCACATCGGAATCTTCATAAACGCAGTAATAAAGGTTCATTCTTACATCTTCCGTCTTTTCCTTAAGAACCACCTTTAAAGCGTTATTCCTGCTCTCATCATCATAGGAATGAGGAAGGTGCGCTTTTTTGTACAGAACACACACTTTCTTTATATCAAGCACTTCGGCGCTTTCAAAGGCAAATTCGGATGTGCTGCCGCCATTTTTCCAGAGGATCTCCACTGCAGGAGTTCTCAGGTCGCCTTTACCCAAAGTCCCCATTTCGAACTTTTCATCATCGGGACAGAGCTTGCGGTCAGCCACGTCACTCACCACGCTGCATGCGTTTCCGTGAGACCATTTCTGGATCAGTGCATTCCTTCCGTTTGCCGCAACATCGATCTTTTTCCCGTAATAAAGATGCAAAAGTTCACCGTTGTTTCCAACGGTGAACACATAAGATGTTCCGGAAGTAGTTAAATGAAACAGATTTTCATTTACAATCTCTATCATAAACCTTACCTCACAAATTCTTTAATTTGTTTTCTTTTCCTCGATCGCTCTGCATATGCGCTCGAACTCTTCCTCATCCAGCTTGTACTTCTTCTTGTAAAGGACATAGGACAGGAACATGAACACCAGAGGGATGAGGACCATGCAGATCAGAAGACCGTTGGTCTGAAGGTCCGTTACATCCTTAAGGATCTCAGAGATCTTTGCAGTCTTTTCGGAAGTGATGGCAGCGATCAGTGACTCGTTGCCCGCAGCCTCACCTATCTCTATGTTTGCGGCACGCTCGGCATCGGAGATACCGTTTGTGATGTTGATAACGCCGAAGATAGAGTATATGCCTGATGTAACAAGAAGGAACAGTGCCGAAGCCATCTTGGTAATAAAGGGACGGAGGGATGTGATGATGCCCTCGTCTCTCGTGCCCCTGTTCAGCTCATTGTATTCAACAGTGTTCATGATGGAGATCATCATGATGAGGTAGTAACTGTAGTTACCGAAGTTACCCAGCATGTAGCCTATGGTGAGTCCCCAGAACTTGAGACTGTCGGGGAAAATGAGTCCCGAAACCAGCATGAGGAGGTAGCCCACAGCGGAAACAGCCATCATCATGCCCATGAAGCTCTTTCTTCTGATCTTTCTGGAGATCATGGGGTAGGTGATCATGAGAACCGCAGTCGCCATCATACCGATAGTCTGGAAAAGTGAGTAGTTCGCGCCCTCGTAACCGAATTTAAAATACATGTAAGTAGCGCCGATACCGCCTGTGATGAGTCCGTTACCGATCTGCTGGATCAGGAAGATCAATGCGATCCACATGAGCTGGTCGTTACCGGTGATGGTCTTAATGATCTTCTTGAAGCTGACCTTTGCCTTGGGCTCAAGATTTACATCTCTGGGCTCCTTAACACCAAACAATGTGAAAAGTGCAAAGAGAGGAGTAAGCACCGCAATGATCACAGCCACTACGCCGTAAGCTGTCTGGGCATTTCCGCCGATGGTGTACTTTCCTGCCGTAAACACGGGAAGCAGCACGCCCACTGCCGTAGCTCCCACGCCTGCAAACAGTGTTGCACGGCTGGTGAGGTTGTTTCTCATGTCAGCGTCGGAGGACAGCGCAGGGACCATGCCCCAGTAGGAAATGTCGCTCATTGTATAGGTTATCGAATAAAGGATGTACATGCATCCGAAAAGTACGATAAAAGGCCATCCCTGAAGCCTTGAATTAAATGTCACGATGATAACACCGCCGGTGCTCAGGCATCCTGCAAGGAGCCAGGGTTTGAACTTACCCCATTTGCCTCTTGTGGATTCGATGATGTTTCCCATAATGGGATCGTTCAGTGCGTCAAAAATCCTTGCAAACACCATTATGGCCGTAACTGCCCAGAGCTGTCCCGCAGTCAGTTCTCTCGTAAAGAGAATGTAGGTCAAAAGATATCCCGAAACCAGTGCATAGACCATGTCGCGTCCCACGGTTCCCAAAGGATAGTAGATCAGGTTTTTCTTGTCTTGTGTTGTCTGTTTCATTTTCCTTCTCCTGTTTTTTAAGTCACAGATCGACTTATGCTTGTCCCTCTATGATATCAATCATTTGATGCTTTGTCCAGTGAATTACGAGGCTACGTGTAAAGGGAAGATAATACTGCATTACTGTTCACAGTAATATAATACTTGAAAATTTCAAAAATATGGGTAGAATATAGAGTGTATGTTTTTAAGTTTTCAAGCCGTAATGATCGATTGCAAGACAGTTGATCACAGGGATGTTGACAGCAGAGCTGTTTAACGACCGGATCGGAATTGGGGTTCGCATGGGTAACCAGACTTGTATTAAAAACGGTGAAATGTATATGGCCGGCGACGGAAAGAAATTCGAGCCTGCAGTCAGAAAAGCCATGACTGCCGTTTTTAACGTGGGTTCCACCCCCTATCTGCGTAAGCTTGAAAGCGAAATGACCATTCAAAAGATCGAGGTTTGCCCCGAAACATTCGTTCAAAATCTTATTTCTTACGAACAGAGATCTCTTTACGAAACCACCCGCGGCGGAGAAACCCAGAGAAATACGGACCGTAAGCATTACGCTACGGAGTACGGCATCTGGGATTTTAAATTTGATATTAACGACTACTTTAAAGAAGAAAAACAGGTCATGGTCGTTCCGGGAACCACCTACACCGACGTTTGTTCGGAGTGCGGCGGCACCGGCGTCAAGACATGTCCCGACTGCGAAGGTAGCGGCAAGACCACCTGCAATGAGTGTAACGGTGAAGGCTTTACCGCTTGTCCCGACTGTAAAGGAAGCGGAAAGCTTCCCTGCAAGACCTGCGACGGAACAGGAAAGCTCATTGAAGAGACCAACGACAAGTCCAAAGAAGGGCACATCATATCCTGCCCCGACTGCGGCGGAAGCGGCTTTACAAAGTGCGAACGCTGTGATTCGACGGGACGTGTTCCCTGCCCCATCTGTCACGGATCCGGTCAGATCAACTGTAAGACCTGTAAGGGAATGGGCAAGATCAAATGCCACAACTGCAAGGGATCGGGAAACATAATCAGCGAAGTCGAAGTGTCTTCGGAAATCCATGTCGCCGAAACACATAATATACTCTTCATGTCCTCTCTGAGGGAGGACATGGTGCCCTTCTTTACGGAACTGAAGCCTGAGTTTGACACACATGCGGTTGCCGTTTACGAGAGCAGCACCCCCATCACTTCCATCAGTACGGCGGATTTTAATCTGCGGATACGGGAGACCACCTTCAACACAGGTGCGGTTTTCGATCAGATGAGCGAGCAGAACGACCTTCCCCCTGAGTTCACAAGAGTCGCAAAATATAGGGTAAATGTTTTCCAGCGTATATTTTTAAAGATCACTTACTCCTTTAATGATAAAGTGTACCTCATGTATTACGATTGCGGAGAAAACACGAGTTACCTTACCGCAAACCCCTATAATGATGTTTTGCAGCGGCTGGCGGACGATATCGTTCAATCCTACCGCGAAAAGGATTTTGCCACCATCGCAAAAAAGCTGCGGGAATTCAGGACCTTAAAGAAGTCATCAAAGAGTCCCGCCGTAATCAGAAATGACCCGGAAAGGACGGCAAATGCCATCTGCGAACGTTTCACACTTGCCTCAGTCCTGGGGATGATCGTTCCTCTCCTGTTTTTCCTTATCTATTTCTCGGGAAAGGAGATCTTCTCCTCAGGAGAATTCAAGCACCTTATAATCTGGTCTGTAGGAATAGGGCTTGCGTCCATCTTCGGCTACTACAAGGCGATCTCCCTCACCTGGACCTCCTTTGTAAGGAAAATGAAAAATATGGGAGCATACCTTTCCTGCTTCGGACTGGGCTTTACACTGTCCACTTTCACAGAGGCGATCATCGCTTATCTTATACACGCACTTTAATTCAAGGCATATTAAAAGAGGCTGAACATCAGCCTCTTTTTTCACTTTCTTTTTCCATTATCTTAAGCTTTCTTAAGAAAGACACTCCGAAGGGCGCTGCCAGAAAGAAAGTCAATACATCGGCAATTGCCTGGGAGTACTGAACACCCGGAAGTCCGAGGGTTGAAGTCAGGATCAGAAGAATGGGGATAAAGAACAGTCCGTTCCTTCCCATGGAAATAAAGGTTGCCACACCGCTTTTCCCAACGCTTTGGTAGAGCATGTTCGTGCAGACCGTGGGGGGCTGAAAGATCTGTCCGATGAACTGGGCCGCAAGTGCGGTGGTTCCGATGCGGATGACTTCGGGCTCGTTCAGGAAGATGGCAACGATCCTGTCGGAAACAAAGAAGCCTATGACCGCAACAATACCAAGTATCGTCTCTCCCGCAAGGAGAGTGAATATGCATGCTTTTCTGACTCTTCCGTACTTTTTTGCTCCGTAGTTAAAGGAGCAGACAGGCTGGAAGCCCTGTCCGATGCCGAGAGCAGTGGCAAAAGTGAAGAAGCAGACACGGTTTACAATGGACATGGCAGCAACAGCCACATCTCCGTAGACCTTTGCGCAGTTGTTCAAAAGCATTGTGGAGAAGCTTGCAAAGCCCTGACGTACGAGGCTGGGGAAGCCGGTTTTGCAAATGTCCGCAATGAGCTCAAAATTCAGGGTGATGCTCTTTACTCTGATCTTTCCGGAACTCTTTCCCGAAATAAAAGGTATCAGGAGAAGGACAAAACTGAAAGCCTGAGAGCAGGCTGTGGCTATTCCTGCTCCTGAAACACCCATACCCAGCTTTCCGATCAGAAGCCAGTCTCCAAAGATGTTGAGGAGTCCGCCGGACACAAGTCCTATCATGGAATACAATGCTTTTCCTTCAAAACGGAGTATATTGTTCAGAACGCAGCTGGCACACATTAAAGGTGCTGCGATCAAAATGAATCTGGAATAATCTCTTGCATAGGGGAGAATGGTTTCAGTACTTCCCAGCAATTCCATTATGGGGTTTATGAACACAAGTCCAAGGATCCCGATCAATGCTCCTATGGCAAGTGAAAGGGCGAAGCCTGTGGAGTCACTTCTGTTTGCCCTGTCATTATCCTTTGCTCCCAATGCTTTGGAAGCAACCACTCCCGCTCCCTGTCCGAACATGAATCCGAAAGCCTGGATCCATGCCATGAGTCCGAACACAACTCCCACGGCACCTGAAGCACTTTCACCTCCGGCACTTACGAAGTAGGTGTCAGCCATGTTGTAAAGACTTGTTACAAGCATACTGACAGTGGTCGGGATGCCAAGCATTACCACAAGCTTTGCGACCGGTGTTTCGGTCATTTTTTTGTACATTTTTTCGTCAGACATATTTGTAAATGTTAAGATTGTCCTTTCCTTTTTTGCTCTGTCCCGTTGTTTCTCCCACCACAAATTTACCGTATCCGCGGATGGAGAAAATGTCCCCTTCTTTTAAGATCCTGTCCTTGTTTTCAAGAGTCTGTCCGTTAAGTATCACATGCTTTTGGGCAAAAAGAGGGAGCACTGCCCCTCTGGAGAGCCGGCAGACTTTTGCCGCAACAGCATCCGCCCTGGGTGAATTTACCTGAATGGCGATCCTTTCCCTTTCTTTTTCCACTTTTTCTTCCGGAAAAACGCAGACTTCGCAATGAACCTGATTTCGTCCAACAGACACCAGATTTTCGCAGACAAACGAAGAAAAACGTTCCTGACAGAACAGATACGCTGTTTTTTCTTTAACGATTATATCACCAAATATCCGTCTTTCAAGCCCAAGGCTCATGAGAGCACCCAAAAAATCTCTGTGGGAACAGGATGAAGCAAACTTCTCGGAGACAGGGGAGATCTCTATGCAGGAGATGGGGAAATCCACATTGTAGCCGAATTCCTCCTCATCTCCGAAACGCACCATTCTGCGTTCCGCCAGTTCGTAACCGCCGAAGAGACTGAACCTGCTTCCCGCAAAATCTTTTTTTCGCGCCGCAAACTCATCCTGTTCCGCGACCGTCAGGAAATCACTGAATTCAAATGTATTGTTGTTATAGGATCTTTTTGAAAGATCCATGAGCCTTTTTAAAGATAATTCTTCGTCCATTTAATAACCTACAGGATAATGTCTTTCCCGGCAGCAACCGAGTAAATGACTTTTTCCGAAACCTTTTTACAAGTCATGGTCTCAAGAGCCTTAGCGTAAAGATCCAGCTGAACATGATACCTTGCTTTAAGTTCTTCCTCAGCATCTTTCTTCACTCTGTCGGTCTTGTAATCAACCAGGATTATTGTATCACCCGTGTCAATATAGGCATCTATGATACCCTGTATCATTACAGGATCGGTTTCCTCTTCGGTCTTTGAGTAAAACCTGTACTCCTCAGGGGTAAGCCTGTAGACAAAGGGCTGCTCCCTGTGGAGCTTTCCGTTTCCGCAGGCCTCGATCATTCTTTTTCCTATGCCGCTCATGCAGAAAACAGCAATGTCATGTACCTTAACGGTGTCAAGGATGTCCTTTTCCAGAAATCCTTCCGAAATCAGACCTTCTATGTCTGCCTTTACACTTTCTTCCGCTGCCTTAAGTGAAGAATAGTCCCCTTCGTATCTCAGCTTTTCAAAGACTTCATGGTAAAGTGTTCCTCTTAAAGCGCCCGCATTGTCCGATTCCGGATCTACTGGCAGGTTCTTCATCACAGGTGTCTCGTACTCTTCTCCTTCTTCAGTTCTCCGAAGGTTTTCGATCTCTATGTGCTTAAGGGCTGAGACAGAAACTCTCATGGGAGCTTTGGCCTTTTCAAGTCCCGGATAGACAAAGCTTCTCTGGGCTTCGATCTCTTCTCTTACACCCGGCTCATCAATAAAACTCTTCCAAGGCTCTACGTCCTTTTTCTCCTTTGCAAGGGGTTTCATTCCCATTGACAGCTCAGCTGCCTCTTCCTTACTGTACCTGTAAAGAGAGAATCCGAAATCGGACGTATAGCATTCCGTCCCTGCGTGTCTCGAGACAGAAGTTTTAACGAACTCACCATCGTTCATCTTCCCGATCTGAGTTTCCGACAGTTCCGAGAAAAGAGTGGGACCCACAAAATCCAGCAGACACTTGTACTCCTTAAGATCGGTGTAGGTCGGGCTTTCATTTACCAGGAGACTGTTGTGATACTTCTTCATGGCATCCAGAGGCTTGTTGAGAGATGCCACCATAAAAAGCTTTTCCTTTGCTCTGGTGAGGGCCACATAGAGCACCCTTACCTCTTCCGACAGGGTCTTTTGTTTTGCTTTCTGCTGAAGATAGATCTGCTTCAGAGTCTTTCTCTTAACACGCTTTTTTCTGTCCACAAGATTTGAAGAAAGCCCCAGGTCCCTGTCCATCATCAATGAAGCATGAGTGTCTGTAAGGTTAAACTTAGTCGACAGCCTGCATGCAAAAACAATTGGGAATTCAAGTCCTTTGGACCTGTGCATGGTGGTCACCACAACAGAGTCTTCACTCGTCTCTCCTTCTGCTTCTCCGAAATCGCTTTCCTTTTCCTTAAGACGTTCTATGTATCTCAGGAAATCGTGCAGTCCCGCAAAAGAGCTCTTTTCATACTTTTCCGCGAGCGAAACCAGAATCTCCAGATTGCCCCGCCTTGCTTCGCCGTTGGGCATGACTGTGACCAGATCCCTGTATCCCGTCTTTTCAAGAAATGCATTTACAAGTTCGTGCACCGTGAGAGTCTCGTTCAAAGCACGCATATGCTCCAGGAGTTCCACAAATCTCTTTGCTTTCCCCGTAAGAGAATCCACAGAGCTTTCCCCTGCATCTTCTTTAGCGGCTTTCCTGACCGCTTCATAGAGCATCCTCGGCTTTCCGTCATCGTTTTTCCCGAAGCGTATCCTGAGTTCCGCAAGATCTGAAACGCCGAAGCAGGCATATGGAGAATATAGCGCCGCGGCAAAAGAGATATCGTCATAGGGGTTATCCAATACGCTCAGAAAAGAAAGTGTCTTTCTGATCTCCACCGCATTAAAGAAACCTGTCCCCGTGTCCGCAAAAGTCGGGAGTGACATCTTGTTAAGGGCTTTCACAAAGGCTTCCGTTGTTTTTTTGCCGTTTCTTGTGAGGATTGCAAAATCTCCCGGCTGAACGGGTCTCATCCTGAGCTCACCATTCTTTCCCGAAGGGTCGCTTATCATGTAGCCATCTTCGATCATCCCATAGATCTTTTTTGCAACAGTGAGGGCTTCTCTTTCAAGCTCATTGGTCTCGCCCTCCTCTATGCTTTCTTCCGGTTCATCCTCATCGCCGCTCTTTACATCATAATCATCATAGTCATCTTCATCAGGCTCTTCTTCCTCTGCATCGGAAAGATCCTTGTCTATCAGGATCAGCTCCGTATTGTACGCAGGGTTCACAGGGTCGTCTTCAATATAACCCGTGGAACCGAAATGAAGAGCTGCCGCATCGTCGTACTCGATCTCCGTCATGTTCTTCTTCATTACGGGCGCCAAAAGGACATTCACGGCATCCAGCACACTTTTTCTGCTTCTGAAATTCTGTGAAAGATCGATCTTACGATGAAGCCCCGTATCTTTAAAATCCTCGTACTTTCGTTCAAAAAGCTCCGGGCGCGCCTGACGGAAACTGTATATGCTCTGCTTCACATCTCCCACCATAAAGAGATTTGGGATCCCGTCTCCGAATTCACCGGAAACGCTTTTAAGCATATATTCCTGTATGTAGCTGGAATCCTGGTACTCGTCGATCATGATCTCGTCGAACCTGCCGGCCAGTTCCCTTGCTACGGCAGTGGGGACTTCGTCTCCGGAAGCATCCCTTTCGCAGAGCACGGTAAGAGCCATATGCTCGATGTCCGCAAAGGAAAAAGCATTTTTTTCCCTCTTGGCTTCGTTGACCCTTTTCATAAATTCAAGAGTGATGCGCACCAGTGCGGAAAGAGCGGGAAAGGTCCGGGCATATACGATCTCGGCCGTTTCCGAATCACAGGAAAAGAAAGAGGTGCTCAGGTCATTAAGTTTCTTTTTATAACTGTCCCTGATGTTTTTAACCCGTTCTCTTTCCCTTTTTTCATCCTCGTCCTGACTTTTGCCGCCGTTAAACCTGCTCCAATCCATATCCTTAAGTGCGGACACGGCCGAATCAAAATCCCGGGCCTTGTCTGCAGTTTCCTCCAGCAGGAGCCTGTCTTTTTTAAAAGTGTCAATTGCCGCGGCACAGCCACCCGGGCCTTCGCAAAGTTCGATACATTGTTCATTCAGCTTTTTTACATCATCAAGTGTACTCAGAAATTCGCCGTATACGGCTTTAAAAAGTTCATCATGGGATCCCTCTTTAAAGTCGGAAATGCTGTTTTCAAGCCATTTCTCCGGGCGAGGCTCGTTTTCGGAAAAGCGAAGAAGGTTGAGGACAAGATCCCGTACCTTAGTATCATCCTTGTATTCACCGTAGGCAGACATGAGCGTCAAAAAGTCCTCCGATGCGTTCTCGTACTCTTCTTCAAAGAGTTCATCCAGAACATCGGATTTGATCAGCTCATTTTCAGCCGGCTCCATTACGGAAAAGCCGGGATCGATGTTAAGCATCTGGAAGTTTTCCCTGACAACAAAATTACAGAAGCTGTCTATGGTAGAGATCCTTGCTTCTGAAAGCAGGGCATACTGCTCCTTGAACACTTTATTTTCCGGATCCGCTGCCATTTCTTCCTTTAATGCCTTTCCGATCCTGTCTTTCATTTCCGCGGCAGCCGCATTTGTGAAGGTCACGATCAGAAGCCGGTCAAGAGAAGTCACTCCCGAACGCAGTCTTTCGATTATCCTTTTAACAAGCACCGCCGTTTTTCCGGATCCCGCCGCAGCGGCAACCAGAAGCGAGCAGTCTTTTGCATCCACAACCTGCTGTTGTGCTTCACTTAGTTTAAATTCCCCCATTTTCCTGCTCTCCTCCGGTCATTTTTTCAATGAGTTCTTCTTTTTCAAACTTCTTAAGGTGCATGACCTTTCCGCCGTTTCTCGGGTCAAAGCCGCAGACGTTTTTAAAATCGCAGAAACTGCATGCATCGGTTTTTTTGCCCTTTACAGGGGTCATGGCAACATCTCCGCCCATGATCTTTTCCGCGCCCTGCCCCATCTTGTCCACAGCGTATTCCATGAGCAACCTTAGCCGTCTTTCGGAGATGACCTTGGAGCTCTTGCTGAATTCGGGTTCCGGTCCTTTTTGTTTGTTGGTGGACACGGGGATCTTAAGAGATCCGGTGCTTGCCTTAATATCCTCTCCTGGTTCTCCGAAAGCATGATCCAGGCTGATGATGACATTCCGGTCATCGTTTACCAGTCCCTTTGTGTTAAAAGCTTTGGAAATGGCCGTCTTTATGGCCTTCCTGCTTTCCTCTCCGTCACCTGCATATGCTTCGCTGTCATCCAGAACCGTGTCTCTGATAATGTCATAGAGCATCGCCCCGGGCTTGTAGCCCCCGGGCTGCAGCATTTTTGCCTTAACTCTCTGAGCCGCGTCCAGTCCCTCTATGCCCGGAAGAGGCGGACTCAGGAGTTCCGTTGCCACGTTCAGGTAGGTGGGAAGCTGCAGGGCAAGGCCGTAGTAGAGCTTTTCGTAATCAAAGTCCTTGTTTCCGGACTTGTAATCCACTACTTTTACAGCCTTCAGATCCCTTGTTTCGCAGGTGTCGATCCTGTCGATCTTTCCCTGCAGGATGAACCTCTCCCTTGAAAGCTTAAAAGATCTCTCAAAGGCATATGGTCTAAAGTCCGTGTCCTTAAGCTGTTCCGTGAACATCTCGACGGTAAGGGTCAGCGCATCCTTGATCCTTTCAGTTATGTAGCGGTTTTTCGACGTGTCGGCAAACATGCCTGATTTAACGGAATCCACAGCTTCCATCGCGCATTGTTTTATGAGTGTTTCCCTTTCGGAGGCCGGGATCGTCACCCAGTCTTTTCCGTTTTCCTTAAGTCTCCTGCCGTACAGTTCCAGCGCGCGGTGGGAAATGTCACCGAAATCCGAACTCTGCAATCTGTAAGTCTCATTTTTACGGAGCAGAAGGCCGTAATTCAGGAAATGCTTAAAAGGGCATTCCGCAAAGGATTCGAGTCTCGAAATACTGCCGGTGAGTTTCTCTCCGTAGAGTCCCCGGGCTTCCTCTTCAGTGATCCTTTCCGGGACATAGTCTTCGGTACGGAGTTTTTTCTCGTTTACAGCCCGTTCTTCGGAAAGAGCGGTGCGAAGGCCGAAGTCGTTTTCCAGCACAGCTGTGACAGGTTCCAGATCCCCTCGTTTGATCACTTTAAGATCGGTGTAGAGATCCGCTATCTCGTTCAAAACAAAGGCGGGCTTCAGATGCTCGTTCCCGTTGGATGAGGGATAGGAGATCCAGAGTCTGGATGTGGGTTTTGTCAATGTCAGATAGATGTAGAATTTGTCGTTTCCTGCTTTTTTCAAATGAGAAGGGGACAGCTCTATGCCTTTATTTAAAAGGCTCTTTTTGTCGTTTTCGGAGATAAGGGCTTTACCCCCTGCAGGCTTCGGCAGCTTGTTCTCATTGGCACCCAAAAGAAACAACGCCTTCACCTGACTCAGCCTTGTTCTTTCAATGTCTCCCACGGTGATCCTGTCCGAACCATGGGGGACCAGTCCCACCTTCGCTTCGGAAAGTCCGGCCTCGATCAGCCCTCTGTACTCTGTGGCTGTCATTTCCGAGCCACCCAGGAATTCTCTTGTCCTGTCCAGTATGTCGATCAATGCGTCATAGACGCTTGAATACTCCTTTGCTTTAAAAAACTCTTCCTTCTCTTCAAAATCGGCTGCTATGCTTTCCAGCTTTTCTTTGATCTTCCGCTTTTCAAGAAAAGCCTGCAGCTTGTCACAGAATTCCCCTGCAGTGGCCTTTTTGGCTTTCAGGATCTCAGAAACCTCACCAATCAGGGCTTTTCTGATCTCATTCACTCTTTCAAGAGAGATCTCCTGTTTTCCGTAGAATTCCCGCTTAAATTCTTTCTTAAAAGAACTGCCCTTAAGTCCAAAGGCATTGCAGTAGTTTTCCAGCAGGCAGGCATCATCGAAATCCGTTTCCGAAAGGCTGTTCTTTGCATAGGAGATCAGGAGGTCCGTATCCGCTCCTTTTTCCATGAGCTTCAGAACGATCTCCAAAAAGCCGGAGCATTCATTTTCATGAAGTGTCTTTTTTCTGTCCAAAAAGAAACGGGCCTTCACTTTTTTCAGCTCGTTGCAGATCTTTTCGCCGTAGAGATCGATGTCCCCGCAGACCACCGCTATGTCAGAATAGCGGTAACCCTCGACTCTCACCAGCCTTTCTATCTCGGCCGCCACCCTTTTTGTCTCTTCTTCGGGATTTTTTGCATTGTAAACGGTAAGAGACTGATCCGACGGGACCTTGCTCCTGCCGTGTCGGAAGAGCCCCCGCTCAAGGGCATGAAGAACTTCCGTCTCGTATTTGTTATATCGTGTAAAGACAGGCGCTTTCACATCGCAGCCCACTTCCTCCGACAGCTTCGTGAGTTTCATTATGGCTTCGGAACTCATGTGGTAAATGTCGTACTCCGGAAGAACCGCCTTTGAGGAAACCTCGTCTATGGTAAAAGAAACATACACATCTTTTCCGAGACGCAGGAATTCCTTAAGTATACCGTTCTGGGAAGGGGTGAAGCCCGTAAAGCCGTCCAGGATGAACACCGCGTTCTTTGCAAGGCCGCTCTTTTCAAGGATGTCTCCGAAGGCATCGTATATGCTCTCGTTGGTCATGATCTCATTTCCCAGAAAAGTCTTAAAGCCGGAAACAAGGGTGATCACGTCCTGCAGTTTTCTTTGAAGCACCGGCTCTTTGTCTGTGATCTTAAGTGTTTCCTTGAGATCCTCTTCCGTTATGCCGTACTGAAGAAGCTCGGAAAGAAGCGCCTTGGCTTCAGCCACGAAGCCCGCATGACGGGAATTCCGACCGTACATCACCAGTTTGTCCCCGCAGTCGTAAAGCACTTTCTTAATGATCAGGCTCTTTCCGATCTCGGGTATGAACTCGTGCTTAAGGCCAGAAAGCTTGGCAAATGCGGCATTTGCAAGTCTTGCCATACTGGTCACGTCAATGTTTAAGATGCCTCCTCTGGGATGCACTTCCAAAAGATCATGCTGTGTCTGCAGTGAAAACTGCTCCGGAACCAAAAAATAGTACATGGTTTCCGGATGCTTA
>JAEEGK010005262.1_pt1 | contig 31306 bp, 17 predicted proteins | sample 8958771 | NCBI WGS metagenome assembly JAEEGK01 (sample SAMN16246547, study PRJNA631951) | gut metagenome | biome: gut microbiome; feature: rumen; material: SC-attached | host: Bos | place: Iran: Karaj | collected 2018-10
CAGTTTCTACGTTTCATGCATTTGGTGTAAAGGTTTTAAGACAAGATATAGATAAGCTGGGCTACCGAGAAAATTTTTCCATTTATGATGAAACAGACCGGATTGCCCTTATAAAAGAATGTGGACAGGAACTCAAATTCAGTCAGGAAGCAATGGATATTTATAAGATCAGCAATCTTATTTCAAATATAAAAACCGGCCGCAAAAACTGGGAAACTGCAAATGACATGTACCGCCCTCTTTATGAGCTTTACCAGGAAGGCCTGCAGCTTTACAATGCCGTAGATTTTGATGATTTGATTGTGCTGCCAATCAAGCTCTTCCGTGAACATTCTGATGTTCTGGCCCGTTACAGGGAGCGCTATAAATATATAATGGTAGATGAGTTCCAGGACACCAGCCACCAGCAGTATGAGCTTATGCACCTGCTTGCCGATAAAAACGTTGCAGTTGTTGGAGACGATGACCAGAGCATTTATTCCTGGCGTGGAGCCGACTATCAGAACATAGTCAATTTTGAACACGACTTTAAAGTAACCGAAATCCGTCTTGAGCAGAATTACCGTTCTACAGAAACAATTCTGGAGGCAGCAAATGGTGTAATTTCTCACAATACGAACCGCAAAGATAAAAAGCTTTGGAGTGGAAACGGTGGCGGAAAGCCTATAGAAGTATTTTTGCCGCAGAACGAAGCAGACGAAGCAGATTTTATTGCCGAAAGCATTCTTGGAATTGCGGCCCAGGAACACAGAAAGTATGATGAATTTGGCGTTCTTATGAGGGCAAATACTCAGGGACGCGTTCTGGAAGAAGCCTTTTTGGAAAGCAACATTCCCTACACTATGAGCGGCGGGACCAGTTTTTTTGAACGAAAAGAGATTAAGGATGTAATAAGCTATCTTAGAGTTATTGCCAACCACGATGATGATATAAATCTTTTGCGCATTATTAATACTCCGCGGCGAGGAATTGGACGGGCTGCAATCCAGCTTTTGAATGATGAAGCAGTTTTAAACGGCTGCACCATGTGGAATGCAATGGATGCACTCATAAACCGCCCGGGATCCCCTGCAAGCGATGTTCTTAAAGAAGATTTACAGGAATTTGTAAATCTTATAGAAGACCAGAGGCAAAAGCTTTTGAGCGGACACGGACTTTCGGCAAAGGTGCGACAGATGGTAGAAGATATTAACTACCGCGACCACCTGCTTACAGAATATTCAAAAAATGAAAAAGCCGTTCGTTTTAAGCTTATGAACATAGAAAGCCTTTTAAATTCCATGGATACCTGGGAAAAAGATCCGGACAATGATAACCCAAGTCTGTTTAATTATCTGAACAGAATTACCCTTATGTCACGCGATAACGGAGATGATGAAAACGACAAGGGAAAGGTAAATCTTATGACTATTCATGCTTCTAAGGGGCTTGAGTTTCCTGTTGTATTTATTGCAGGTGCCGAAGAAGGTCTTATTCCTCATGCCCGCTCGGTCGAAGAAAATGGCGGTGATGTTGAAGAAGAGCGGCGTTTGTTTTATGTTGCTATTACCCGTGCGCGCGACAAGCTTTTTATTACATCCTGCCAGAAGCGCAAACACATGAATATGATTAATGAATGTACGCCAAGCCGCTTTTTAGACGAGATTCCGCAAAATCTGATTGAATATCATGAACCCAAAGTTTTAACCGACGAAGAGGCGCATGATATGTTGAGTAATTTTTTGCAAGATCTTAAAAACAGATCCTCGGGTCAAGCCCGAGGATGACAAAGGTGTCATTACAGACAACAACATGTCATTGTCGGGCTTGACCCGACAATCTCATTTATACACGATACTTAATCTTCTTACCCGTACCCTCATACAGCTTCTTACGCAGCTCTGTAACCTGAGGATCTGTAATATAATCATCAAAGCTCATCATGCGGTCTATGATGCCGTTTGGTGTAATTTCTACAATGCGGTTTGCAATAGACTGAATGAACTCGTGGTCATGAGAGCTGAAAAGCAATACACCAGGGAATGCAATCAAACCTTCGTTGAGGGACTGAATTGCTTCAAGGTCAAGGTGGTTTGTAGGGTCATCCATTGTAATACAGTTAGCCCCACTTAACATGAGTTTACTGAGCATACAGCGGACCTTTTCACCACCCGAAAGAACCTTTACCTTTTTGAGGGATTCGTCACCGCTAAAAAGCATTCTTCCAAGAAAGCCTCGTACATAACCGTCGTCCTGCTCCTTTGAATACTGCTTGAGCCATTCGGTAATGTTCATATCATTATCAAAGTTGCTTGAGTTATCGCGTGGAAGATAGGTCTGGCTTGTAGTCTGTCCCCAGAAAAACTCTCCACTGTCCGGCTTTTTAACACCGTTTACAATATCAAAAAGTGCTGTAACGGAATTATGTTCAATACCTACAAAAGCAATTTTGTCTGTACGGTTTACTGTCAAAGAAAAATCTTTGAGTAAGTCGTTGCCGTCGGCATCTTTATAATTAAGCTTTTTAATTTCAAGAACATTGTTTCCTATTTCGCGGTCGGCTTTAAAGTTTACATAAGGGAACTTTCGCGTAGAAACAGGGATTTCTTCAAGAGAATCTGCAAGCTTGTCGTAAATCTTTTTGCGGCTGGTTGCCTGCTTTGCTTTAGAAGCATTGGAAGAGAATCGAAGGATAAACTCGCGCAAATCCTTCATTTTTTCTTCTGTCTTTTTCTGCTGATCGTGGGCCTGTCGCTGCATAACCTGAGTCATCTGGTACCAGAAGTCGTAGTTACCGCTGAACTGTGTGATTTTTCCAAAGTCAATATCGCAGATATAAGTGCAGACTGTATTCAAAAAGTGACGGTCATGCGAAACTACAATTACAGTATTTTCAAAGTCGAGCAAAAAGTTTTCGAGCCAGGTGATTGATTCAATATCAAGACCGTTGGTAGGTTCATCGAGGATAAGTGCATCAGGATTTCCGTAAATTGCCTGAGCAAGAAGAACGCGAACCTTCTGGCTTTCATCAAGGTCGCTCATCATTCTGTCGTGGAATTCTTCTTCAAGACCAAGACCCGACAGCATCTGTTCTATCTGGTTTTCTGCTTCGTAGCCACCAAGCTCACCAAATTCTGTTTCGAGTTCTGCAGATTTAATTCCGTCTTCTTCGGTAAAATCGGACTTGGCATAAATTTCGTCGCGGGCCTTACTTACTTCATAAAGACGAGGGAAGCCCATCATTACTGTATCTTTTACAGAATACTGGTCAAACGCAAAGTGGTCCTGTTTAAGAACCGCCATGCGTTCTCCCGGAGTCATAAAAATTTCGCCCGAATCTTTTTCCAGCTCGCCGCTGAGAAGCTTTAAGAAGGTAGACTTACCGGCACCATTGGCACCGGTAATTCCATAACAATTTCCTTTATTAAACTTAAGATTTACATCTTTAAAAAGGGGTTTTTCGCTAAATGAAACACTAACGTCACTAACAGTTATCATGCGTCATATTAAACCAAAATTTTCCTTTTTTTGCAACCTACCACAATTCCAGTAATTGCAATACAAAGTGCAAGAATAACTAGAATAATTGTTGTTGTTGACTTTGTTGAAGGCTCTGTTGTTGTGGCCTCTGTTGTCTTAAGTTCAGAATTACCCTGCACTGCTGTAATTGCAGCAGGTTCTACAGGATTAATTCCAGCATCCGGAGTAATTTCTTCTATCTGTTCAATTACATCCTGAACCATTTCCGGCATTGTCTGAACAAGCTCTTCTGCTTTAGCTTCTGCCTTAGCTTTTGCCTTAGTCTTAGTCTTTGCTTTAGTCTTAGCTTTTGGCTTAGCTGAAGTTTCTGTCTTTTGCTTAGCAGTCTGTTTTGCAGCAACAGTTTCTGCTATAGTCTGAGCAGCCTTTATTGGATTGTTTTCTTCTATAAAGTTTACAGAAGCCTGTGTATTATAAGTTACAGGACTCCAGTAATTCTGGATTCTAGAAATAGAAGGACTAACAGATTTTTCCATCTTTTCTGAGGCTCCGGCAAGCATAATATCCTGCAGGAGAGAAATTCCTGTATTAACAATATTGAATGTAGGACTATCGCCAAAAATTGCTCCAGAGATTCCATTTGTTGCATCTATACTATCAGCATTAAATTTAACCAGAATATTTCCTTTATCAGCATCTTCTACATCATGTGGATAAATGATCATAGTAATTGTTCCGGTTGTGCTTCCGGAAGAAGAAGGAAGTACCAGGAAACCTTCTGAATCATAATTATCCTTTATACCCTCTTTGTTACCATTAACGGTAACAACATCTGTTTCTGTACCATATCCACTAAATTGAAGTGAAGTATTAACACCTTGTGGAAGACTTGTTGAGAATACAACTCCAGTATTAGCATTGCCAGGCTTTGGTACAAGGAATACTGATTTTATAAGAGTTCCTACCGGCAGAGTAAGTGTAACAGTATAATCATGCAGCTTACCACCCCAGCCATTAGTTACAGTACCATTATTATTCCAGGTTATAGAAGTAATTGTTGTATCACCGGCAGAAATTGCACCACCAATAATCCACCACTGAATTCCCTGCTGACCGCTAGTATTATTACCAAGATAATAAGCATCACTAACATTTCCTAATTCATCTCTAAAGAACAAAGACAGACGTGTGTATGGCGTGTGAATATCCGGAAGAGCGAATACAAAATTATTACCATCATCACTGACAACCATATTCTGCCAGGTGTTTCCAGCTGTAGCTGTGTAGCCATCAGTTTCCTTGGTATTACCAGTTGTTACAGTCTGAACCATCTGATACTGAACAGCACCAGGAATAGCTGTTTTTGCGAACATGAGTTTGGTTCCACTTGTGTAATAACTTGCTCTCTTACGTTGATCTTTAGACACCCACTTAGCATAAGGAATGGTTCCAATAGTACTTGTATAACCATTAACCTGTTTTATTTCACGATCATGCCAGTTAACTGTAGTAACTCCAGTATTAATTTCAGGTCCCGTTGTATCTTTTACAAACTTATACTTACCGACTGTTCCTGAATTACCAGTTGTATTATCTTTTGCAATGATTTCATAGATGTCGGTACCCATATCATCTTCAAGAGAAAGAGTCTTATTTGTAATTTCAGTTGCCGATCCATTAGAACCTTTTTTGTAGAATAATGTTCCAGATGTATAACCTGCACCTTCATCAGAAACACCTGAATCATTAAATACAATTGTCTTTACATTCGAATTATAAGTAATTGTAATTACACCATCTGCATCTGGTCCAGAAGCTGTGTAGTCACCAATTACTATTGGATTAGCAGCTGGGTCTGCCTCTGTAGCTGTTCCAGAACTTGTTTTTACTGTATGAGTTACAGAACCTGTTGGGGCTGCCCCATCATAAACAATTGTTGCCGAAACAGAAGAAGAAACATGTCCAACATTATCAATTGCGTGGAAAGCATAAGTTGTAGCTGTCGTAATTCCTTCGCAAGAGAAAGTATAAACACCGTTCTCAGGGGTAATATCATTCCAGCCTGCATCATTTATATTAACCTGATATTGAGCTATATCTTGTGCCTCACTGCTCAAGGTAATAATTGCATTCTTGCGGCACAAGTAATATACACCTGAACTCAAATATCCATCATAGGTACCACCACTAGTTTTAGACTGTACCGAGCTAATTGATATTTCCGGTGTTGAGTCATCTGCCTTAACAGTAAATGTCTTTATATCCTTTGATTTACCAACATCATCTTTTACTGTTATAGCATAAGTAGCACTAGCACCATCAGTCAAACTCAGGCTGATTGTAGCATAAGTAACACCATTACTTGTAGTTGTTGATAAACTTGAGTCATTATTAAAGAAATGTAAACCGTTTCCATCTGGATCACTAATGTCGGTCAGGTTAAGGTAAATTTTGTTAACCTCAGTTTTGTTATAAACAATTGTTTCGCTGTTGTCTGTGTAAGTACCATCTGCAGCTTTAGTTTCTCCTTTTCTTAATTCATAACTAAATGAATTTACAAGCGGAACAGAAACATCCTTCTTAATTTCTACTGTTACAGCAGAAGAAGCATTACCGGCCTTATCTACTGCGCGGAAGTTGTATTTATTATTTGTAGACGCCAGAGTTAAAGTTTTGTTAGTCGTATCAAAATTAGTAATATCGGTATAAGCGGTTTCAAGCTCTGAATCAAGCTTTTTCTGCCACTTTGCAATGTCTGTATCACTTGTACTAAATTCGATTATTGCATTGTCGCCTTCAATATAATAAGCCTTATCCGAAGTATTAAACACATTCTGTAATGCAAGTTTATTACTGTTTGTTCCTTGAGTTTTTACAGAAGCAAGACTGATTGATGGAGGTGTCTGATCATATGCCCATGTAACAACTGTATTTTTATCATAAGAAGAAGAATTTGGTCCATTAAGAGTTATGAAAGCATCTTCCAAACCTGTAGAAAGCTTAAGTATAAGTTGTTTATCTTTAAAGGTTTCTGTGGCAAGTGTATTCTTACTTAATGTAATGGTAACTTGTTGTTCATCTGTTGAAGTACTAATAGTGCCAGAATCTAAAGAAGTATCTTGTTCATCAAGTAATACCCAGCTATTTGGTTTTTCAATTGTGGTAAACTGGATTTTAGAAGTAGATTTAAAGAAGTTAATTGCAGATGTAACTTTACCACCACTTATTGTTTCATAAGGTACTACATCATTTGTATAAGTAAGAGTACCACTCTTAATTCCAGGCTCAGGGTTGTTTCCAAAGGTTATACATACTGCCTTGCCAGAAATTTTACCAGCTCTGTTTACAGGGTAGAAATACCAGCTTCCGGAGAATTTTGAATCCCATGCAGTAGTTATATCTCCTTTATTAAACACATAAGTCCATACTTTGTGAACGTCATCATAAACAACTTCTGAACTAAGTTTTGAGTCTCCAACACTATAAAAATCTTCAAAGGTAGTGTTAGAAGGATCTTTTGTTACAACCCAACCAAGCAATGGTATTGAATCAGTGGTCATTAATTCAACAGTAATTTTTTTGTTTCCTTTTTTAGAGGTTATTTTATGTATAGCGTAATTACCACTCCAATTCCTTTCAAGTTTTGTAATATAAGAACTGGCTCCATATGTTTTTTCATCTTTATCTTTAATTGTTGCGGTATTAGAGGCTATATCGCTTAAAACAGGTGCCGCTGAAAGTCTTACCCATGAAGTACTGTTAGAATTTTCAAGTCCTTGATCCTCAACTTTATTTCTTGCCCAGTCTTTTACATTAGAAACTGCAAGGGTTCCAGGAACTCCATCCTCACATTCGTTATCAGATTGATCCTTTGGCTTTTTCCCATTAAGTGAAAAACCTTCGGATGGTATATAACTTGTTTTACGGGCACCAAAATTTGTATAATCAGGAATAGGATCATCTGTAGTTCCATTATCCATAATTCCAGACATTTTATCACTGATTGAGTACACAAGATATGAATTGTCGCTATAGTAGTTTACACCAGGTTCATTATCTGTTGGATCGTCATCAATATAGTTTACTTTTTGAGCGTTAGAAACACTTAATGTTGGTGGTGTATTATCATAAAGCCATTTTTCATTAGAGTTTCCTTTAACTAATTGTTTTATTTCACAGTTTCCTACACGGTCTTCAATAATATAATACAGTTTATATGGCACACCATAGCCCTGATTATCAACTGAATCATATTGCGGTAAATTATTCTGAAGGTTAAAGCTTCCAGAATCTAGTTTTTCTTTGTAGTAATACCATTCTGAAGCTTCTGTGGTTGCATTTTCAAAATTTGTCTGAGATGGTTTTCCATCACCAGTCCATGCCATAATACGGCTTCGCATTGAATAAGCTTCCGCAGAACCTATAGTAGATGAATCGATATCAAAACGACACATGTCGCTGAATCCATTATCACCACCAAATTTTACATAAGTAGAAAGATTACTACTATCTAATTTATAGAAAATAACATCGCTTCCAGGTTTATTCATATAGTCAGATGAAATGTTATTAAATGTAACTGCACTTACATCATTGTAATTTGTTGAATTAACTACAGATCCAACTTCTTCATCCATTAACCAGCCGACTGATTCATAAGTCTCACGATCTCGTCCAAGTTTTGCTTGTAAATCAGGATTTAAGATTACGTATGTTGTATTTCCAACTCCGTCTTTAAGGAAGAGAGAAATTGGAGGTAAATCATGGTTAGGCAAAGTAAGGACAATGCAACCATCATTATCAACTTTGCTGTCTATCTGGTAATCTGTATTTGTCGTACTATTCTTTTTATAATCATTCCAGGCTACTGTATCTATGTTTGGCTCAAAAGGCTCTTGTGAATAATTAGTTCCAGTAGATGGGAAGTGGCTATAAACTGTTGTAATACCATAAGACTCAACCGGAGCATAATCTTCAGATATATCAACATAAGGAGCAACATTTATCTTTAACTGGTAATTTGAACCATTTGGAGCCTTTCTAAGAACATAGTTCATAACCTTAATTTTATCATTCTTTTGTGATCCCCAGTAAACATAGGTATTTTGTTTCCAAGGCATATCACTTCGATAAAGGTTAAGCCATGTATTTTTTTCTTTAGTGTAACCAGAAGGCATTATTAATTCTGCATTATGTTCAAGGCTTGCTATTCCAGCTCTTAAAGTGTTTATATCAACCAGTTTGAATGTAAGTTCACTTGATTTGTTTCCGGCTTTATCGTAAGCATAAACTGTATATGTACCTTTTGTTGAATAATAGAAATATTCTGCATCTCCTGCAGTTCCCCAGTGTACTTTATGATAATTCTTTTCTGTAAGATCTGGTTCAATTCTGATAAATGTACCTGCCAGATTTTTATAGAAATACAAATCATCTGAACCATTGAAAGTTATACCATAATAAGGTGTTTTGTCCTCTGCATTACTATTGCCGGAATGAGGATAAACATTGTCTGAATTTACACGGCTTTCTGCAGCAGAATAAAGTCCCTTTCCTTTCCATACAGGCTTTGTCTTATCGTAAACAATTGTAGTTTCTGTTTCACTATTTTCCCAGCCTGCAAGGTCATATGTTTTAATTTTAACTTTAATAGTATCTTCTGTATTACTATTAAGTTTTAAATCCTTAATTACTATTGGATCATTACCTCTGATTACATAATAATCTGTAAAGTTTTGACCCTCTTTCTTTCTAAGTGTAATAGAGCCGTCACTATTTACCTGATAAGGAAGTTCCTTAGTACCATAGTATATCTTTGTATTAGCATCAATGCTTGCACCGGATACAATTTTAATTTTATTATAGCCGGAGCTTGCAGATTCAACATTATCTACTTTTATATAATCATCATCAAATGTTATCTTAAGATTTACAGTAGTCTCGTTAGTATAACCAGTCTGTGCTTCACGACAATCAGCTTCTGTCTGTCTATCCTCTAATAAATAAGTTGTGGCAGAGGCATTCATATAACTGTCTACTTTGATTCCGCTTATTACTGTATTTCCATTTACAGAAGTAGAAATTTCGTTCTTAGAACCTACAAGGTTTGCAAGGTCTGTTACAGTAACATTTACCTTTTCCAGATCTGTAGTAATATTTTTAAATCCTACATTATCTAAGAGCAGTACAAAGTCTCCTGTTGCACTTACGCACTTATCATCATTGAAGATAATTGTAGAGCTTTCTACTTTATAATCACTTCCAGAGATTGCCGTCTTACTTTCATTTGGCTGTCCGCAATTTGAAACCAGATAAAGCTTTGTCTCCCCATGACTTCCATCTTCTGCAGCAGATTTAAATAACTCAACACTGTTTGAACTGCCAGATGCAAATTCTATTTTCTTAACACCAGAATGCTCTTCCTGTATAAACAGATACAAAGGTATATAGCCAGGTTTACTATGTTCAGCACTTGTATTTACGTTTGATCCAAGAACATATTCATGAGGGAGGAACCAGCCGTCTGCAGCCTCGGTAGAATCACTTCCACTTGTAGTTTGTGCAGGAGTAACTGACTTCTTAAGTCCTGGAATATAGATTCTCTTTATAACTGGAGATGTAGTATCAATAGAAATACTAGAAGTTGTTGTACTCTTGTTTAATGAAGAATCCCAAAGCTCAACATTAATATCGTAGGCACCGGTATTGTTGCCAATTTTAATTCCTTTAATATAGAAAGTTCCTGATTTTATTGAACTATCAACATTAGAGAAGTATATTATTTTATTAGAATCTGTTGTAAAGCTTAATGTACTGGCAGTTCCAGATTCAGGGACATAATAAACAGAATATCCAGACTGCTCAATTGTATTTGGTGTTCCTCTTTCTGTAACGGTAAGTTTCATCTGGCGTATACCAGCCCATTTCTCTGTAAATGGAATCTTAAGAACATGACCTGAATTACTAAGTAGAGATTCATTTGTTGTTGCAACTACATCTTCAAAAGTACCTGTAGGATTACCATTATCATCAAGCTTTTCTTTTACCCAACCTACTGTAGCAGGAACAACAGGTGCTGTATTATCATAATTAATTGCATCAAGAACAACCGAATCAGAAACGTTTCCAAGGTCATCTTTAAGACACATTGTAATATAAACAGGACCGTCAGAAGAAACTACAGCATCGGACATTGCTTTAATTGAAGGTTCACCGGCAATATGAATGGCAGACCAGGTATTTGCAGCATTTGCAGAAGGCTGCCAGCTGGTATCGTTACCAAGCTTGAATGCCCACATAAGGTCATTAATATTTGAGGAAAGATAAACATTGTTCAAATCTTTTATGAGATTTGCTGTAGTATCCTGAATCTTCATATTGCTCAAAGCAACGCTGTTATACCAGTTATATGGAATATTTTGTGAAGTTATTGTTATTTTTGATTTTGCAAGTGCAGCACTTGGAGCCTGTGTATCTTTTACAACAAAGATTGAGCGGTAGTTATTGTTATATTCCTGTTTTACATAAGATTCTGTATCACCGCTGTTACCTACCATGTCTACAGCCCAGATATCAATTTTGATAAGACCATCTGGCAAACCTTCTAAATCGTAAGTAAATAAAGTTCCACCGGTAACACTATCGCCCATAACATTTTCAAAAGTATTCTGGATTTTACATTCAGAATCTTTAAGACCAGGAGCATAACCTATTTGTATTGGTTCAAGATAATAATCACTTGAAACATTTGAATTATCTTTAAAGGCTGTGGCCGAAGTTGTTACAGGATCTCCGCTTGCATTTACATAAAGACAGGCTCTAATCTGAATGGCAGCAACAGAGCTTTCACTTAACGTATTATTATTAAGAACAACGTTACCGCCGGAACCTGCAATATCATTTGCACGTACATAAATGTTCAGGTATCTTGTTACGCGCTGTTTAAGGATTGGTTTTTTATACTTTGCAGGTTTTGAAGGATCAGTTTCCCAATTCTTTGCATCAAAGTCTACAAAATCCTGAAGTGTATTTGTTGCAGCATCAATCTGAGTTTTAAAGACTGGTTCAGCTTCTCCCTGGAGAAGATAATAATACTGTTCAAATCTATTTTCTTTACTAAAGTCTGCAGTAGGGCTTGCATAAATCTCTTCAATTCTTGGAGCAAGGCTGTCAAGCTTAACACCGGTTGTAAAGCTGAATGAGATTTTTCCGTTCAGTTCAAAGCCGTCTGTATCGCATACTTCTTCATAAATATTTACAGTTATCTGACTGTTGTTATCAAAATAGTAACCGGATTTTGGAGCTATAGTAAGCATTTTTCCGGTTTTTCCAAGCGAAATATTTAAATTTGCTGTAATATCTTTTGCACTAAGGTCTCCGGCAGCTTCTGTAAGTACGGCACTACCAGAAGTAACAACAATATTGCTGTTGCCGAATTCATCTGCAAAGGAAGCAGGATCCATTTCTTTTGAAAAAAGAATTCGGATGGAGGTATTTCTTACAACATCGGAACTACCATTTGTTGGAACAGAAGTTACGATTGTTGGTCTTTTTGCTACAACCGGAATAATAAATACATCATTGCGTTCTTTGTAAATTTTTACAGTTGTTGTTGGTTCTGTAGGATTAGAAAAGAATACTTCGCTTTCCGGAAGTTCAAGAGGCTTAAAGTTTTCTTCATATTTTTCTGCAGTTTCGTAAAAGAGATTTGAATGCTGTTGTGAAGTAGGAAAATCGTTTGTAGAAAATGCAGCCCACTTAACAAAACCATAGTCATCACTTGTTACAGCAGAAAGTTCTGCAGCTACGTCTACCTTCATTGTAGTATAACCGGATGGTTCTGAGGTTCCCATCTTGGAGTTTGCGTAACGTACATAAACCTGTATTGCAGAAGCATTGGCGTCGTGAACTTCGGATTCAATCTTTGACATAAAGTCATCATTAGACATCCAGCTGTTACATGAGCCAGCAAAGAGTAATACTCCCAATGAAAGACATAAAATAAAAATCTTTGATAAGTGCTTGTTTAATTTATTCATTTCCCTTCCTCTTATTTCTTCTTAAGCCAATAAACAAACCGGCACCGCAGGCAGCGGCAAATGCAATAATGGCGGCAATAAGTCCGGTTTTCTTTGATTTATTTTCAACCTGTGCTTGTACAGGTGCATTAACCTTTGTTTCTTCAGGAGCTTTTACGATTGTTTGGGCTTCTGTTTTTTCTTGTATCTGAGTTTCTGCTGCTACTTCTGTTTTGACTTCTGCTTCTGCTACTGAATTTTCAGGAGTTTGTGTAACAGGAGTCTGGATTTTGGTTACAGCTGGGACATTTGTTGTTGAAGTTGCAGTTGCAGCCGGCGCGGTGGTTGCAGCAGCAGTCGCAGTTGCAGCCGGCGCAGTGGTTGCAGCCGGCGTGGTAGTTGCAGCCGGTTTTGTAGCCACAGCAGGTATTGTAGTTGCAGCCTTTTGCGCAGCCTTTTCTGCTGCAACCTTTTCGGCCTTAGCGTTTTCTTCTTTTACAAAATCATCAAGTTTAAAGTTTGTAATCTGTTCCATCTTTGCAACATCTTCGGCCGGCAAAAAGCTTGCAAACGGATTTACTTCAAGAGAAGCCTGCTGAGTATTATCATCTTCTTCTTCATCCTTTGGAGCTTCGCCTGGATTTATTGCAAAGGAATATTCGTCTTTTAATAAATATGCTTTTTCATTCTGATAGGTTCCCATCTCTTCATCAAAGGAACGCATACCAGGAATTGATTCTGCGGTATATGCTTCCTGTGGAGCCCATTGTTCAGAAGGCTGTTCTGTATAACGTGGAACCTCGCGTAACGGAACATCTGTAAGCAATGAAGTAACTGCTGAATCTGGTGCAGAAGAAATTGTTTCATCTGTAGAAGCCGGGTTATCCCCCATAGCCTCTGCAAGTTCTTCACCGCTTTCTTCTTCAACATGATCTTCGAGTGTTTCTGCAGAAGAAATATCACGCTGTGTAGAAAGAGAAAAAGCCTGTGTATCAAAGTCATCCAGCGTTTCGCCATTCTGTTCAATTGTTTCGGCAGCTAAAGCGGCAAGGTCCTGGGCAGTAAGAATATTAAAATCAAGCTGTGAAGAAATACCAACATAAGTTTCCGGGGTACTATCATCTCCGGCTTTATCATTACCACCCTCGCCGTCTCCTTCTCCGGAAGCCTGAGCTTCTTCTTCCTCTTCTTCGGCTTCCTGAGTAACTGTTGGTGCAACTGCTACTTCTGCATAAGGTGCATCAAGAATACCGGCTTCCTGCGCAGGAAGATCATTTTTTACAACAGTATCATTTTTTGCAGAGCTGTCTGCTAGTTTAGTATCGCTTCCTTTGCTCAGGCTGCTGTCTGCACTTTGAAGCCAGATTGTATTTTCGAGTCTGTCTGCTAAAGAAAAGCTTCTTCCCGAAACCTGTTCAAAAGCTCCAAGGTAAGAGTATCTTTTTGCAAGAGTAATATCAGTTTCATAAACAGTGCCGTAGTATTCATCACATTTTACATAATCACCCTTTTCGTAAGCACAACGGGCAAGTCCAAGGAGTGCAAGTGTATTTGATTTATCCGAAGCAAGAACTTCGTTGTACCAGTTTTCGGCACGTGTATAATCTTTAATTGAATATTAAAGGTTTGCAGTATTAAGAATTGACGGTAAGTAATTCATGCTGCGGGCAATACGGAACTTCTTTTCTGCTTCTTCAAAAAGTCCGTAACGTGCATAAAGAACACCAAAATCATTATAGTTCTGGGCAGAAGGTGCAGCTGCAATTCTGTTTTCGTACCAGGCAACCTGAGGAGTAATCTGCTCCATTACAAACTCATCTACAGAATGACTAAAGAGACGGGCAACAAAGGTTTCTTCAGGCAATGTAAATTTTGCTGTAGCTCCAGGAACGTTTACAGGCTTATAAATCTGCCATGAGTCTGTCATTCTGTAAAGTCTTGCTGCATCTGTTCTGCTGGCAGCAGTCCATTCCCAGGCTCCCTTATGCCATGCCTTGTTAAAGCCTTCATCAGAAAGTGTAATTTCAAGAGGTACCCAAACCTTATCTTTATCCACAATGAATTCATCAAGCGAAAGGAAGTAATCCTGAGCCTGAGCCACAGTAAGACCAGAATCAAAAGCCATATAAATATGACCAGGAATAGTAATAAATGCTGTTTCAATTCCTATTGATTCCAAAAGTGAGCAGACCAGAATCGAAAGGTCATCACAGTCTCCACCACGATACATAAGAGTCTGGTAAGGAAACTGAAGGAAGTCTATTGATGAAGTACCAACGTTGTCTTCGAATGCAGAAGTCGGATCTTTTACATAGTTAATACCAAACTGATCCAGAGCTTCAAAAACACCCATTGCATACTGAATATTCTGTGGAACTCCACTGCGAACGTTATCACGGATTGTAGAAATTACATATTTAGAAAACCACATGGCTGCAGGGTCTTTTGAAGAAACAAAAGCCGAAGCACAACGGTCATCTTCCCATGACATATTATTGCGTCCATAAATTGGAACTATCATCGGGAAGGTTGCAGAACATTTTTTTCCAAGATATTTATATTCAACAATTACGTTTGTTAAAGTGTCTGTTTTTTCATTAAGGTCGAGCATCTGTTCATTAAAGAAGGCCTTGAGCTCAACATTAAAGGTTTCTCCTTTTTGAAGAACAGCCTTGCTGCCACAGTTCTGAGGCTGACCCATATACTGCGGCTGATAAAAATATACTGTTACATCTGTAATTGCTGCGTCTTCACCGTTACGAACTTCAACTTCACCAAAGGAGTTGTCGTTATACCATGAATAGAATACCGGGAAAACAGGCTTAAGCTTTTGTTCACCAAGCGACACTTCTGTTTTATTAGAAAAAGCCTTTGTAAGATTAATTGTAAGTCCAGGGTTTACATCAATAGTAGTAAGGAATTTTGCGCCCTTGTAAGCGTCATGTTCAGCTGCGGCAGAAGCAAAAACAGAAATTGCAGGATTAATTTTGTAAGAAACCGAAACCGAACCCTTTATATCAAGGCCCGAAACAGGAATTGAAGTTTTGTTAGAATCGGTACCTTTGGTATAAGTTGCATTATAATAACCAAGTCCGGCATCAAAGTTTAAACCAAGTCTGTCTGTCAAAGGAAGATGATAACCGCCGCCAAGAGTTCCTTCCAGAATAGACATATTTCCAATATTCTGCTTTGTATCAAATGAATAGCGCTTGTAGTCACCTTCAACAAAAATATTAAAATAATCTGTAGGTCTGTAAGTGAGTCTTAAGCCACCGCCGTAACCTATTGTAAGAGAATCATCAAACTTAATTACAGGAAAAGAAAAATGAGGATAAAGACTTAAAAGAAATTCTCCGCCCTCAGAAGCAATAGGTGTTGAACAAAGCATGATTGCTGCAGCACCGGCTGCGGCCTTCTTTGAGAACCCCTTGATTTTCCTATTCAATCTTGAACGCTTTCCAGACATATTTTATTCCAAACTTTTTTTACTCATTCTGAAGATCACTTTGAATGCGTGCAAGATTGCTCTTTGCAGTTGCATTCTCCGGATCAAGCTCCAGAACCTTCTTGTACCATGACATAGCTTCATCATACTTTTTCTGCAGAGAAGCAATGTTACCAAGATTATTCATAGCAGGGATAGAACCCATTTTTGCCGAAAGCTGATATACAGGAATTGCACTTGAATACATACCCGCTCTTACATAAAGCATTCCAAGCTGATTGTACAGTCCAACAGATGCACCCTCTTTAAGAATTCTGTTCTGAACTGCTGCAATCTGAGGTCCAAATTCTGCAGTAATATAGCGTGATATATCTGTTTCTACAATTTCGGCAACAGTCTTTTCAGAAGATTCAAGATTAATTGTATCTCCTGTAGAAATGCTTGCCGGTGGATAAGTTGCCCATGCATCTGTAATTCCTACATAGTTATATTCTTCGTCGTTCTCATAAAGCTGCATAATTTCATCAACAGCATTATACCAGCTGTTAATAAAGCCCTGTTCAAACACCTTCATAGAAAGCGGAATCCAGATATGTCCATCCGGAATAACAACACGGTCTGAACCGTCAAAATAGGTCTGAACATTATCTGCATCAATTTCGGTATTAAACAGAACAATAAAGTCATCTTTAGTTGTAATGAATGCCGATTCAATACCTACAGACTCAAGCAAAGACATAAGAAGAATTCCCACATCATCCTTGTCGCCATATTTATAAAGCATTGTCTGGTATGGATACTGAATGTAATCAAGCTCAGAAGGCAGCAGGTGATATGAATCATAAGGTGTAGAAGAATCTGCTTCTGTTCTGATTCCACCAAGACGCATACCTTCGTAAACATACATTGCAAACTGCATGTTGCGGTTAAGACCTGAACGAAGATAACGGCGTGCTACACCAACAAGGTATTTAGAAAATTCCATTACTTCCTGCGAAGAAGCAGAAACATAACTTGCAAGAACAGCAGGGTCTGCCCAGCGCATCTGGTTACGGTTATAAACAGGAATAATAATCTGAGAAACGGATGTTCGCTTTTGACCGAGCAGCTCGTAGTTAATTACAACTTCTGCCGGGATCTGTCCGTTTTCTGAAAACTGAAGAATTGCGTCAGAAAAGTCTGCTGTAAGTGGAATTGATTCAGTTCTGTGTTTTCTAATAACAGGAATAACTCCGCATTCTAGCTCAGAAGCAGTATAGTCATTTGCGCGGATAGAAACCCTTACGTTTTTGATTTCGGCTGTTTCGTCGTTTGAAATATGAAGGGTTCCAAAGCTGTTTTCTTTGTAGATCGTGTACAGCAATGGGAAAACGTTGTCATCAAATTCTGCAGTTGCACTTACACTTCCAGAAGATTTTACTGTATCAAGACGGTAGGTAAAACCAATTCCAACAGTTAATCCCTGCATTAAAGGATTCTTAAACCAGGTTGAAAACTGATAGTCCAGCCAGGAACCGGTAACTCCCAAAGACATAGACGGATTAATTCTAAAGGCTGCAGAAAGCTCTGCGCTGTACCATGGCTGATAGTGCTGCTGGCTTCCGGAAATTCCAATGCTTGGGCCTGTTGCAACAGATGCACTTACAGCAAGTCTTGAAAGCGGATACAAGGTTGTTCCAACTTTAATTCCAAAAGGAACAAAGAATACATTTTTGGCTTTGGACTCATCCAGTTTGGAAGAAGATTTTTTTGGAACACCGTAAAAGCCTACTGTAGAACCAAGATTAAGATAATCAAAAAGAGTTACACCGGTATCGAGCATAACACCGTAACCCATATTGTCGTACTTATCGTTACCTTTAGTTAAAAATGGATAGGCCAATTGTGGAGTAAGAGAAAAAACTAACTCCAACGCAGAGGCAGGAATTACACATGCTGCCCATATTAAGAATGCTATTAAAACTTTTTTAAAGTTCGATAAAATTACTCTCTTCATACTTATTTTTACTTATTATTTTTTACAACCATATTATTATATCGTATAAAAATAAGTTTGAAAAGAGCAAAATCAATAATTCTTTACTATATATGCATTTTTTTTAACGTCCAAAGAATGCCTTTACTTTTTGCCAGAAAGTCTTCTTTGGCTGTGGTGCAGACGGCTTTTGACCACCCTTATTATAGCTGTTTTTATTGTAACCGTTCTTTTTATAGTTATTATTCTTCTTGTAAGAATCCTTTTTGTAGCCGTTCTTTTTGTAGCTATCGTTCTTTTTGTAGCCGTCGTTCTTGCCGTAAGCGTCCTTATAAAGCTTCATGCGCTCTTCATAAGAAAGTCCTGCAAGTTTTGCCGGATCAATATATGGCTTACGAGGGCCTTTCTTAAAGTCGCCGCCCTTCTTATAGCCGTCGGATTTCTTCTTGTAATCAGAGTTCTTTTTATAATCCCTGGAACCTGTTCTTCTGTTATGAATATCCCCATCGCGGCCTTTGCGGTAGCCGTGGCGGTTATCAAGCTCGTCGTCTCCATGCCAGTTTTCGGTTTTGATGTACATTCCGGCAGATTTATCTTCTTCCATCTGATCAGGATATGCAACAGTAGCAGGAATCTGCATTTCTATATAGCGTTCAATAGCCGGAAGATTGTAAACATCTTGTTCAGAACAGAAGGTATAAGCTTTTCCTGACTTTCCGGCGCGTGCAGTACGTCCAATTCGGTGAACATAGTTTTCTGATTCAACAGGAAGATCATAATTGATTACCATTGCAAGGTCATCTACGTCAATTCCGCGGGCTGCAACGTCTGTAGCAACAAGAATCTTAACTTCACCGGCCTTAAACTTTTTCATAATTGCAAGACGCTTGCTCTGTGGAAGGTCTCCAATCATAAATTCTGCCTTGATATCGTTTATCATAAGGCGTTTTGCAATAACTTCGCAGGACCTCTTAGTGTTACAAAAGATTATTGCCGACTCCGGGTTCTCATGTTTAAGAATTCCGACAAGCAATTTCATCTTTTCATCGCTTGAAACGTGTAGAAGTTCCTGTTGTATTTCGCTTACAGTGATGTTTTCTGCTTCGATTGTAATCTCTACAGGGTCCCGTGTATATTCCCATGCAAGATTTTTTACATAGGTATTGAGAGTTGCAGAGAAAAGCATCGTCTGTCTTGTTTCTGCTTCCGGAAGCTTTTTCAAAATCTTTCGAAGGTCATCGTAGAAACCCATATCAAACATGCGGTCTGCTTCGTCAATTACACAGAAGTGGGCATTGCTAAGATCTAAGTTACCGCCTTCGTTTAAGTCAATTACACGGCCCGGAGTTCCAATAATAATGTCTACGCCTTTTTTAAGGTTTGCAATCTGCTTTTCGTAGCCTACTCCGCCATATACGCTGAATGCCTTGAGCCCGCTTGTACCAACCAGTACCTTTGCTTCTTCTTCAATCTGAACAGCAAGCTCGCGGGTTGGAGCCAGGATAAGACATTTTTTGCCTGCATTTTCTGCCTTGAGCATTCCCTGAATTACCGCAACAAGATATGCACAGGTTTTTCCAGTTCCAGTCTGAGACTGAACATACAAATCAGGGCCCTTAGCCCCTTCATAAGTTGTAGAAGCCTTAATTACCTGTTCCTGAACCGGCGTACAAACCTCATAACCGGCGGCTTCAATCCCTTTCAAAAGTCTTTCATCAAGACCAAATTCTGTAAAATTCATATATATTCCTACTCTTTTGGACGTGTATGAACGTCATTAATTTCTTTATAATAATCAAGATACTGGCACAAAACCCCAAGCGCCATCTCTACACTTTTTTGAATACGCTGGTCTTCGTCTGCCTCATCAACATCAGGATTATAAATTGCATCCCTAAGCCGGCAGAATTCATTATTCATGGCCAGATATTTTTCTGTAGCAGTCATAAAAAGAGTATATCAAAATTTTGAGAATGTGTCATTATGATAAAAAAGCGGACAACTTCTGTTGCCCGCTTTTTTTTACTCAGCCGAATTATTCTGACTTACCGGTGCGGCCTGTTCTGCAGGAGCGGCAACGGCTTTTTTCTTGCCAAGTGTAAAGCCAAGTACGCAGAGGGCAACGCCAAGAAGGGTTGCAACAATACCATATGCTTCAAGATCAAAAAGAATCTTTCTGATATAGTTCCACAAAACAGTGTACAGTGAATTTGGAAGTCCATTATCTGTAATTACACCAGAAAGGATTCCCGGAACCATTCCCTTTGCAACAATGGCAGCAATAAACAGGATAAGACCGTCTACCATCATTGGAATAGAAATATATTTGAAGCATGCAAAAATATTCATATTGATAAGGAAAATGATGAGTGCAAGAAGAACACATACGCCGATACAAAGTGCAAAGATTTTTGCCGAAAGTAAAAGGTTTACTTTTTTAAGGATGCTCAATGCTTCGGCATTTTCTTCTTTTGCAGTATCCAGTGTTGCTGTAAGCTCAGGCATCATGTTTTCTACACCTTCGGCTACCACCTGGTCCAGACCTGCGCGGTCAACTACTTCGCCGGTTGCTTCTTCGTATTTGTCAAAAGCTTTGTTCATTACTGTTGTAAGCTCTGTAGGGTCAATTGTAAGCTCTTCGCTGGCACCGGTCATGTAGTCAATGATTTCTCCGGCATATTTATCTACAGCCTGTGAAACTTCCGGGCTGGAAAGAATATCTGCAATAAGCTCTGGTTCAATATCAACATCTGCAGCCTGTAAATACTGCTGAACAATTTCGCCAACATCCATATTGGTCAAATCCATCTGGCTAAGGTCAATGCTGCTAAAATCAAAATCACCATAGCCATAATCATCATAGGCTGCGTATGAAATTACAATATCGCCCGGATGAAAAAGTCCGTCATCTTCATATTCAATTACAGGTGCAGCAGATACCGGACGCAAAAGCTGACCTGCAAGTTCAGTGATTGTTGAATAGCTGAAATTAAAACGAACTACAGAAAGCAGTAACGTAAACAAAAGTGCAAGAGCAAAAATAATGCTCAACAAGACAGAAAAGAATTTTTTCATAAAAAATCTCCGACTTAATTAGTTTTTATAAGTATATCATGAAAATTGAAAATATGATACATTTATTTTATGGATAAAACAGCATATCAGTCAGAGCTTTTTTCTAACAGGCTTAAACGAAAATACAAGGAACTTCGCAAAATTATGCGTAAAAACCGCATTTTGAGTTATCGCCTTTACGACCGCGATATTCCGGAAGTTCCGCTCAGCCTTGATTTATATGAGTTTTTACCGGACACAGTTGACACTCCTCTTGAAGCTGCCCGTTTTATGTCAGAACAGAATGCCCGTATAAGTGCCAACGACCCTGACATAGAAAAGGATATAAAAGAACGCACCTACGCCGTGCTTTATTTATATGAACGCCCTTACGAAAAGTCGGATGAAGAAGAAGCGGCCTGGCTTGATGCGATGGCAGATGCAGCAGCTCAGGTGATTGGTATTCAAAAAGAACATATTATCATTAAAACAAGAGGACATAAGAGTCATAAATCTGAGGGGTCCCTGAGCCCGTCGAAGGGACAGTATCAGAAAAATGAAATTACTGAGGGCCCCTTCGACAGGCTCAGGGACCGCGAAGGCATTGGTTTGACCCTGGAACAAGGCCAGCTGTTTAAGCTTGACCTTACAAGCTATCTGGGCACAGGACTCTTTTTTGACCACCGTACGCTTCGTTCTACCGTACGCGACACCTCAAGCAAAAAACGTGTGCTTAATCTTTTTTGCTACACCGGAAGCTTTTCGGTTTATGCAGCACAGGGAAACGCATCTTATGTTGAATCTGTAGACCTTTCCAACACATATCTTGCCTGGGCCAAAGATAATATGAAGCTCAACGGTTTTGATGACCGGGCCCGCTATGTATATACTCGTGCAGACTGCATGCGCTTTTTGCAGGAAAAAGCTGTTGCTGCCAAAAACGGGAGCCTTAAAGCAGAAGAATTTTATGACCTTATTATTCTTGACCCGCCAACCTTCAGTAACAGCAAGGCAACCACAGATGTACTTGATATAAACCGCGACTGGCCGCAGCTGGTAAAAGACTGCCTGAACATTCTGGCCCCAGGCGGTACTCTTTATTTTTCTACTAATTCTGAAAGGATTAAGTTTGATACTTCAAAACTGCCGCCAAAAACTGCAGGCGGTCTGGAATTTACCTGTGAAGAAATAACCGCAAAAACTATACCTGTTGATTTTAGCGGAAAGAAGCCTCACAAGGTGTGGGAGTTTAAAATAATTAAGGCCTCCTCGAAGGAAGCCTTTTAACATTATTTAGCGTCTGCTTTAATACCGTAGCGCTTATTAAAGCGGTCAATACGTCCTGCAGTATCTACGAGTTTCTGCTTACCTGTATAGAATGGGTGGCAGGCAGAACAAATTTCAACGTGAATGTCTTCTACAGTTGAACGTGTTTCAATTACATTACCGCAAACGCAGGTAATCTTTGTAAGTTTGTAGTCCGGGTGAATTCCCTTTTTCATAGTTTAACTCCTGTATTCTTGCCCGATATTACGCCCGGCCGCCCCTGGCTTGTACTCAAAATGCACTTCCATCATTCCACTACCGTCAACTAATATATAATAATATCACAAGATAATATGAAGAATATTATATCGAAAATTAAGCGCTATAGTCAATTGCTATGGAATACTTTATAATATTATTCCGGAGCTTAAAAATGGATACTATCGAAAGAGAAAAGCAGATTATACGTACCAGTGCCATTGGAATTGGAGCAAATATTTTTCTGGCAGCTTTTAAGGCTGCAGTTGGTCTTTTATCTCACTCAATTGCAATTGTATTAGACTCAGTTAATAACCTTAGTGATGCACTTTCTTCTGTAATAACAATAATTGGAACAAAGCTCGCATTAAAACCTGCAGATAAAAAACATCCTTTTGGTCATGGTCGTGTAGAATACATTTCGGCCTTTATTATTGCAATCATTATTCTTTATGCAGGTCTCACCTCACTTACAGAATCAATAAAAAAGATTATTCATCCCGAAACTCCGGATTATTCAATAGCTGCTTTAATAATAGTTTTTAGTGCAGTTTTTATAAAAATCTTTCTTGGCCTTTTTGTTTTAAGGACAGGAAAAAAAGTTGAATCTGATTCTCTTGTTGCAAGCGGAAAAGATGCACTTATGGATTCAATCATTTCTGCCTCAACTTTGGTTGCTGCAATTGTATTTGTTATCTGGCACATTTCGCTCGAGGCCTGGCTTGGTATTGTGATTTCTTTTGCAATTATTAAAGCCGGTATTGAAACCCTTAAAGAAACAATCAGTAAGATTCTTGGCGAACGTATTGATGCAAAAACTTCCCGCGAAATTAAGGCTACAATCAAGTCTGTAGATAAAGAAATTTATGGCGCCTATGACCTTGTTTTAAATAACTACGGACCTGGTCAGCATCTTGGTTCTGCACATATAGAAGTCCCGGATACCTGGACTGCAGAAAAAATTGATACAGTTTCCAGACGCATTGCAAACGAAGTTTTCTGTAAAAACGGCGTCATTATGACTGCAATAGGCATTTATTCAGTAAACACAAAACAGAATTCTGCTGCTTCCATCCGCGACCGTGTAAGCAAAATTGTAATGGAGCATAAAGAGATTCTTCAGATGCATGGTTTTTATGTAGATGAAGTTACAAAAATAATGAGATTTGATATTATCGTATCTTTTGATTCACTGAGCATGAAGGACCTCTTCAACCATGTTGTAGAAGATGTTGAAGAAGCCTTCCCGGATTATGATATTCAGGTTCAATTTGATATGGATATGAGCGATTAAATTACTCCATTCCGGCCGTTCCGGCATTCATGCTGGCAAGGAATGCTTCATTTGTCTTACTCTTCTTCATGCGGTCAAGAATAAGCTCTGTAATATCCACGTCTTCCATAGGATTGAGTACTTTGCGCAAAATCCAGATTTTCTGAAGCTCGTTTTCGGTAAGCAAAAGCTCTTCCTTACGGGTTCCGGATTTTTTGATATTGATTGCAGGGAACAAGCGGCGTTCTGCAAGCTTGCGGTCAAGGTCAATTTCACTGTTACCGGTTCCTTTGAACTCTTCAAAAATAACTTCATCCATGCGAGATCCGGTTTCAATCAAAGCAGTAGAAATAATTGTAAGAGAACCACCCTCTTCTACATTACGTGCAGCACCAAAAAATCTCTTTGGCTTAAACAGTGCGTTAGAATCAACACCACCGGAAAGAACCTTACCAGAGGTCTGTACAGTCTGGTTATATGCACGTGCAAGACGAGTGATTGAGTCAAGAAGAATTACTACGTCACGCTTATGTTCTACAAGACGCTTTGCTTTTTCCAGAACCATCTCGGCAACCTGAACGTGGCGTGTAGCCTGTTCATCAAAGGTAGAAGAAATAACTTCACCCTTGATTGCGCGTTCCATTTCGGTAACTTCCTCAGGGCGTTCATCAATCAAAAGCACGATAAGGTAAACTTCCGGGTTGTTGGTAGTAATGGCATTTGCAATTTTCTGCATCAAAATTGTTTTACCAGCTTTTGGAGGAGCAACAATCAAAAGACGCTGTCCCTTACCTATTGGCGCAAAAAGATCAACAATACGTGTACTAACTTCTGTGCTTACAGTTTCGAGCTTGAGCTTTTCGTCCGGATAAAGCGGTGTAAGGTTTTCAAATGGAACACGAGTCTGTGCAATACGTGGCTCGTCAAAGTTTACGCTCTCAATGCGCAGCAATGCAAAAAAGCGCTCGCCTTCTTTTGGAGAACGTGTCTGTCCATAAACTGTGTCTCCGGTTTTTAAATTGAACAGACGAATCTGGCTTGGGCTTATGTAAATATCATCAGGACCCGGCAGATAGCTGTTCTGCGGACTACGGAGGAAGCCGTATCCATCCGGTAAAATTTCAAGAGCACCCGAAGCAAAAATAATTCCGCCGTGTTCTGTATGTGCTTTAAGGATTACAAAAATCAAATCCTGCTTTTTCATTGGAGCTAAGTCGTCGGCAGTAAAACCATACTGCATAGCCATATCGCGGAGCTCGGGCATAGATTTGATTGTAAGGTCATTGATTAAAAGGCGTGGTTTGTTTGCGTTATCTTCTGAGGCTGCTGAACTTTCTGCAGCTGCAACTGCTTCTGAAACTTCTCCGCTTGGGGTTGGATAATTGCGTGGTGTATAAGGACGCTTGTTATTCTGTGGACCACGCTTGTTGTTATAATGCTGTTGTTGATTTTCTTCTGATTCTGTCTTAACTTTGACAACCCGTCTTTTCTTTACTGCAGTCTGTTCTTCTGAAGTTTCTTCTGCAGCTTCTTCTGAGCCTGTTTGGGCAACTGGAGCGGAATCTTCTAGTCCCAAAGATGACTGAACATTTTCTTCTGATTCTGGGATTCCAGCCGTTTCGTCGCTTTTACGTCTTCTTAATGTTGCCATTAAAAAATCTCCATTAATAATAAATTATATTTGATTTTTTCTAAAAAAATATTCTAAATAACTTATAAATATTGAATAACAATTATTTTACTACATCGGAATGAATGAGCATTGCCTGCTTAAACTCGGAAGAGGCAACAGAGAATAAATCTACATCAGGCTCCTGGTCAAGCATTGTTACCTGACCGTCAAAATTTACATTATTTGCTATTCTGATTCTTGCTGTAGTAATATCACTTTGAACCATGCTTCCCGAACAGATTTCTACGCGTTCCGAAGCATTCATGTTTCCCTTTACAGAACCGCATACAACAATTGATGAAGCCTGGATGCTTTCTACATCGCAGGTAGCGTTTTTGGCAATTTCAAGGTCTCCTGTTGGAGCAATAATTTTTCCGGAAAACTTTCCTGTAATGACAAGTCTGTCTTTAAATTCCAAAGTTCCGTCAAACTCTGTCTCTGAGCCAAAAATTGTAATATTCTTTTTCTCTGATTCTGTGCGTTCTGCCATAAGGTTTTCTAAAACTATTTACGCTTTTGAATATACCTTATTATAACAATTATGGAACGAATTATCAACAAGATTATGAATAAAAAGAGCGGAGCAAGACCAAAAATGTCTCCAATTTGATTATAAACTGTAGCTTTCTGCGAAGGTTGAACTACAGGCACCTGAGCTATTGCATAAGTCTGGGTAAAAGGAAGTGCCATTACCATTACCTGCCCGTTCTGGTCCAAAAACGCTGTCTGCCCGGAAACTGAGCTTATTACTACAGGAATGCGGTTTTCTACAGCACGCAACTTTGCCATTGCAAGATGCTGGTTCTGGCATATAAGGCTGTTGGACCACGAATCACTTACAAGACAGAAAAGACTTCTTGCACCTTTTTTATAGGCCTGTCTGCAAAGATCCGGGAATGTATTTTCAAAGCAGATTGGAGTATAAATATTAAGTCCGTTTGAATTAAAAACTGTAAGCTCTTTTCCCTGGTCCAGAAAAAACTGTTCATGCTCTAAAAGGCTTTTATAAATATGCGGAAAATATTTTTGGTAAGGAAAGTATTCAGAAAACGGTACAAGATGATTTTTATAATTGATGTAAGGCTTTGGCGGAATTACATTTTTGCCCGGCTCAAAAAGCATGGCAGTGTTGTAAATCTTTCTGTTGCTTCTGTCTGAATTAACTTCTATATGCTGGTTACCTAAAATAAAATCACATTCACTGTTATTAAGATAATTTAAAAGATAATTTACAAGTTTTTTTCTGTCCGAATTATCTGTCCTGTTATAGTTATATACAATTGAAGGAACAACTGCAGTTTCGGGCCAGAGCACAAGCTTTATATCCGGGTTAATTTCGAGCGCTTCTTCTGTAAGGCTTATTAAACGCTGGATGCTGTCGGTAAAGTTTTCCATTCCATTTTGATGCGGATCATCATTATGTTGGATTGCAGCAACGGTAACTGTTTCATAAGAGCTGTACTGTTCCTGCCATTTATTTTTGGAAGTCTTACCCCAGATAAGTACAAAAATCAAAACTGCAAACCAGATGCCTGTACAGACACAAGGCATTTTAAGGCTTGTTCTGGAAAGTTCAATTTCATTTTTGGAAACATAGTTTACATAGGTTGCGCCGTCGTAAAGCTCATTGTCGGCAATCATTTTTTGGCCAATTCGTTTTTTATCCTGCAGCTTTGACAAAAAAGCAAATACAATTGCAGAAGCAAAAATGATAAAACAGTTTATAAAAAATACACCGCCTAGCTCTGCGCTCTGAATGATAAGACTTGAATTAGATTGTGTATAAGCTGCAAGCCCATAATTTATACCCATAAAGCCTTTTGTTCTTAGATAATCAAAGCTGCACAAAAGCAAAAACTGAATAAACCATGCATCCTTAATAAAAAGCTTTTCTATTCCCTTTAGCGCAAGTGATAAAAGTGCAACTCCAAAAAATGCAACTGCAAGTGCAATGTAAAGGCATATAGGATTATAGGTATAAAGCCAGTAAGCATAAAAACCCACGCACAGAGAACCATAAAGTCCTCCAAAAAGCCAGCAGGTTTTTAAGGACGTTTTTTTAATTATAAACAGGAATGGAACATACATAATCCAGGCAAAAATGCCAAGACCATTTTTAAAAACAATATTAGGATTTGGAAGTGCAAAAAGAATGCTGCCTGCAAGAACAAGAGCAAAGCATTCAAATATATTTTTTATTTTTTTAATTTTAGATTCCATATTTTTTCTTTAAGTTCTTTACCCGCTCTGAATGCTGCAACATAGTGCGGTTCAACCTTAACTGTTTTTCCTGTTTTTGGATTTCGGGAATTTTCGCGTCCTTTTCTAAGTCTTAATTCAAAGGTACCAAAGGTTCTGAGCTCAATTGTATTACCTTTGCACAGTGCATTTTTTATTTCTCCAAGCAGGCTGTCTGTAATAAGTGATATTTCATTTTTGGGTATGTTTGTGCTCAGATATATTTCTTCGATTAAATCTGCCTTTGTAATTTTATTTCCCATAGTTAAATTATCGGCTTTGTGATGCGGTTTGCATACTGTTGATTTAAAACAAATATTCCCGGATACATGTCCGGGAATACTCAGTGCTAATCAATACTAATTTAGCGTTTTCAATTATTTTGCATTGAATGTAGCGTTAAAAAGATTCATCATTCTAGACTTTTTGCGTGAAACAGCATTTCTAGTCATTACACCCTTGCTGCGAGCGCTATCAAGAGCCTTCTGAAGTGTCTTGTATTTTTCTTCAGCAAGCTTCTGGTCCTTAGCCTGAACAGCAGCTACGAACTGCTTTGCATAAGTCTTGCATTCACTTTTAATAGCTTTATTATGAAGTCTGCGAACTTCGCTCTGAGCATATCTTTTTTCTGCAGATGATTGTTTGCCTGCCACTTGGTGACCCCCAATAATAATTAGTTAACTTCTCAAAAATATATCAAATATGCGGATTTGTGTCAATTGTAATCTTGACATAAACCACATATTTATTTATTATTACAGAACGAATATTCGATTGGAGGCACAATATGGCTGGAGCTAGTAAAAACTCTCGTACTACTGTTGCAACACATAAGTTCATTTGTCCTGACTGCGGTGGCGAAATCATAATGAAGACTATTATGGACAACGGCAGACTTAAGAATCAGGCAGAATGCCAGAAATGTAAGCGTGTTGAAAGACGTCCTAAGGACTTTAAATAATACAGATAAACACATTTTTGGAAAAAAAAGATTCCCAAGAGGGAATCTTTTTTTTTATTTATTAACGTTCAGTTAATGGCTTTTTGCGCCATTCTACAAGCTGCTTTTCTATAAGTACTTTGGCTTCATCCAAAAGCGCGTTACACTCTTCCTTTCCCTTTGGACACGGATAAACCTTTAAAACCTTAAGCCTGTAACTTCCCTTATGAATATTTTTTAAAAGTCCTTTTAAGTCTGCAATGCGCCATCCACCGTCTATAGCACACAATACTACAGGCAGGCCGCTAGCTTCTGTCAAAGTCCTGAAGCCTGCTGTATAAAACTTTTGTACATTACCGTCGCGGGATCTTGTTCCTTCCGGAAAAAGAACCGGAACAAGATTCTGTTCCTTTGAGCGTACACCAAAATCAGAAATAAGCTTTACGGATTCAAGCGGGCGCACATTTCTTGGAATTAAACAATGCTGCTGGGATTTAAGCATTGGCGAAACAAGCGGAATCCCTTTTCCAAGAGCCTCTTTTGCAATAAAACGCAGATCAACCTCCGGCATAAAACGCATAAAGGCAGGAATGTCAAAAAGACTCTGATGATTGCAGATAATCATAAACTGAGGGGGAAGATTTTCTTTTGTTTCTTCATAGCCAAAAAATTGGAATTCATCAATTTTGTGAAGTACTCCAAAAACTCCGATTGGAACTTTTTTTACACAAAAATCGGACATTTTTTTTGCTGCTTTTTTAGAAAAGGGATATACAATTGCCAGTATTAAAGAATATGGTATTAAAAATAATCCCAGTAAAAAGAAAGTAATAAAATTACGCATAAAATAATTATAGCTTATTTTTAATCAAAAATAAACCGTTTTATTTTGTCTGTAAGCTCCTGTAAAGGCTCATAAGTCTTTTTGCATTCGTACAGGCTGTTTACAAAATATGCACCGTAACGTTTTTCGTATATTCGTTTATCAAGAACTGTAATAACACCCTTATCGTCCGATCTTCTTATAAGGCGGCCGGTTCCCTGACGGAATTTTATTACAGCTTCCGGCACACTAAGCTCCATAAAAGAGCTGCCTCCCCTTTTTTCTATAGCCTCTGACCTTGCCATAAAAACCGGATCATTTGGTACGCTGAACGGCAGCTTTACAATTATTACCTGGCTCAGCGATTCTCCGGGAATGTCTACTCCCTGCCAGAAGGAATCGGTTGCAAAAAGCACGCTTTCCTTATCATTTTTAAAACGTTCAAGGAGCTTGGAATTGTCATCGTCGCCCTGCTTCATTATAAGACCATTAAAGCCGCGTAAAATTGAAACACAGGTTTTATGTGCACTTTTTAAGGATTCGTATGAGGTAAAAAGAACTAAGGTCCTTCCTTCGGCAGCTTTTATAAGCCGGGGAATTGCCATTTCTATCCAGGGCTGAAAATCACTTTGATTAGAAAGCGGCGCATCCGAAGCAACAGCAAAAAGCATATTTTTATCATAAGGAAAAGGTGACGCAAAGGATTTACAGCTTACACGGTCCGGGTCCAGATAAGAAAGTCCTGTACGTTTGCACCAGTAACTAAAATCCTTACCGGCTGCAAGGGTTGCAGAGGTACAGATTACACTGGACATTTCTTCAAAAACTCCGGACTGCATGAGGCCCGAAATATCAAGCGGAGTTTGTGTAAGGGTTACATAATCCAAATCTGTTTCTGAACGGTTGTAGTCCGGCGAAAGTCTTTTCTGCTGAATCCAGTAAACGTTTTCTTTTTTTTCATCCCATAAAGAAAAGTTTTTAAGAAGGATTACACTCATATCAAGCCTGCGTAAAATTGCTTTGGCTTCCCACATGCAGGGAATATCCTTGTCCTCGTCGGCAACTCCATCCATAATAAGACGTATAAGATTTACAAAATTTCCAAGGGCTTCGGCCAGAGCCTGGGTGCATACAAGAAATGGTCCAAAGTTGCGCGCAGTTTCCTGACACAGCCTCATTGTATATTCATTTTGAACAAGATCCCTTGCTGCAATTTCCAGATTTAAAAGAGCGGTTTTTATTTTGTTTGTAAGCTCATAGGCCTCCGGCAGCTTGTCATCATTTTTTGAAAAAACTGCTATTGAACAAAGATGACCATATTCCGTGCCCTTGCGTTTGCGGTACATAGGAAAAATTAACTTATTGATTTTAAAGCGGTTTACACTTTCGCTGAAAAAGCTGGTTGCGGCGGCTTCTATGCCATGAGCTTCGTCAAACACAATTCTCCTGTAGGGCGGAAGCACCGAAGCATCTTCATAGCCCGCACCGTTCATTCTTGTTTCTATGTCTGCAAACAAAAGGTGATGATTTACAACAATGATACTGGCCGAAGCAGCTTCTTTACGCACCTTCATTACATAGCATTCGTTGAAAAACGGACAGCGTTTACCCATGCAGGCATCGCTTTCGGAATTAACCCGGGTCCAGGCATTATCGGACGGCATAAAGGTCATGTCGCTTTTTGAACCTGTAAGACAGTTTTCTTCCCAGTCTGCTATGCGTTTTATTTCCTGAGTTTCGTCTTCAAAAAGATCCAGAACAGAAGCCGATTCCATAAGGCGTCGTTTACAGATATAGTTCTGGCGGCCTTTTACAAGCACAAATTTAATTTTTTGTCCAAGGATTTTTTCAACGGCGGGAATATCTTTTTCGCAAAGCTGCTGCTG
>JAEEGK010005264.1_pt1 | contig 31299 bp, 18 predicted proteins | sample 8958771 | NCBI WGS metagenome assembly JAEEGK01 (sample SAMN16246547, study PRJNA631951) | gut metagenome | biome: gut microbiome; feature: rumen; material: SC-attached | host: Bos | place: Iran: Karaj | collected 2018-10
AAAAAAAGGAGTAGACGTGAAGCATATATTAAAATAAGATAAGAAGTAGATAATTATAAAAGAAATAGAAGTGATTATAAAAATACTTTAGAAAAAAAAAACAATGAAACATACTATACATTAAAAAAAGAAATGAACAATGATAAAAATTCTTATTTTAACACAATTAAACAAAATAGAATAAAAGGTTTTAGAAAATCATTTGATAAATTAAGAGAAAAATTAAAGTCTTTAAAAGGAAATTCATTAATAGAAGAAAATACAAAAGAAACTGAAACACTAAATGATCCTTTTTATACTGAAGATTCTAAAATTGATTTACCAAAAATAAAATTAAATATAAATAATGTTTTTTCAAGATTATATCATAATGTAGTATTATTACAAAATGATAAAAATATAATACCACATAAAAGAAATAACTCAGCTCAAATTTCACACAAAAATAATACTACAAGTAATATTAATGTTAATAATAATAATCATCATATTCCTCCAAATCCTAAAATAAAATATAAATTAAAAAATGTTTTAAAGTCTACAAATGGAAAAGAATTTACAATTAAAATAACAGATGAAGTAATTAAAAAATGTTTTGCTAAATATTCAGGAGGTCCAAGTGTAATATCATATTTAAAATCTCAATTAAAAAAAGATCAATTTAATGAAAAGGAAAATGAATTAAGAGAAGACCAAGTTAATTTTTATAATTTAACAACTAAAGAAGGTAATTCTTTTTTACATATTGCAACAATGGAAAATTTACCTGAATTAGTTAAATATTTTACTGATAAAGGAGCTAATGTAAATATTCAAAATTTAAATGGTGATACTCCTTTACATATTTCAGCTAGAGAACATTTTGATGCTTGTACTCTTATTTTATTAAAGGCTAAAGCTTCTTTAGATATTCGTAATAATAATAATAAAATTCCTTTTGATTATTTTACTGAGGATAGAAAAAAAAAATTTGGTTTAGATAAAATTGTTATTAAGGATAATAAAGGGAAAGTTAAAAATTAAGTCTTTTTTTATTATTTTATTTATTTATTGGCTTTTTATTGGTTTATGTATAGAAGAGTTATATTGATTATTTTATTTTTATTTTTTTGATTTATTAAATGGATTTTATAATACAATATATATATTTAAAAATTGAAAAAATTAAAATTTAAAAATAAAAAGAATTAAAAATAAAATTAATTTAAATCATTAAATTAATTAAAATTCCAAAAAAATTAAAATGTATAAAAAAGGAAAAGAAATTATTTCCTCCAACAAACATCAACTTCATCAGTTCTAAACCTTTGAGTAAAAATAGAATCTTTAAGTGAAATTCCTTTTCCTTTAGCAATAAATTCTAATAATCCAGCATAAGCAATCATAGCACCATTATCAATACAATATCTATCATCCATAGCACATACCTTGCCTCCTCTTTCCTTAGCCATAATTCCCATCATTTCTTGTAATCTTTCATTACAAGCAACACCTCCTACTAACAATACTTCCTTACTACCAACATGTGCCATTGCTCTTTCTGTTGTTTCAATTAACATTGAAAAAACAGTTTCTTGAAGTGAAAAACATAAATCTTCATTTGATATTTTTGATAAATCTATTTTCTTGTTATTTTTATTTCTCTTCTTATTTAACATATCATCTAAATATGATAAAATTCCCGAAAATGAAACATCCATTCCTTTAACAACATAAGGTAATTCAATATAATTTTTCCCTAATTTTGCTTTTTGTTCTATATTATATCCAGGAGCAGGATCATTACTTAAATTAATTAATCTTGCAAATCTATCTAAACAATTACCTACTGCAATATCAATTGTTTCTCCAAATATTCTATATTTACCTTCGTTAAAAACAATAACTTGAGTATTTCCACCTGAAACATATAATATTGTAGGATTATCACTTTTAGTAACACATCTTCCCATTTCTATATGACCTACACAATGATTTACTCCTATTAGAGGCTTATTATATAATTGACTTAAAGTTCTTATTACTAATGCTCCTACTGAAAGTGGTTGTGCCATCCCTGGTCCTTTTGTATAACAAAATAAATCTATTTCATTTAATGTTTTTTTTGCTAATTTTAATGAGTCTTTTAATATTGATAATACTTCTCTTCTGTGATGATCTGCTGTTTCTTTTGGACGGAATCCTTGACCAGGAGGAGTTATAAATGTTTTACGAGGGTTTGATAATATTTCCCCTAAAGAATTTACTATTCCTACACTTATTTTGTTTGCGCTACCTTCTATTCCTAAGGCTATTAGAACTTTTTGTTCTGTCATTTTTTTATTTTTTTAAAATACTTTTTTTAATTGATAATTATATATATTATTAAAAATCAAATAAATAAAAGTGGGGTGGGTTTTTATAAATGAAAATAAAAATGACGAGAAATAATTATAAGAACATAATTTTAGAAAAAATATATATTTTATATTTCAAAAGATAATGAAATAAGCAAAAATAATTTATTTGACTTAAGAAAATCAATCAATATTATTTATAATTATTAAATTTATTCTTTAATTTACTTTCTAAAAAGGAAAAAATAAAAATAAAGATTTTCACTGAATAATTGAAAAAGTATTTTAAATAAAAAATTATATTATATTAACATCCAATTTCTGAAATGAATTCATTTTCTAAAAAAAATTAATATAATTATAAAATTAACTTAAATACATTTAAATCATTATTTATTTATTCACTTTATGAAAATTTATTTTTCATAAATTCCACAAAAGTCTCAAAAGTAATCTTTTTTTCATTTCCAGCATTTTTAAACAAAGTATCCATATCTTCTTTATTTAAATTCCTTCCTAATTCACTGCAAATTTTTTTAAGTTCATTTAAATTAATATTTTTCTTTTTATCATTGTTTACAAATATTTCATAAATTCTTCTAAGTCCATTATTATCTTTTGGATCATTAATTAAATTATTAATTTTTTTTTCAAAATTATCATAATTAATTAATCCATCACCTAATTCTTTCATTAAATTAAATATTAAAGGTTGTTCTTTATCATAACCTAAATCTTGTATATATCCAATTACTTCATTTAAATTTATTTTTCCATCTTTATCATAATCTAATAATTCAAAAATATTTTTAAACCAAAAGAATCAATTTGAATGTTCATTATTAAAATTAATTATTTTTTTTATTTTAATTAATTACTAACAGTGATTTAATATTTATATGGGAAATAAATTTTGTTCTAATTGCGATAATGTTTGCCCTTATAATAATAATAATATTATTCAAACAAATTTATCAAGAGATCAAATAAGTAATAAAATCCCTGAAGATAATTTTATTTTAAGTTTACTAACTACTCAAAAGAATAATACAGAAAAAAATGAAATTGATAAAAGAATAAATGAAATAATGCTTTTAAATAAAGTTAGAAAAATTATTAAAGCTTATAAAGAACATTTAAATAAAATGAATTTAACTGAAAGAGAAAATTTTAGTAATTCAAATGATAATAATTATATAAAATATTCTATAAAAAATTCACTAAATCAAAATCAAAAAACATTTGAAATAAACACTGAATTAAATTCAAGAACATCAATAAATAAAAAAGAAGAATATAAAAAAGATTTTAATGATAATTTATCTTATAATTCAAATGATAAACACTTTTTAAATTATCAAATAGAAAAAAAAACAGATTATATAAATTTAAACATACCAAAAATTCAATGTAAAAATTTATTAAATGAAAAAGAAGGAAGTACACTTTCAGCTTCAATAAGTAAAGAAGAAGGAAATTATAATAAAACTGGTAGAAAAAGTTCTTTTATAAATTCAGAAAAAAATAATTTTATTGATTTAACGAATAAAAACAATGATTTAAATAGTTTTACTTATTCAAATTTATCTTCAATTGATGATAGAATAAAGAGTAAAACTTTTAAGAAAACATCTAGATTAGAAAAAGGAAGAAATATTAAAATAAATTTAAATCAAATAACAAATGAAACTTTTGATACTACTATTAAAAATAATAGTTATGGAAATAAAAATAAAAATGTATATAATTGAAATTTATATTAATGTGTTTAATAGAATATAAATTTTAATAAATAAAATAAAAATATATTTGTTTAGGGTATAAAGTATTATATTAATAATTAATTAAAATTTTCATAAACATCAAATAAAATATGAAAAAAAATTTAATATAATTTATAAGAAAAAGAAAATGAAAATTTAAATTATTTAATTTCATTAATTATAATCAATGAGATATGATAAAAATAGAATATATGACAAAAAAAATTATGAATTTCAATAAAGAGGAGAATAAAATATAAGTAATGAAAACACCTAATTTAAATGATTTATTGTTGAAGATTATATGTTTTTATTGATTTTATCCTGTAAAAGAGATAGAAAGAATAAATGTAAATAAGAATAAAAAATGGTTTCATGTTGATGAATTAATATCTCTTAGTTGTTTGGCAGTAATTATTTATTGATGATAAAAATAAAAATATAATAAAGAAATATTATTATTTTGGGGAATTTAATTTACTTACTTTCTAATTTAATGAATAAATATGAGAGAATGAGATATTGCTATTCCTAATATTATACTAAAAAAAGAGAATTTCTTTTTTCATTGAAAGCATATTTTTTATGAACTTTATTATTTATTATTATTCAAATTATTTTTATATTTTATGCATTAAAAAAATATAAAACATTTTTCCTAACTTCTTTTTATTAATTTATATATATAATAATAAAAAAAGAATAATAAAAAAACAAAAAAAACTCAAAACTCCTTAATAGAAAAAAATAAAAAAAATCCAAAAAAAAAAATAAAATAAAATAAAAAACAAAAATGTTTTCTGAAGAAGATTCAAATCTCCAAAAGCAAGTACAAGAAATACAACCAATAATAGAGAAAATGGTAGTAGACATAGTAAAATCCAAGCCCAAAGATATAGTAAGAATAGAAAAATATTAACTATATATAAAAACCTTTAAAAAAACTAAAAAAAAATAGACAAAATACATGATATACTGGCTTCAAAAATATGGTGGTTACACTTCAACAGGTTTAACATTAGACGAGAAGAAAGAATTAGAGCAGTTAAGAGTTCAAGTAAAAAAATATAGAGAAATGGAGCAAATGAGAAAAAATTCAGATTCCGAAAGTTCAAAAAGTGAATCAGATGATAGTGACGATGACATTGATACAAATTTAGATAATGTATTAGAAAAAATGCCAGAAGCAAAAAAAAAAATGTCATTAATCCCTCGTTCAGCAGTATCAGCAGAAGCATATGGTAAATTTAATAGAAAAGAAGATTTCAAAGCAAGATATATAGAAAAAACACCTGAGCAAATATCAAGAATAAAAACAAGAATAATTCATTCTTTTTTATTTGGAAATTTAGAATCTAAGGATTTAGACATTGTAATAGGAGCAATGGAAGAAAAGAAATTTAAACCTGGAGAAAGTGTAATTAAACAAGGAGAAAATGGTGATTGTTTGTATTGTATAGAAGATGGTAATTTAGATTGTTATAAGCAATTTAATCCTAATGAAGAACCTAAATTAGTTAAAAAATACCAACCAGGAGAAACTTTTGGTGAATTAGCTTTATTATATAATTCTCCTAGAGCAGCGACAATAAAAGCTAAAACTGATTGTGTTTTATGGGTTCTTGATAGAGAAACTTTTAATAATATTGTTAAGGATGCTGCTCAGAAAAAAAGAGAAAAATATGAATCTTTTCTTAAAAAAGTTGATATTTTAAGTACTATTGAACCTTATGAATTAATGCAAATTTCAGATGCTATTAAAACTGCTGTTTTTCATCATGATGATTATATTATTAAAGAAGGAGAAATGGGAGATGTGTTTTATATTTTAGAAGAAGGAGAATGTGTTGCTACGAAAACTGTTGAACCTGGAAAACCGGAAATTGCTATTAAAGATTATAAAGAAGGTGATTATTTCGGAGAAAGAGCTCTTATGAAAGGAGAACCTAGATATGCTAATATTGTTGCTAAAAGTGATATTGTTAAAGTCATTTCACTTGATAGAGTCAGTTTTAAAAGATTGTTAGGACCCATTGAAGAATTGCTTAAAAGAAATATGGATAAATATCAAACTTTTGTTAAATAAAATTTTTTAGTGGGTTTTTGAAATATTTTTTTTTATTTTTTTTTTTTTATGTTTTATTAAGAATATATTTAAAAATTTACTTTTTATTTATTTTTTCTTTTTTTGTTTTGTTTGTAAAGAAAGATATATTAGAAAGATATTGTTTTATTTTTATATATAATAATATTAAATATTTAAATAAATTTTCCTCTAATATTTACTCATATTAAAATCTTTAAAGGATTTATTAGAAGAAAAATAAGTAGAACCAGTTGAATATTTTTTTTTATCACTTTCTAACTCAGTCATTATTTCTTTTTTAAGATTATATTTTTTACTTGAATTTCTTGATAAATTATCTAATTTATTTTCTAAATTAAAAGAAGAATTTGCAGAACTATATTTTCTATTTGGTTTATAATATTTATAAGGTAAAAGATTATCTGCATTTTCATCTTTATTAAAATCTAAAAAAGTTTTATAACCTAAATTATTTCTTTTTGTTTCTTCTATCAAATATATAATATTTTTATGGTATTTATTTTGCTTCATTGGACTATTTATTATTTTATCAAATAATTTAATTCTGTCTTCATTTTTCTTTGATAAAGAAGGAGTTATTTTATTTTTTGTTAATTTAATTTTATTTTTTTTGACATTAAAATTATTTAATTCTCCATAAACAGCTTTCATTTTTTCTTTTAGTGAAGTATTCCTTGATCTAAAATCCATATTTAAATAACAATAAAAATTTAAATAAATATTTAAACCAAAAATATTTAAAACATAATAAAAAATTAAACTTTTTTTTCTTATAAAAATAAAAAATAATATTTAACTAGATTGAACTTTAGGAATTAATTCTCTATATCTTTTAGCATCTATTTCATTTTCAAGATAAATATCATAATACATTGAAGGAGGAATCATAATTTCATCTTTATATTGTCTTTGTTCTATTAACTTCCTTATTTTTCTTTTTAAATTATTATCATTTTGAATAGCAGCATCACCAGAAACATTACAAAATTTCCTAGAATTAAAAGCAGAATTAATATCAAATCTAGTTAATTTCATATTTTTAATCATATACTTTAAAGCAATAATATTTTTCTTTTGATTATTTTTATTATTACCAAAAGATTCCATTGAAGAATTTAAAGATAAAGTTCTACCACTTAAATTTAATAAAGCTAAGGCAATATCTCTATTTCTAACAGTATTATCATAAGGTGAAACAGTATTTTTTTTAATATTTTTAAAAGCTGCTAAAGTTTCATTTGTTTTTTTTTTTCTATCTTTTTCTCTTATCAATTCATCATTAGTACTTCCTATTTTTGTATACATATTAGATATTGAATTTTGAATTCTTACTATATCTGATATATGCAAATTTATTTGTTTTCCTACGACATCTGTTTCTTTATTTCTTTCAATTGTTAATTTATCTTTTTCTTTATTAAAACGATCTATTATTTTTTGCATTTCTTTTTGTTCTGATGTGTTAATTTTTTTATTTAAATTATTTAACATATCTATTTTTGTTTTTTCTAATCTTTCTTCATCTCTTTTTTGAATATAATTTAATTCATTTCTAAAATTAATCGCTTCTTCAATTCTTTCATTATTAGCAACTAATTTTTCTTGATTATGTAATAGCTTAATTTTATAATTTTGCTTTAATTTCATTGCATTAATTTTCGCAGCTTCATTTTGATAATAATTATCAATTTCTTTTTTTAAACATTCTTCATAATTAGAAATATCTTTCTGAGCTTTATCATCAAAATTATCCATTTTTTTATCCCAATTTTCATCGAATTCATTTTGCATTTCTTTACCAATATTCATATAATCATCTAATTGTTTTTTATGAACATTTTGTCTTAATTCATTTTGATATCTATTAATTTGATTTTCAATTGCTCTTACTTCTCTCATTAAATCTTTAAATAATTCATATTTTTTTAACTCACATAATTCTTCGGCAATGATTTGAATTCTTTTAGCAATTATAGTAAAAACCATTATTTGTTCATCTTCGTTTAAAAAACCATCTTGATCAGAATCAAAAACAGATAAAAAGTCATCAACAGAGTTAATTTTTAATAAATTATTAATTGCTTTTCTCTTTGTATCATATATTATTTGTATATTTGCTTCATTTAATATTCCTTCTTTTCTAAAATCAGCTCTTCTCATTTCATCCCATAAATCTTCACATAGTCTTGCGCTTCCTATCTAATTTTATTTATTTAATTTTTTCTTACTAGAGATTCACCTTCTTGGGTAAATAAATTTTTTATTGAATTTGTTGAACCTCCTCCTACTGTAGAGTATGGTCCACCTGAAACTGACATGTTCACGCTCATTTATTTTTTTTTATTTATTTATTTTTTTTTATTTTATTTTATTTTATTTTTTTTAATTTTTTAAGTGATTTTAGGTTTAATTAATTTTGGTTTTTTTTTTTGAAAGAAGAATTTTTAAGGTTTTTATTATTTTTAATTTTACAAAAAATTTATTATTTTCAATGTAGTAATCAAATATAATTAATATTATTTATTATTTTTACATAAATTAAAGAATTTATAAAAATTGTTTTCTTTATTTTCACTTTTTTAATTTGAACTTATTGAAGAATTACTATGAGAACTTTTAGAATTTGAATTTCTTTCTTTTTCAGGGATTTGGCCTAATTCAATATTTAAAGTAGATCGTCTTTTATCTTGAGAATTAATAAAATTATTATTTTTAGACATTTTAGTAAAATTAGGTTTAGAAAGAGTATTTTCAGACAATTTTTTCACATTTCTAATTTTTTTAGGACTATCATACATAACATTACTATATTTACTATATCTTTTATTCATAGAAGTATTTTGAATTTTATTTCTTATACTTAATTTTTTTTGAGGAATAACAAAAGGATTATCATCATTATTAGAAAATAAATGAATAGAAATAACCATAAACTCAATTATAGTAGTTAAACCAGTAACTTTTTCTTTAACATTATCAAAATTATCATTTTTAATATCTCTCATTTTATAACCTAATAATCTAAAAGAAAAAGAATCTAACATTTGTTTATATAAACTTTCTTCTTCATCATTAGTAGGTAAAAAATGTTTAGCAAATTTAGCAATATTATAAATAGTTTCATATTCATAACAATAAAAATCATTTTTAATATATTTAGCTAATTCTTCAGTTGATCCTGTTTTTTCATTAACATAAGTTTGAATTTGAGTAAAATGAGGACTTTGAATTAATTTTTCTAATCTTTGAGGAGAAATAACATAAAGAACATAATTGCTTAACCATTGAAATAATATTGCTATTATAATATGTAAATTTTCTGTTTTATAAAAAAGATTCCAATTTGAATTATTAATACTTTTCTTTAAAACATTTAAAATATTCTGTAAATCTAAAGATAAATTATAATCAGTATATTGTCTTATAACATGGTAAATGTGAATATTATTTAAATTATATTTCCCTGCGATTCTTAAAAACTTCCATAAACATTTTTTTAGTAAAATAGGAACAATTCCATTACTAATTATTTCTTTCCCACATAAATATTCATCTTGAAAAGTTAAGAAAGTTTCTATTTTTTCTTTAGGATTTTTATCATCAAACAAAGTTCTAATATGAGAAACATAATGATAAAACTTTTTACAAAAATTTTCCTGTGCTTTAGTACAAATACACTTTTTCCTATGTTTTCTAATTTCTTTAATAATATCCATAACATCACAATCATAACTATTATAAATTAAAACACAAGCAATAACAACTCCACTTCTTCCATTACCATCATGGCAATGAACAAGTACTTTTTTTTTTTCTTCTTTAATCATAATAGTAATATCTTTAACAATTTCAATCATAAAAGATAAAGTCGAAGGAGTACTCATATCTTTCCAACCATAAAATCTACAAATAATATCATTGCCTGTGAATATAGAAGGATTATATGAAAAGCCACTTTGAGTTAAGTGATAAGCATTAGGACCACAAAAAGGATGTTCGCCTTCTCTTTCTAAATTTATTATTAATCCTATGTTATGTTCTTTAAATTGTTCAACTAAATTAAATTTATTGATTAATACTTCTGAAGGCCTTTGAGATGCTATTATATTATCTGTTACGTAATTAGAGTTTAAACCTTTTATTGCGTTGTTGTTTTTTATATTTGTTAAATAATTCTCGTATTTACAGTTTTTTCCTCCACAAAAAAAACAACGGATTTTGTCTTTAAAATCGTGGATGAAGTTACTTGGTTTTTTTGAATAGTTTGAAAAAAAAGATAAGTTGTTGTTTTTCTTTTTACTTAATTTTTTTTTTAATATGTAAGATTCTGATAATTCATTTCTTACTGTTGATGTTATTTTGTTGTTTGATGATGTGTCTGTACCTCGAAATAATGATTGATATGTTAATTTTGTCGTTTTTAATATACTTTCATCTAATTTTATTAATTCACTTTTATCTTTTAATATTAAACTTATTTCATTTGAAATTGAATTCTTTATAAAACAAGGAATCTTTTTCTTTTTTCTTTTGAAAAAAAAAAAAAAACAAAAATTACATTTCATATTAAGTTAAATATTAACTGATTATCAATCATAATTTAATTTATTATATAATTTAACTTTATTTCTTTTTATAAAGAAAATTAATAATTAAAAATGGTTTTTTTTGAATAAAACTTAAAACTTTTCAATATAAATAATTTAAATCAAAATACTTTTCTTTTCTTCTTTATCATACTTTCTTTATTTAATTTATTTAGTAAATTATTTTACATGATATTAATTAATTATTAAATTTAATTTTAATTTAGCATATATTATCCCTCAATTATTAAGAAAAAAAAATTTATATTAAAATAATAATAAAAGTAAAATTTATACTGGGTTTATTTCAGTTGAATCATAAGGAATAGAAATAATATTATTATTATTTCTAGTTTTTTTATCATCTTTTAAAGTATTATCAGTTAATAAAGTTAAATTAGAAGTTCTATTACTTTTTTTATAATAATTTAACTCATTTACAACATCTAATCTTTCATCACTTTCAGATTCATTATTATTATTTTTTAATAAATTAATTCCACTATTTTGATTTACTTCAACCTCATCTTTTAATTCAGATTCTTCTTTAATATTTAAGAATCTATTATATTCAATTGCTTTTTGGCTTTGTTTATGATAATAAAATTTATTAATTTTTTCATCACAATCACAACAATTAAAAATAGAAAAAGACTTCTTAACAGTAATATTAAAAAAAGATCTTCCAATTTGAATATTTAAAGGTAAATTAGAAGACAAATTTAAATTAGAAGATTGAATTAAAATTAAAGTTCCAAATTTTGAATTTTCATCTTGTAAAAAAATATTATTACCTTCTCTAAGAATTGAACTATGTATTCTACTTACAGAAACATCAGTTAATAAAACATCACTTTCTTTCCCTCTTCCAATTTTAAGTTTTTGAGAATTTTTTTCTAAATTTATAACATATATAAATTTATTCTTCCTCGAATCAAGAATTAAAGTTTCTAAAACAATATATTTACTATAATAATCATGAAAATCTAAAATTTCATATAATTTATCATTATGCTTTAAATAATCAGGAAATGTTTTTTTACATAATTCACATTCTATTTCTTTAATAATGAAAATAGTACAATTTTCATTATTATCTAATTTAACACATGAATGTGTTTGAATCCAATGTTTTAAACATTCATAATGTATAAATTTCATTGTTCCAGAACATGAACAAGGTTTAATTAAAGGATTAATGATATTATCTTCATTTCCATAACATATTCTACATATTTTTTTATTTTCTTTATTTTCTTTATTATTTACTTTTATTAATTTTGAAGAAGGAATAAATGATTTTGATGTAGGTAATATATTAATATCAGTTATATTATTATTATTTTGTTCATTTTTATTATCATAATTATTATTAGGTTCTGTTTTAATAATTGGATTTTCTAATTTTATTTCTTTAACTCTTAATATTATTCTTCCTAATTTAAATATATCTCCTTCTTTTAAAATATATTTATTTACTTTTGAAGCAATTTTTTTTTCCATAAAAATAAAAAAAGCATTATTTAATCCTTTTAATATTTTATTATCATCTTCAATGTAATAAGGATTTAATTGGATTTGATATTTTGATTCTAATTTTTTTAATTCCATTAAAAGTTCTAAAGTAGGTTCATCATTTATTTGATTTGAAAACATAATTGAATTATTATTTCTATAAATAAAACCTGAATTATTTATTTCAATATGATTTTCCATTAGTTTACTTTCATAATCTATAAGTTCAAAAGCATCTTTTGGCCACGTTTTACAATCTAAAATAACACTATTATTTTATATTTAAGCAAATTTTTACATTTGATTATTATTGCTCATTTAATTTATAAAATATTATAAAAATAAAAATAAAAATAAAAATTACCGTTTGTTATTATTATAAAGGAAAAAAAAATATTTATTTAAATAATATAATTATTATTAAATCTTATTATTTTTTATTTTTCCTTAATTTTGATCTATAATTACTATTATTTCTATCTAAGGAAAAATCTTCAATTCTATAATCATCATTTTGAATTGTATTATCTTCAATTTTTTCAAATCTACTTAAAGAACTATTTTGACTTGAAGTAATAACTTTATCTTCAAAGATATTTTGATTAAAATTATATTTCTTATTTAAATTAGAATAATATTTCTCACCTAACTTTTCATTCATTGAATTATCTTCAGCAAACATTCCTAAAGTAGAACTAAATCTTTCAAATTCTTTTAAAATTGAAGGATTTTTTTCATTTTCATCACCAAAAAATTCATTTGCCATTTGTAAATAAGAAGCATGCATATTTCTATACATTAATTCTAATTTTCTTGTTGCTATGTTTTTTATAAAATTAAAAAATCTCCATTTTCTTAATAATTCTCTTATTAATCTTTTCTTTGATATATTTGAATGAAATTTTACTAATTTTAATAAATATAAAAGATTATATATTCTATTTGATTTAATTAAAATTTGAGATATTAACTTTATATATCCTTTATTAAAAAGATTATTTAATTTTTTTTGGGAGTTTTCTTTTTTTTTCTTTTCATTATTTGATTTATTTTTTAAAGATTCTATAAAGTGTTTTTTTTCTTTTTGTAATTTATTTTTTGAATGTTTTAAATACAAGTTATTGATTGAATAAAATTTTAAGAAGTTGAATGTTTCTTTTCTTTTTAAGAATTTTTTCTTTTCAAGATATTTAAAAAAATAAGGAATTACTTTTTTAATTTTAGATAATTTATCATTATTTCTTCTTTTTTCTCTATCTTTTGATTTTGATTTAAATTTCAATGTAATTATTTTAGGTTTATTAGAAAGTAATTTTTTATCTTTATATTCATAATCCACAATTTTTTTTTTCATATATTTCTTTAATACATTAAAAAACTTTCTTTCAAATTGAAGCTTTAATTTTTTTTGAATTATTTTATCATAATAATTGAATAATTTATTTATTTTCTTATAATTTATTATTCTTATAAGTTTTTTAATAAATTTTTGTTCGTTTTGATTTAATACTGATTTATTTGCTTTTTTTAAAGTAATTCCTAATTGATCAAATTTTTTTTGTAGTTTTAAGTTTCTTTTTAATTTTAAAAAGGCATATTTAGCTTTTATAATTTTTATATCATGAAGTAATTTTTTAATCAGAAATACATTATTTAAATAAACTAACTTTTTTCTTATTTCAATTTTATTTAAGCAATTTATAAATTTTGAATCTCTTTCTTTTAAATGCTTAATTTTATTTTTAAGTTTAGTAAATTCTTTCTTTAATATATTTTTATTATCAGAAAAATGTTTTCTAATTATATTTTTTAATATTGTTTTTTTAAAATAATCTTTTATTTTTTTCATTATTTTCTTTTTGAAATGTTTTTGAATTAATTGTTTAAATTTCTTAAATAAAATAATTCTTTTTAAACACGTTATAATTTGTTTTATTTCTATTAAATCTTTTTTATTTTTAAATTGTTTTATTAAATTTTTCCAGTTTTTTCTAGCTTTACTCATTTTATATTTTTTAATAATATAATTATAAATTCTTTTAGAAGCTTTTTTTATTTTAATTGCTTTTGTAATTTTATTCCATTTAAGTAAATAAAAATTTTTGAGGTTTAATGAAGTATTATTTAAACGATTAAATAGGTTTATTAATTTATTTTGTAAATTTTGATTTTTATTCTTATTTTTATAAAGTTTATAATTTTTTTGAATTGTACTTGCAGCAAATTTCCTTGTTAATTTATTAGTATTATTTTTCCATAAATCTAAATAATTCTTTAAAATTCTTTTTTTTTTTGCATCTTTTTTTTTTAATAAATTTTTAAGTAAATTATTTTTTCTTTGTTGTTTAATTTTATCAAAAGCTTTTTTTAACAAATTTTTTCTTTTGTTTATTAGGAAATTAAATAGATTATTATTAATTTCATTTTTCCTTCTTTCTTTAATTTTATTAAAAGCTTTTTTACTTTGAAATTTATTTTTATAAGAATTTAACTTATCTATTCCTTGTTGAATTTTATTTTGTTTTAAAATATTATTTTTATTATTTAATTTATTCCTTATTTTCTTCATAAAGTTTTGAAGAATTTTAGTTGATTTATTGAATTTTTTTAAATTCAAATAATTTTTCCATCTAAATAAAAATAATCTTTTAAGATTTTTAATATAATTTATTTTTCTCAGAAGAATCCTATTCAATTTATCTTTTAGTTTTTTATTTTTTTTATCTTTTGCTTTTGATTTATATTTCTGACATTTTTTTTGAATAATTGAAGCATATTTATTTGTTAATAAGTTTATTAATTCTTTTTTATTTTTCCATTTATTTAAATAATTTTTTAAAATTATTCTTTTAAGGTCATTATCAATCTTAATAAATTTCTTTAATAAAATATTTTTAAGATCAATAAATTTTGCTTTTTTTTTGAGTTTATCTATAAAATATTTTAATATTTTCTTTTGAATACATTTATTTAATTTATACAATTTGACAAATTTTAAAATTCTTTTTTTAACTAATTTTTTAGCTTTATTAATATAAAAATCTTTTAACTTTTTATTTAGTTTTTTCCTAACTTTAGGTTTTAAATATTTTTGAATTATATTACTTTTTTCATTTGCTTTTTTAACTCTTACTTTATTAATCCACTTTATTAAATAAGCTTTTAATTTTTTAAGATTTTCTTCAGATTTTTTATTATATATTTTTAATAATAATTCTTTAATTTTATTCTCCTTTGCTTTTTTTCTTTTTTTATAATATTTATTAAAAGCTTTATGTAATATATCAGCATATTTATTTGTAAATGAACATTGATGTCTCCATTTTTTTAAATAAGATTTTATTGATGATTCATTTTTATTTAATTTAATTTTATCAAGAATTTTCTTTAATGATGTTAAACGTAATTTTCCTAAGTTATTATTCATTATATTATTTATTGAATATCTTTTTTCAATTTTACTATTCATTAAGTTAATAGAATCTTTTAAAAGAGAAATAGTTTTATTTGATTCTATCATATAATCAGATATTATTTTCATAAGATATTGTTTAAACATTTTTTTTAAATTTTGTTTTATTTCTTTTTTAATTATTTCACTTTTTATTTTATATTTTTTCAACGCTTTTTGAATTATATTTGTTAAATTATTTAATTTTTCAACTTTTACTTTTCTATACCAAATTTTAAAAGGAATCTTAACAATTACTTTTTTATCATTAATTAATTTATTTATAATTTTGTATAGAAGTTCATTTCTTTTTTTAATTTTTTTTTCCTTTTTTAATTTAAGTTTATCAATTAAATATTTTTGAATTAATTTTGCATTTTTATTAGTTAATTCATAAGTATTCTTTTTCCATTTATTAAGATAAATTGGTAAATAATATTTTTCTCTATTTTTTTTAGCTTTTAAAATACTTCTTCCAAGAGTTTTTTTTCTTGAAATTGATTTTAAACCTGATTTTAATTTATTAAAAGGATTTCTAATATAAATATCTTCTAAAGTTTTAAATAAAACTTCATTTGTATTTTCTGAAGATTTTTTTAATTTTTTCATTAATTTATAAATTTGATGAAATACATATTTTTTAACTAATTTTTTTAATTTCTTTTGATTTTCTTTCTTATTGTAATTTTCAATATTTCCTCTAATAAATCTTTGAATTATTATCATATCATCATTTTGTTTTAAGAAAAGAATATGACGTAACCATTTATATAAAATTACTCTTTTTAATTTTCTTAAATCTAAATTTTTATTTTTATAAATTTGAGTTAGTTTTGCTTTTAATTTAATTAAATTTTGCATTTTTTTTTTTGAAAGATAAGTTCTATAATTACTTTGAATTTTTAACACTGCATTATTTTGTTTTAGAATAGGTAACAGACTTTTCCATTTTGAAATTGCTTCAGATAATATTTTTTTATTTAATGTATTTTTTTTATTTATACTTTTTAATAAAATATTATTCAATTTTTTCATTCCTGATTTTTTTATTTGATTCAGTATATTTTTTTTGATAAATTTATTTAATAATTCTAAACCTTTATTAACATTTCTTTGTTTTTTTTTTGGGTTATTATACTTTTTTTTAAGAAATTCTTGTATTCTAGAAATGTATATATTTGATGATATCTTTTTAGCTTTTCTTAAGAAATTTATTAGATAAATTTTAATTGATTTTTTTTCAATTTTTTTTTCTTTACTTTTTATTATTTTATTAAGTAAAAGAGTTAATTTCATTCTATTCAATATTCTTTTTTTCTTTAATATAGATTTAAGGAAATTTATTATATTTTGAGAATGATTTCTTTTTAAATTATTATAATCATTGAATAATTCAATAATATCATTTTTTCCTTTTTTAATTAATTTATTATGCATATTATTTGTTAATAAATATCTTAAAAATATATCTTTTATTTTATTTTTTTTTTCTTTTGAACCTTGAATCTCACTTAACCATTTTTTGAAGAATTTTTCTTTATTTCTTAAATCAGATTTTGGCTTAATATTTTTAACTAGATTTTTAAGTAATTTATTTCTTTTCAATTTACTTAAACTTTCTTTTAAATTTTTATAAAAATCTAATTGATATCTTTTTCTTAATCCTTTTTTTAATAAGTTATAACCTTTTCTTATATTGTTAATATTCTTATAAGTATTATCATTATCATTATTATTATTATTAATATTATTTATTTCAGATTTTAATTTATTTTTCCATCTAAGAAAACTAATATGTAATTTATATTTTTCATTTCCTTTTTCCTTTAAATTCTGAGAATTTTTTATTTTTTTAATAAAAATTGATTTAAGCATAATTTCTCTTAAATAATTCATTTGATTTCTCCATTTATTAAAATATTTATATAATAATAATTTATCATTTAATTTAATCCTATTTGATATTATTTTTTTTGCTTTTTCAATGTCTTTTTCATTTAATTTATTTTTCAATGTTTTATTAACCCACTTTTTATAATTTAATGATAATAAATCTTTTTGTTTATTCTTTATTAATCTTCTTAATCTTGTTTTCTTTTTTCTAAAATCACTTAAATCTGAATTAGAGTTTTTTAACCATAACATTAAATATTTATGTAATAAAGAGTTTTTTAATTCTGAATTTAGTTTTGATAAAGAAAAAGGTTTATTTTGTGAATTATCATTAAGTACTTTTTTAATTATATAATTCATTATTTCATTAAAACATTTTCTTCCACATTTATTTAATAATAAATTTAATCCTTTTAACATTTTTTTATTTAAATTTTCAAAAGAATTTGACTTCCAAATGTAAAAGTATTTTTGTAATAATTTTTGAATTAATTTTTTCTTAATTAACAATAAAATAGTTCCTTTAAGAACAATATTTTTATTGTTAAATTCATATTTATTTCTTATCCACTTATTAAAAGCTTTTCTCATTAAATTTTCTGTAATTTTTATTTCATTTTTTTCTCTTGATTTTATTATACTTTTTAAAAGTTTACTTTTATTTTTATTCTTTTTAATTTTATCAAAAGGTTCTTTTGAAATTAATTTTTTTGTATAAGGAGACATTGTATTTAATCCTTTTACTATTTTCAAATAATAATCATCTTTAATTTCTTTCTTTAAATCACTATTTCTCCATTTATAAAAATATTTAAATAATAAATCTCTATTTGTTCTAATTTTAATATTAAATGCACTATTTTTTAAAATAATACCTTTAAAAGAATCAATTTTATCTTTGTATTTTTTTTCTAAAGTTAATTTTTTCCATTTATTAAAATAACTTCTTAACTTATCTTTTGATTTATCAATTTTAGAGAAAAAAGTTTTAAGATATAAAGGCTTATAATCATTTTTCGTATTTTTTATTAATTTCTTTAGAAAATAAAAAACTCTATTATTATATATATTATAAAGTTTATCAAATCCTTCTCTCATTTTTTTTATGTAATTAATATCTATAATGTCTTTTTGATTATAAAGAGAAGCTAATTTCCATCGATTAATATATTTAGATAAAGATAATTTTCTATATTTCATTTCTCGATTTTGATATAAATATTTAAATAATTGAGCTTTAAGAGATTGAATATCATAAAGATTTGTTTTTTCCCTCCATATATAAAAATAGTGTTTAATTTTTCTTTTATCTTTATTTGAATATTTAAAATAAATTTGTGAACTTGCTTTTTTAATAATTGATTGATTCTTTGTTTGTTTTAAATTATCAATGAAAAATAATTTACTTGGTTTTATTTTTTGTTTTATTAATTTATTTAAACCTTCTAATAATAATCCATATTTTTTTAATATTAATTTATAATCAAAAGGTTTTGAATTATACCATTGATGAAATATAACTGAAATAGTTTTTAATCTCCATCTTAAATAAATTTTTTCAATTAATAAACTACATAATTTATTAATAAGTTTATTATATTTTGATTTTATAGAATTTGTATTCCATTGTTTTATATATTTATTTAATAATTTTCCTAAGTTTTTATTTTTTATTCTTAAAACATTTATAAGTTTTTTATTTTTTTTATTTCCCTTTCCATTTTTTTTTATTATTTGTAAAATAGATGAATAAATTTTTAACAAGCAATATTTTTTAAGTAAATCAAAGCCTTTTAAACACTTTAAAATATCATTATTATCTATTATTATTTCTTTTTTCAAAATATTATTATTAAATAAATCTCTATTCCTTTTTGAGTCATTCCATTTTTCAAAATATTTTTTAAGATTTATTCTATTTAACCTACTATCAATTCTATTTAAATGATTTTTTAAAATTGAATTCTTAAAGCCTTTTAATTTCATTTTATTAACATTATTCTTCCATTGATTAAATCCTTTTCTTAATTGGATTATTTCATAATCTGATAATTTAAAAATTAATTGAATGAATTTTCTATTTCTTTCTAAAAAAGTTAAATAATTCATTAAATAAGGAAATATATAATTAAATCCAATTCTTTTCCATATCATTTTAATACCTTCAATTAAATCAATAATACCATAAAATTTTTTCTTTTGATTCCCAACATCATTAGATAAAGCAATATATTTTAATAAAGATGTTCTCATATTCCAATCATTAAAATATTGCTTTAATAATCTCATATTTTTTTCATTATTTTCTCTTTTATTAACCAACACTTTTCCTTTTTTAATTTGTTCATTTAATTGTTTTACTTTATTATTCCATTTTTTCAAAAAATAATGTAATGAAGAAATATTAGATTTAATAACTAATTTATTAAATAAGTTTGTTAAAAGTTTTCTTAATAATTTTTTTTTTGAAAATAAAAACTCAAAAACATCTTTTCTTATTTTATTAACTAAAACATTATCAATAGAATCACAGAATTTTTGATATATAAAAGATAAATATATAATATCATAAAAATTTTTTCTCATCCATTTCCCTCTCCAAGCACTTTGTATTTTAATAATACGGTTTAAAATTTTAATATTATTTTCTTTTAAATATCTCCACCAAGTTTGAATTATTTTAGCAGCTTTTTCTCTGTATTTAGGATTAATATTAATTAAGTTAACTTTCTTATTTTTAAATTTATCATTATTACTCTTTTTAATTTTATAATTATTAAAAACCTTTTTATTATTCTTATTGTCTTGAGCTAAATCAACAACTCCTCCTTTTTCAAACCTCATTTTTCTTAACATTGTTCTATCTTCACAATAATAACCTTTAGAAGAAAGCATTGCAAGTGATAAATTTAAAAATTTATTTTGTGGAATTGTAATTGTTTCATTTTTATTCTTTAAGGAGTTATTTAAAGTATTTTTATCAAAATTTTTATGTGTTTTTTTATCTTCTATATTTCTTCCATTTAATGAAATATTATTTGAAATTATACTTTCTCTATTTTTCAATAGTATTGTTGATAATTTATTCATTTTTTGTAATACTTTTCTATATTTATCATTGATTCTTTCATTTTCTATATTTGTATTTGAACTTGGAATTATTGTTTGGTTTATATTTATTAATCTTCCTGAGTGTCTTATACTTGGATTAAAATCTTTGCTCATTAATTTAATAAAATTTTTAAATTCATTTTGTGAATATGTTTCTTTTTGATATTTTGGATTAAATGAATGTTCTTTATATTTTTTTTCAATATTTAAATTTCCATATTTTATATTTTTCCTTCCTTCATTCATTCCATCAATATTTTCATTATTTAAATATTTTTGATTAATAGTCATTTGATTTTTTAAAAGTCTTAATTGATTATTAGGAGAATCATTTTTAATATCAGAAATAGTATCATCAATAGCATTATTTTGAGGAGATAATTTATTATTATTATTATAATAATTTAAAGGATTATCTTTTAAATCTCTTGGATACATATAATATTGTATATCTTGATTATTTCCTATATAATCAATAGTATTTTGAACTGAATTATTAATAGGAGTAACAATAGGATATTTCGCTTCTTCTTCAGGAGAATAATTTTGATATAACATATTATTATTATTATTCATATTATATTTACTTTGTCTAATTGGTGTTCTTTTCTTATTTCTTAATGTTCTTAAGTTATATTCTGTTTCTTCTTTTGAATCACCTATATTTATTGTCTTAGGACTTCTTTCTTTAAAATTTAAATCAATTAACGGAATATCTTCTGTATTCATTGAACCGTAATTTTCATATAATTCATTTTTAACTAATTTAACTATGCTATTTCCTTTATTGATTAGTTGAGAATTTAATTGATTTAAAAGAGTATTTTCTTGATATTCATTATTTAAATTATTATTTTCATTAACGTCTATATAAATTAATTCTCCTTCATTTTTAGGAACTGGATTATCTAACATTAAAGGACTTTTTGTTTCATTATTTATATCCTCAGGAGAATTAAACTTTAAATTATATTTAAATGATGAATTTATACTATTATTCGAAGGTGATGAAGTAATTTTTTTATTTTCATGTTTATCATTCATTTAATAAAATAATTATTAATTAAATAAATATAATAATTAAAAATCAATGATTTATTTTTTCATAAAATAATATTAAAATAATATTTAATAATTGGATTTTACCAAAAAAATTAATTCAGTTTACCTAAATAAATATACTAATTATTTATTAATCTAATTTTTTTTGGAGAAAAGATCATTTGATTTAATAATTAAATCTAATTCTTTTAATTTTTTAATTTGGAAACTTTTTTTCTTTTTACTTCCATCTCTCGTTTTATTATATATAGAATTATTATTTAGTTCAATATTATTATTTATAAAGTTTCTTCCTAAAGCAGATCTAATTTTTTTATGAGTCTTCTTTCTAGGAGAAGTTATAGTAGAAGTAAAAAAATTTTTTAACATATCATTATCATTATTTAAATTATTAAATTCAATACTTTTAAAAGAAAGTAAATTAGGTCTTTTTTTTCTTTGAGTAGCAAAATAAATTTTAGGAGTTGAAAAAGTACTTTTTGTTTTTCCATGAGAAACAGAAATTGAAGAATTTGAAGTTAAAGTAAAATTATTTATTAAATTTCCACTTACAACAGAAGAACTTTTATTATTATTATGATTTGAAGAAGGAGAAATTGATTTTGTTTGAATTGTTAACATTGGTTTTTTACTTTTATACTCCATCATTGTTTTAATATTACTATTTATTGCTTTTATTTTTGGTTTATTTCTTTTTCTTGGAATATTTAGTTCTATATTTTTTTTAATTAATTCATTTATTTTTATTACGGGTTTTGGTCTATTTTTTTTTTCTAAATTTTGGATTTTTTCTACTAAATTTTCTATTCTTTCATATGATTTACTTTCAGTATTATCTATTAAATTTTCATTACTTTTATTTTTTTCTTTTTTTGAATTATTTTTTTTTAATTTATTAATACCAAATATTATTCTTAAAACAGATTCACTTTGATTTAATATATCATAATAAGCAGATGAATCGAAAATTTTTTTTTTATTTGATTTTTTATAATATTTCCTATTTTTTTTTATTTCTTGTTCTTCTTCTAATTCTTGTTGTTGATCAATTACTTTTTGTTTCCTCATAATATTTTTATAAATATATTTAGCTTCAGTTAAAGGAGTATAATTAGGAAAAATAACACTTGTTTCAAAATAATACTTAGCGACTTTTTTTATTCTAATTAACGATTCTTCTTTATTATAATATCTTTTAAGGAATTCAGAATAATCATCATTAATTAAATGCTCTTTAAATAAAGCAACAATATGACATTTACCATTACATAATAAATTATTTATAATAAGAGTATTATAATCAACTTCAACTGTTTTATAATTTGCAATCATTAATTGATGTGTTCTTTTCTCAATTATTGAAAGAATTGTAGTTGATTGTTCGTCGTTAATATTTGTTGATGTTGTTGCATTTTTCCTTTTCTCATTGCATTTCATTAAATATTTATATTTAAAAAAATTTATTGATAATATGTTTATATTATTTAAATCAAATTTTTTAATTTATATTAATGAATTAAAAATACTTTATTAATCTAAATTATAATTATTAAAATTATGTTCAGCTAATTTAACTATACAAAAGGAAATATTTTAACCTATCATAATTAATATTTTTTTAATTAAATCAATATTATTTATAAAATACAATCAAAGCTATTTAATATTAAAAATTCAGAATGAAATATTGTTTGTTATTTATAATTTATATTCTGAAAATGAAATTGAATCTTATTCAAATTAATAATATAAATTTATATTTTTTTTATTATTTACATCATTATGTCCAAATATTTTATGAGCTATTTTAGAAGGAATATTAATTCCTTTTTTGATACAATATTCTTTATAATCATCATATATTTTATCAATTAAATTATCAACTAATTTACAAGCATTAATTAAAGTTTCTTTTTTTTTTGAACTAATACAAAGATGAAGAGGTTCATCACTTTCTTTATTAAAAGGACCTTCTTTATATCCACTTCCTTTTCCTCTTAATCGTAATTTAATTAAATCATTAATATTATTTGTATTTACTTTTTGGTCAAGACTTAATTTACATTCATCGATTATATTTTTCATATTACATCCTTTACTTCCTATTAATCTACGAGATATTTGAAAATCTTTATCATTAGGTATTAATATTTCATATTTACATGTATATTTACTTGAGTTTGTTTTTTCTTCTGAGAAATTATTAATTTTTATATTATTAGGTTTTAAAGAGGAATTTATTTGGTTTTTATTATTGGAATTATGTATTTTATTATTAATTATATTATTATTTTGATTTTGGATTATTTCATTAATTCCAGTGTTTAACATATTATTATTATAATAATTATTTGGGATTTGTGTATTTATATTGTTTTGATTTAACATATTTAATCCTATATTCATGTTTATTATATTTTGTTGGGAGAAAATAAAAGGATTTTGATTAATTATTATATTTTGTTGAGTGATATTATTTTGTATTATATTTGAATTATTAATTTGATTATTTAAAGTATGATTATAATTATTATATTCATCATTGAAATATAATAAAGATTTCTTCTTTAAAGAAGTAATATTTTTGATTATAATATTTTCATATTTTTCTTTAGATTCTTCAGAAAGTAATTCATAATCTTTTTCATAATCAAACCATCTAACACTGAAATCTTTATTCATATTATCTCTAAAGTTATTTTTATTTTCTAAAAATTCTTTACATGAATTCACAGCAAAAAAAGTAGTAAATAAAACAATACTTATTTTTCCTTTTAATTGAAAATCCTCAATGTCTCCAAATTGTTCGTAAAATTCGATTAAATCATTTCTATCAAAATCAATATTTTCATTTGAGTTATATTCAAATATAATTGCAGGAATAATAATATTTTCCGTTTGTTGAATAAAAACTTCTATTTTATCATATAAAATTTGATTTTCAATTTCATTTGAATCTAAATTAAAATATTGATTCATTTTATAGAATCTAAGAAAATTAAATTTATAAATTTTTTAAAATATTTCATAATTATTTAATGCTGAAGAAATATTTGAATATATTAATTCAAAAAATTTCTTTTTTTAAAAATAATAAAGGAATTATTCCCTTAATTGCAGAAGATGAAGCTTTAAAAATTTTGAATTTTACAAATAAAGATAATCTTACAGTTGAGAAAGTAATTGAAAGGGCAAATAAATATATTGAAAATAATAATCCTTATCATGGAGGAAGTTTTTATATTCAAAATAAAATTTATTATTCTAAATTAAGAATATTACCTATTTGCAAAAATTATAATGAATATAATTTAAAATTACAAAATCAAAATAATAAAAAAAAACTGAAAATAAAAAATAATATAAATAAAATAAATCAAACCTTAAATAAAAAAATATAAACAAAAAAAGAATTAAAACAATAAAATAAAAATAAAATTAATTATCTGAAATAAAATTTATAAATTATCACCTTTAACTTAACTTAATTACAATATCAAAAAAAAAAAATAAAAAAAAAGAATAAACTAAAATTAATTAATTTAAACCCCAAAAAAAAATAAATAAATATATATCTAAAAAAAAAACAGAAAATTATCATTTATTTCGTTTAATGGAAGACACAGTAAAATATCCAAATAGAGATTCAATAAAAAATTTATTAGAATCCGAAAAATTAGATTTCAAAATAATGGATCATGAACCTTTATTAACAGTTCCTCCCGCATTAGAACATTTTGAAAAAAACAAACCTGAATTAGAAGGAAAATATAATTATTGTAAAAATTTATTTTTAAAAAATAAATCAGGAGGATTTTATTTAATAACAGCAGCAAATCAAACTAAAATAGATTATAAAAATTTATGTAAAATATTTAAAACTAAAAATGGAAATATAAGAGAAGCTGAAAAAGAAAAAATGGAAAATTATTTGCATGTTCAACCAGGACATGTTAATCCTTTTTCTTTATTAAATTTAACTGAAGAACAGAGAAAAGAAGTTCAATTTCATTTAGATAAAAATTTAGAAGAATATAATTATATCGGTTGTCCTCCAATGGTTCCTACAAGCACAGCTTGGATAAAATTAACAGATTTAATTAATTTATTAGAAAAAAATAGTATAAAAGTAAATATAACAGATTTTAATGATATTCCTCAAAATACTAATGAGAAAAAAAATGAAAAAAATGAAAAAAAAGATAAAAAAGAAAAAAAAGAAAAAAAAGAAAAAAAAGAAGAAGAAGAAGATATTAATATATTAGGAATAACAAATAAGAAAGAAACAAACTTTTCAGATTGGTATAGTGAAGTAATATTAAAATCAGAAATGGTAGATTATTATGATATATCAGGATGTTATATTCTCCGTCCTTGGTCATATGAAATATGGGAGAAGATTCAAAATTATTTTGATTCATTAATAAAACAATTAAACGTAAAGAATGTATATTTCCCTATATTTGTAAGTCAAAAATCTTTATTTAAAGAAAAAGAACATGTTGAAGGTTTTTCACCTGAAGTAGCTTGGGTGACAAAAAGTGGAAAGAGTGAAATAAATCCTCCAATTGCAATAAGACCAACAAGTGAAACAATAATGTATCCTTCATTTGCAAAATGGATAAGATCTCATAGAGATTTACCTTTACAAATTAATCAATGGACTAATATTGTTAGATGGGAATTTAAAAATCCTACTCCTTTTATAAGAACTAGAGAATTTTTATGGCAAGAAGGTCATACTGCACATTCTACTTTTGAAGAAGCTGAAGATATGGTTTATAAAATATTAAAATTTTATAAATATGTTTATGAAGATTTATTAGCTTGTCCCGTTATAGAAGGAAAAAAAAGTGAAAATGAAAAATTCGCAGGTGGTTATTATACTACTTCAATTGAAACTATGTTACCAAATGGTAAAGGTGTTCAATGTGCTACTTCACATCATTTAGGACAAAATTTTTCAAAAATGTTTGATATAACATTTTTAGATAAAAATAAGGAAAAACAATATGTTTGGCAAACTTCATGGGGATTAACAACAAGAACTATTGGTGTTGTTGTTATGATGCATGGAGATAATAATGGTTTAGTATTACCTCCTAAAATATCTCCTATACAAGTTGTTATTATTCCTATTAAAACTTCAAAGGATGATCCTAAATTCATTTTAGGAAAAGGAGAAGAAATATATAAAGTTTTAAAAGATAATAATATTAGAGTTGAATTTGATGATAGTGAAATGCATACTCCAGGTTGGAAATATGCTCAATGGGAATTAAAAGGAGTTCCTATTAGAATTGAATATGGAAAGAAAGATTTATCTAATGAACAAGTTACATTCTTTTGCAGAGATACTAAAGAAAAATTTACTGTTAAATTTAATGAAGTTAAAGATAAAGTTATTGAATATTTAGATATTATTCAAAAGAGAATGTTTGATAAAGTTAAAGATTATATGAATAAACAAAGAACTGATGCTAGTAATTTTGATGAGTTTTTAGATGGATTAAATAAAGGACATTTAGTTTATACTAAATGGTGTAATGATTCAAAATGTGAAGATGATGTTAAGGAAAAAGTTAAAAAAATTGCTGCTGAAAATGAAGAAGAAGATTCTGTTGGAACTTGTAAAACTTTAAATATTCCTTTGGAACAACCTAAAATTGAAGAGGGAACTAATTGCTTTGCTTGTGGAAAACCTGCTAAAGTATTAACTATTTGGGGAAGGTCTTATTAAATTTATTTGTTTTTAATTTTAACCTTCTTTTTCAAATAACGAAATAAAGGTTTTTAGTTTAGTTAGATTTTTTAAAGAAATTTTTTAATCTATTAAATTAAACGATTATTTTATTAATGTTAAATAATTTTTGGAATTTAAAATTGATTTTATTTATTTGTTTTGATTTCTTAAATATGATATTCATAAATTTAAATTTATTTTATTTACTCATATTATAATTTTTTTCTTTTCATCTAAAAATATTCATGAATAGAAAATAAAATATATATATATTAAATCGAAAAATTTACAAAATAAAAGATCCTTTAAACTAATCCATCAGTATTTTTATAATCTTCTTGAGTTCCCATAAACATATTATTATCTCTATCTCCAAGAGTTAAATTTCTATTTTTTTTATTTTTTTTCAATTTACTATTTTTAATAATACTATCTTCAACATCTCTTAAATGATTTCTACTAGCATTATCCTTTTCAATATTTTTAGAATTTACACTACCTGGAATTCTATAAAAATCATTATCGCTATTTTCACTTTTAACATTATTATCATTATTACTATTATCATAAAAAACATCAAGAGAAGATTTTGGAATAAACATACAAATTAATCGATACCAAGTATAACATAATCCTTTATATAATAAATTTATTCCTGGAGGCTTTTTCCATTTTTCTTTTATATGTTCATAAAAAGTTAAATTTTTAAAAATTAAATACGAATGAAGAAAAAATAATTTCCCAATAAAAAAAACAACAAAACAAACATCAAATACTAAAACAAAACTAATAAAAACAATGACAATAATATTATATTTATCTTTTTTATTTTTTTTTGCATGAAAAACAATTAAAAAAATACAATATCCAATTTCAAAATACGCAGTTAAATTAAGAGAAGCAATTAACAAATAAAAAAACTTATAATTTCTTTTCCCAACACAAGTTCCTAACCAAATGCAATGATGATCAAATCTTTCAACGCAATTATCACAAACAGCACAATGAGAAGTTCTTGGAGGACGAAAAATACTACAAGTATAACAATAATTTAAATTTAATATATGTCCATTAATATTACATCTTATTGTATTTCTATATGAATTAAAATAAAAGTCTTTAGTTTGCCTTGTTAAAATTCCAGGATCTGTAAAGCCTCCTCTTAAAGCTGAAAATATTGAAATTATGTAAAATAAGGATATTATTATTATTGGGATTAATGATGAATAGGAATATTTATCATAAAATTTAATTAATATTGATAACATTATTATATAAGGTATTGAAAAAAGAAAGATTGATAAGAAAATTTGAGGATATTTCTTTCCTGATATTAATGTGTTTGAACACCATAGTTCATTATTTCCATATGTTTTTAAGGCACTTAGTTCTGTTTCATTCATTATTTAAAATGTGATTTAATATTTATTATTTTATGTAGTGAAAATATAAATAAAATTTTATTTATTCGGTTTGTTTTCATTTATTTAAAATATATTATTTTTAAAATGGTTTTAATTTAATTAAAAAAATAAGTTATATTATCTTTTAATGTTTTAAATAATAAATTGAAAAGTTATTTTTGTTAAAATCATAAAAAAAAACAAATTAAAAAGGAAAACTTAAATAATATTAAAATAAAACAAAGAAATTTGATTTTAAATTTTATTTTTAAGATTATTTAACCACACTCTTATTGTAAATTTCTTTATTTTTCTTCTTTTTCAACATATCTTTCCCAATGTTTATTTTGTTTTTTATCAAATTTAATTGCTCTTCTTCTATTTTTCAAATATTTTGCATTAACTCCTTTAAGATTTTGATATCTATTTCTTCTTGGTCTTTTAATTCCATTTCTATGATTTTTATATCCTTGATTATGATTTGTATGATTCTTGCTCTTTGCCATCTTACTTTTTTAAATATTTAGATATTCTTTAATTTATATTTAAAAAAAATAAATTAAAAAATTATATTTTTCATTCATAATAAATAATTAAATTTAATTAAAAGTTAATCAATTTTAATCATAGAGTAAATTTTATAAAGAAAAATAAAAGTAAAAATAACAGAAATACTTCCACAAATTAAAAAAATAATAGAAGAAATAATAGTCATGACTGAAAAATAAATAATGAAAGTAGAAAATCTTGTAATATTTAAATATAAAAAATAATAAATTGAATAAATTATAATATAAATAGAAACACTTCCTCCAATGAAAAAACTTTTCCACCACCAATTATAATCTCCTTTACATAAACAGAAAAAACAAATAATAATAGAAATTTCAGAAGAAACAATAATTAAAACTAATAAAGCAATAAATAAAAAACCAAACATATAATATATTTGATTTCTCCATAAAGAAGTCATTAAATTTAAAAATTCTATAAAAATTGCAGCAAAGGGAATTAAGCCTGTTAACCAAATTAAATATTTTATTTTAAAATACCATTCTTTTTCTGGAATTTTAGTTGGACAAGGATTTATTCTACAAGGAAATTTAATTATTTTTTTTTTAATTCCTAATAAAGAACCTAATAAAACTAAAGGAACAGAAAAACAAAACCATAAAATTAAAAAAGTGATTATTTGATAGAAGTTAAATGTAACATCTGATTTTTCTAAATAAAAAAAAAGATTAATAAGAAAAAAAATTAAGAATATAAAACAAGGATAAAAAGTTGAAGTTAATAAAGCATTTTTTAACCAATATTTCCCATAAAACATTTTATAAACTCTTGAACTTATATAACCTCCTAAAAAACCCATAATAATAAAATCAATAATTAATATTAAAACTAAATTACCTCTTGTTTCAGGTTTAATTACTCCAATAATGCAAATAATTAAAGAGAAAAAAACCATAAAAAATAATTGAGTTCCAGTACCAATAAAACAAGATAGAAACATTGAATTTATTGGTTTTCTAAATACATCATTACATACTTGTTTCCAACCAAACTCATCAATTATATCATCACCTGTTACTTGAATATTATATACATCAATATCTAATTTTATTTGCCTACATATTATTAATATTATTATAATTGTAAATATTAATATTATTAAATTAGAATTTATAATTCCAAACCAGTGAATTTGACTTGATAAATGAAGGTATTTATCCCATCTTGAAACCATTGTTAAATTTGATTGTTGAAAATAAACATCATAAGTAAATGTAATATTATCTCCTTCTGTTAAATCTTGTGGAATATTTCTTAATTCATAATCAGTTAAATTATTTGTATCTTTACAACCTAAATAAATATCATTTTGTTTTATTGACGCTGGGAAAATTGAAAAACCTACAATTTCATATTTATCTTTTTGAACTTCGTGAATATCAATTTTAAAAGTATAATGATTGTAAATAAATATTTCATCATAAGAGTTTAAAGAATAACCAATTGGAATTCCTTCATTGTATAAATATGATATTTCTTTTGTGTAAATATCAAATTTTCCTAAAGCTGATGGTAGATTATCTAAATATAAGTTTAAGGAATATGAATGAGTTAAAAGCCATTGAAATTTATCTAATGATTCATAGGATAATGTTGTTGTACATAGTTTTTTACAAAATTCGTTTTTATTTATTAATATTTCATAATTTGATTCTCTTATTTTATTTCCACTTATAATTTCACCTATGTGATCATTTATTAATTTATCATTTGGAGAATTACAAAAACCTAATCTATCATAATTTAATGGAAGTTG
>JAEEGK010005265.1_pt1 | contig 31296 bp, 14 predicted proteins | sample 8958771 | NCBI WGS metagenome assembly JAEEGK01 (sample SAMN16246547, study PRJNA631951) | gut metagenome | biome: gut microbiome; feature: rumen; material: SC-attached | host: Bos | place: Iran: Karaj | collected 2018-10
ATTTAATAAAGAATCTATCATAAAGTCTAAATTAGATAAATTAAATTTATTTGATGAAAATCTTAATGTTGTTACTTTTGATGTTGATAATAAATAAAATAATATTTTTAAAGTGTTTAAATCGACTAAAACATTTTGAAATGATATAACTGTTGGGACTGTTCCTTGTGTTGCTTTTATTGCAGGATGTGCACCTGTCCCTATTTGCTCATAAAAATACATTCCATCATCATAAAATTTTCCCTTTTTTTTATAGTTATTAAACATTTCTTCTGTTAAATTGAATTTTTCACATATGTCGTATGACCAAAATTTTTTACTTTTTAACATTTTTTTAAATAAATTATTTTATTTATTTATTTATATTTTTTTGAAATCATAATTAAATTATTAAATAATGGAATTAAGAATAAAAATTTTTATAATATTAATTTAAATTAAATCAATTTAATTTTTATAATAATTAATCACCAAATTAAAATTAATTTCTTAAATAAATAGTTTTTATTTATATTATTTTAAAAAAAATTGCAAATAATTCTCCTGAGTTTTCGATTTAAATTTATTAATATCATTTTTATAGAATAAAAAATTATCTTCTTTTTTATTCTTTTTAAAAGAATAATAAATAATTATATCAGCGACTTCACCTAAACTTAATTCTCCTTGATCTTTACTACTGTCAGATGATAATTCCTTCTTTTTTTTATTATCTAAAAAGTCATTAGTTATTTTTGATTCATGAATTTCTAAAGTATTATTCTTTTTTTTTTGGTCATAAGATATTTGATTTAAATTTATTTGTTCTAATGTTTTAAAATTTGGTTTTATTGGTAAATTTTTTGGATTGAATTTTCTCAATCCATTATATTCAATATATTTTAAAAAATCAGAATTTTTATTAAGATTTTTATTATTATTTAATTGATATGTTGATACAAATTTAATTGGTTCTTTTTTTTTAAAATCAAATGGATTGTTTTTATTAAATTTAATAAGTTTTATTTTAATATTGTCTTGAGGATGATTATTTAATTGTATATTATTCCCTTCTGAATTAACAGGAAAATATTCATTCATTATTTTAAAGTGTAAACTATTTCTAGAATAATTAGCATCATTTTTTATTTTTAAAGGATTATATATATATTGTGTTGCTAATTTTGTATTAAATGAATTGTTTTTTTTAGAAAATATATCATCTATTTTTTTATTTGGGTTTTGATTTATTAAAGGTATTCTAATAGTCATAGTATGATTAAGATTGTTTGGTTGTTTCTTTCTTAAATGAAAATTACTAAATTGTTTAAAAGAATTTATATTTAATTTGAGAATATCTGCTTTTTCTTTTTTCATTTTTTATTTATTTTTTTTTATAATTAAAAAAATTCATTAAAATTTTTAAAATACAAAAAAATTTTTTTTATATTTTTATATTTATTTATAATATAAAATCAATTAATATTTCATATATAATATCAAATATTTATTATTATTACTCAAGTTTTATCTCTATTTTTTGATTAATTATAAATTTATTTATTTACATTAATTTTAGTTATCATTAGTTTTTTCCCATAATTAGCTAGTTTTTTATAAAAATCTAAATTTTTAGGACCAAACTTTAATTTCAAATTTAACTTATTTGATTTAACTAATTCTTTATTAATTTTATTTTCTATTTCAATTTTAATTTTATCATTTTTTTTTTTAAGTTTATTAAGTTCTTTATAATTTTCTTTTTCAATCCTATATTTTTTTAATTTTTCTCTCATATCTTCTTCAATATTAAAATTTCTAATTTTATATTTTGCAGGTCTTTTAATAATAACTTCCTTATTCCCAATATTGAATAAATCAAGATTAAAAGATTCATTAATATAAGGAAAAAAATGTCCATCTTTTAAAATATATTTTAATTTTTTTTCTGTTTTTGTATTTTTTTTCATTATTTTTTTAATTTTTTTAGAAATTATTTCTTCTTTATTTATCCAATTATTTTGAACAAATAATTTTTTTTTTACTTCTGATATATTAGTTCTAGGAGTTGTTTCTATACTTTTATTTTTATATGAATTATTTGTTAAACTCAATTGATCTATATCTATCAATTTTTTTCTTTTAAAATTTCCTAAAACCAGTTTTACTTTTTTATTACAATATGATTTTGATTCTTTCATTTTTTTATTCACATAACTAATATTTCTATTATTATAATTTGTTGAATTATTGTTATAATTAATTAAAGGACTAATAAATTTAGAATGTTTTGGAGTTTCATAATCTTTTTTCTTTGAATTTGATAAACTATGATAATTATTGTTCGTTAAAGAATTAGAACTTTCAAATATATTACTATAATTATTATAATTATTTTTGTCTTTATATATTTCAGAGTCTATAATTGTATTTAACATATTTTTTTGAATATATTTTTTTTTTCTTTTATAAAATTGATGTTCTTTTAAAAATGAAACAAGATTTTTTTTATCTTCTATTCCAGTATTTCCATATATTGATATTAATTCATCATTTTTTTCTTTAACTAAAGTATGAAATGACTTATTTAAATGTTCTTTTTTTAAACTTAATTTCTGAAATATATTTTGAATTGTTATTTTGTTTCTAAATCTATTATTTATATTTTCATTAATTTCTATTGTTGACATTTTTTTATTTATTAAATTTATTTATTATATTATTTATATTTAATTACTTTTATTTTCTTTATAGTCTTTCTTATTTATATTATGATTATCATCTTTTAAATTATTTTTAACATCTTGATTTAAATTTGGAACAATCATATTAGGAATAAGTTTATTTTTGATTTCCATTAAGACATTACCATTTTCCTCACATATATAAAATTTTCCTTTTGAATTCAACATTTTTAAAGGATTATTTTCAGTTGTAAAACTTTGATTCACATTTTCTTCTTTTTTCTTTTTTTGAATTTGATTTTTCTTTGAATATTCAGAACTTCCAACAGATTCTTCTTCAACTTTTTTTTTAATCTTTTTATTTTTATTTCCTTTATTTTTGCATAAACAACAGCAACAAAAACAATATTTTTTAATTTTTTTTGCAATTTTAAAAGATAACCAAGTAATTAAAATTACAATTAAAACAATTAAACAAATATAAAAAATAATAGATTTAGCAGTCATTTTTCCTTTTTCATAAGTAATATTACTTATATTTTCAGAATAATCATAATTAATATTTTCAACATTACCATTTGAATTAATTTTTTCATTACATTTATCAAGTATTCCATTTGTAAATGTTGCTTTTTCTGAAGTTGTATAACCTTCATTACATATACATATTGTTTCTATTCCTTCAGGAAAATATCCATTTATGCAATTTATTTTTATTGTTGGAATTTCCTCTTGTTCTATTTTTCTTAAATTATTTTTTTCAATTTTTTCACTTGACATTTTTTACTAAAATTTTAAATTTAAATATTTTATATATGAGAATATATAATTAATTAATTAATATGATATTTATAATAATTATATATATTTTTAATAATTAATTTATGAATAAAATTTTGATAGTTAAGTTTTTTACATGTTTATTTATCAGTAAGATATTATTAAAATTTATTATGCTCCAACATTAACTTTAATAATATCTTCTCCTATTTTTACTAAAGTTTCATCTTTTAAACTATATTTTTGATCAAGTACTAACCAAACATTAATACCTTTAATACTCCAAATTTCTCTATCTTTATCAAAAATAATTTTACAATTTGCATCTTTTTTAATATTCTTTTGTTGTATTAATTTTATTCTCCTATTATCATCATATCCAATTGTAATTTCTTGACCATTTTCAATATTATTTATCATTATTTCTGTTGCTTTATCGTCATTTTCTTCATATATTTTAATATTAAGATTAAAAACATAATAATGATGAGTCTCATCACTTGTAGGAATAATTTCGATTATTGTTTTATTTAACATAATTACCTTAGTATTTATAAATGAAAAATTTTTATTTGAAATATTAATAAGTATAAATCTTCCTAATTTATTGTTATCTAAAATAGGTTGTATAAAATATTTTTTGCAATTAAAATCATAAGAAAAAGCAAATAGAGTTTTAGTAAAAGTTTTATTATTATAAATAAATGAAGTATTGTTTAAAACATAATCATTATAATCTTTAATTTCTGAATAACCAAAAAAAGTAATTGTATCTTTAGCATTTCTTCTACTATCTTTTATTAAACCTAAAGGTCCAATTATTAAATTTTTTAATAAAAGTTTCCCTTTATAATTTTCTAAATATAAATTAATTTCTCCTTTTCCTTCATTATCAATATTATAATTTTCATTTGCAATAATTTTTAAATTTTTCAAATATGTCATTTGCATTAAATTTTCTCTATTTAAAAATCTAAAAGTTTTAGATAAAAAAGTTAATAATTTCTTTTCAATTTTATTTTCATTTTTTTCAAATATTCCCATCATTGAACAACATTTTTTTATATTTCCAACTTTATTTAAATGAAAAGTTTCATAATTCATAACTGATTGTCTATGTTTAAATTTATTTAAACTTTGTGGTGGTGGTTCTAATTGTTTTGCTTTATTCAATTTACATGAGTTTAAAGATAAAAAACCAGTTTCTAAAAATGATTTTCTATTTCTTACTATTGTTTTTTCATCTTCTTCATCATTTTCACTTTTTTTAGAAGTGTTTAATTTCTTTAAATTAGATTTGTTTTTTGTATTTGAATAATTTTTCATTTCTTCAAAATTAAATGTAATTTGTTTTTCATTATTTATTTTAGGGATTGATTTTATAGAATTTGTTTTATTTTTAGTTGAAATTTTTTTTTTTTTGCTTTTTTTATTTCCATTTATACCATTATCATCAAAATAACTAAATTTTAAAACTCCACATGGTGATTGTGTATAAAATTTATTATCTATAAGTTTTAATTCACTAATATTATTTCTTGAACCAATCTTCCTTGCGAAAGTAATGTTATTAATATTTTTCATTTCTGTATTAGAACTATTTTTTTTTTCATTAATATTTAAAGAAATTTTTGAATTGTTAGATTCTTTTTTAAAAAATTTATCTTCATTATTTTTATTATTATCAAATATAATTTTAAATAACTCATGATTTTCTTTTTTTAATATCGTTGATTTTGATGATGTTGATATTAAATTTAATTTTGAATCAATTATATTTAAATTATTATTATCTTTTCTGCAACAACAACAACATTTTATCATTTTTTATGTTAATTTTTTTCAATTAATTTTTTACAATTTAATAAAATAGGAATTTATGAATATTAAAAAAAAATTAAAAAAATAAACAATTATTATAATATGAAAAGAAGTTTTGAAAATAACTTTTCTTATTATATTTGTCATATCAATAAATATTTATATAAATCGAATTTTATTCATGGAATATTAATAATTATTGAATCATTAATAACATTATCTCAATTTCTTGAAATTTATAATTATAATTTCGTTGATAATAATAAATTAAAAATAAATAAAATAAGTGTTCCATTTAAACTATTGAAATTAATAAATATAAAATCAGAAAAAATTTTTTTTGTATTTATTAATTTTATAATATTATTAATTGATATAATTTATTATTATTATGATATTATTTTTTATGCAAATAAATCATTTTCATTTATTTTCATTAATTTTCTGGAACTTTTTTATTTTAGAATTTTTATAATATTTTATTCAACAATAATTTTTAGTTTCAAAGAATATTATTATGTATTAATTTCATTTTTAATTTTATTTCTCCATATTATTTTATGCATAAATCATTTCCTATTATTTCATATTTATTATTATTCTCCTATATTTATATCATTTCCTTATGATAATCTCAGTTCAAATATGGATATAATAAATATTATAATTAAAATATTTATTTCTATTTCATTAAATGGAAGAAAAAATATTTCAAAATTTTTTTATTATTTTTCAATAATTATTTATTTAATATCTTCTCTTTATTTTTTGATTATTATGTTTCAAAAAAGTTAATATATAATGAATAATATTAATTTATCAAAAATTAGACTTCACCATTTTTTTTCTAATTTTATTGTATTATTGGTAATACTTTTCATTGATAATAAAAAAATAATTTCAATAAAAATTATGTTATTAATATTTTTTATTTTTTTTATTTTATTTATTAGTATTTATCAATATAATCCTTTTACATATATAATTATATCAAAAGATAAAAACCAAGAAAATGCATTTTATTATTTGTTTAGTAAATATTCTACTATAGAAAACAAAATTATATTATATGAAAAAATTTATTTACATATAAATGATTGTAATAAATGTAAAATATGTGAATTATTTAAAAAACATAAATTATTAAATAAAATAAAAGAAAAAGAAGAACGAAATATTTTTAATATTATTTACTCTGGTAATAATAAGTATTTAAATTTACTAAATGAAATAATGAAAATTTATATAAATTCAAAATGGGAATTTCTACAAAGATATCCAAATATTTATATTAATTTACTATATTTATATTATTCAACTATATTAAAAAAGACACACAAAAATATTATATTAAATATTGAATTAATATTTAATATTTTCTTAGAACACAATAAAGTAAAAGTAAATAAAGAAAAATTACTTATAAATCAATTAAAAGATATAAATGACTTTATGAAATCCTCAAAAATTACAATTGCTCAAATTAAAAAAATATTATCTTATAATCCAATGGATACATTAAATCAATTAAAAGATATTTTTCAACTTTCATATTTACTAAAAAATTTAAAATCTAAAAAATTTGAACATTTATTTTTAACTAAAAATATTAAAATAACAAATAATACATTTTATACATTATATATATGTATAATTATTTATGAAGAATTATTCAATGAATGTATTGGAAATAAACTTCAACAAATTAGAGAAAATTTTTCTCAATATGAAGAAACAATATATCATTTATTTAAAAAAAATAATTATATTACTTTAGAATTAAACTATTCTAATTTTGATTTTCAAATTATTGGATGTGGAAAAGAATTGATTTCTTATTTAAATAGAAGTTTATATGAATTATTTCCAAAAAATTTAATGAAAATTCAAAAAAATGAAATTATGACAAAATTATTGAATTTTAGCCCAAATAAAAAACTTCATAAAATGTTAGAAACTCCTACAATATATTCTGAAATTAATTTAAATATTCCAGAAATTCAATTATTAATTATATTTAAAAAGCATAATAATATTCATTATCGTATTCTTATTTTACATATTAATTTTCTTTTCAAAGATATAATTTCAAAAAAATCAATTTTCAATGGACAATATTTTTTGCATGATAATATAATATTAACTAAAATATACAAAAATATAAATTATTCAGAATATATAATTGGATTTCCACATTCATATTATAATCATTTTTCAGAAAATAAAAGAATTTTATTAAATGATTTTATAAACATTAATAATATAAATAAACAAGATTTAACATTATGTTTTTCAAAAATAAAGGAAAAAGAACAATATAATATTTATAAATATGATAATGGTAAAAAATATAAAGAATCAACATTTATACCAACAACTATTTTAAAATTAAAGGAAATAGAAAATTTAACAGAACATTCATTTGAAAAGAAAAATAAAAAAGAAGATGAAAGTTCAAAAAATGATTCAATGTATTCAAAAATTAATAATTTTGGAAATGAAATTATCTTAAAAAAGAATTATAATAATAAAAAAAAAAAATATAATTTATTTAGATATATACAAATTATTGAAATTATATTTCTTTTTTTGATTATTGTTTTGTCAATAATCCAAATTATTCATCAATCAAATTTGAAAAATAAATTAAATAATGAATATCAATATAATAATAATTTTAAAATATTTTATAAAACTTTTTATCATATGTTTTCTTCTTTTTTAACTCTTTTATGTATTGGAATTTCACCTAATAACTTAGAATGTATAAATTTTTTTGACCAACATTCACAATATTTTAATAAAGATGAAGCAATTATAAATTTAAATTTTACTAAAATTATACAAATTGAAAATCAACTTTTATCAGATAGAATTGGAACTTATTTAATGGAATTTGTTACTTCTTCAAATAAATTAAATGATAAAACCATGACAAAACTTATAAATAGTGAGTTTATTTATAAACAAGTTCTTCAAAAAAATAATATAATATATGTATTAAATAATACTATGACATTATATCAAGCATTATCTCTAGTAGTCAATTCTTTTTATATATTAAAAATAAATGATAATAAATATATGAATGAGGCTTTTTATATTATAAATTATAATAAAAATATTTTTAAAAACGTAAAATCAAATTATAAAATAAGTGAAACACAATTTGAAATATATCATCTAATCTTAAATTATTATGATTATATTATTTATTTAAAAAAAATTAGACTGAGATTTGATAAAATTATTGATGAACAAATTAATGAATTTAAAAGAATAACTTATAATTATACAATTTGTATTTTCATTTTAAAATTAATTAGTGTGGTAATTTTATTTATTTATCTGAATTTTATAGATAAAAATTTTATAAATATCATAAATTCAATAAAAAAAAAGTTAAAACAAGAAAATAAATATTTTAAGGAAACATTTTTACAAAAAATTAATAATTTAGAAAAATTAATCTATTTGTATATTGAAAATCCAATAGATATTTTATCAAATTTAGATAAAATTTATGATAAATATAAAAATAATATGATTAAAATAATAAATCAAAAAAATAAAAATCCTATTCAATATAAAACTGAATATATTTTAAAATTAGAAAAAATGAATTTATTTTCACTCAAAACTTTAAAAAAAAGTAAAGTTAATAAAATATATTATAATTATATAATAATAATATTAATATCAATAATAATAATTTTTATCATTGAAATTTATTATTGGTCAAACTGTTTTTTAATTATAAATAGAGTTTTTCATATAATTGAAAATGGTTTTGATTCAGAAGTAGAATCATATAAAATGTTTTCATATTTTCAATTAATATTATATTGTAATCAAACTGAAGAAGAAATTTCATCAATATTTGGAATTTCAAGTCTTGATAATGTAGTTCAAAAAACATTATATGATATTTATCAAATTCATCAAAAAAAGAAAAAAGTTAGAAAATATTTATTATTTCTAAATGATTGTATTGAATTAAGCTGTGATAAATTTTATATATTATCAAATCATACTATATTCAATTTAATAAATGAAAAAGTTCCAGATGAGAATTTTTTTGAAAATATAGCCATATATTGTTCTTTTTCAAAAGCAATGGAAAAAAAAAGTGCAAATATAATTTATCAGCAACATTTAGGTTTAATAAATGATGGTATAAAATCAATAAAAAATAAATCTTATGAAGGTATAATTAAATTTTTGGAGAAACAATATTTATTTAGAAGTGAATTATTTAGTTATCTTATTTATAGACCTGTTAGAAAAGTAGTAGAAGAATATATCTCAATGAAAGGAATTGAAAATATTATAAAGTTATTAGAAAAATTATTTTATATTTCAATAATTGTTGAAGTTATACATGAATTATTTATAATTATAATAGTAATAATAATATTTATTCTCAAATTAGAAAAAAAATATAGGGAACTATTTTATTTAAAAAATGTCTTTACAATAACTAATAATTAATTTTATATATAAATAATAAATAATAAAGAATAAATAATAATAAATTTAAAAGAATTTAATATTAAATGTTTGAAGGGCTAATTGAACAATTAATTTTAGCATATCTTGGAGATTATATTGAAAATTTAGATAGAGATAAACTTTCTTTAGGAATATGGAGTGGAAGTTTAACATTAGAAAATATTCAAATTAATAGTAAAGCAATATCAGATTTAAAATTACCATTTATTTTAAGTTTAGGTAGAATTGATAAATTAACATTATGTATTGCATGGAAATCAAATTTTTCATCACCTACTGAAATTACTATTGAAGGAATTAATATTGTTTTATCATTATTATCTCCTAATTATTGGGAAGTTTTAGATTATACTTCATATGAAAGTAAAATTCAAATGTTAATGAAACATTGTCAAGAAAAATATTTAAAGTTAGTTGAATCATTTAATGAAGTTGATACTAATAAACAAAAAGGTTATACTGAAAGAGTTTTATTGAAAATTATTGATAATATTCATTTAACTATTAATAATATTAATATAAGAATTGAAGAATATAATAATAATCCATATTCAATTGGAATTACAATGAAGGAAATGTTAGTTATTAATACAAATCAAAATTGGGAACGCCATTTTATTGATAGAAATATAGAAAAAAATGCAACTATTTATAAATTATTACAAATATCTAAATTTGGTCTTTATTTAAAAGTAAATGAAGAGGAAAACAATTTTATTTCAAAAATTAAAGATATTGAAGAAAGATATATTAATATGAAGAAATTAATTGAAAGTGAAAATGAAGAAGAATTAAAAAAGAAAACTTGTTATTTAATTGAACCTTTAGATATATCTTTAAAAATGAAACAATTAAATGATACTATTGAAAATAAAAATAATGAAGAAGCTAAAATTTCTTTATTTATTCATTTACCAAATTTTAAAACTCAAATTTTAAAAGAACAATATGATTGTATTTTCCTTATTTTAAATCATATAACAAAATATCAAAAATTCCAAAAAGAATTTTATCAGATGAGAAAATTTAATTATTTTAAACCAAAATATAAAATATGTGACAAAGAAAATAAAGAAAATAAATTAACAGATCCAAAAATAAAAAATGAAAATGCAATATTATGGTTTCAATTTGCTATTCAAATGGTATTAAAACAAATTAAATATTATAAAGGAGATAAAACAATTTTTCAAATTCCAAAAGAAGTTTTAGAATCATATAAAGAAAAATTTATGAATTTATTTACAATTTATTATAAAGGAATTAAAAAAAATTCAAATTTTATTCTTGATAATAAAAATGATAAAGAATTATTTGAACATATAATTTATGTTGTTGATATTAGTATTTTATATAATTGGTGTAATAATGTTATTGAAAAAGTATTTAAAGAAGAAAAAATTGAAGAAAAAAAATATGCACAATCAAGTTATTTTTCTTATTGGTTTGGTACTTCAAATATTGATGAAAAGAAATTATTTAGTGATGAAGAACAAAAAAAATTATCAGAATTAATGAATAATGAATTAGATTTAAATCAAGAAGGAAATAAACAACAAAATAATTTACAAATTGAATTTATTTTAGATGAAGGAGGAATTGTTTGTTCTCAAAATGAAAAAAGTTCTAAAGTTTCTATAATTGAAGGATTTGAAATAAAATATGAAAAAATACATTTTTTATTTAAAATGAATTCTTCTTTACAAAAATATTCAATTGAATCTACATTAAATGATTTTATAATTGATTTATTTACTGTTGTTAATAAAAATAAAAGAAAAATTCCTTTAACATTCAAAGATATAAATAATAAAGATGTAAAATTAGGAAATTCAGAAATAGAAACAGATTCTATAATTGATTATAAAAATGATAATAATATTCCTTATTTTATCAGTTTGAAATTTAAATATTCTCCATTAGAAGATATAAATTCATTTTTATTTTGTCATTTAACTCAATTAAATATTCTTTATCATCAAGTTTTTCTTCAAAGAGTTATTGAATTCTTTACTATTAAATATATTAATGAATTAATGGTAAATAATGCTTATGATAAATATAAAAATTTATCTATTCAAACAAGAGAAGCAATAAATCAAAATATTTCTAAAAAAAATATTTTTCAAATTAATATTGACCCAAGATGTATTATTATTCCTTTAAATAAATATGATTTTTCAAATTCTAAAGTTTTAATATTAGATTTTGGAAATATTAAAATGGATAATTCATTAAATTCAAAAGAAAAAGTTTTTGATGAAAAATATCCAAAAAAATATTATTTTTCTTTAGATTCTTTAACAATTGATTTTTATAAATCAATGAAAGAAATGAAAAAACGTATAAATAAAATAGAAGTTTTAAAAGATGTTTCCTGGCAAATTGGAATATCAATTTTAAATAAGAAATTATATTCAATAAAAGAAAATCCTCCAATGAAATTACAAATATCAATAGATAACATTACATTACAATTAACTGAATATATTTACACAATATTAATTCAATTAAGTAATATATTAAAACCAGTAAAAGAAAAAGATTTATGGAATCAATTAATAAGAGATAAAAAAGATATTGCAAAAAATGCAAAAGTAACTGCATTAATATTAAAAAAAAATTATTTTGGTTCTTATGAAAATTTTTTAGCAATGGTAAGTGGAGGATATATTTATTTTTATCATTCAGGACAAGATGAAGAATATGCAGGTTATTATTATTTAAAAGATACTATTTTAAATCCTAATAAAGATAATTTATCTATTGAATTAGAAAATTATAGTGGAACAATCGAAATTAAATTTAGAAATGAAACTAAATTTAAAAGTTGGGAAAAATGTTTAAGAGAAAGAATTGAAGAAATGACAACTTCAAATGAAGGAAGAGATGAAATTTTAGATGCTAAATTTAATAAACAAAATATTACTCCTATTGATAAAGAAAATTTAACTTTTGGAGTTGAGTGTATTTTTAAATCAGTTAATTTACTTTTAATACATGAAACTAATGATAATAATTTTGAAGATATGTTTAAATTTTCAATTAATTCATTATTATTAGGAATATTAATTAGAAGTGAAGATATTGAAGTAAATTTATCAATTGATGGAGTTAAAATTTTTGATTTACAAGAAAAGATAAATGAATTCCAACAAATAATGAGTAGTGAAGATGAGAAAGATAAAGAAACAAAATTATTAAATTTAAATATTTTATTACCTTCAGAAAAATCGCCTAAATATAAAGGAAATCAAATTGAAGTTATATTAAATTTTGGTTATTTATATGTTATATGGAATCCAATTTCATTTAGAAAATTATTATTTTTTTTAATTTATAATGATGATTTAAATAAAAAAGTTATAAGTGAAATTAGTGATCCAAATGAACAATTAATTGAACAAAAATTTATTGAACCATCAAAAGAAAAAAAAAAATTATTTCCAAAATGTGATGAATATAAATATGTTTATTTAAAATTTCATGCAGAAATGAAAAGATTTGATATTATTTGGATTCAACCAATTTTAAAAATATTTTTTATTCAATTAAGATGTGGAGAAAGTTATTTTAATTGTGATATGAATGTTGATCATTTAATAATGAATGGTGAATTAGGTAATACTGAAATATTTGATTTAAGTGAATATCCATTTACAATTAATAATCAAAGTGAATTTAAAAAAGAAAATATAAGACAAATATTTGGAATTAAAAATAGTGTTAATAAAAGTTTAATTGATTTTGAATTTAAATCATTTAATGAATGGTGTCCTCATTTTAAAGAAAATATTTCTAGTATTGCTGATGTTAAAATTAATTCTATTTTTTTCATTTATATACAAGAACAATTTTTGAGAATATTAAATTATTTTATTACTGAATTTTTAGGTGCTTTAAGTAAACCAATTGATAAACATAATAATAAAAATGAAGAAAAAAAAGAAGATGAAAATAATATAAATAAAAATAAAAAAGATGAAAGAGAAATGTCTTTCTTTAAATTAAATATATCAATGAATAATCCACAAATAATATTAAAACCAAGAATTTATTTTGAAGAAAGTATGATTTTAGATTTAGGAATAATGAATATAACAAATAATTATTCTAAAGTAAATGGTAAATTATTTAATAAAAAAGATGAATGGAGATGGTTATCAACTTATCAAGTTAAATTACATAATTTTTCTATGGAAAAAAATGATAAATTTAAAATATTTGAACAATCAAATGGAATAATAAATATGCATTTTACACTTAAAACAGAAAGTGATATGCAATTAAATGATTTTGAATTTGACTCATCATTTCAATTTGATTTATTTTTTGATCATTTTAATTTAACTTTAAGACAAAGTGATTATACATTTTTAATGTCATGTCTTGATTTAAATATTTTATATTCTGATGATAAAAATGATGATTATGATTATGAAAAATTTTATAAAGAAAATTCTGAAAATTTATTAATTAAAAGTGAAAGTATAATATCTGAAGATGAAACAAAGAAGTTAAAAGAAAAATTATTGTCAATGTTTTATGTAATATTTATTCAAGAAATTTCAGTAATTTTATGTTTTCAAAATCAACAAAAATTTTGTTCTTTAAAAATGGAAGATAATTTAATAATTTTTTCTCAAAAATTAGACACAAGTAAAATTATTGATTGTGCCTTTGGAAATTTAGAAGTTTATGAATTAAAATATGAAAATGATACTTTTATAAAAGATTTACTTGTATCTGATTATTCACAAAAAATAGAAGAATATTCAGAAGATAATATAGATAAAAATGATAAAAAAAAAATAGTTGAAGAACAATATGATTTTGAAAAAGAAAAAATAAAACTTCGTTTTGTTTCAAATGAAAATCAAACTGAAAAAATTACTTTAAGTTCATTTGGTGAATTAATAAAAAATTCATGTTTAAAATTTGAATTATTAAAAGAAGATTTAATGAAACAAATGGAAAAGAAAAAAATGAAAGTATATATGACAATAAATACAAATAGAGATAAATTTTATTTAGTAGATATAGAAAAATTAAAATTATTAATGAAACCAGATATATTTTATTTAATGGAAACATTTTTCTTAGAAGGTTTTCCATTTTATGATCCTGCATCAAAAGATTTACCTAATTTATTTGATTCAAATGAAGAAAATAGTCCTGCAATGAATATTAAAATGAATATTAAACATCCTTTAATTTGTATTTTAGGTGATGAATGTACTAATTTAAATCAAGAAATGTATTGTATTGATTCTGAAGTTACTTTTATTTTAAAAAAAGAAACTATTATTAAAGTTAAAAATGATATTATTAATTCTAAATTAAATAAAAATGATAAATCAAAAATTGTTTGGATTATGCAATTAGAAATTAATAATATTTCTCCTTTTATATGTAATTTGGAAGATATTTTAAATAGTGAAATTTTACAAATTTCAAAAAGAAAATTAACAAATAATTTCAATTTCTTATTTTCAATGAAAACTATTTTAAATTATGAAAATGATTTATTATTTAGAAAAAAAGAAATAACTGAAATAAAATTTTCTTCAATTATATCAAATATGTCTTTTAGAGATATAATTGTTTTAATGAATATGACTTCTTATTCAGGAAATTTATTAAATGAAGATTTTTATAAAAAATTAAATGACTTTGCTTATTTTTCAAATAAAAAAAAAAAATGGGAAGAAGATAATAATAATATTATAAAATCAGAAAATAAGAATATAGAAACTAAAAATGATGAATCAAATTCAAAAACAATTGAAGCAAATGAATACAATTATTTATTTTTAATGGAAAGTTTAGATTTATTATTTATTGATAATCAATTGAATACATTTATGCCTTTTTTAAATTTTGGAACAGGAAAATTTATGATTAATTATATTTATCCAAAACAAGGTGAACATAAAGCAAAGATTGAATTTTCTTTTATGATTTATGCATATAATTATATTGCTGGTGTTTGGGAACCAATAATTGAAAGAAATAAAGGAATTATTCATTATAAAAATTTATCTTCAAATATTGAAAAAACTTCTACCATTGAATTAAATATATGTGATCAATGTTTAAATATTAATATTTGTGATTTACATATATCCTTTTTATATAATATTTTTAGAAGATGGGATAAAATTTTGAATAAAAAAGAAAAAAATAAAAAAATATCTAATTTACATGGGGATTTTAAAAAGGAAAATAATAATGAAAAAAAAATGAAAATATCAAATCATACATTATATAATTATACTGGAAAATTAGTTGAAATTTTTGATCATGATAATGATTTGAAAAAGATTAATAGAGTTGAAGTACCAAATAATAAATATTATGAAATTAATTATCCTGAAATAGAATCAAAGGATAATAAAAATAATCAAAATACTAATCTTTTATCAAAAAAAACTTTAATAGGATCAACATATAATAAAAACAAAGTAATTGAATTTTATTTTAAAGATGGAAGAATAGGTGATAATGATATTAAAATTGATGCATTAAAACAAAGAAAACATCAAGTGACAATGATTAATAATATTCAATTAGAATCAAATATTTTAAGTTATAGCTTTATTGTTTCAAAAGTTGAATTATTAAATAAAAAAAAAGCAATTTATTTATTTTCTCCTCTTTGTTTCAGAAATAAAACACAATATAACATAAAAGTTATAATTACTGATAAAGATAATAAATTTACTCAAGATTTAAAATCAAAAGAAATGATTGGAGTATCTTTTGAATATTTTAATGGATATATTGAATTTAATATAAATAACTCATCTATACATAGGAAAATTAAAATATTACAATTCTTTACTTCTAATGAAATTAATAAAACTTTAGAATATGATGATTTTTATATATATTTATATTGTCCAAAGGGTGAAACTGAATATAATAAAATTATTGAAATAAGAAATAGATATGTTTTAAGAAATTGTTTACCTTTTGATGTTTATTTTTTTGTTAAAGGAAAGAAAAAAAATTCAAAAATTGCTTTATTAAAAAGTAATAAATATGACTGTGATATGATTGATCCAAATTCAAATTTTGAAATCTTATTAACTTTCTTAAATTTTTCAACCGATAATTATATAACATTATATAATACTAATGATTCAAAACAAATAACTAAAATAATTTTAAATGAAAATAAAGTACCAAAAGTAGATATTTTATGTACAATAATTGGAGATAAAAGAAAGAAAATAACTGCAATTCTTCATCCAAATTCAGTTTTAATTAATCATTCAAGTTTACCAAGTTTATTCTATTATGGAAAAGATATTAAAGAAAAAAATATAGTTGCAGGAAAATTAACAAATGGAAATATGTATATATTAAAGTCAGAACAAAATTATTTAAGTATGAAATGTGATAATTATAAAACACAATTTATTGGAAAACCTTTTAATATTGAAGTAATTGGAACTGCAAATTCATTTGAATTATATTCAAAAAAAGAAAATAAAAAAATTGAATTGATTGTTGAAAATAATATATTTTTATTATCAACTAATTTAAATTTATATTGTAATGTAATTAATATATATCCAAAATATGTATTATCAAATTCATTAAATGAAAGAATTATAATTGGAAATTTTAATAATAATGATGTTATTCAATTAAATTCAAAAAATAATATTGATTTTTATTTTTTTGGTTTTGGTGAAAATTGTGTTTTAAAATTTACAATTTGTGATAAAGATTTAGAATGGGAATCTTCAGTTCCAATATTATTAAATAATTCAAAATCTCAAACAATTATTATATATAATATTCAAAGAACAAAAAAAAGATATATAAATATTTCAAAAAAAATAAAAGATGTAATTACTTATATCAATATTGAAAATACTACTTTTGAAAATGCTAGTATTACAATTGAAAATTTCTCTTCTTTAATATCTATTAATGCATATCAAAAAGATTTTCCAAATTTCCCAAATTATATTGATTGTTTAAATAAAACTATTTTTACTTGGCCAAAACAAAATGAAAAACATATATTGAAATTACAATTTGGATTTGGAAATTTAAAAAATCGTCCAATGATGGTTAATAATTGTAATAGTTATGGCTTATTAGAAGAAGGAATTGATTTATATTATAAAAATGAAATTTATACTTTTCCATATCCTTATAATGAAAATATTAAAATTTATGAAAATAAAAATGTTGGTCATGATATTAAATTGTTAATTATAAATAATGGTATTTCAATTAAAATTAAAATTTATGATGATATAGATAAAATAAAAAATGATTGTATTGAAAAATATGAATATAAAATTAGAATTAAAAAAATAGGTTTTTCACTTATAAGTGATAATGCTTTTATTGAATGTAAAAATAATTTTTCAAAATATGATAGAAAAGAATTATTATTTTTTTCATTTAAAGAATTAAAATTTGAATATATTCAAAATAAAGACCATTCAAATTTAATAAATAAATTTTCATTTGAAGTAAAAAATGTTGAAATAGATAATCAAATAACAAATTTAGATGAATTCATAATATTTTTAAAACAAAAAGAGACAAATTCCAAATTCATTCAAATTGAAATTGAAACTGAAGAAAATTTAAAAAATAAAATATTTATGATAAATCAAATATTATTTAACTTAGAAAGTTTTGATTTAAAAGTAGAAAGTTCTTTATTAACATTTTTTTTCAAATTTACAAATAATATAACATTAGGTCTTCAAACATCAATAACAAATGTCCATCCAATATTTCTATCATTTATGGATTCTTTTAAAGAAAGCATTATAATAAAATTTAATTACATTCAACCAATATGGCAAAAATATATAAACAAAGATTCAATAGAAGAAAAACCAATATTTATCCATAAATTAGATATTTCATCAATAAATCTCCATTTAACATTATTAAACAAACAAAAAGACAATTTTTACGAAAGTCTCTTAAGTACAAATCCAGTTATAAACAAATTATCTAAATTATATGAAAACATAGATACATCAATATCAATAGAAGAAAATAAATTAATGAATTTATATGGTATATCAAGTATATTATTATCAACAATAATAACATCATATAAACAAAAATTAATATCACAATTAATAAGATTAGGAATTAATATAGAATTATTAGGTCAACCTATAAATTTATTTAATTCGTTAGGAACAGGAGTAAAAGAATTTATTAATCAACCAAAACAAGGTTTTCAACAAGGTTATGTAGTACAAGGAGTAATAAAAGGAGGAATAGGTTTAATTAAAAATACAGCAGGAGGAACATTTAATTCAGTTTCTCAAATGTCATCAGGTATCTCATCAACATTATTAAATATTACAAATGATAAAGATTATTTGAAAATAAGACAAATGAAAAAAATAACAGAAAAACCAAATAATTTTATGGAAGGTTTAGGTTATGGTTTTACTTCAATGTTTAGTGGTGTATTTTATGGTGTTACTGATATTGTAAGAAAACCAATCGAAGGTATTAGAGAAGAAAAAAATATTGCTGGATTTGGAAAAGGGATTTTAAAAGGAATTGGAGGTGTCCTTACTAAACCAATTGCTGGTGTTGTTGATTTAGTTAGTAAAACTAGTGAAGGATTTAAAAATACTTTTAATGCAGATGATACTATTGAAAGAGAAAGATTACCTATGCCACTTTATGGAAGGTTTAAATTTTATAAAGAATATATTAAGGAAGAAGCTATTTTATATTATTTTATTGTTGGTAATGTTTTTATGAATAAAAATATTAAAATTTTAAATTTTATTTCTTATTTTAATAGTGATGAAAAGAAAATTATTTTAGTTTTTAGCGAAGATAGAGTTTTTCTTTTGGATCATGTTGAAAAGGAATGTTTAGTTAATATTGAATTGAAAGATATTTCAAATGTTAAAGTTAATAATAAGAATAAAGTTAAAATTTTTTTTAAAAAAAAAATTAAAGATAGAATATCTTCTACTATTAAATTATCAACTAATCCAAAATATCATAGTGAAGAAATAGCTGCTAAAATTTTGAATATGTTTAAAGAAATATTAGATATTGAATAATTATATATTATTATTAGTTAATTTTTTATTTATTTAAATAATTTTTTTTTATTTTCTTTAATAATTTTACTTAAATGAAAAAAAAATCTATTGAACAAAAAAAACAAAATTTAACAAGGAATTTATTTAATAAAAAACAGTATTTTACTACATTTTCAAATTATAATGAATTTAATACTGTATGTAATAATAAAGAAAAAGTTAATAAAGGTACTTCTACTTTCAATTTATATAATTTTTCAAATAATGATTTTCATAGTTTAAGATTAAGTAAATCAAATTATTACAATAAAAAAAATATAATAAATAGAATCTTATCTCCAGGAAGTAGAAAAAAATATAAATGTTTTTTTCAACCACAAAATTTAAAATATATGAATTTTAAATATTTAAATGATAATTATATAAATGAAATGCTTGATCCAAAAGAAAATTTAAATGATAATATTGTTTTTCCATCTTTAACAGGAGAAAATTTAGAAAATAAAAATGAATTTAATAAATTTAAAAATAAATCATCATTTTCAAGTGGTAAAAAAAAAAGATATCATCGACATTTTTATTATGTAAAAAAAGCATTGAATTTTAATGAAAAATTAGATGCAATTGATAAATGTCGTCCTACAGTTGAACATAAAGATCATTTTGGTAGATTAAAATTATTAATGGATAAACAAAATGAAAAGAATATGAAAATAATTGTTGATATTAAAAAAGAAATGATAAAATCGAATGATTTATTAAAAGTATATGTTAACAAATTAATAAATACTCATTTAGGACAAAATTTTAATGATAAACTAATAAAAATAAAAATATAATTAATTACAATAAAAAAATATAAAATATTAAATTGTAAGGTTATAAAAATTAAAATTAAAATTATATATTAAAAAAACAATAAAATATTAAAATAATCATAATATAAAAAACATTATTTAATGGAATCACCAATATATGAATTAAATACAGAAGGAAAATTTTTATATATTAGACATGGAGAAACACAAAAAAATAAAACAATGGAAAAAATAGATAAATCCAAATTAATATCAACACCAGAATTTTTGGATTGTGAATTGGATATAAAAGGTATTGAACAAGCAAAAAAGGCATCAGAAATAATTTGTAAATTAGATATAGAAGAAATATGGGTTTCTCCTCTTCATAGAACATTACAAACTGCATATTATTTATTTGAAAATCATCCAAATAAAGATAATTTAGTTATGAAAATAAATCCATATATTATTGAAACTATGAGTGGAACTGATACTATAAGTTTTTTAATTTCTAAAAGAAAAAAAGAATTTAATATGAATTCTAAAGTAAAATTTGATTGGTCTTATTTTGATTCTATTTTTACTAATCAAAAAGATCAAGATTTATTTTATTTAGAAAATATTGATAAAATACCTGAAAATGATAGAAATAAATTAATATCAGATATTAAATCTAATTATGAAAATGAAGAAAAATTAAGAGAATCAGTTTTAGAATTAACTAATTATATTGTTAATCATAATATGGATAGAGTTGAAAGTCTAACACATGCTTCTCAAAGATGTTTAAAGTTTAAAGAATTTTTATCTAATAAATATACAAATAAAGATCCTTCTAAAAAAGTTATTATGGTTACTCATTCAAGATTTATATGTTTATCAACTAGTAAAAAATTATATTCAATGAAAGAAGTAGATTATTATCCAGATGATTCATATTTTGCACAAAATTGTCAAATAATATCAATTAAAATTTAAAAAATTATAGAATTAAAATGAAAAAATCACTAAAAAATATTTAAATCATATTTTATTTAAAGTATAAATTATAAGTAAGTTCTATAAATGATATTTAATTCTTCAATTTTATATAAATTATTTCTTTTTTTTCACCAATAACATTAATTGAAAATGTCTTTCAATAATTATTTAAATTTTATTTACTTTTTTTTATAATTGTTTTATTTTTTTTCGCTTTTAATAAAATTTTATATTTTTATCTTCATTACATCAATATTTAAAATTATTTTTAAGAAATTTCTTTGATATTTTGAATGATGTTTTTTTTCATTGTTTAATAATTATATTTTCTAAACTTTTATATATTTTAATTTATATATACACCTAAAATTTTTAATTATTTAATAAATGAATGATGAGGAGAAAGATATTGGTTTAAATTTAATTTCTGAAATTTCAGATTACAATAAAGATTTTAATCCAAATAATTTATATTGTGGACTTTGTTATTGTATTTGTTTTCAACCTAAACAATGTTTAAATCAAAAATGTGGTCAATTTTTTTGTCAAAAATGTTATGATAAATTATATGAAATGAATTATTATGATGATGAATTCAAATGTCCTTTTTGTAGATTAATTTGTGGATTTAGAGATGCAAATGAAATAGAAGAAATAATTAATAAATTAAAATTTTATTGTGATAAATCAATGTTTTGTTGTGGTCAATATACACATTATGAATTATTAAATTATCATAATCATGATGATATAGATTCATTTGAAATAAAAAAATGTATAGTTTGTTCAAGAATTTTTGACTTAAAAGATACAAATTTTTCAAAATGTAATAATTGTGGAAAATTTGCATGTTTTGAAAATATTCAATCAAAAAAAAATGAAATTATTTCAAATTGTATGAGAAAATGTTATAATTGTAGAGAAGGAGTATGTATTAATTGTATAAAAACTAATGATACAAATTTTATATGTAGTAATTGTACATCTGAACCAAATAATAAATGTGAATTATGTAAAATAAAGACAGCAATAAAAGTTTGTACATTTTGTAATAAAAAATTATGCAAAAATTGTAATGAAAAATGTGCATGTGATTATGTTATTTGTAAAGATAATAAATGTGTATTATCAAAAGCAGAAAATTGTTCTATTTGCAAAAAATATGTTGATGATTTAAAGAAAAAAAAATGTGTTCATATATTTTTATATAATTGTTATAAATGTAATAAAAAATGTGATATATGCAAAATTTATAATACAAATGATTTTTGTGATAATTGCAATAAAAGAATATGTATAAGTACTTGTTCAATTAAGTGTGATTCATGTAATGATAATTTTTGCAAAAATTGTACAACATATTGTTCAATTTGTAAGAGTATAATATGTATTAATTGTGGTGATACTTGTGTTTCATGTAAAAAATCTTTAATTTCATGTAGAATATGTAAAAGTAATACAATAAAACAATGTTCATATATTGATAATAAAGTTCAATGTGTTAATAGATTATGTATGATGTGTTGGAATTCATGTAATACTTGTCATAAAGTATATTGTAAAAAACATTGTAATAAATGTAATAAATGTGAAGAATATTTTTGTGATCTCCATTATTTTTATTGTGAAAGATGTTCAAAAGAAACAGATAAAAAATATATGAAATTATGTTTAAAAAAATGTGCTACAAAATGTATTGGTTGTGATAATATAATTAATGACTTTTGTAAAAAAGAAAATCATCCTAAAGATTTTATAACAAAACAAAGTTGTGGTCATTATGTTTGTTTAGAATGTCAAAAAGTATGTTCAAATTGTAAGAAATTGATTTCAAAATGTCCAATTTGTATTGAAAATATTAGTTTTATACAATGTATATATTGTGGAAAATTTTTATGTGAAACATGTTGTGGTCATTGTCAAAATTGCGATAATCAATTTTGTAATTTAGAACATGAATGTGTTAATTGTTCAAAAAAAAGAAAAAATGAATGTTCTCATTGTAAAATTAATTTGCAAATAAAATGTAGAGATTGTAAAACAAAATTAAATCCATGTTTAAATTGTAAAAAATTATTTATTTGTGATGAAATGTGTTATAAAGATTTAAGAAAAGAAAGATTAAGTAAAAATCAACATATATGCCTTATGTATGCTTGTGAAGAACATCAATTATGATTTTAGATAATTATTATTTTAATAAATAAATAATATATTTTAAAAAAATTTTTATTAAAGAATTGTTTTCAATTTTATAAATTAATTTTAATATATCAGAAATGGAAAAATATTTTTTTTTAGATGATTCAAATAGTCATATTATACATCCTATTACATTATCTTTTTCAGAAGAAAAATTATCAAAATTATATTTTGATTCAATTTTTTCATATAAAACTAATATTATTTTTACTAGTATAGAAATTTTATTTTCAATATCTGTAATTATAATAGCAATAATTAGTTATATAAATGCAAAATCAAAAATCAATAATCTTCGTTTATTTATGGGAATTTTAATATTAATATTTTTATTAATTAATTTAGTATTTTTCCTATTTGTTAAAAATATTCAAATTTTTAGAAAAGCTTTAATGAATTTTAGTATTTGTGTTCAAGTTGCTTCATATAAATTATTATTTTATTTATTTTTATCTTTATTTTATACAGAATATCATAGAAATTATAGAGATTTGGCTCCTATATTTTCTTTAATTGAAATGTTTTTAGCTTTATCCTTTATGATTTTTATAGATGATAATTTTGTTTTTCATATACTTACTCATGTTACTACTTGTTTTATGATATTTATTGTTGATACTTTTTTAATTGAATATGTAAAATTTTCATATATATTTCTTTGTTCATTTATTTCATCTATTTTAATTTGTAATTTTTGTTATTTACATCAAAGATATAAAAAAATTGAATGGTTATCTCATTATAAAAAATTGACTGATTTAGAGTATTATTCTAAATTATTTGTTAATAATACATTTGTAATTGCTACTTTTTCAAGAAAAGAAATATTAAATTTTAATCCTACTATAAGATATCTTCTTCAAAATTCTAAATTAAAAGAAGAAATAGATAAAATTATAATGGAAGAACCAGAATCAAAATTAACAAATGAAAATAATATAAATTCAAAATATATAAATGAATTAAGTGTAATAACAAAAAAATTAATTTTTTCAAAAATAAAAATAAAAAATGAAAACTTATCAAGTATAATAAAAGAACAAATAAATAATATCCCATCAGATGAGAATAATTTTATAGAAAGAATAGATACATTCTTTTCAATATTACGAGATAAAAAAGAAATATTTAGAAAAATATATTATTTAGGAGAAATAAATTTTGACAATGTAAATAGACCATATTCAGTATTTATAAATGTAAATTCATTAAATGATAATATAAATTATTTAGCAATTGGATTAGATTTTCCTGTAGAAGCTTCTCAGAATTTAGATTTATTAGGTAAAATATCAATTTTAAGTTCTAAAATAACACATGAAATAAAAAATCCTTTAGCTGCAGTTGAAACTCTTGTTTCTGAAATAAAAACATTTATTGAAAATACTGGAATTAATGAAGTTATTAATAAATTAGATGCAATATATGATTATTCTGAATATATGAAATATATTACAAAAGATTTTGAATTTTTTGCTTTGAAATTAAATAATATTTCTGAACAAAATAATGTTACTGAAGTTGATATTAAAAGAGTTAATTTTAATGTTATTGTTAATTTTGCAGTTGAATTAATAAAACATATTTGGAAAAATAAAAATAGTAGAGTTTTAATTAAAAAAGAAATTGAAAATGATATTCCTGAATATATAAATACTGATGAAATTAGAGTAAAACAAATTATAATAAATTTATTATCAAATTCATTAAAATTTACAAAAATGGGAAGTGTTACTTTAGTATGTGAAAATTATGATAATGATTATATATTAATAATGGTGAAAGATACTGGAATTGGAATAAAAGAAGAACAAGTAGAAAAATTAAATCAAGATGGTACAATGTTTTTAAAAAGTAATGAAAATAATAAATTTGGTTCAGGACTTGGTTTAAGTATAGTTAAAGATATGGTAAAAATATTAGGAAAAGATTTTAAAGTCGCATCAAAATATAATGAAGGAACATGTATATCATTTTTATTAAATAAAAATATAAATACAGGAACAGAACAAATAAATATTCAAAATGTAGATAATAATAAAAATATAAAAAATACTCAAATTATTAGAAAAGAAAAAGATAAAGATAAAGATAATTTAAATTCTTCAACATCAGCATTAACAGGAAATAATAGTAATTTAGATCAATTAAATTATAAAAATAAAAGAACTTCATTATTTACTCATAAAGAAGAAAATACAAAAAGAGAAGAATATATTTTAATGAAACCACAAGATATTGCATCAATACCAAATGGAATTAAAGAACCTCAAAATAATTATTTAAATATTCCAAGAAAATCAATGGTAATGAATTTAAATACAAATAAAAGAATTGGTGCATTTAATATATTAAATAAAGGTAGAATGTCAATGATGGTTAAACCACAAACTTTATGTTTACCTAATGTTCCTATACAAGAAAATATTGAAGAATTTTCTGAATCAAATCGAAATGGAAGAAAAAAAATTTATGCATTAGTTGTTGACGATGAACAAGTTTTAAGAAATTGTAATGTTAATATTATTACTAAATATTTTCAAGAAAGAGGAATTGATATATCTATTGATGAAAGTAATGATGGAATTGAATGTATTTATAAAATTTATAAAGGATTTACTAAAGATAAAAAATATCAATTTATTGTTACTGATGAACAAATGAATACTATGAATGGTACTATGATGACTAATATTATTAGAGCTTTAATTGATGAAAAAAGATTTTATCCTATTAAAATTTATTCTAGTTCTGGGAATAATATTGTTGATGATAATTTTAAAAAAAATTATGAAAATGTCTTTTCTAAACCTTTAATTATTGAAAATGTTGCAGATATTTTTAAAGATAATGTTGAAACTGTTCCAATTGTATAAAAATGAATCTATTATTTGGTATTTATTTTAATTATATATTTTTTTAATATATTATAATTTATTAGTTTCTAAATTGTAAATAAAATATAATTTATTCAATGTTAAAAAAGTTATTAATTATTAAATCTCTATTTTAAATTGAATGTTTTATTAATTTAATTAAAAAAATTATGTCTAAAATAAAACGAGTAAAAAGTGATTTTAATTTGAATTTTATTCCAGATGAAAAAAAGGATTTTTCATTAATAGATAATTTAGAAGATGATGATAGAGCACTTTCAATAACAGAAGATTCATCTTTTTATATAGAAAAAACTTTTCCAAAAGAAGAAAATGAAGATATTTTAATTAATATTTCTAAAAGACAAAGAAAATTAAGTAATTATAGTAATGATGATGGAATTGCTTTTCCTTCTAGAGAATCTATTTTAAATTGGGCTGAAAATGTTTTAAAATCTGTTAATTTAAATGAAAAAGAAAGAGAATCTATTTTTCATAGATTTTCTACTTGTTTTGATTTGGTTATGGATAAATTATTTATTGAAAAACAATCAATTACAAATGAAGATGATTTAAAAAAAATGACTATTACTATTTTTTTATTAACTTATAAATTTGAAGGTTATTTAATTGGAAAAGTTTCTATTAAAAATTTAGTAGAAGCTTTTTTATCTAGTATGAATATTGATAATGAAGAATTAGAAAATACAATTCAACAAAGTGAAATGCAAATTTTACAACTTTTAGATTATAATCCTTTTTGTTTAGAAAATAATATTTATGAATTAAGTTTAATATTAATGGATTTACTTAAAAAAAAATTTTCTTTATCAAAAGTATTATTTGAATTTATTCAAAGTAAATTAAATAATTCAAATAAAAATATTATTTTAAGTAATAAAATTTTATTTGAAACTATTCCAACTGATAAAGCAGCTATTTCTATTATATCTATTATTATGTTAATGAAAAAAACTTTAAATGATTTAAAAATCATTAATCCAAATGCTAAACTATTATTATTGGAAGTAGAAAATTTAGATAAAAACTTTTTTTCATATTTAAAAAATGATTTAAAAGTTTTAAGAGTTAATAATTGGAAAGAATTTAAAAAAAGTTGTATATATTTCGAAAATCAACTTGAAGGTTAAAACAATTTTTTATTTATTTTTAAAATTATATATATATGTATAATTGGTATTAAATGAGTGAGTAGGAATATAAAATATATATATATATTTTTAATTCTTAAGTTTTAATATATTTTAAAAATATAATAATCAATCAAAATAATTTTATGTCTATATATATATATTATAAATATTTTTTTTTATTTATATAAATTAAAAATTGAACAATTATATTTTGAATTTGTTTTAAATAAAGAAATATTAAAAACAATTAAAAACAAAATAAAATTTGATTTATATTTTAAAATATAGGACAAAAAATATATGAAAATATATCATTAAAAATAATTATATATTCAAAAAATGACATCAAAAAATAATAATAAAAAGATAATCTTCCATATAAAACCCCCCTTCCTCAAAAAAAAAAAATATCAAATCCAAAAAACCTAAAAAAACCAAAATTTTTATTTTTCAATCTTTTCCTTCAAAATATCATTCTCCCAAATACCTTCCTCCCTTTCTCCTCCTTTCTTTATAAAACTCCCAATACCATTTCTTTTCCCATCTTTCCAAATCCCATCAAAAATATCTCCATTTTTAAAATAATAAATTCCTTTCCCATTTTTTTTCCCTTCTTTCCATTCACCTTCATATTTATTTCCACTTTTATAACAAATAACACCAAAACCATCTTTTTTACTATTTTTCCAATTTCCATCATAAATATCTCCATTAGTATAATAACAAATACCTTTACCTTCTCTTTTCCCATCTTTCCAATTTCCTTCATATCGATCACCACATTCATAATAATATTTTCCATTACCTTCAAATTTATCATTTTTAAAATTTCCTTCGTAAATTTCTCCATTAGAATAATAATAAATTCCAAAACCATTTGCCATATCATTTTCCCAATGACCTTCAAATACTTCTCCTTCATTATTATAAAATGTTCCATATCCTTCTCTTTTATCTGATTTCATTTGACCTATGTATGTGTTACCTGTTTCATAATAAAAAAATCCATGTCCTTCTTTTTTATTATCTAACCAATCACCCATGTATTTACGACCGTTACGCCAGTAAAATGTTCCTTTACCTGTACGAATGTTATTTTGTATTTCTCCTATATATTTTCCTTCTTCTGTTTCTTGAATTTTATAGTTTGACATTTTTTTTTTTAAATTTTTTGAATTTTTTTTTATTTTTATTTTATTTTCTTTTAAGGTTTATTTTTTTGGATTATTATTTATTTTAGAAATATATAATTTTATTTTTTATATTTATTATTATATAATATAATCTTTTTTATTTTTTATAATAAACAACTTTAATATAAAATTAATGAGGTTTTTGATAAGGAACATTAACAACAACTTGAGAATTATCTCCAATAGAAGAATCAGAATGTATATTAATAGGAGCTTGTTCCATATTCATTCCATAAACTTGTGGTTGATTAATATTATTAAATTGAGGTTGAGGATAATTAACATAATATAAAGGCATAACATTTTGTTGATTAGGCATTGGCATAGTTGGATAAATGCAACCATTATTAGATGGATTAATTTGATAATTGATATTATTTGAATAAATATTATTTCCATATCCTAATTGTTGATTAGGATTATAAAATAAACGAGGGAATAATTTTTTAAATATCTTATATCCTCCATAAAATAGACCGAAACAAATTCCTGAAATGAATACACAGAAAAGTACTAAAATTATTAAAAAATAAATTATAGATAATCCACCTTCAAATTCTTTAGTATTTGATATTGTAAATTTATTTGAGGGATCATATGAATTTAATTCAAGTTTTAATAATAAATATTTTGCTGTTTGGTCTTTTTCAATTTTAAAATAATAATAATAATTTTGGGATGAATATTGAACTGATAATTTTACATTATTATTTAAATGATTAAAAGTATCAAATGTAAAATTATCATTGTTTATAAATTTATATTGAAGACTTTGAACTTTTATTCCATTATTATTTTTAATAAAAAATTTAAAGTTGATATCTTCAAAAATTCCAAAATCTTCAACATTTAAAAATAAATTATATACAATTCCATCCATTTTTATTGATACTTCATTATATTTTGTTAATGTTGTTAAACTTTTTGGAGAAAATGGATTTTGACATAAAGAAATTGGAAAAAAAATAATAAAGAGCAATAAAAAGTGTTTTAACATTTTTATTTTATTATTTATTAATCTCAAAGTTAATATATTTTATAATATGGAAAAAAAAATTTATTTATTATAATTAAATTAAAAATTATTATTTAAATATATTTTTTAGTAGTATATCCCTCCTTCAATTGGATATTTCACAAATTCTTTTTTCAATAAATCTAAAGAATCTTCAATATTTTCATTATTATTAATTGAAATGATTAATTTATTTAAGAAAATAAGATTTCTTAAAGAATCTTTTATTTTATTTAAATCATCTTTTTTCAATGTAATATTTTGAAATATTATTTCTTCGATATTTTTATTTAATAATATATTATCAAGAGAATTTGTAATATTTGGATAATTTGAAATATTTATTGATAATAATTTTATTGTATTAGGAAGTATGAATTTAAATTTTGATGATTCATTATTTAATATGAAATTTATTGAGCAAATAAATTTACAATTTTTAAAGAATATTTTAGATTTAAATAAAGATGAATGAGTAATTTTTAGAGTTCTTAAAGAATTATTGTTTAATTTTGTTGATAAATATATTGATTGTTCATCATCAAGAGGGGAAAAAAGTTCTAAATAATTTAAAAAATTTAACTCACAAAAATTATCTATCAATATTTTATAATTATCTAAATTAATAGAATTTAAAGATAAACTAATTTTTTGAAGAAATTTATTTTTTTCAAATATTTCAAATAAACAATTCCAAGAAATAAAATTCAATGAATTATTTAAATCCTTTAGGTATAATATTTTTAATTTTTGTAACATTTTTGGAATGTTTATTGAATTATTATTTAATTCATTTTCTTTTCTCTTTTTATTTATTTTTTTCTCTAATTTAATTAAACTTAAACTAGAAACAAATTCACTATTGTTTAAATCTTTCTTTCCAAATTGATTAAATCTATTTTCAATTTTTAAAACATTTAAATTTTTACAATTATTTTTTAATAATTCTATTATTTCAATTAAATTTATATTTGAAACAATATCAACCAAATTTAAACAATCGATTTTATTTAAGGTTTCCTTCAAATTGTTATTTTCTAATAATAAATTATAGATTCCTAAATTTCTAATATTTTTATTATTTTGAATTAATTTAAAATAAATAGCTATATTTTCTTTATTTGCTATTTCAAAATCTATATTTAAAGTTTCCAAATTAAAACATTTTTTTATTAAATTTTCAAGAAATAATTTTTCAATTTCAACATTAAATGAAATCTTCATTAAAGATAATTTTT
>JAEEGK010005269.1_pt1 | contig 31290 bp, 25 predicted proteins | sample 8958771 | NCBI WGS metagenome assembly JAEEGK01 (sample SAMN16246547, study PRJNA631951) | gut metagenome | biome: gut microbiome; feature: rumen; material: SC-attached | host: Bos | place: Iran: Karaj | collected 2018-10
CAAGGCGTGCCTGTCCCCGGTATGGACGGAATAGGCCGCCATGTCGGTCAGGAACACGGGGGAGTCGTCCCCGTCGGATGAGAGGTCGCTCATCCTCACCTTCGAAGCGGCCATGGCGTCCAGGACCTCGGAGGCGGAGGGGGACCCGTCATCGGCATGGCTGAGCCCGGGAGATAGCATCGACAACGCCACCACCAGTATCCCCATGAAGACCATGGCGTCGAGGAACGCGGTGATGCCGCGGGAGTCCCTCAGCATACGACCACCTTGTACATCGCGGGAACGATCCTTCCCCCGTCGCATCCGACCACCGACGTGTGGAACGCCGAAGTGTATCCGGAGCCTGGGTCCGTCCCGGCCTGGACCACGCTGGCGGCCTTGCAGAACCCCCCTGGAACCGTGGCCTCCACCCTGACGTATCTGCGGCCGGTGGCGTCCAGGTATTCCTGGAGGTAGTCCTCGTAATCGGGCTCGAAGCGCCCGTCCTCCACGTTTCCGCGCAATGCGTTCATGTCGAAGCGCAGGTCGTCCTCCGCCTCGGAAGACGCGAGCATGGCGACGGCGCCCAGGAACGCCGTGAGCGCCACCATGACCGCCATGAAGGCCAAGGTGGCCTCCAGGAAGCCCATATCGCCTCTGCTGTCCCCTTTCATGGGGGACTCTTCGTCAGGACGGTATTTAATCCAAGGGCGTGCGGTCACACTCCGCGCTGGTAGAGGCCGCGCGTGAACGACCCGCCGCACATCTCGGTGATCTTCTCCCTCTTCGCCCGATCCGGCCTGAGGCACATCTCTCCCACGGCCTTGGCCAGCGCCGGAGGGCGCCTCCTCAGGTCCAATCCCACGGATGACACGCCCATCTCCCTGAGGTCCTGTATGCTGTCCACCAGGTAGAGGTCCACGGAATTCAGGATGTGGGAATATCCCCTCTTGTCCCTATAGACAGGGAACGAGGCCCCCCTCTCGTCAGTCAGGGTGCACGAATCCATCCCCGGGTCGCGGGTGAGCATCAGCTCCGTCCGACCGAACGCCATTACCTCCAGCCTCGAGGGATAATGTAGCGACATCTCGGAGATCTCCCCTTTGGACATCTCCGTGGAAAGGGTGAGCTGATGGAGCTTCAACGGGAAGAAGTGGTTGAACGCGTTGAGAACGGAGCTGCCGTATATCCTCTTGGCCCCGGCGCACGCGCGATACTGGCCCACCGTGTTAACCATGACCGGATACTCGGTTTCGCGGAACTCGTCTACCGGATCGAAACGCGGAAGAAGGGTGACGAACTCCCTGTCCGCGGAGGTGCATATCTCCCTGGCCTCCTCGATCTTGTCCATGTTGTCGAAGTAGATGCGGTCCGCGTACGGCAAAGCGGCCTCCATTGTCTTTATGCTGGACACGTAGTAGGAAAGCTGCATCCGGGACTGCTCCCTCGGATAAGTGTTGGTCTTCATCCTCATGGGGCGCCTCTGCGTGGATCCGGAAAGCGGCGGCGCCGGCCCGATGAGGTTCTTGATGTCGTCTATGCGCGGATCGTAGGTACGGTAAAGCGAATATCTTCCGTCAGGTATCTTGAAGGGGACGCGGATGGGCTTGAGGCTGGATACCTTGAATCCGCCGGCCTTCGTGTCCCCGATGAACAGGGACAGCCCGTCCCTGATTCCTATCTCGTCCGATATCTGGCTCACGTCCATGACCCTGTCTCTAATCTTGACCTCGCCTAGGAGGAAGCCCCTGTTGTCAGGGTATTCCGGCTGAACCGGGGACACGAACTTGCCCAGGTATCCGGAGCAGGTCCCCCGGTTGAAGACGGTCTTCAGAAGCTTCAAGGCGTCGTCGAACTCCTTGCCGCCCTCGCCCTTGTCGGCCATGGAGTAGACCTTGGTGGCCAGGTACGAATAGGCGGGCGACCTCATGCGCCCCTCTATCTTCAGGGACGTGACCCCCAGCCTTCTCAGATCGTCCATATAGTCGAGACCGAAGAGGTCCGCACAGCTGAGGAGGTAGCCCGTCTTGGTCTCCGAGGCATACTTCTTCCTGCATGGTTGAGCGCAAGAGCCCCTGTTGCCGCTGCGTCCGCCGATGTGGCTGGACATCAGGCATCCTCCGGACACGCAATAGCACAGCGCGCCCTGTATGAACACCTCGGTCTCGATGGGGGAATCGGGGACCATGGAGGACAGTTCCTCCATCGTCAGCTCCCTGGCCAACACCGCCCTGTCCAATCCGTTCTCGGCGCACCATTTCAAGCCTTCCAACGAATGGACCTGCATCTGCGTCGAGGCATGCTTAGCGATGTCCACGCTGGTAAGGCATTTCAGAAGACCCAGGTCCTGGACGATGACGGCGTCGGCGCCGATGTCTGCCAGGAACCTGACGAAGGACACGGCGTCGTCCATCTCGCTTCCCTTGACCAGTGTGTTCACGGTGACATGCACCTTGACGCCATGGTCGTGAGCGTATCCGACGGCGCCTTCCAGCTCTGAATCGCTGAAGTTGCCGGCGAATGCGCGGGCGCCGAAATCCTTTCCGGCCAGATAAACGGCGTCGGCGCCGGCCAGGACAGCGGCCGGAAGACTATCTGGAGACCCTACGGGCGACAGTATTTCCACGCTCCACCTATCTGCCGATGCGGTATAAGGATTATCGCACCGTGCATGCACGCGTCCATTGGTTATATCCGAATCCCCAGAGCATCCGCATGCATACGTTGAACTGGAAGAAGAAATCCCCGTCCGGGAGGAACGATGGCAGGAAAAGCACGGACTCCCGCCCTTCGAAGGCGCCGTCGGCATCGGTGTCTGACGACGCCCTGATCATCAACTGCTCGAGATGCAGGTTCACACCCGACCCCGGAACGGCCGAATGCATAGGCTGCATGGTCAGGACGATGTGCGCCACGGGAAGCTCCGACAGGATAGTCCTCCGGACCGGCAAGGACATAGAGATATCCGGGCGCTCGGGCAGGATGATCAAAGACACGGCTTCGGTGATGAGATGGTCGCTGCCGCAAGAGCCTCCGAAGGGGAGGTGCTCGATGTGCGACCTCTACAAGGGGAAAGTGGTCGGGGCGGTCTGGGACAGGTTCCCTTCGGACGGATTGGGAGCCGCGCATGCGACAATTCAAGGCAAGCGCCCTCCGGGGAAGGAATGCGAAGGATGCGTCCAGCGCACCCGTCGCGCGTTGGAGCAGATCGAAAACAGGATTGCAGAAATAAACGAACGCATGTCCAGGGCCCCCGGGAGGCAATACCGATGGAGATGATAGCCCCCTGGCGGCAGTTCAGAATAGGGCCCGGCCGCGAGCGCGAGATGATCGCTGAGGGAAAGTTCCAATGGGATGACGCGGAAACGGACGAGGGCCCGTTCTTCGAGAGCGACCGCGAGACCCAGCCCCACGATCCTCTGGCATCCAAGAACGACTTCACCTCCCTGTTCGGAGCCATGGTGGTCAAGGACGTCCGGTCCAAGCCGTCCTACACGAACTGCTGGCTCACGTATCCCTCCGACGTGAAGGTCCTCAGCAAGTACAGGACCGGGGCAGCATCCGTCACCATCGGACTCACCGATGACGGACAGACCGAGTATTCCGTAATCCCGTCCGAGTACAGCCTGCCGGACGACATGAATGCCCTGATCTCTGATGTGATCAGGGACATCAGGGCAACATACCGCATACGCGGCGGAAGGCTGGACAGGGACTCCGTCATGGGCACCGCCCGTTCGATTCTGACGAACAGATACGACGACGTCCGCAAGGCCTACGGGGAGGACAAGGACGTGGACTCGCTCATCAACGACGTGTGCTCAGCCTCCTACAGGCATTCCGTGGGCGCAGGCATCTTCGAAGTCCTTCTTTCCGATCCTCACATCGAGGACGTGTACGTGGACGCGCCATGCGACGCCAGCCGCATACATGTCACCGTGAACGGGGTGGAGGGGGTCAATGCGCACATGAGGTGCAGGACCAACCTGATAATCGACCGCATGGAGATGGGGAACCTCATAAACATCCTGAAGCGCGAGAGCGGGCTGAGGTTCTGCCAATCCTCGCCGGTGCTGGAGACTGATTTCAAGGAATTCGACGCCAGGGCGACCGTGATCGGATTCCCCATGAGCCCCAACGGGGAGGCGCTGGCGATCAGGAAGCACTCGGTCAGGCCGTGGACGCTCACGAGGCTCATAGCCAACGGGACCATAGACGCGCGCTCGGCAGGCCTGCTCTCGTTCCTGGTGAACAACCGCTCCACGTTCCTGATATGCGGCGCGAGAGGAGCGGGAAAGAGCTCGCTTCTGGCCGCGCTCATGTTCGAGTTCCCGCTGGGCCAGAGGATACTCACCATAGAGGACACGATCGAGCTGCCAGGGGAGCAGATGCGCTCCCTCGGATACAAGATACAGACCTTGCTCATGGACGACAGGTCGGGAGACGGGCACCTGTCGGGAGCGGACGAGGCCCTAAGGGTGTCCCTGCGCATGGGCGAGTCCGCGATAGTCGTCGGGGAGGTTAGAGGGGAGGAGGCCCGCATACTGTACCAGAGCATGCGCACCGGGAAGGCCGGAAGCGCCATCATGGGGACGATACACGGCGAATCGGCCAAGTCTGTATACGACCGCATGGTCCACGACATGGGGATCGCGCCTGAGGCGTTCATGGCCACGGACGTGGTGGTGACCCTGGGGACGGTCAAGGACAGGCGCACCGGCAACCTTGCCAGGAGGGTGAACGAGCTGGTGGTGACGTCGTACGAGACGGGAAAGTTCGTAGACGCGACCGATCAGACCAGGCTGCTGGACACCCCCGTCATGAAGAGGGCGATGCAGACGTCGAGGCTCGGCAAGATGGAGGCAATGAAGGAGATCCGCGCCAGGGCGGCCATGCGTGCATATCTAGCCGAGATCGGGAAGAGGAAGGAGAGGTTCCTGGAGCCGGAATGGATCCTACTGGCCAACGACATCCTGTCCAGGACGCCTCCGACCGCCACCGCCGAATCGGTGCTGGAGGAGTTGAAGAGAAGGACGGTGGCGGCTGGTGCGCGATTCGGTGAGCAAGATCGACAGCAAAAGGCTGCTGAACGAATGCCCGACGGTCGTCGGAATGATGACGTCCTCCCTGGAATCGGGCGGCTCCCTGGACTCGGCCGTCAGGATGATAGCCGAGGAGGGACCGGAGCTGTCCAGGATGCTGTTCTCGAGGATATCCCGCAGGATGGACACTAAAGCCTGCGGAAGCATGTCGTCCTGCGTGGCCGAGACGTTGTCCCGGCTACCGGAGGAGGCCGCAGGATACAGGCGTGCGATACACCTCTGCATCGCGGCCTCGGAATCGTCCAGCTCAGAAGAGCGGACCGGGATGCTCAAGGACGCCTCCGACATCTCCCTAGGAGCCGTGAAGGACATGGGAAGGGCGTACGGGGCATCGTTGAACACCCCGTTCATGACGATCTTCGGATTGGGGATACTCGTTCCCATGATCCTCATGTCTATCCTCCCGATGCTCAGCATAGGTGGGATGCTGGGCCCCGGCGCCATGGACCAGGGCGCAATCGTGTTCGTGACGCTGGCGGCCATACCCGCGGCGATACTGACGATAGCGGTATGGATGAGGAACACCAACCCTTTCCTCCTCGTCAGGCACGGCCGCCAGGACCGCCGCTGCGCCATGCCGATGCTGCTGGCGATCCCCTGCGCCATTGCCTGCATTGCATTCGGATGCGACGAGGGATGGCTGATCCTGCTCTCCCTGACCCCCGCCTGTCTGGTCACGATGATGCTGAACCACCCGGACATCAGAAGGGAGAGGAGGCTCTCGAAATGCGAGCAGGGGCTCAGGGACTCCGTCTTCGACATGGGGAACAGGATGATGTCAGGCGAAAACTTCGAAAGGGCCGCCCCTGAGGCCATAAGCATGAGGAAGGAATGCGATGACGCCGGGGAGTCCATGTCCCGCGAGCTGCTGCTATGCCGCGGCGACGTCGGCAGGGCCATTTCCAGGTCCATCAGGCCGATATCGGAAGACATGGCGATAGCGCTCACGGACGTCTATCGCTGCTCCAGGCGCGACGTGTCCGACGCGGGAAAGCTCGCCATAGCCCTGGGAAGGCAGTTCCAGAACCAGAACCACGCGCGCAGGAGCCTGGAGCTCAGCCTGAAAAGCATGACCGACATGATGATGGCCACGTCGATGCTGTTCGCACCGATGATATTGGGCATGAGCGTGGCGATGCTGGAGCCTCTCTCGGGACTCTCCGGGTTCCAGAGCCTGGATGGGACGTCGCTCATACTCTCCGTCTATCTTGCAGAGCTCAGCCTGACGATCTCGGTCCTGCTCTCGGGGCTGGGCAGCGGAGAGAGCTTCCGCGCGGCCTTGTGGAGGTTCTGCGCGCTCTGCCCCCTGTCCCAGGCGGTGTTCTGCATCTGCTGCGGAATCTCCTTCCGAGGCGGCAGCGCATCATGAAATACGTAGCAGGCGATTCCAAATCATGAGCGGACGTGCCGACGGCCTAGGCGAAGAGATCATGTCCTTGGCCGCCGACATGCTCTGCCTCGACATGAGGTTCCTCGTTCAGTCGGTGATCTCCCTCGACGTCGATGTGGTTCCCGGGTCCGGAAGGCCCGTAATCGGGAACGGACGCGTGACATTCTTCGAGGAGAGCGTGATCGCAGACTACAGGGAGTGCAACAACCTCCCCGCCCGCCAATTAGCCCACTGCGCGTTCCATCTGCTTCTGGGACATTCCGGGGACGAGGTGTCCGACGCCGTATCGCTGGCGGAAGACATCGTGGTCGAGTACGTCCTGGATTCGTTGGACACCCCGCACACCGCCATCCCAGGGAGGGATGAGCGCATGTACGCATGCGAGAGGAGCTTCAAGCGCGCCGAGGCCCCGGTGCCTTTGCTCATGGAGGGCCACATCTCCTCCCTCCGCGAATGGGAGAGGGGCTCTTACGAGTCCATGTTCAGAAGGGACGACCCCTCTTTCCGCGCCCCGGCGGATGACGGGAGATGGGCGGAGATGGCGCAGCAGGCCATGGCGGAGACCGAGGGGTTCATAAGAAAGACCGGAGAAGGCTCCGACGCCCTCCTGTCAGTCCTCAGGATAAGGAACAGGAGGCGCTACGACTACCGCGGTTTCCTCAGGAAGTTCATGTCCCGCGGGACCGCCGTCGGAGAGAACCCGTCTGAATTCGACCCGATATACTACACGTACGGCCTGTCGACCTACGGGAACATGCCGCTGATGGACTCCCTGGAGTCCTCCGAACGTCGGATGCTCAAGGAATTCGTGATCGCGGTGGACACGTCCGGTTCCACGATGAGGGAGTCAGTAGAGACGTTTCTCGAGGAGACGTTCTCCGCCCTGATGCTCTCCTGCGACGGAAAAGGGTCGCGCCTCCACGTGATCCAATGCGACGACATGGTCAGAAGGGACGACGTCGTCGGATCCAAAGAGGACATCTCCGAGCTCATGAGCGGATTCAGGCTCGAAGGGGGCGGAGGAACGGATTTCCGCCCGGTGTTCCGCTATGTGGACGAACTCATCGAGAACGGCGACCTCAAGAATTTAAAGGGCCTCATGTACTTCACAGACGGTCTCGGCACGTATCCTGAGAGGAGGCCGAGGTACGACGCCGTGTTCGTGTTCTGCGACGACAGATGCAGGAGCCACGAGGTGCCTCCTTGGGCGATGAAGCTGGAGGTTACTACGGCCGAACTTCGCGGTTTCGGAGGGACTCCATGAACATACAGGAAGCCAAGGATTGCATCAGGGATGCGGTTACGTCATACCTGAGCCGCGACGGAAACGGCGACTATTCCATACCCCGGTCCAAACAGAGGCCTCTGGTCATAATGGGGGCGCCGGGCCTTGGAAAGACCGCGATCATGTCGCAGGTGGCCGCGGAGCTCGGGATAGGATACGTCGGATACGCGATGACCCATCACACCCGCCAGTCCGCCATAGGGCTGCCCATGATTGAAAAGGCGATCTACGGCGGAACGGAGGAGGCCGTGACGAGATACACGATGAGCGAGATCGTGGCCTCCGTATACGACGAGATGGAGAGGAGCGGGCACAGGGAGGGCATACTGTTCATAGACGAGGTCAACTGCGTATCCGAGACCCTGGCCGCGGCCATGCTGGACCTCCTCCAGAACAAGAAGCTCGGACCGCACAGGATACCCGACGGCTGGATTCTGACCGCCGCCGGAAACCCTCCGGAATACAACGAGTCGGCCAGGGAGCTCGACGTCGCCACGTCGGACAGGGTAAGGCTCGTAGAGGTGGAGCCGGACGCCGATGCCTGGCTCAGATACGCAGCCGGGGCTGGCGTTCATGATGCCGTCAGATACTACCTGAGCGTGAAGCCGGGCAGCCTCATGTCGATGGAAAGGACCCCGGGAGGATACAGGTTCGCCACCCCGCGTTCATGGGAGGACCTCTCCGCGGTCCTGAAGGAACACGACCGCATCGGTCTGCCGGTGGGGATCCCCTTGATATCCCAATACATACGCGACCCCGACATAGCGGCGGAGTTCAAGAGATACCTGGATTTCCATAGAAGATACGGCAAGGAGCATGACGTGGGCTCGATACTCGACGGCGCCGCCCATGGGTCCTCTCTGGAGAATGCCGATGCGGAGGAGAGGCTGTCCGTCATATCCATGATCGTGGGCAGGCTCAACTCCGAAGCGGAGGAAGGGCTCTGCCTCGAGGCGCTAATGAGCCTTCTGGACTCCTACGGCGGTGAGGATCCGGAAGAATGGCTGAGGCGCTCCGGCGAGGACCTGTCCCGGAAGCTTTCCTCCCCGACCACGGGCGACGTTGCCAAGTCGTCCTCCTTCTGCCTCAACGCGCTCAAAGGAATCGACAGGACGAGGGAAGGCATGGACAAAGCGAAGTCGGAGGCGAATGCCCGCAGCGTCGCGCATCGGAGGTCCTTCGACGCCCGTCTCGACAACGCGATGACGTTCATGGAAGGCTCCGGAAGACACGGCGCCGTGCAGCTGCTGTCGGGTCTGCTCGGATGCTATTCCGTCGTCATGTATTCAAGGCCCGGCGGACCGCTTTATAGATACAACGACGAGCTCCTGTCCGATGGACGCGACAAGAGGATAACGGATGCCATGGAGGCTTGGGACGATGCAGCGCACCGAATATCGGAAGACAGGCGACGGGGCCGAGATTACCAGGATAACGTCGGTCGACAAGGTTGTTGAAGTCCCTGGATTCATAGACGGCCTGCCGGTAGCCTCATCGGACCCAGGTTCCTCAACGAATCCCATCAGGGAAGGACGGTCAGGATACCGTCTTCCGTAATACGCATCGACCAGGAGGCGTTCGAGGGCTCCACAGGGATATCCAGGATAGAATACGGCGGCAACGTCGAGACGTTCTCAGGATTCCGTCTCGTCGCTCCGTGCGACTGCTCCCTCGTGTTCGGAGACGGGTACTCGTTCGAGTTCAAGGGAGGGTTCCCGATGGGATTCCCGGAATTCGACAAGGCGATGAGGGGGTTCGGATCCGGACTCACGCTGGAGACCGCCCTGGACAGGCTCAGAAGGCCGGTCGGGCTTTCGAAGGATGACGAGGATTGGTACAGGCGCTTCGTCTCGGACAGGATAATGCCGAGGGCGGAACGCGCCGCGTCATCCAACGACGTCTCCGCCCTTCGCGAGCTCATCTCCGCGGGCACGATGACGGCCGAGGACCTGCGCCGCCTCCTTGAAAGGTCGGCCAGGTCCGGGAGGGTCGCCGTCACCAGCATGCTGATGTCCGAAATAACGTCAAGGTTTTCTTAAAGAACCGCCGGAAACGCGGTCGTTGGAGCTCCTGGCAAACATCGTGAGGGCGATCAAGGCCACGCTTATTCCCGCCATAAGCGCGAACGAGACGTGTATCCCGTCCATGGTGGCCGCGTCGACCGGCAGCCTGTCCCCGGCCACGAGCGAGACTATGCCCATGACCACTGACATTCCCAATGCTCCTGCCACCGTCCTCAGGGAGTTTATCAGGGCCGTGGCGTCCGGCCTATGGGCCGCATCCACGCTGTTCACCCCCCAGGTCGTCATCGGCATGACCATGCAGCCAGAGATTCCTATGACGGACCCGAGGAAGACCGGGATGATTATGCCCGAGTCTATCCCCACCAGCGCCATTCCGATGCACGCCGCCAGGCAGAAAGCCATGTTGACGATCATCGGCTTGCGTATCCCGTGGTTGTCGTAGATCCTTCCCGCGATCGGAGACATCACTGCGCAGAACAATGCGCTTGGAAGGATGAACAGCCCCGACATGGCCGGGTCGTACCCGTAGCACTTCTGGTAACAGACGGGCATCATTATCGAGTATCCCATCACCACCACGTAGTAGAGCATCCCGCAAACCACGGAAAGGGCGAACTGACGGGTACGGAACAGCCTGAGCTCCAGAAACGGCTTCTCGATGCGGAGCTGCCTGCGTATGAACACGGCCGCCCCTACGGCGCCTATGGCGAGGGGGATGAAGGTCATCGGTCCGAAGGGGTCAGAGGCGGTGAGCCCGCTGACGCCCAAGGTCAGTCCGCCGAACATCATGGCGCAGGTCACGAAGGAGAACGTGTCGAACGGCATCTTGCTGACGTCGACGATGTCCACCATGCTGACCAGCGTGATCGCTAGTGATATGACTGCGATTATCAGCGGAAGGTAGAACGCCCCCCTCCATCCGAACAGGTTGATCATGACCCCTGCTATGGTGGGCGCTATGATGGGGGCCGCGGACATGGAAAGCCCGTACCATCCGAGGACGGTCCCGTGCCTCTCCTTGACGTATATCGTAAGGAGGACCACCTGAGCCATCGACATCAGGATCCCGTTGGCGGCCGCCTGGAGGATCCTCCCCAGCATGAGGGTCGTGAAGTCCCCAGCGAACAGGTCTATGACCATTCCGACCACGAAGGTCAGGACCGTAGCCGTGTAGAGAGACTTGGTAGGGAACCGCTTCACGAAGAAGGCGGAAGCGGGCATCATGACTCCCATGACGAGCATGTATCCGCTCGTCAGCCACTGCGTGAGCGAGTCACTGATGTCCAATGCGGCCGATATGCTGGGAATGGCCGTGGCGAGCGCGGTGCTCATCATCGACGTCGCCGTGCAGATGACTACGATGTTGAGGAATATTATCTTCCTCTTCCTATCGGTGACCTCTAGCAGGGACATGCAGTCCGCTATAATCCATTATTTAAATTTTTTCCTTATAAAGCCACGATTTTTCCGAAGAATCATCCGCTGCGCCTGCGGACCCTCACCCTGATGTCGGGGATTATCGTGGCCATCTTGGCTATCTCCGGATCCGCGACGCCGCGTATGATGTCGGAACGGAGGCGGGAATAGTTCACCATGCTCAGCGAACCGTACTGTCCGGTCTCCTTCAGCCTGGAGATCACCGCCGTCTTGTCCTTGGGCAGCTCCGCCCTCTTGTAGCGGCGGATGTCGACGACCACGCCGTCCCCGTAGACCGCGTCGCGGCGCACGGAATCCGAATAGGCCACTATCCTCTCCTTGAGCGCCTCCCTGCGGCCTTTCAGCATCTCAACGCGGCTGCTCAAGGCCACGATCTTCTCATCCAGATCGGCATACTCCGCCAGAACCCTGTCCATCTCCTGACGGTCTGGAACTGAATCCGACACAGTCGTCTGATAGGAATCGCATAGATTCCTGTGCGGGCACAGCGAGCAGCTTTCGGAAGGCCTCGGCGGGAACGACTTGTCCGAGGACATGTCGGCCATCTCCCTCGACAGGTTCTCCACGGCCTCGTCCATGGACTGCTTCCTGACGCGGCATTCCCTCTCCTCCCCCGTGGACAGATATCTCCACTGGAGGACCACCCTCTCTATCCCCGGAAGGCTGTACACGGCCCAGAGGGCCGAGACCAGGGACTCGTCCTCATCGGTGATTCCGGCGGATGCGGATTCGAACGGCTCAGTCACATACTTGCATATGACGGCTGAATCGCCTCTGCGATACACCTCGTCCACCCTGATTCTGACCGAGCGGCCATAAGGAAGGTTCTGGACGCCGCGCACATCGAAGGACATGAGCTCCGACCCGTCGGAATTCTTGGTGAACTCCACGAACCGCTCGATGCACCTGGCCCCGCGCCTGAAGTACTCCATGGGGTCCTGCCCGTCGCCTGCGAGGGAATCCTGGACACATTCGTCCCATTCGTCCCTGAACATGGCCAGGGCCTCGTCCTTGAGGACCGGATGCCCAAGCACGCGCCTGCCGTCGGCACGGGCGATGGTCCGACGCAGGGAGATGTCCATGCACTCGGACAGCGAAAGCCTCCAGTCGTCGGATACGACGGAGAGACGGTAGGCGCGGGGGCACCTGCGGTACTTCCGGATGTCATCGAACGACATGACAGGCATGCGCGCTAATCTACGGCATAGGTTAAATCTGTGGCTGTGTTTCCTCGACCCGCCGTCGCGGGGGTATCTGATGAGACGTGTCCTGATCGTGCTTTCGTCCATGACGGGGTTTCTTGCATTCCTTTTCGTGGTCTCCCCGCTCCTGGCTCCGGAAGGAACGTATCTGGGCCTGGACGGCTCCCCCATGTACATCGACCACAGCTGGGGGCCTTCTGACGTCGCCTATTTCCTGGGGGACCTGCTGTGCCATCAGATGGAGGACAGATGCTTCGTTCTCAACGGATCGCAGATGCCCATATGCATCAGAGACCTGGGGCTGCTGGCGGGCTTCTCTGCAGGAGCCGCCGCATGCATCCCCGTGGCGGAACGCCTTCATTCAAGGAGGATCCTCGTTATCGCCGTCGCCCTGATGTCGGCGACGGTCGTCGAGTGGATCGTCGAGACGGGATCCGGCGATTTCCCGATGGCGAGGCTGGCCACCGCGATTATCTCAGGCGCAGGCGTGGCGCTGCTCCTGTCGTGGATGTTGAACCAAAACATGAAGAGGAACGAGCAGGCGTTGGCCTGACGCGGGCCTGTCTGAGTTCAAATTGAAGGAGCTCGGTCGTCTCCATGCAGTTAAAGAACAGGACTTATCGCTACACGTTCCGTAATGATATCTCCACGTTGGTTATAATACATGCACATCGGATTCCGCAAAAGGCAAGCGTAATCGGATTACAGATGACGTCTCTTTTAAATCTATGGAAGGAAACGAAGATTCGGGATACCTTGAAGTTGGCTATATACGGCAAGGGCGGAATCGGAAAATCGACCGTTTCGTCCAACCTCTCCTATGCGGCCGCGTCCCTGGGGCTTCGCGTCCTCCAGATAGGCTGCGACCCGAAATGCGACTCCACCCGTTCGCTCCTAGGCGGGCGCGTACAACAGACGGTGACCGAGTACATCCGCGCGGTGCCTCCGTCCAAACGGCGTCTCGAGGACGTCGTGTCTGAAGGCGCAGGAGGAGTCCTCTGCGTGGAGGCGGGCGGTCCCAGGCCGGGCGTGGGATGCGCCGGCAAAGGGATAATCAGCATGTTCCAGACCTTGAAAAGGATGGGAAGCGACAGCCTGTGTGCCGACATGGTGGTATACGACGTCCTGGGAGACGTGGTATGCGGAGGCTTCGCCGTCCCGATGCGTCCGGAAAACTCCGACATCGTGCTGATAGTCACATCCGGGGAGTACATGTCCCTGTTCGCGGCCAACAACATACTGAAAGGCGCCCTGTCCTTCGAGGACGGAAGAGGCCGTGTCGCGGGAATCGTCCTGAACCGTCGCGGAGTCGCCGACGAGGACAGGCTTGCGGAATGCTTCTCCGAAGCCGTCGGAGTGCCGATTCTCTGCTCCATCCAAAGGTCTGAGCTGTTCTCGGTGGCGGAGAAGGAGAGGCGCGTGCTATCGGAGATGTTTCCGGATTCGTCCGAGGCGAAATCCATGCATGAACTCGTCTCCGCCCTGCTGTCCGTCGATCCCGCGTCACTCGTTCCGCCGACCCCTTTGACCTCCGAGCAGATGGATCTCCTGTATTCCTCGGGGACGATCGAAGGGCGCGGGCTGTACCGTGCCTCCCCCGTTATTGAAAAAGGAAACGACACGGCGATTCCCGTATTCGTCCCTCCGAGAAGAATCGGTAAGGGCCCGGTGGCGGCCGTGATGGAGGGCGGCAAAGTGATGGACATCCCCGTCGTCATTCATGGAACCGCATCCTGCGGATACACGATGCTCCGCGAGATATCCAAGGAAAGGATCCTGCATTCGATTTCGGATCCCTCATCGTGCTTGTCGGCAGGAAACAACGTCCTCTGCACTAACATGGATCCAGAGAGCTCGGTTCTCGGAGGGTCGGAAAGACTGAAGGCGGTATTGAACGACTTGGCGGAGGATAACCCCATAATGCTGGTGATATCGACCTGCCTCCCTGGAATGATCGGAGACGATTGCGAAAACGCGATCGAGGAAGTAGAAAGGTCGCACCCGGGCGCCCGCGTCCTGTTCGTCGACGCCAACCGCGTGGATTCCGGCTTCGATGCCCATTTGGAAGTGGTCCGCGCCCTTTCCTCCCTGATAGACCCGGCCCTCGAACCGATGGACAGGTTCATCAACGTGGCCGACGACACCTTCATCGAATTCAACAAGGGACGCAACAGGGAGTATCTTTCTTCGCTTCTCGCCATGGGCGGATTGTTCCTCGGCCCCGGATTCCTGGACGATTGCGGGGTATCGGACATCGTGAGGGCCAAGCGCTACGGACCGGCGGTCCTGGCCGAAATGAGCAGGGACTGCGTCTCCGTCGGGCGCATGCTGTCTGAAAAAGGCATACGCGTCATGGAGCATGCCGTCCCTCGCGGCCTATACCAGACCCTCGCCTGGCTGGAAGAGCTGTCTTCCATCGTAAAATACGATTTGTCCGAGACTGCTAAGCAAGTGAAAAAGGAATACAAGGACGCCGTTTCCAAGTATTCAGCGGCATTGCAAGGAAGAAGAGCGACCGTGGTCACGATTGACATGTCCCTGGACTCCTGGATAGGGGAGACCCTTTCCGATTGCGGATGCGGAGTGGAATTCATGACCTTGGATCAATTCAAGGAAAAAGCAGGACAAGCCAAAGGATTCCCTGACGTCCAGTCGCTGAAGAAAGCATTGGATGAGATGAAGTCCGATTTGACGATCGACTGCGTCGGAATCGCCGGCCTCCCTTGCAGAATGGAAAGGCCAGGGGCCTGGGCCACCCATCTGGCAGCGGCCGATCTGGCGAGGAGGGCGTACGGAATGGTGATGTCCTCCCGCAAGGAGGGATGGCGCTCATGGAGGGACTGAGATGACGCTTGAACCGAACGGATTCATAGGAGCGGCTATGGGGGTCCAAGGCATCACGGACGCCACGGTCGTCCTCCACGGCCAGAACGGATGCAGGAAAGGCCTGATGATCTCGCAGAAGCTCCTGGTTCGTTCAGAACCGCGCGACGGAAGATTCTATGCCGGCGACTCGGCGATGCCGTACACTGACGTCAGGCCCGAAGACTACTACGCCGATACTGCGAAGAAACTGTCCGACACGCTTCAACATGTCAATGAAGAAGGATACGGACTCATAGCCGTCATGTGCTCTCCCGGAGTCTCGATCGTCGGCGACGACCTCGAGCGTCTTGCCGGAAGCCGCGAAAGAATCATGACGTTGGAATCCGACCTCTTGCCGCCTGACGCCTACGGGGGCTTCGACAGATGCATGTCGGATATCCTCGGATTCCTGTCCCCGGCGGGCGGAACCAAACGCCCGGAATCCGTGAACATCCTCGGCCTGAGCATCATGCACAAGGATTGGGGCAGCTTCCGCCACGAATTGTCGCACCTCCTGAAGGATGCCGGATTCGATGTCGCATGCACCCTGGGCGCGGGATGCACGGTTTCAGAGATCGAAAGATCGGCGAATTCATCGTTCAACATCATCATCGATCCAGGATGCGCCCGCGAGACGGCTGCGCTTTACGAGAAGACCTACGGGATACCTTCGATCTCAATCGGAAAATGCCCGATAGGATTCGACGCGACAGAGGAGCTGATGCGCCGCATCGAGGACGACACGGGGAGGCCGCTGACCCATGGGCTGTCCATGCTGAAGAAGAGCAGGAGGCGCGGCTACGACGGGGTGGTCGCGTCGGGAAAGGATTTGACAGGTTCCACGTTCAGCATCGTCGCCCCCGAATCCACCAGCGTTCCGCTCCGCGATTGGCTTATGGACTCGTTCGGAATGGTCGAATGCGGCGACCGCCCGGACTTCCTCTTTGCGCCCGGCGACATGGCGCGCCTTGAGGAGGCGTCAGGCGGATGCGGGAAAGGGGTGGACATAGGATTCCCTTCATCATGCGGATCCGACTTCCTGAAGAAGCCGCTGATGGGGCTGGAGGGAGCGATGTACCTGTTGGACGCCCTCTTCAATCGAGTGAAGATAACTGCTATAACTGGGATAACAGACAGCGGTTATTATAGCGTCAAGACATGGAAGCATCGAGGACGCCGGCGGCGCTGCATCCCTTCCGCCCCGCCGGCGTCCGATCATTCAATCGGCATCCCTCAATCGCACTTGGACCATCCGCAGCTCTTGCAGGTGTTGCATCCACCCTGGAACTCGAGCTCCGCGCCGCACTTGGGGCACGGGTTCTTGATGTCCCTGGACATCTCGGGGTCCTTGGCCTCGGGTATGCCCTTGAGCTGGCTCTGCATCTCGTCGTACATGTCCCTGAGGGCCCATCCGACCGCCATCGGACAGCAGGACCCGATGCTGGTGTCCCTCTTGGTGTGTGTGCGGACCACGTAGGACGGACAGGATCCACAGGACTTCAGCTGGTCTATTATGGCGTCCACGCCGCATCCGGACCTGGCCGCCAGGGATATCATCCTGGACAGCCCGACCATGAAGTTGTTGCATCCTCCCGTCGATCCCTTATTGAGATAGGCCTCCACCAGATCGCCGGTGTCGGGGTCGAAGAACGCAGTGCAATGGAGGCTTCCGCAGCCGGTCATCAGCTTGCGCTTCTTGCCGACTACGTTGTCGTTGACCGCCCTCATGACCAGCTTCTTCCTCGGCTCCTCCGCCTTCTCGGGTTCGGGCGCCTTCTCCGAGCTCTTCGTGGAGAGTATCCCCAGCCTCTTGCAGCCGTCCCTGAACACGGTGACGCCCTTGCATCCGGACTCCCACGCGTACATGTAGATGTCATACACGCTCTCCTGCGGGAACTCCACCGGAAGGTTGACCGTCGAGGATATGGAGGCGTCGATGTGCTTCTGCCAAGTGGCCTGCATGTCGATCCTCTCGCGATAGTCGAGGTTCTGCGCGGTGACGAAGATGTCCGGAAGGTCCTCCTCCGTCCTTACCTCCGGGTGCGCGTCCATGTACGCCTGTACTACCGGGGTATAGACCTTGTAGTACTCGTCATGGTCCGAAAGGGACGTCGTCCTTCTCTCGTAGGAGATGGCGAATATCGGCTCGATCCCGCCGGAGATGCCTATCATGGTGGACAAGGTCCCCGTCGGGGCTATGGTGAGGAGCTGGGAGTTCCTGAGGCCGTACTTCAGGACGAGCTCCTTGGTCTCCTCGGACGCGTTCTCCCTGAAGTAGGCGGAGTCCGCGATCTGCTGGGGGACGCACTTGGGGAACATCCCGAACTCCTTCGCCATCAAGGCGGACTCGTTCATCGCCGTGTCCGCCATTATCTTTCCTAGCTTGTTGCAGAAGTCGGCGGCCTCCATCGAACCGTATCTGTATCCGAGACCGATCAGCATGTCGGCCAGACCCATGATGCCGAGCCCGATCTGCCTCCAGTCCCTGACGGACTCCCTCTGCTCCTGCAGGGGATGGAGGGGAAGCCCCTCGTCCAGGACGTCGTTCAAGGCGCGGACGCAGATCCTGACGGCCTCCTTGAAGTCGTCCATCTGGAACACGCCGCCCTCGACGAACGCCGCCAGATTCATGCTGCCCAGCAGACAGCTGCCGCCGGCGGGAAGAGGCTCCTCGGCACAGGGGTTGGTGGACTCGTAATGGTAGTCGGGGAACTCGCTGAGAAGGTTCCAGCTGGATATCCTGTTCCAGAACAGGCATCCCGGCTCCCCGTAATCCCAGTTGGCGGCGCACATCTTCGCGAAGAACTCGGCCGCATTGATTTCTTTGACTATGTGCTCCTCGCTCTCGGGACGGTAGAACCTCTGGGTGAAGGTCTTCCTGTCGCGGACCGCCTCCATGAACTCGTCGGTCATGCGGATGGACATGTTGGCCTTCGTGACCCTCTCTAGGTCGGTCTTCACCGCCATGAACTCCTCCATGTCCGGGTGCTCGCACGAGATGGTGAGCATGAGCGCTCCGCGGCGGCCATGCTGGCCGATCAACCCGGTCACCATGGAATAGAGGTCGGTGAACGAGACGGCCCCGGAGGTCTGGGAGGCCGTGTTGTTGATCCTGGCTCCGCGAGGGGCCAGCTTGGATATGTCTATGCCCGCCCCTCCGCCATAGCTGAACGTACGGGCGAGCTTTCCGGCGGTTTCGAAGATGGATTCGATGGAATCCTCCGGCGAGGACAGGACGTAGCAGTTGGAAAGGGTGATCTTGAGGCCGCTGTTCTGAAGGCCCCTGTTAGCCAGGATCCTTCCTCCGAACAGGAATTTCTTCTCCTCCATCAGCTTCCTTACCTTGGCGTCTCCTGCGCTGATGCGATCCAGCCATTGGTCGAAGCTCTCGCCCCTGTGGCAATACTTCTTCTCCCAGATGTCCACGCCCAGCTGATTGTCCTCTCCCAGCCATTCCTTGATTTCCATCTCGATTTCCCCTAGAACCGCGAGGCGGCCTGTCCCGTCCCGCTCAATGGCTAGGGGATGCCGAACGCTTATTTAACCCCACAGTCGAACGGTTCCGAAGCCGTGCGGGACGTCATGTTGGCATATACATCCTACTATTTATCTCGGAAGCACCAGCCAAGAAAAACTGTTGGATTGGTGATGACGGAAGCGTTCCGTATCCCGAACGATGCGACTGCAGCTCATGATAGAATTCATTAAATACCAATCGGTCAATCATGCCTCAGCACAGTCGAGGACGGTGCGTTTTCTCTCACTAAGGGGATTACTATGACTGAGGATACTCTTAAAACCGGTACGACCACAATCGGAATAAAGCTCAAGGAGGGCGTCATCCTCGCTACGGATCAGAGGGCGACGATGGGGAACCTGATCGCTCACAGCCATGTCCAGAAGCTCTATCCCCTGTCCGAGAACATAGGCATGACCATCGCCGGCGTCGTGGGGGACGCCCAGCTCATGGTCCGCTACATGCAGAGCGAGATTTCCATATACGCGATGAAAAAAGGCGCGCCGATGTCGGTCAGCACGGCGGCTACGCTCGTCGCCAGCGTCATACGTCAGGGATTCTATCTGGGCCTCATCGTCGGCGGCTACGACCAGACCGGCGGCCACGTGTTCAGCATCGACGGCGCCGGAGGATACATCGAGGACAACTACATGTCCGTCGGATCCGGATCCGTGTTCGCCCTGGGCGCCCTGGAGGCGGAATACAAGCCCGATATGACCAGGGACGAGGGCATAAACGTCGCCATAACCGCCCTCAACTCCGCCAGGAGGAGGGACAACTGCACCGGCGACGGGATGCTCATAGCGTTCATCGGGCCCGACGGATACGAGGACATCTCCAACGAGGAGATCAGGTCCCGCTGCGCCGCCCTCGGGTTCCAGTTCCCCAACTGAAGAATCATCAAACCTCTTCCCCAACCCGTTTTCCGGTTTGTCCAACCTTTAGAAGCTGATTTAGATGAATGTCGAGAAACTGTTCGAGAACCTGACTCAGGAAGTCAGACGCCTCGTCCCGAAGGACATGAAGATCACCTCCATAGAGTTCGAGGGCCCGCTCGTCGTCATATACACTCCCGAGTACGACAAGTACTCCTCCAACGACTCCCTCGGCCGCATGCTGGCCCTGAACCTCCACCGCAGGGTGGACATCAGGCCAGACCCCTCCACCCTGGCCGATCCCGCGGAAGTCGAGAAGAAGATCCGCTCAATGATCCCCGAGAGCGCCGAGATCTACGACATATACTTCACCGAGGAGACCGGAGTGGCCACCATCGAGGCCATCAACACCAGCGAGGTGAGCGGGAAGGAGAACCAGCGCCTCTGGGAGCTGAGGTCGGAGACCGGATGGAACGTGAAGGTCGCAAGGGCCCCTCCGATACCGTCCAAGACCGTGTCCGACGTGAGAGGCTATCTGAGGGCGAACCACGACGAGAGGCTTTCCATGCTGAAGAGCGTGGCCAGGAACATATCCAGGGAGCCTCTGCCCGGAGAGCAATGGGTCAGGATGACCACCATGGGCGGCTTCAGGCAAGTCGGAAGGTCCGCATCCCTCCTCATGACCAAGGAAAGCAGGGTGCTCATAGACTGCGGGCTCGACCCCGGCTCCGACGCCACCCCCTATTTCAGCATACCCGAGGCGGACATAAGCAAGATCGACGCGGTGGTCGTGACGCATGCGCACCTGGACCACTGCGGGACCCTTCCCGCACTCTTCAAATACGGGTACAAGGGACCCGTTTACTGCACCCCTCCCACCAGGGACCTGATGGCCCTCCTGCAGCTGGACAACATCAAGCTGGGATTCGGAGAGAACAAGAAGAACTATTACGAGGCCAAGGACGTCAGGACCGAGATCCTCCACACGATCACGCTGAAATACAACGAGACCACGGACATCGCGCCTGACGTGAGGCTGACCTTCCACAACGCGGGACACATCCTCGGGTCCGCCATCGCGCATTTCCACATCGGCGACGGCCTGCACAACGTAGCGTTCTCCGGCGACACGAAATACGAGAAGACCTGGCTGTTCAACCCGGCCGCCAACAGGTTCCCCAGGCTGGAGACCCTGGTGATAGAGTCCACATACGGCGGCCAGAAGGACGTGCAGCCCTCGAGGACGGACGCATCGGAGGAGCTCGGAAGCTACCTGCAATCCGCCGTGGAGCATGGCGGAAAGGTCCTCATACCAGTCTTCGCCGTCGGAAGGTCGCAGGAGGTCATGCTGGTCATCGAGGAGCTCATGAGGGGAGGACGCCTTCCCAAATGCCCCGTCTATCTGGACGGCATGATCTGGGAGGCGACCGCGATCCACACCGCGTATCCCGAGTATCTGAACAACCAGCTCAGAACCCAGATTTTCCAGCAGAACGAGAACCCGTTCCTCTCCCCCATATTCAAGAGGGTGGAGACGGCCTCCATGAGGGAGGAGATATGCCACTCGCCCGACCCTTGCATCGTCCTGGCCACCAGCGGTATGATGTCCGGAGGCCCGGTCATGGAGTACTTCAGGGAATGGGCGGACGATGAGAAGAACTGGCTCCTGTTCGTCGGATACCAGTCGGAAGGCAGCATCGGAAGGACCATCCAGAGGGGGAGGACCGAAATCACCCTGAACATGAGGGGGAAGTCCATCGACCTCGACATCAAGATGAGGAGGGCGACCGTGGACGGATTCTCCGGACATTCCGACCGGAAGCAGCTCATGCGCTACATCGGATCCCTCGAGCCGAAGCCCGACAAGATCGTCATAGGCCACGGCGAGGACAGGAAATGCACCGACCTGGCCTCTTCCATATACAAGAAGTTCGGAATCGAGACAAAGGCCCCTCAGAACCTTGAGACGATCCGCCTCAAATGAGGCCTCGGCTCTTTCCGAACTTCCAAAAGGCCTTCTTGGGAGGCTCGACCTGGAACTCGAAGCGCATGCGGTCGACTTCGACGCCGTCGGCGCGACAGTATGACAGCACGGAGCTGAACGTCCCCTCGGACGAGCATCTCGCCCTGAAGCGCTGGACGCCTTCCAGCTCCGACGCCCCTTGGACAATGCCCCCGTCCTCCCATCCGATTCCTCCCGAATCGATGACGGTCCAGCGCGTCTTCCCGGACGGGTCGCAGGCCAGCTCCAAGTCTTCGCTCTTTCCTGGCTTCATGTTCACGACCGCGGGCTGCCGGGCCGGCTTCGCATTGAGGGTCACCAGCAGATTGGACCCGGGCCCCTCCTCCCATCCGCGACGATAGGACATCGAGAACTTGTAGACCCCAGGCGAATCGGCGACTAGAGCGACGTGCTGCCTGCCGCCGACGCCGCACATCCCCTTCGGATTGGGGTTGGACACGTAGCTGCTTGAATATCTCAATCCGCCGTCATCCACCACCTCCCATGCGAACCCTGTGGTGATGTTGGCCTTGAGATCGAAAACGGCCTGCCTCCTGACCTCCGCATCCACATTCATGACGTTGCAGGGCCTCGTGTCCATGACGAACTCCGTGGCATCGTCGCCTCTGACCGCCAGAAGACTGTGTATGCCTTCATCCGCCGCCTCTACGGTAAATACGGTAAAGCCGTCGGCTTCGGAGGACGTCCACGTCAGCCCGTCGGAGTCTATGACCTCCCATCCTGCGGAATCCAGCTCCAATCTTGCAGGCTCGCCAGGCTTGGCGATGACGCGACGCACTTCAGGGGCAGGCGACGTGACCACCTCCATGACGAGCCTGGATCCGATCTCGTCAGGAGAACGGCTGCATAAGAGAACAAGGGTGCGCTTCCCGGCGGAATCCGCCGACACCTCCACGAACTGGGTTCCCCCCACTCCGTCAAGACAGTCAGGATTGTCGTCGGGAACGTAATACAATTTGCAGTGAAGCCCTCCATAGGACTCCACCGACCAGACGAAGCCCGTGGTATCATTCGAGTCCATCTCGTGCTTGTAGATCTCTCCTGGGAGGGTCCTCACCTTCAAATCCGCCATGACTGCTCGAAGGCATCGAATCAAAATAACACTTGCGTGAGAAAAAAGGGGTTTGGCAAAGGGTTTTGGATGAGAATCACTCGTAATCCTTGACGATCTCGGCCTCGGGGGCGTTCTTGCGGATGGACTCGATTCCGTTGAGGGCGCTGGACTTGGCCTTGTACCCCTCTCCGGAGGCGATTATCTCGCCGTTGGACGCTTTGAGCCTGAACCTCGTCTCCCCGGCCTTGTCGGTGTACAGCTCCCATTTGGGACATTTCTTGGCCTCGAAGCCCTCGACGGTCTGATCCTCGATATCGGAGCCGACGTTCTTGCGAACGGACTCGATGCCGTTCTTGGCGGTGGCCTCGGAAGCATACATCTGCGAGGTGCAAATAATCTGGCTGTTTCCAGCGAGAAGGTTGAACATCACTTTGCCGTTTGCGGTTTTCTTAAGGACAAATTTTCCCATGCCGAACGGACTGAGTTATGGATATTTAAATCATCCACCGTAAAAAAGCAGAAAAATGGATATTTAACAAGACTTTCCGCTTCACAACAGCGGAGGGAGCTCACGCCACGGCCTGCCGTGGTTCGGACAGAATCCCCACCCTTCGTAATACTCCCTGCAAGGCTTCAAGGCGAGCAGGACGACGGATGATACGAATGCGATCGTGGAGATGACGTCGATGACGTCGACGTTTTCGAAAATGAACAAATAATGTAGGTACACGACGGAAAGCGGCAGAAGGATCATCAAGGACAGCTTGTGCGCAAAGGGGATGCCGCAGTACAGCAATATCAGGATGGCGAGAATGATAAGGGCGATGGCGAACTCCACCTCCTCGTCGCCCCTGTTGATCCCAGGTATGCCGCTGTAATAGTCCGGGAAGACGAGGGAGCATACGCCGCACAGTATGTAATAGACGCATACGACGAACATGAACCCTATGGAATAGTTGGCCGAGTAGGGGCGCTCCTCCGTCACGGCCCCTAATCGGCTTCCCGTATTTATTCGAGAGCGCTTCGTACGGCAAACGATTATTATCATGACAATAATGGGTGCACGATGCCCCCCAGAAGTTCCAACGGCATGTGGAAATACCTCAGGCCATGCATGCCGAGGATCTGCGTCATCGTTTTTCTGCAGACCGTGGGGGTCGTCGCACAGGTCGTCTCCATAGGACTCCTCAAGCCTATCGTGGACGCCAGCACGAGCGGAGAAGGGACGGACGTCATCCTTTACATGGGGGCCCTGCTCCTCCTGGCGGCCGTGATCATGGGAATCGCCGTGGCGCTCTCCTCAAGGCTGTCGTCGAAGGTGGCCGCCTCGGTCGCGGCCATGATGAGGAGCGACATATTGGAATCGTCCCTGCGCTCCGACGACCTGGGACGCTTGAACAAGAGCACGACGTATGCGATGACATGTCTGACCGCGGACATCGCCGTCGTCCAGGAGCACGTGCTCCTCTGCCTGAAGACCTACCTTCCGATGCCGATCCTGGTCTTGTTCATGCTGGTGGCGACGTACACCGTCAGCGAAGACGTGGGGAAGGTCCTGTTCTTCACGGTGGTCGCCATCTTCGCCCTGACCTACTACCTGTCCAAGCGCATCACCAGGCTGCATGCGGAAAGGACGGACGCGCTCGACATGATGAACGTCACGATGAGGGAGAAGATCCCGGGCGCCAGGACGATCAGGTCGTACGGCGGAAGCGAGTACGAGACCAGGAAGTTCGATGTAGCGAGCGACAGGTTCGGGTTCCTCACCAAGCAGACGGTCCTCAAAAGCTATTACATACCTTCCATGACCACCGCCTTCCTCTGGATCTTCATCATCCTGGTCTATCTCGCATCCGCCTTGGACAACTCCGGAAAGGTCATCTCGCCGGTGGACCTGACGCTTTTCCTGCAGTACACCACCTGTACCGTCAGCGCCCTCTCGCTGATACCGTACATCTGCCTCAAAGCGCCGCGCGCCAGCATCAGCTTCAGAAGAATCGAGGACAGCATGGAAGTCAAGACGGATAGGCGTGAAGGCCGCCCCGAACCCGACGGATTCGCCATCTGCGCATCGAAGGTCGGCTTCATAGACAGGTTCGGACGCCATACCGTCAACGACCTGGACCTGAAGATACCGGAAGGCCGCATATCGACCGTGATCGGACCCAACGGATGCGGGAAGACGGAGCTCGTCGACATGATCCTGGCGTTCGAAAGGCCCACATCGGGAACCCTCAAGGTCATGGGGATGGACGTCGCCTCCTGCGATCCGAGGGCCATACGCTCCAGGGTCTCCTACTCCGGCAAGCAGTCGAACGTCTTCGGCGGTACTCTAAGGTTCAACCTGGACCCGTACGGGAATCACGACGACGCCGGCATCTTGGAAGCATGCGAGGACACGGGTCTGGCGAAATACGTCAGAAGCCTTCCGCACGGCCTTGACACCAAGATGTCGCCCGAGAGGATGTCGGGAGGCCAGAACCAGCTCATGTCCCTGACCCGCTGCCTGCTCAGGGAAGCCGACGTCTACGTCCTGGACGACTGCTTCTTCTCCCTGGACGAGGACTCCCGCAAGACCGCGATAGATGCCGTCATACGCCGTTGCAAAGGAAAGACCGTGCTGTTCACGCTTCATGACACGATCACCGTCGCTATATCGGATGACGTGTACTACATGTCCGGAGGCCGCATAGAGGACTTCGGAGACCACGAAGGGCTCCTTTCCCGTTCGAAAGAATACGCGAGGATGTTCAACCTCGAAAGGGGCGGATCGCGATGAGGATGGGATTCTTCGGCCAGAACATCCTGAAGCCGTTGGAAGAATACGTCGGGAAGTCCGACAAGAGGATCAGGGTCTGCATCCTGCTCTCGATGATATCGACCGTGTCGATTTCACTGGTGCCCTATTTCTGCGGACTCTTTCTGCAGAACATCATCAACACTGGCGGAGCGCACAGCCTTGTCGACATGTACGGCGCCATCGACGTGGCGACCGCCATAATATTCCTCATCGCCGTCTGGTATGTGACGACGGCCCATAGCGGGAAGGAGATGAACAAGCTCTCGCTCGAGACGTCGAAAAAGATCAGAAGCAAGCTGCATGAAAAGATGATCACCATGCCCATAGAGGACCTGGAGAAGATCCCCTCCGGCGACATGACCTCGAGGATTGCCGGAGACCTCCCTGCGGTCGTCGACCTGATTTCAAGGGACTATCTGGCATTCCTCTCGGGAATCCTGCTGACCGTCCTCATACTCGCCATAATGGTGTTGGTGTCGCCGATTCTCGCCCTCACGTACCTGATCACCCTTCCGGCCACGATAATGGTTTCCCGGCGCATAACGAAGAGATCTGAGAAGGATTACGCCACCCAGAAGGCGATGATCGGGAGGATCGACTCCGAGATGAGCGAGATAATCTCGAACCATCGCGAGATCAAGACCCACAACCTCGAAGGAATAGTTGCCGAGAGATTCGAGACGTCCAACCGCAGGTTCACGGAGGCCATGGTGAGGTCCGAGACCAGGTCCGGATTCATACAGCCCCTGGTGACCATCACGAGCAATCTGGGATACGTGATGACGTCGGTCCTGGGCGCGATCATGATGCTCCAGGGGTCGCTGACGCTGGGGGCCTTCCTCGCGTTCATGGTCTACGTCCGTCTGCTAGGAAGTCCCGTGACTCTGGCCACGACTGCCCTGAGCAGCATCAGGTCGGAGATGACGTCCCTGGACAGGCTGGTGGAGGTGTTCCGCTCCCCCAGCGCCGAGGACGGTAGCACCCCGTTGCATTCGGCTCCGGAAGGAAGGGTGGAGTTCGAAGATGTGTCATTCTCCTACAGGGATTCGGACGAGATACTGCACGGAGTCTCCTTCGAGGTCAATCCCGGCGAGACGGTGGCTCTTACAGGGCCCACCGGCTCGGGGAAGTCCACGATAGTCAACCTCTTGCTCCGTTTCTACCATCCGACCTCCGGAACCGTCAGGATAGACGGGGAGGACGTGAGCGACGTCCCCCGCAAGGACCTCAGCAGGGTTATCGGAGCCGTGATGCAGGAGCCCTGGGTGTTCGACGGGACCATACGCGAGAACGTCGTGTACAACAGGGAGTGGGCGACAGACGAGGATGTGGAGAAAGCGATGGAGATCACGGGGCTGTCGGGATTCGTGAAGACTTTGCCGCAGGGCCTGGACACGAAGGTCGGGAACGACATCCACGTGCTTCCGCTGGCTCAGAAGCGCATGATAGCCATGACCAGGGCCATCCTCGGGAATCCCCGCATACTCGTCCTGGACGAGGCCTTGGAGGGACTGGACCCGGTGACCAGGCTGGCGGTGTTCGACGGCTTGAAAAAGATGATGGACGACCGCACGGTGATCATCGTGGGACACGACCGCATGCTTGTGGACCAGGCCGACAGGAAGCTGACCGTCCGCGACGGAACGGTTATGGAATCGTAAGAACGCCTCCCCCGTGACGGAGGAGGCGAAGCCCTGTCAAGGGCCGGTTTTTTCACCAGTTGGTGGCCCTGACCTCGAAGAAGGACTGGGGGTGCTTGCACACGGGGCAGAACTTGGGGGCCTCGGTGCCGATGTGTATGTATCCGCAGTTGCGGCACTTCCACATGACGACCTTGTCCTTCTTGAAGACGACGCCCTCCTCGATGTTCTTCAGCAGGGCGAGGTACCTCTCCTCGTGCTCCTTCTCGATCTTCCCGACGGCCTCGAAGAGGTCGGCGATCTCCATGAAGCCCTCCTCTCTGGCCTCCTTGGCGAAGTCGGCGTACATCGTGGTATACTCGTAGTTCTCGCCCTCGGCGGCGGCCTTGAGGTTCTCCACGGTCTTGGGAACGGAGCCTCCGTGAAGCTGCTTGAACCAGATCTTGGCGTGCTCCTTCTCGTTGCCGGCGGTCTCGAGGAAGATGTCGGCGATCTGCTCGTATCCCTCTTTCGCGGCCTGGGAGGCGAAATAGGTGTACTTGTTCCTGGCCATGCTCTCGCCGGCGAAAGCCGCCTCGAGATTCTTCTCCGTCTTGGATCCTTTGAGTTCCATAGGCATACCTCGACTGCGTATCCCGATACGGTTATTAATGGTTGTCAGACGGAAGGAACGGCGATGACGGGAGGTCAGCGACGGAATCCCAGGATCGGCTTCTTAAGGTTCCCGTTCTTGTCGAACTTCTGCTTCATGAGACGGTCGTAGTTCTTCTTGAGGACCGGATCGTGAGGCTTGACGGAGAGCAGATACTCCAGCTCCTTTCTCGCCTTCTCGTAGTCGCGAAGATCGTTCAGGAGCAGGACGGCGTAGTTCTGATGGATGTCGTAGTCGTTGGGGCTGAGCGCAAGGGCCTTCTCGTAGTACTCCCCGGCCTTCTTGAAATCGGCCATCTGGCGCCTCAGGAACTTCGCATAAAGGTTGTACAACTCGGCGGAGCTTTCCATGGAGAGCAGCCTCTCGAACTTCTCCGCGGTCTCCTTGTTGTACTTCTTGTGCTTGGACATCACGGTGACGGCGGCCTTCAAGGCGTCCTTGTTGTCCGGCTCGAGGTCCTGCACGATGTCAAGCTGCATCAGCCCGTACTCCATGTCGTCCAGATCGTAGATGGCGATTCTTGCGAGCTCCAGACGGGGCTTCGTGTTGTGGGGGTCCGTCGCCAGGTACGCCTCCAGGGTCTGCACCGCGCCTTTGGGGTTGCCGCTCCCCGCCTGCCTTCTAGCCTTGCTTATCGCCTCATACGCCGGATCGGACATCGTGGAGGGGATGGGCTTCTGGATATAAGTATGGTGAAGAATCCGCTCGTCACCGATTTATAACAGCGAAAGAATTATCCGATATGAGCGAGCGCAAGGGGCTGAAGAACCGCGGTTACGAGGCCGAAGACGTCGAGGACCGCAGATCAGCAGTCGAGGAATTCACCGGCGCGAAGATGACGACTGTCTCCAAATTCGGATTCGAACCGCCCTGCGCCTCGAAGAACATCGAGAACATGATAGGCGCGACACAGATTCCCCTCGGATTCGCCGGCCCCGTCCATATCGACGGAGGAGACGCAAAAGGGGATTTCCTCGTGCCCCTGGCCACGACGGAGGGGGCGCTGGTGGCCTCCATCTCCCGCGGCATGTCCGTGATCACGAAATCCGGAGGGGCGAAGGCGCGCATTTTCGGCGACGCCATGACCCGGGCGCCGGTGCTGAGGACCAAAGGTCTCGAACATTGCATCGAGGTCATGCGCTGGGTGGACGAGAACGAGGGGCTGCTGAAGAAGGCGGTGGCGGGCACGACGTCCCACGGATCCCTGGTCCGCATAGAGAAGTTCCCCGACGGGAGGAACCTCTATCTCAGGCTGTCGTTCTCCACCGGGGACGCCATGGGCATGAACATGGCCACCATAGCCTCGGAGGCGGTCTGCAGGGAGATAGAGGAGGCGACCGGGGCGACGATGGTCTCGGTATCCGGAAACATGTGTTCCGACAAGAAGCCGGCCGCGATCAATCTCATCGAAGGACGCGGCAAGACGGCCGTCGCGGAGGCCTTGATACCGAAAGACCTGGTGGAATCGTCATTGCATGCCACCGCAGCCTCCATCGCCGAGACCAACATCAGGAAAAACCTGGTAGGAAGCATCATGTCGGGCACCCTGGGGGCTAACGCCCATGCGGCGAACATGGCTGCCGCGCTATACATAGCGACGGGGCAGGACCCGGCGCAGGTGATAGGATGCAGCATGACCCTCACCACATGCGAGGACCTGGACGGCGACCTGTACATATGCGTGAGGGTCCCCGCCATAGAAGTGGGGACCGTCGGCGGAGGCACCCGCCTTCCATGCCAAAGGGAGGCCTTGGAGATGATCGGCTGCCTGGGGGACGGGAAGGCCAGGAGGCTGGCGGAGATAGTCGCCGTCACCATCCTCGCCGGGGAGCTGTCCACCCTGGCGGCGCAGGCGGCGGGCCAGCTGGGAAGCGCCCATGCGGCGCTCGGAAGATGAGACTTCCAACGGCGTCCTCGCAAGAATATAATACTGCCCAGCGGATTGCGGCGGCATGCCTGTCATAAACTTCAAGTACAGCGACCTGTGCACGATGCTCGGGCGCGAGGTGTCCCAGGACGTCCTTGTCGAGAGGATACCCATGATCGGGGCGGACATGCACGAGACCGAGAGCGGCTGCGAGGACATGTCCGTCGAATTCTTCCCCGACCGCCCGGACCTATACAGCGTCGAGGGACTTGCGAGAGGCATGAGGGCGTTCCTGGACATCGAGCCGGGGATGAAGACGTACGACGTCGGCGATTCGGACATCGACGTCTACATAGACGACAGCGTGAAGAGCGTCAGGCCCTATTTCCTGTGCGGCGTGGTGACAGGCGTCGAGATGGACGACACCCTTCTGAAATCCATGATGGAGCTCCAGGAGAAGCTCCACATCACGATAGGGAGGAAGAGGAGCAAGCTGGCCATCGGGATACACGACATGGACAGGGTGGAGCCCCCCTTCACCTACAGGCTCGCTGATCCGCATTCCATCAGATTCGTGCCGCTGGCGAAGACCGAGGAGGCCGACATGGACGAGATCCTCAAGACCCATGAGAAGGGGAAGGAGTACGCCCATCTCCTCGACGGCATGGACAGGTACCCCGTGATCCAGGACAAGGAGGGCAGGGTGCTGTCCTTCCCTCCGATCATCAACGGCGCGCTGACCGCGGTCACGGTCGGCAAGAGGAACCTTTTCATCGACGTCACCGGCAACGACCGCAAGGCGGTCAAGGGCGCACTGGACATAGTCTGCACAGCCCTCGCCGAGCGCGGAGGGAGGATCATGTCCGTGAGGATGCATGAGGACGGCAAGACGTTCTCCTCCCCCGACCTGCAGCCTTCCAGCATGGACGTCTCGGCGTCCGAGTGCGACAAGTTCCTGGGGTTGAGCCTGGGTCCCGACGGAGCATGCGAATGCCTCCGCCGCATGGGGATGGACGCGTCCTACGAAGGAGACGTGATCCACGTCACGTACCCGTCCGTGAGGCTTGACATAATGCACAAGGTGGACATCTTCGAGGACGTCGCGACCGGATACGGGTTCGATCGCTTCGGCGGAAAATACAGCCTCGACCAGACCGCGGGAGGATTGGAGCCCATCACGACGTTCTCGGAGAGCATCAGGGACATAGCCATCGGGATGGGATACACCGAGGTCAACACCCTGACCCTGAGCAGCGAGAAGGAGGAGTTCGAGCTCTCCGGCCTTCCCAGGCTGGATAACGTGAGGGTCCTCAACCCAATAACCGAGGACCACACCTGCCTCAGGTCGTATCTGATGCCCAGCCTCGTCCGCATACTCAGGCGCAACAGGCACCGCGACCTTCCCCAGAAGATCTTCGAGATCGGATACGTGGTCAGGGACGAGAAGACCGTTCCGCACCTCTGCATGATGTGCACCGCATCCAAGACCCCGTTCACCGAGATGAAGTCCGTGACCGAGGGGATGCTGAGGGAGATGGGATGCGAGCATTCACTCAGGCCGTGCGCCTACCCTGCGTT
>JAEEGK010005273.1_pt1 | contig 31273 bp, 26 predicted proteins | sample 8958771 | NCBI WGS metagenome assembly JAEEGK01 (sample SAMN16246547, study PRJNA631951) | gut metagenome | biome: gut microbiome; feature: rumen; material: SC-attached | host: Bos | place: Iran: Karaj | collected 2018-10
AACGGTGTATCGCTTTTTGTATGACGGCGGTATAACCCTAAAGAGCGGACGACGGAGATTTGCTGTGTATCGTGACGGGAAGAGACAAAGCCCCTCCACCCAATCCATACACGGGGGAATCTTTACGGATATTGCTTTCTGACGATGCAAGAACCAGTCTGTCTGGATATTTCCGTTTTGATTTCGGAAAAAAGTTCTATATTTGCATTACGAAAAAAGTCGTAACGAAAAAATGCGTAATATGGAGAACCCTTTCAAGTTCGGAACGATCGTCGAGGAAGAATATTTCACGGACAGGGTGAAAGAGGTCGCCTATATCAAGGAGTTTGTGAATAGCGCAAACCATCTGGTGATCATCAGTCCGCGCCGTTTCGGCAAGAGCAGTGTGGTGGCTAAGGCCGTAAAGCTGACGGGCAGAAAGCACATAACCGTGAATCTTCAGCAAGTGACATCGGTCTCCGATATGTCGGCAAAGCTGTTGCGGGAATTCTTCAAGGTACACCCCCTGGAGCGGGTACGCCACTTGATTACGCACTTCCGCATTATACCTACCGTGTCTTCCAATCCTGTTACCGGATCGATGGACGTGTCTTTCCAGCCGGGTGTTGATGACAGTGTTGTCCTGGAGGATGTGATGACGCTGATCGAACAGGCGCATTCGGAACGGGACCGTATCATCATCGTGCTGGACGAGTTCCAGGAGATACATGACTTGGCCCCCAAGCTAGATAAGAAACTTCGTTCTATCATGCAGGAGCAGAAGCATATCAATTATATCCTGCTGGGGAGCCAGGAGAGCATGATGACGGATATCTTCGAGAACAAAAAATCTCCTTTCTACCATTTCGGGGAGATGATGCGACTGGGAAAACTACCGCGTGAGGACTTTCATCGCTACCTGTCAGAACGTCTTGCCGGATGCTATCCGGATACATGCGATGCATTGGCCGACAGTATCCTGGACTATACGGGATGCCATCCTTACTATTCACAACAGTTGGCTGCGAATGTGTGGCAGATCGGCGTATTGCAACCCGACATTTCGGATCCTCAGAGGGCGGCTGTCGATTATATCGTCACTACCCACGGACTGGATTATGAAAGGCTTTGGATGAACTTCAAAAGGACGAACAAGTGGATCATGCAGCGACTGTCGTCCGGGAAGCCCCTGCAAACGGGAGAGTACCGAACCAGCACGGTATACAGCGCCCTGAAGAGGATGCAGAAGGATGGCTACGTAATCTACGCTGACCGTTATGAGATGGAGGATCCTTTCTTCCGCGAGTGGATAGTCAGGGAAAACAAGTAGAGTTATTTTTGTCTGTTGTCACAAACAGCTATGGCGAAAACAGAATACACTGTTCTCAAAAGAATCATCTTCACCTGCTTTACCTTGACTTTCTTGTTGTGCGCTTGTCAACGGGAAAGACACGCATCTGACGTGGCGGACGACCGTGTTTTCGTGAAGGCGGATACGGTCTGGTATCCGGACGGGACGGTGGCTACCGGAGGATTCATGTTTATGGACACTCCATCGAAAAAGGGAGTCCGTTGGCCTTATTATCTGCTTGCTGGCGGTTTCCTTGCGTCAGTCGCCCTTTTTGCCTGGTTTTCCATCCGCCGGAACCGGCGAGTCCGTGACTTGCAGGAAGCGCTGGAAAAGGATCGGGTCGAGATCCATCGTTTGGAGGAGGAACTGTCCCAGAGCCATCCTTCCGGAACCGAAGCAACGATGGCGATGGTCCGAGATCGTGTGGAGATGGTGAAGACCTTGCTGGACAAGCACGAAGCCCTGAAGCAAAGGAAGGATCTCTCCTATATGGACGAGTTGGAATCCCTGCAGGAGACGGTCCGGAATTACCGGCAACACATCGATGACCTGCGTGCCGACAAGGCTTTTCTGGGTAATTTGGAAGCGGCCCTGGATGCGGGCAAGGATGGAATCATGCGGAAGGCGCGGGCCGTTTTGGGGGATTCGTTGTCGGAAACAGATGCCCTCCTTCTTTCTTGCACGTATGCGGGCATGCTCCCGTCCTCGATTGGTTTTGTCACGGGAATGCAACCCGGTGCGGTCCGTACGCGCAAGAGCCGGCTGAAGGGACGGATCGAGTCGTTGCCGGATTCGGAGGAGAAGGATTTGCTCCTCCGGGAGTGGTTGTAACGGGAAATTTATAGTCCATATTGATAATCAACGATTTATGGTTCGTCCTGTGACGCCTTTCATTTTGAAAGGCGTTTTTCATGTCTTATTTTTGTAGTATGGCAAAGAAGCATTGGAAAAAGATAGCCAGCTCGCTGCTCGCCGTATTTACTCTACTCCCGATGTGGGGGCAGTCAACCCTTATAGTGGAGTCGATGAATGACCTCACCGGGTTAAGGAAAGGTCTCATTTGGGACAGTTTCGTATATCCACAGGAGGAGTTGGACAAAGAGCTGCTACGGGTAGAGTACGCCAGCCTGGATGTGGATCCGGCTTTCAAAGAAGGCAAATCGCAGGGCCGTTGGATCTTGCAGACGGGACCTTCGTACGCCCGCTTTTGCACGGAGGCCAGATTCCGGGGGGATTCTCTTTTTGTCTATTATGCCACAAACAAGTCCATGCTTGTCCGGATTGGCAGAAGGACAAGAGATACCCATTACGTTACGCTGCTGGACTGTTATTATACGGACAGGCAGTCAGGGAGACTGACTTTCACGGGGCGTTTGGTCGGCGATGATTACCTGTATGAAGAGCCCATACCCCAGTTGTCCTGGGACATCAGGGATTCGGTCAAGACCATTTGCGGCCATCCTTGCCGGGAGGCGGAGTGTGGTTTCCGGGGAAGGAAGTACACGGCTTATTTTGCGGAGGATATTCCGGTCTCGTATGGGCCCTGGAAATTGCAGGGCTTGCCCGGATTGATCCTGGAGGCGTCTGATTCCGAGGGTCGGATCCATTTTACGGCGGAGAGAATAATCCCTTTGGAGGGGACGATTTCCCGTGCGAAATACCCCTATATCCGGGTAACGCGCAAGGAATATGCGCAGATGGTCCAGCAGATGCAAGAGCATTATAAAGTGTTTGCGAACAACCATATCAGTCGGCCGAAAATCATCCGGGTCGGATTGGACGACACCCCGGAGCCTGTACGGCAAGCGTGCATCCCCCTGGAACGCGATCAATAACCCACATCGCCTATGAGCCGGAAAGCATTGTTCACAGGAATAGCCTGTCTTTTATTCGCCGGATCCTGTGCCTCCACACCCGAGGTGCAGGAGGAGAAATGGTCCTTGCCGACGCAATCCCGTCCCATGGGGGAAGTGGTCTTGCGAGCCCAGAAGGGATCCGTCATCCAGGTCTATTCCTGGGACGATGTTTTCTGCAAGATCTATGGTCGGGATCAGAACAGCCTGATCCTGGAAACAGTCAACCGGGACGGTACCAAGTCCCGTCCTGTCGTCCGTTATGGAAGGGGAAAGAATGAGTTGATGCTGACAGCCGCCTCCAGGGGACGGAACAGCGTTCTCCTCCATGATCTTATGCAGGAGCGGGTTATCGAGGTCGATGTGGCCAAGGCCCTGGAGGATGAGACCTATGAACCGCAGATGCGCGTGAGCAATGTTTTCAGCCAGGAGGTGATTCCGTTCGAAGGACGGAAAATGCTTTACCTGAACCGGTACAGCTGGGAAGATGGACAGCCGAGATTCTATCTGACGAGTCGGGACGGAAATGAAAAGCGCCATCGGAAAGGGGACAAGGACGGCTTCTCTGTGGTCAATGGCGAGTTGATCTGCCATCAGGAAAAGGGCCGGGTTGTATTTGTCGACCGGTTCAACCCGGAAATGGAAATATGGTCCTTGAACGGCACCCTTCTGCGTAAAATTGGGATTGACGAAGTGCGGGAGGCTCATTTCAAGGAAGTGGAAATAGGAGGTGTAAAAGACTTTTATTGGATCAACGAGGTTCCGAGCTGTTTTGCCAGCGGAAACGGGAATGCGTCCAAGCTTGCCCTTGCCTACCACAATGCGGCGGGAGAGTCCTGTATCTTCATCATGGACTGGGAAGGACAGATGCTTCAGTCCTTCCAGGTGCCTGGCAAGGTCCTGGAAATCTCCATCTCTTCGAGCGGGGATTATGTCGATTGCTGGACAGCCTTTCCCGAGGAAGACTGTCTGGTCCGGTATCCTTTGTGATGACTTGGAAGACGTTATTCTGGGCACTCGCCGTCTGGGCTTTTTGGGGAATACCTTTTTCCCTGTCCGCCCAGACGGTCCGTTTCCAGGTCAAGGATGCGGAAACCGGTAAGTCGGTTTCGGGAGCGGTTGTCCGTGCCGTCGAAAAAGGAGGGCGGACCGTCCGTTATGGCTTGACGGACCAGGGTGGCCTGGCGGAGATGACACCGCCTCAGGAAACGGACACCTTGACCATCTCCCTGCTGGGTTACCGGAAACAATCGTTCCTCCGTCCTTTTCAGAGTCAGTATCAGGTGGCTCTGGAAACGGAAGCGCTCCAGATCCGGGCGTCCGGTGTGACTGCGCACAAGGTCGAGGAAGTCGGTGATACGATCCGGTATTCGGTCCCCGCGCTGAAGAACAAGGAGGATGCGGTGCTTTCCGACGTCTTGAAACGGCTGCCGGGCGTGGAAGTCTCGAAGGCGGGATACGTGAAGTATAACGGCCAAAGCATCAACCGTTTCTATGTGGAGGGAAAGGATATCCTGGAAAGCAATTATAACCTGGCTACCCAGCATCTTTCGGTCGATGCGGTCCAGTCCGTGGAAATCCTGCAAAACCATCAGCCGATCCAGATGCTGAGAGGAATCAAGGAGTCGGAGCGGGCCGCCATGAACATCGTCCTGGACGAAAAAGCGCGGAAGAAATGGACGGGAACCGCATCGGCCGGTGCCGGCGTGGCGACATCTTCCCCGACTTTCCCCATGGCCGGCGATTTGTCCGCGTTTTATGTCGCGCCGGAATTCTCCTCCGTGGATGTCGCCGGATACGACGGACAGGGTAATGCCTTGCAAGAGCCGGATTACACGCTCCAGCAGGACCGGAGCTATCGGCATGTCAGTCTTCGGGAAAGGATCGGACTGAGCGGCGTGTCGGCTCCGCTGGAAGAAAAACGTTCCCTTTTCAACCGGACGTTCAATGTCTCCACGGTGAACCGGTTGGCGCCGAAACAGTCCAATGGTCTGTCCATGACGGTCAAATATGCCTCGGACCGGAAGGAATCCTCGTCGGAAACGGTTTCCGTATATCGGGATGCCCTGTCCGGCGACCGGACCCTTGCCCGGACGGAGGGCCGGAATGCCGGTTTACAGCGGCTGACAGGGATTCTATCTTATACGGACAATGCGCCGAAGCACTATGTGCGGGAAAAGCTATATGCCGATCTGGGCCGGGAAAGCGGGCAAGTGGCCGTCACGGGGGATTGGGCGCGAGACCAGCAGGCGGACCGGAAAGGGTGGACGCTGGAAAACGAGGCGACCCTTGGAACCCTGTTGGGAGGCAAGGTCATCCAATTGACCTCCTTCACCCAATGGTCCAGCGTGGAGGAAAACCTGTTTCTGGGCATTCCTGGCCAGCAAGTGGAAGCGTCCCTCTTCGACCAGCAGCTGTCGTTTTCGAATATCAGCAGAGCCTATGGACCCTGGCGGTTTTCGGTCCATCCGGAAGCGGAAGTGACGGTGTATCATCGGAACAACAAGCTGGAAGGCCTGCCCGACGATATTCCCGGAATGCGGGAAGGGTCCGCCCATGCTTCCCTATTGCAGGCCGGCCTGGTGGCGGAGGTCTCCTTCAACAGGCATCCGTTCGTGTCGAATGCCGGAGTCGCAATCCGTTATGCTTCCAGCAGGATCGGAGGTGAGGCCGAGTCCCGCGGAATCGGCGATGCCCGCTTGTCTGTCAAATATGTGACGGGCCGATGGGAATGCCGCCTGCTGGGAGAGGCCGGGGTACAGGCGCCTGATATCCAGGGAGGCGGGGAGTCGATGGTCCTGACAGGATACCAAAGCCTCTGGAAGGGAACAGGGATGTTGTGTTACACGCCTTTCGCCTCCTCTTCCATCGAATATATCTACCGGGCCCCGGTCTCCGGCTGGAATTTCCGGACCCAGGCGGGAATCAGGCGCTCGAAGGGGAATGCATCGGCCCGGGACATTTACGACGGATTCATCCTTAGTTACCTCACGGACGATGTCTATGCCATCCGGTCGGAATATGCACGGGCAGAACTCTCCAAAGGGCTGTTCTCCATCAATGGAAAGGCGCAGGTCGGGGTTGATTACCAGCATTCCGCCTCGGTTTTCCAGCAGGATGGAAAAGGCGTGGGGTACGGCTCCGGAACCCTTTCGGCCAACGGAGTGATGTCGATGACGCTTTTCCGTCGATGGGGCCTCGTGGCGGATGTCCGGGTGAACCGGTATCGCTTCGATACGGGGAACGGGGCGGCGGATACGGATTATTCTTTGTTTTCCAGACTCGGAAACACCCTGTCATTCTCCGATGCCTGGAGCGGGAGCGTGAAGGTCGACATCCATTATGACGCCGACCTGGACAAGGCATTCTTCTTCCCGGATATAGGCTTGACCTGGAAAGGGAAGAAAGGCCTCCGGGTGCGGCTGGAGGCGCTTAATCTGCTGGACCAGCGGGAATACGCCTATGTGTTGCTGTCCCCCCTGCTGGAGGAATCCTACCGACTGAAAATCCGCCCGCTGACGGTCCTTGCCGGCGTTGACTGGCAGTTTTGAAGATGAAAGCCCCCTCCACCCCAATCCATTCACGGGCGGACCTATAACGGCGATTTCTTCCGGCTCATAAGGTAAGCGTATACGGCTTATCGGGCAAGGTCTGTTTTTTATCGTACAGACCTTGCCCCAAGAAGCCCATGATGACACTGCCGTCGGAATATAATGGCAGGCGAAACGAGGATTGGATGATGTTCCAGTCCTTTTTCTTTCTCCACGGATGCAAGATTCGGGTTTTATTTGGATTCCAAAGATGAGGTTTATTTTTGTCAGTATATGAAGCAGGTCTTTCTGTTTGCCCTTTGCGTTCTGACCGCCGTTTCTTTGTCTGCCCAAAACAAGCTCCCGTTTTATGACAGGGGGTATGCCGGAAATATCGAGTTGGGATGTCTGGTAAAATCGTATCCCTATGCCACCCTGTCCACCACACATGGCTATAGTTTCGGGAAAGGTTGGTTCGTGGGACTCGGAGGAGCCTTCGAGTCGGGTCTCTATGCCAGGTATTTTGACAATCCCGGCGCCGAAAAATACCCATATGAAGGAGACATGATGGTGAAGCTTTTCCTGGATGTCCGGAAGACATTCCTCATGAAGTCCGTGGGGATCTTCGTCGATTTCAAGATGGGCAGTCCGTGTGATCTGGCAGAGAAAATCAACAATAAACATGAGTGGGGAACCTTTCTCCGGCCGTCCGTCGGCGTCGTTTTCAGCCGCTGTTCCGCCCTTTCCGCCGGACTGGACTGGAGCCGTCTGAATTATTACGAAGGAAAGAACTCCGGTTGTATCCCTTATTGGCCGAAAGAGATCACCCTCCCGTATATCAGCTTCGCCTATCAGTTTTAATGCACATTCGAAGGTGTTGCAACCCCTTTCGCCTAGAGCGTCAGATGCCCCTTCCGGATGACATTGTCCAGCAGCGGGCCGGGGATGATCTGTTTGATGGCGTCCACCACGGCGTTCAGCTTGGCCTCGTGGATGTAATCGTTCCGGATGACCAGGGATATGGTCCGGGTGGGGACCGGGTCGATGATCGGACGGAGGCAATGCTGCAGACTGTACAGGATCAGGTTGGAATGCGTTTCCGGGATGATGGTAATGCCGCCGTTGTCGTTGACGACCTGGACCAGGATGCCCACGCGGCCGCCTTCAAAGAACCGTTCGTATGTAAAGGCCCCGTCTTTCAAGTCTTGGGGGTCTAATTGCCGTAAGCCGTCGCGAATGATCCAGACGGGTTGTCCGAAAAGCATTTCCGTCCGGATGCTTTCCTGTGCGTAAGCGGGATTGTCCGGGGATACGTAGGCCAGGAAGCGTTCGTGAAAGAGCGGGATTTCCAGGAGATCTGCATCCTTTACGGGACCCGCCAGGATGCCCATGTCCACTTCCGCTTTCCGCAGTTTGTCCTTGATGGTGCTGGTCAGCATTTCTTCCGTCTGGAGGGAAATGGAGGGATACCGGGTCCCGATGAACTTGAAAAGGCCAGGGATCAGCACGGGCGCCACCGTGGAAATGAGGCCGATATGGAGCGGACCGGAAAGCGTTTCCTTTTCCGTCCGTGTCATTTCGGCGATCTGCTCCACCTGGTAAAGGACCACTTTTGCCCGGTCGATGACCTTGCGCCCGATTTCCGTCGGGGCAACCGGATGCGCATCCCTGTCAAAGATGCGTACGTCCAGCTCTTCCTCCATTTTTTTGACCATCAGGCTCAAGGTGGACTGGGTGAGGTCGCAGGCTTCGGCCGCCTTTCCGAAATGCCGGTATTCGTCGATGGCGACGATGTAACGCAGTTGCTGGAGTGTCATAGTCTTCCTGTTGATTGATTATATCAATGCAAAGATAAACATTTTTGTATTGATAAATGAGCATCCGGACGATAACTTTGCCGAAAAAGAATGCTATGAACTGGAAGATAATCACTTGGCTTATCGGTGTATCGCTGCTGTTCGTCGCCGCACTGATGACCGTATCCGGCCTGATAGCTTGTTTTACACCCGGCGATGAGAGCAGGATCCCGCTGCTGTTGTCCGCTTTCATGACGGGCATAGTCGGATTCTATCCGGTCATTTTCGTACGGAGAGGGCATCATAAACTGACTTTCCGGGAAGGGAACACGATTGTCGTCGGCGCCTGGCTGCTGGCCTGCATCTTCGGCATGCTTCCGTTCCTGTTCTACGGTCGGGAGTTTACGGCGGTCAACGCCATTTTCGAAAGTGTCTCCGGGTTCACGACGACCGGTGCTTCCATCCTGAACGATATCGAAGCGCTCCCGCGCGGACTTCAGTTCTGGCGCATTTCCACGGCCTGGGTCGGGGGAGTGGGAATTGTCACGCTCTTCTCGATGATCACTACGAGTGCGGACAAGTCGACTTTGTCCGGGGCTGAAATCTCCAGTGTGGCGCGGGATTCCTTCGCCGGCGGCCGGACCAACAGTTTCGCCAACCGGATGTTCCTGACGTACATCGCCCTGACGTTCGTCACGTTCGTATCCTTGAAACTGACCGGAATGGGCTGGTTCGATTCCATCACCAATGCCATGTCCGCCTGCAGCACCTGCGGTTTCTGCACCAAGAACACCAGCATCGCCTTTTATGCCAATCCGGCGGCCGAAGTGGTCCTGACCGTCGCGATGCTGGCAGCCGGCGTCCATTTCGGCATCCTCTTCCTGGCGTTCATCAAAGGACACCCGCGTTACATCTGGAAATCCGAAACGATCAAGGTGTTCATCTCGCTGGTATTCCTTGCCATCGCCATCGTCACGGCCGACCTGATGGTCAGCGGTCATTACGCTTCCTTTGGTACGGCACTGCGGGATGCCTCTTTCCAGGTCGCTTCCATTTCGACCACCACGGGATTCGCCACGCAGGACACGACAGCCTGGCCTCCGCTCAGCATGGCGCTGCTCATCATCTGTTCCCTCATCTGCGGTTGTTCCGGTTCAACATCCGGAGGCATCAAGATTGACCGCGCCATCCTGGCCGCCAAGGGAATCCACCGGAAGGTCATCCAGACCGTCGCCCCGCATTCCGTGCGCTTCGTCCGTGTGGACGGCCGCATGCGTTCGGACGAGCAGGTCAATGACGCTTTCGGATATATCTTCTGCTACCTTTTCATCGTTGTCGTTTTCGCCGCCGTCAACATCGCCTTCGGACTCGATTTCACCACGGGCGTCACCGCTTCGGTTGCCTGCATCGGCAATGTCGGTCCCGGTTTCGGAGAAGTCGGATCGATGGCCAATTACGCCGCTTTCCCGGCTGTTCTCAAAGCCGCGGGCATGGTCGAAATGCTCATCGGCCGTCTTGAAATCTTCCCGGTCCTGTACCTGTTCCGTTCCATGAGGGCGGTCTGAGTCTGGTCTGCCGTTCAGTTATACGGAAAAATGTTTATCTTTGAAAAAGAAAACTTTCCGTTATGAACACCAAGACCATCCTCAGCCTCGCATGGGCGCTGGCGGCCGTTGTTCCCGCCCTGGCCCAGCACCCGGAGCCGACTGTCAGTTACCTGGAAATCTTCGACGTGGAAACCGGCACGCACCGGGTCGTCAAGGAATTTCCCTTCGTCGTCGAAGCGCCCAACTGGACGCCTGACGGACAGTGGCTGGTCGTGAACACAGGCGGCCGGCTGTGCCAGATCGCTCCCGACGGATCCACGGACCTGATTCCGATTGACACCGGCGCCCTGACCCAGTGCAACAACGACCATGTGATCACGGCCGACGGCAAGTGGATCGGCCTCAGCAGCAATGATCCCGAGAACAGACGTGGTTACAACTCCTATGTGTATGTCCTGCCGTTCGGAAGCGGGGATGCCCGGAAGATTACGCCCCTTGGACCGAGTTACTTACACGGAATCAGTCCCGATGGAAAACTGGCGGCCTATTGCGCCTTCCGTGGTCCGGACCAGGAACAGGACGTGTATGTGATGCCGGTCAAGGGCGGACAGGAAAAACGCCTGACGGATGCGCCCGGTCTCGACGACGGGCCGGAGTTCAGCCCCGATGGCAAATACATTTGGTTCAACAGCGTCCGGACCGGCCGGATGCAGGTGTGGAAGATGCGGAAAAACGGAAAGGAACAGACGCAGATGACCTTCGACGAGGATATGAACTCCTGGTTCCCGCACATTTCCCCGGACGGGAAGAAGGTCGTTTATATAGCCTATCACGATTATGAGGTCGATCCCGGTTCCCACATCGCGGACTTGAACGTCCAGCTCCGGATGATTCCGGCCGCCGGCGGCGAGCCGGAAGTGCTTGTCGAGTTTTTCGGCGGCCAGGGGAGTATCAATGTGAACTCCTGGAGCCCGGACAGCAAGCGGTTCGCCTATGTCAGTTACCGGTTGAAGGAAGAACTGGAGGCGCCCCGGAAAAAGATGAATGTCCAGCTGTATTCCCTCCGTTCCTTGATCGGCACGCCGGAACGGTTCGCTCAAAATCACCAGTACGTGCTCTCCCGCCTGGCCCAGATGGGCTTCACGGGCGCCGAAGCTGCCAGCTATGACAATGGCAAGTTCTCGGGCCTGGAGCCCGCCGCATTCCGCAAGGCGTTGAACGATGCCGGGCTGGAGTTCGTATCCTCGCATACGTCACGCATTTTGACAAAGGATGAACTGGCCTCCGGAGACTTCGGTGAGGCCCTGAAATGGTGGGATACCTGCATCACCGCGCACAAGGCGGCCGGCGTTCCCTATCTGGTGATGTCCTACTCGCAGCCGCTCAGTTCCGAAGCGGAACTGAAGACGATGGCCGCCTATCTGGATGCCATTGGCAAGAAGTGCCGGGAGGCCGGCATCCGGTTCGGCTATCACAGCCACAGCCATGAATTCCGGAAGGTGGGGGAGACGACGATGATGGACTGGTTCATCGCCCATACCTCACCGGAGAACGTGTTCTTCGAGATGGATGTATACTGGGCGGTCGTCGGCGGCGTCAGTCCGGTGGAATACATGCGGAAATACCCTGGCCGTTTCGAACTCCTCCACATCAAGGACAAGTACGAGATCGGCCAGAGCGGCATGGTCGGTTTCGAGCCGATCTTCAAGAACTTCGGCACGGCCGGCACCCGGGGGTACATCGTCGAACTGGAACAGGCCAGTACGCCGAACATCCTGAAAGGGCTCCGAGAGAGCATTCTCTATTTGCGGAACGCCTCGTATGTGAAGGAAGATTACGGCCGGTAGCATGAAACGGATACTGATTCTTCTGGGAGGCCTGGTCGGCCTGTCCATCGGCCTGCATGCGCAGCACACACGGTATGTGGACCCTTTTATCGGCACGGCGGGCATGGGACATACTTTTCCCGGTGCCTGTGTACCCTTCGGGGGTGTGCAGCTTTCACCCGACACCGATATGATTCCCCACAACATCAAGGGGGAATACCAGCCTCGAACGTATGAGTATTGTGCGGGTTACCAGTACGGAGACAGCACGATCGTCGGATTCAGTCACACGCACTTCAGCGGAACGGGGCATTCCGACCTTGGGGACATCCTGTTGATGCCCGGGACGGGAGAGATCCAATTCGAGCCCGGAACGGCGGATAATCCCGATTCCGGTTACCGGCAGCGGTTCAGCCATGATACGGAATCGGCCGGAGCTGGGCATTACGAGGTCACCTTGGCCGATTCGGGCATTCGGGCAGAGCTCACGGCCACCCGGCGCGTCGGCGTACATCGCTATACTTATCCCCAAGGTTCGGACGGGCATCTGCTTCTGGACCTGGACCACGGCATCTACAACTACGACGGTAAAACGCTTTGGGCGGAAGTCCGTGTCGTGAGTCCGACGCTCGTCACGGGCTACCGGATTACGAACGGATGGGCCCGGACCAATTATACCTATTTCGCCATGGAGTTCTCGCAGCCGGTCCTGGAGTACGGCTGCAAGGACAAGGCGCCTGCGTACTATCAAGGTGGATACGGCCGGTATTCCCGGATGAACGATTTCCCCGAGATGGCCGGCCGGAAACTGGTTGCCTGGTTCAGGTTCGATACGGCCGACAGCCCTGTTCTGACGGTCAAAGTGGGTATCTCCGCAACGGGAATGACCGGCGCGCTGAAAAACCTCCGGGCCGAGGCGGAAGGGAAGTCCTTCGACGTTCTCCGGCAGGAAGCGGAAGCGGCCTGGGAAAAGGAGTTGGCCTGCATCGACATGGACGGTACCGAGGAGGAAAAGACAATGTTCTATACGTCTTTGTACCATACGATGATCAATCCGTCGGTGTACATGGACGTGGACGGACTCTATCGTGGACTGGACCACGAACTGCATCAGGCTGAAGGGTTTACGAATTATACTGTGTTCTCGCTTTGGGATACCTACCGGGCGGAACACCCGCTCCTGGCGCTGCTCAAACCCCATCAGGCGGAGGACATGGTAGCGTCCATGCTGAAGCACTATGAGCAGAGTCCCCATCACATGCTGCCCATCTGGAGCCACATGGCCAATGAGAACTGGTGCATGACCGGTTATCATAGCGTTTCCGTCCTGTCGGATGCCCTGGCCAAGGGATTGAAGGTTGATGGGAAAAAAGCGCTGGAAGCGATGGTCTCCACCTCGTCCATTCCTTGGTACAGCGGGCTGGGAGAGTATATCCAGCTGGGATATGTACCGCTGGAGAAGACATCCACCGCGGCCAGCAACACGCTGGAATACGCCTATGACGACTGGACGATCGCCGCTGCTGCGGAACGGCTGGGAGTAGCCGGTATTGCGGATCAGTACCGGAAACGGGCCGGATATTACAAGAACGTCTTCGACCCTGCGTTGGGCCTTGCCAGACCCCGTTATGCCGACGGTACCTACAAAGACCCCTTTGATGTCAAGCAGACCGTCGGTCAGGGCTTCATCGAAGGAAACTCCCTGAATTATTCCTTCCATGTCCCTCAGGACGTGCCTGGACTGATGCAGCTGATGGGCGGAGACAAGCGGTTCATCGCCAACCTGGACGAACTATTCGGAAGCGACCTTCCGGAGTACTGCTATGCGGACAATGAGGACATTACGGCGGACTGCCTCCTGGGCGGTTATGTCCATGGGAACGAGCCCAGCCACCACATTCCATACCTGTACGCCTGGACTTCCGAGCCGTGGAAGACGCAGTACTGGGTCCGGGAAATCGTGGACCGCTTCTACAAGCCGGAAATCCGCGGCTTGGGCGGCAATGACGACTGCGGCCAGATGAGCGCCTGGTACATATTCACCGTTCTGGGTTTCTATCCCGTCTGTCCGGGCACGGACCAGTATGTGCTGGGTGCGCCATGCATTCCGTATGCCAAAATCTCCCTTGAAAACGGTCGTACCCTGGAAATGAAGACGAAGGGGCTCAGCGCCCGGAACCGCTATGTCAAGTCGGTGAAACTGAACGGAAAGTCCGTCGACCGGCTCTATCTCACGCACGCCGAATTGCTGGAAGGGGGCGTCCTGGAATTCGAAATGGCCCCGAAACCGAACCGGCGCCGGGTTTTTGCCATGCCGCGGCTGTCCGAATAAAAAAGCGCTGCTATGAAAAGACTTACCATTATATTACTGGGTCTGCTGGCCCTTGCATCCTGTCAGACCAAGCCGGCGGCGGAGCCCGGCTATATCGTCCAGGTGTCCCTGGGCGGCTGGCATTCGCCGGATTATACGGCCTCGCAGATCATCAGCCGGATTGATACTGTTGCCAGCCTCATCCCGGTCCGGAAGGTCATCATCGGCTGGAGCCTGGACAAGGATATCTACCGGGAAGTGGGGGAGCACCTGCATGCAAAGGGCATCCGGATGCTGCTCTGGTTGCCCGTATTCGCCGAAACCGAAGAAGTCTGTGACAACATTCCGGCCGTCGATCTCTGGGGGACTATCCCCGCCAATTACGACTTGGCGGCCGGGGAAGGTTTCCGTTTCAACTGTCCGACGCATCCGCAGAACATAGCGAATGTCGTCGCCATCTATGACCGCCATTTCAGTGACTGCGGCTTTGACGGTGTCTTCCTGGACCGCATCCGCACACAATCCTTTGTGAGCGGCGTTGGCGGTGTGCTCAACTGCGGCTGTCCGGTTTGCACAGAGAAGTTCAGGGAAGAAGGAATCGATCTGGACGCCGTCCGTGCGGCATGGGTCGAAAAGGGCGATGCTTTCCTGTCCGTCACCGGCTATGATACGGAGAGCGGATTCGCCTTCGTTGATCCGCTTGCAACCGCTTTCTTCAAAGCTAAAGGCCATATCGTCAGTGGGGCTGTGGCCACGGTCGCCGACAGCCTCCGGAGCCGTGGGTTGGAGATTGGCATGGACCTGTACGCACCCTTCATGGCGCCCTTTGTCGGGCAGGATTACGCGATTCTGTCGCAGCATGCGGATTTCATCAAGCCGATGCTCTACCGCAAGACTTTCGCACCCGCAGGCATGGGCTTCGAGTATGACCTGTTGCGGAAGGCTGTACCGGCGGCCGAAGGCTATCCGGAGTTCGCCATGGACGTCGCTTTCCTGGATTCCCAGCTGGATGCCATGGCACCTTATGATTGCGGTAAGTATCCGGGCATCGAGATCAATTACCGGGAAGGCATCGTGCCCACGTCGCCGGATTATGTAACCGAATCCCTGGATGCGGTCATGCGTCATGGATTCGACGGCGCCGTCCTTTCGTGGAATATTATGGAAGCACCGGATTCACATATCGCTTGTCTGGGGCGACCGTGATCAAAGGTGCGGTGACCGGACGGGAACGTTGGCGCGGGCACCATCCAGCGTGCGGACGGAGTAGGAAGTAATGTGTCCGTCGGACCAGTCGAAATCCACGATATAGCCGCCACGGGCACGGAGGCCGCGAACGGAGCCTTCCTTCCACGCTGCAGGCAAGGCGGGAAGCAGGACGATGGCGTCCTCATGGCTCTGCAGGAGCATTTCCGCGATGCCCGCCGTCACGCCGAAGTTGCCGTCGATCTGGAACGGCGGATGCGCGTCGAAGAGGTTCGGATAGGTGTTCCGCTTGAAAAGGTTCTTGATGATGAGAAAGGCGTGGTCGCCGTCCTGCATCCGGGCCCAGAAGTTCGTTTTCCAGCCGAGGCTCCAGCCGGTGGCCATGTCGCCGCGCTGTATCAGGGTCGTACGCGCTGCTTCGAACAATTCGGGCGTACGGGTCGCGGTAATCTGGTCGGAAGGATAGAGGCCATATAAGTGAGAGATGTGCCGGTGCTGGTCATTCGGGTCGTCTCCGTCCTCGATCCATTCCTGGAGCTGGCCGTACTTGCCCACCTTCATCGGCGGCAGTTTCGCAAGCGCGGCCTGCAGTTTTGCACGGTAGGCGCTTTCATCAAGGCCCAGGATTTCGGAGGCCTGCAAGGTGCTGGAAAGGGCGTCACGCGCAATCTGCGTATCCATTGTACAGCCCGCCGTAATCGGGGATTTCTTGCCCATCGGCCCGTGTTCCGGGCTCACCGATGGAACGACGACCAGGTAACCGTTCCGCGGATCCACCTGCATGTAATCCAGGTAGAAGTCCGCCGTTCCCTTGATGACCGGATACCATTCCCGCAGGAAATCCTTGTCGCCGGTGTAGAGATAATGGGTCCACAGGTGGGTGGCCAGCCAGGCGCCGCCATTGGGATACATGCCCCAGAAAGCGCCGTCGACGGGGCCTGCAACACGCCAGATATCGGTATTGTGGTGCGCCATCCAACCGCCGCAGCCATACATCTGCTTCGCCGTCACCGCGCCCGTTTCCGACAGATCCTTGATCATCCCGAAGAAGGGAACCAGGCTCTCGGAGAGGCCGCAAACCTCGGCGGGCCAGTAGTTCATCTGGGCATTGATGTTGATCGTATATTTGCTATCCCACGGGGCCATCACTTCATCGTTCCAGATGCCTTGCAGGTTGGCGGGCTGTCCGCCCGGCTGGGAGGAACTGATCAGGAGGTAGCGTCCGTAATTGAAGATCAGGGCCACCATGCCCATGTCGTCGCTGTCCTGGAAGGCTTCCTTGCGCTTGTCCGTCGGCAGGGAAGCGTTCGCGCCGGAATGCAGCCGGATCGAGCAACGTCCGTACTGCTCGCTATAGGCGGCCACATGCCGCTTGAGAAGCTTCTTGTAAGAGATTTTGGCGGCCTTTTCCAGGCCTTTCCTCGCGGCGGCCGACTCGTTACCCGAGATGTCGTGATAGTTGACGAAATTCGTCGCAGCATTCACCAGCAGCGTTACATGCGTGGCGCCGGAGACCGTCAATTGCTTCATCGAAGCTGTTACCTTGCCGTCACTGATGATCCGTGTGCAGCATTCCGCCGTAAGACCTCCGGGGATACCTTCATGCTCTACGCCCTTGATGCGTGTGATGAGCATATTCCCGAACGTGGTGACTTCGAAGGGGAATTTGCAATCCTGGGTCAATGTGAACGTCAACGCCCCTTTCTTGCTTGCATCGAGCCGTATGACGACGGCGCGGTCACGCAGGGAGGCAAAGGCGCTCCGCGTGTAACGGACACCGTTCGCCGTGAAACCGACGTTGGCGACGGCACGGGTCAGGTCCAGGTCGCGGCAGTAGTCATCGACCTTTTCCGGCATGTTCTCGAAATGCATCCGGAGACTGCCCAGCGTCAGGAACCGCATCCCGTGAGGACCGGGGATAAACTGCTTGTTGATCAGTTCTTCCGCCTCTTCCTCGCGTCCTGCGTATATGAGCTGCCGGGCCTGGTCGAGGTATTCCAGGGAAGTCTTGCTGTTGTTGTCATGCGGCGAACCGCTCCAGAAGGTCGATTCGTTCAGCTGGATGGTTTCGTCGGTGATTCCGCCGAAGACCATCGCGGCCATCTGGCCGTTGCCGAGGGGCAAGGCCTCCAGCCATCGTCCGGCCGGGGCGTCATACCATAGACGTTCCTGGTCTCCGGCGACTTGCGGCCGGGAAGACGCCATCGCCAGCAGCGAGATGGCAAGGATGAAAACCTGTTTCTTCATATCGGGTCAGTTGATTTTGATTACGAATCCGTCGCTGCCCAGGAGCAGCGAGCCGTCTCCCGCAGGGATGCGGGCGTAAAGTGTTTCCACGGGGTAGCGCGTCAGGCTGTTGCAGTGCGAGCAGCCCGGAAGCGCCAGTTGTGAGCCACCGCTGCCAAGGAGGTAGAAGCGGTCTTGCGAGGCATCATAGTACAAGCCGGCCACATCGGCGGTAAAAGGGCAGGGAACGCCCATTTCCGTATAATCCAGCGTCCGTTCGCTCCATACCGTTCCCCGGGAGGATGTATAGGCGGCCGGCTTGCCGTCCGGCTGCATGCCGGCCACCATGACGCTTCCTCCGCCTGCCGCTACGGCCTGGAGATCCATGCGTGGATAGTAGCCCTCGTATCGATCGTTGAAATCCAGCACCGTCCATTCGGATGCGGGATTCCCATGCACGATTTCCCCGGCGTCCGTGACGGCCCACAGGGTATTTCCGTCAAGGGACAGGTCGCGCATACGGCCCTGTACGGGCAGTTTGTTCCGCGTCACGACCTCTCCATCGGCATTCAGTTCCAGTAGTTCACGCCCTTTACTGTCCAAGGCGAAAACGTGTTCTCCGTTTGTAGCCAGTGCAGTTATAGGACGCTCAGGGATGCGCTTGCGAAGCACATTGCCTTCCGCATCCAGCCAGGCAATGCATTCTCCCGCTGCCAGGATTGTCCCGTCAGAGAGGGGGACACCCGTGCGCAAATCCTGCCCCTGCGCGGTCAGAAGACTGCACATGGACAGGAATGCCAGCAGGCAGCGGGGGAGCGGTTGCATTACTTCAGTCCGCTGCTCACAATCTTGAAGTCATCGAAAGCCGCCACGAACGGATCAGGAGCGGGACGGCCAGGTCCGGTTTCCGGAGTGATATTCCGGCGCATGGCAGGCATTACACCGCCGCAGGCGATTACCCCCACACGGATGTCCTCGAGAACGGCCTTGGCGGTTCCCATTTTTACGAATTTCTTACCGTCGACAGAGTACCAGGCGGTGTAGTTGTCCCCCTGCTTGACCAGGCGCAGCCAGAGATCATCCTCCCATCCTGCGATGCCTTCCATGCTCAGGTTCTCAACGCTTTTCTGCTGTCCGTTCTCCTCCACCAGGAGCTGGAGCTGTCCTGCAGTGGGCCCGGCTTCCTGTTGCCGGCGGAAGTTGAAGGTGGCCGTACGGACCAGTTTGACGAAATTGTCGTCGCATTCATAGGCCACCAGGCCAGCGTTGCGGGTAGGGTGCTGCAACGGGGCGTTCAGGCAGCGGACTTTCGTTTCGATGGTCCAGTCGCTGTTGGCGCTTTGAAGCAGGATATTGCTCGCAGAATTGCTTCCTTGGGCGATGTCCTCTTCTTCGGAGAGGATGATCAGCTCGCCGTCCTTCATTCCCCGGCCGTTGGGATCTTCGCGAACCCAACTCCACTGGCTGCCGGGAACGTTCTTGTTGAAGTTGTCGGAAACGCCCTTCGTACCGAAGTTCACCGTCAGTTTGCGGCTGTCTCCGGTCTCCCGGTCGAACAGCGTCACGACGGCCGTGCCGGGAATGGCTTCCGCCTGTTTTACGCTGACTTTGATGGCCGGATCGGCAGCCACGGCTTCTACCTTCGGGGCTTTGCCCGCCTTGCGGAGGAAACTGTATTGGTCGGCGTCGCCCAGCTTGACGGGTTTGCCGTCCACCTTGAGCGACGCGATACCCAGATTGGGCATCACCTTCACGGCAAAGGTGTCCTCGACGGTCTTTCCGTCGATGGTGACGGAACAGGTGACCGTGGCCACACCCATCGAAACGGCTTTCACCGTACCGTCCGCGGCGATGGTGACGACGGCGGGATTGTTGCTTGTCCAGACGCACTTCGCTCCTTCGTAGAAGCTGTCGTCATTCATGCAGGCGGAGAAGGATGCCTTCGCCGTCTGGCCGATGCGCAGCACGGAGGCGTCGCAGGTGGCCCAGACCGTCTTCAGGCTGCGGTTCAGACTGCCGGACATGGTCGCGGTCACGCTGCCGCGGATATCCTGCGAGGAGGAGCCGAATTCGAAGACATAACGGCCCGGATCATAGGTCATCCGGTCGGCCTTCATATCCCAGAACCAAAGGTCGGCGCAGTCGATGTCGATGCGCACGGTGCGGGTCTGTCCGCGCGGGATGGTCACGCGCTTGAAGCCCTTGAGGCGCTTCAGGGGACGTTCCAGCGAGGCCGGGCTGTCCGGGGTGCGGACATAGATCTGCACCACCTCGTCACCGCTGTAGTCGCCGGTATTGGTCACGTCCACGCTGAGGGTCACCTTGTCGTTCGGGGTGATGGCGCTCTTGCTGATGCGGCAGTTGCTGTACTTGAAGGTCGTATAGCTCAAGCCATATCCGAAAGGATAAGACACCTCCCTGTCGAAGTACCACAGGGTGCGGCCCTGGTTGCCGGAGCTCTGGCGCAGATTGTAGTCGGTGATGGCGGGCAGATCCTTCACGGTCTTGAACCAGGTGGCGTTGAGCTTGCCGCCCGGAGTGGCCTCGCCAAAGAGCAGACGCGGAATGGCCACTCCCTGGGCCTGGCCGTTGTAGCCGGTCCAGAGGATGCCCTTGACGTTCGCCAGATTCCGGAATTCCTCCACCTCCACGCAGCCCAGCGTCTGCATGACCACGATGGTGCGCGGATTGACGGCGGCGACGGCCTGGATGAGCGCGAGCTGGTTGCCCGGCAGCAGCAGCGTCAGGCGGTCGGCCTCCTCGGTCGCCGTATGCTCGTCGGTACCGACGAACACGACGGCCACATCGGCATTCCGTGCGGCGGCCAGCGTAGCCTCGTCGATCGGGGCGTCCTGCGGGGCCTTATAGACCAGATAAACAGTCTGCGGGCCGTTAAAGCCGAGTTTGAGGGCGTTGGTCTTCATGGGCATGCTGGCGCCGTAAACGCCGCCCACCCGGGCGCCGGAAGCCTTCGTCGCTTCGATGCGGCCGATCAGGTTGCCGTCCGGACCGCCCACGCGGATCTCCACGATACCGCCCTCGGTAGGGATGTTCAGGCCGACGGTAATGTTCTCGATGTTTGTGATGTCGACATTGTCATAAGCAGTCCAGGAACCGTCGTCGATGGTGCGTACCTGCTCCTCTTCGCCCATACCGGAGCCGACGGTGATGCCATCAGCGCAGGAGGTGTACTTGGTGGCGTCGTAGCGGGTTGTGCTTCCATCGGTCTTCTCGATTTCGAAGTAAGCGACATACAGCAGGTTGCTCTTGCTCTTGATGTCGCCGCCGACGGCCAGGCGCACATCCACGTCATAGCCTTTGTCTTTCAGCCAGGCCTGGATGCCGGCATACGGAGAGATCATGGCGGAAGCCTCCGGACGTCCGGAATAGGGGCCCAGTTCCACGTCGTCGGCCTGCGGGCCGATCAGCGCGATGCTCTTCAGGGCCTTCGGGTCCAGCGGAAGGGCCTTGTCCTCGTTCTTGAGCAAGACAGGGGTACGCACGGCGATTTCGGCAGCCAGGGCACGGTGGGCGGCGGAAGCCACCCGGGACGGTTCGTACTTCGTGTACGGCACCATCTGTTCGGGGTCGAATTCGCCGGTGCGCATGCGGATCGTAAACATGTTGATGAGGGCCCGGTCGATATGGGCCATCGGCAGGATGCCCTGCTCGTAGGCGCTGATCGCGAAACGCTGGTAAATGCTGCCGCAGTCGGAGTCCACGCCGGCCGCAAGGCCGTACGCCGTCGCCAGTTCGCGGGTCTCGGCATAGTAATGCCCGTCATAGATGTCCTGGATGGCGGCGCAGTCACCGGTCACGTAGCCTTTCATGCCGTAGGTCCGGCGGGCCAGCGTATCCAGGTAGAAGGCGCTGGCGGAAGTCGGAACGTGGTTCACGGCGTTGTAGGAGGACATGATGGAAGGCAGATGCTCGTCTTCAATCAGGCGTTTGTAAGGATAGAGATAGAACTCGCGCATGTCGCGGCTGTCCATGTTGGAGCTGCTCACGTGGCGGTCGAACTCACTGTTGTTGGCGAAATAGTGCTTGGCCGTCGGAACGGCCTTCAGGTATTTCGGATCCGCGCCCATCATGCCGCGCACGAAGCCGCGGGCCATTTCCGCGGCGAGGAACGGATCCTCGCCGTAGGATTCGCCGGTGCGGCCCCAGCGGGGGTCGCGGACCGGCTCCACGACCGGCGACCAGAAGGTAAGGCCCTTCGTACCGGTGGCGAAGATGGCGCGCGCTTCGTCGGCGATGGCCGAAGCCATCCATTCCGCCACGGCAGGATCCCAGGTGGATCCGATGGCCACGCTGTTGGGGAAGGAAGTGGGGCCGAGGATGCCTACCGACGGGTTCGCGCCGGAGAGCACGCCGTGCAGCGCCTCACTCCAGACATTGTAGTTCTTCAGGCCCAGCCGGGGGACGGCGGCCATGTTGTTTCCCAGCAGGCTCTGCTTTTCCTCGAGCGTCAGGCGCGAAACCAGATCCGTCGCCCGTTCCTCGAAGGAGTACGCGGTGTTGAGATAGATCGGGAGCTCGTTGTCCTGGGCGAGCGCCGAAGCGGCGGCCAGAAACGCCAGCGCTCCGGAGAGAAGGAGTTTGCGGATCGTATGCATATCAGTTTTGTGTTGTGTCCGACAGTACGGTTGCTTCCGAATCCAAAGATAAACAATTATTTACAGTATTCTCCGTTTTTTTTGGTGAAAGCCAGTGAGTCGCCCCAGGCGTTGTAGAGGATCCGGTGGCCGATGGCGGCGAGCCGGATGTCCAGACAAGTCTGGCACTGGTCGGGGCCGTCCTGGACACAGGCCTTGTCGGGATAGATGAAATAGCTCTCCCGGTATTCCCCGGGCGTCAGGTTCGGCATGATGACATTGGCCCCCGCGGAAATGGCCTTCTCGCGTCCCTGGGGATCGACCGTTTGGTTCGCCGTGGCCGCCACCATGTTAATTTCGGGCATGAGGATACGGAGGATGGCGATCATCTTGAGTGTCAGGTCCATCCGTTCGGCAGCGGATGGAATGAGGTCCTTGAAACGGTACAGCGGGGTATCGGGATGGGGGATATAGGGTCCGAGTCCGACCATCGCCACATCCATCCGCTTGAAAAAAAGCAGGTCCGCGGCCAGATGGTCCAGGGTCTGGAAGGGCAGGCCCACCATGACGCCGGTCCCGGTCTGGTAGCCGGTCCGTTTCAGGGTTTCCAGGCAATCGAGCCTTTTGCGGAAATCATGCTTTGCGTTCCTCGGATGGATCTTGTAATAGAGCTCCTCGCTCGATGATTCTATCCGCAGAAGATAGCGGTGTGCGCCTGCTTCGAACCAGCGGCGGTAGGTCTCTTCGCTCTGCTCTCCAAGCGAGAGCGTGATTCCGAGGCTTCCGTTGTCGATTTCCTTGATTTCCCGGACGAGACGCTCGATCCTGGAAATGAACTCCGGGTCGGTGCGCTCTCCGCTTTGCAAGGCCACGGATCCGTAGCCCAGTTCCTTGGCCAGGCGGGCGCAGGAAAGGACTTCGTCGTCGCTGAGGCAATAGCGTTCCACGCGATTGTTCCCGCTTCTCAAACCGCAGTAAAGACAGTTCTTCTCACAGACATTACCGAACTCGATGAGACCCCGCAAGTGCACATAATTATCCAGATACTGGAGTTTGACTTTCAGCCCCTGCCGGAGGAGACGGTCCTTTTCGGGACCTTCAGCCGCGAGCAGGACCTTGATTTCTTCCGGGCTTAACTCTTGTTTCCGGAGTATGTCATCAAACGCCAGGCTCATCCTTATATGGTTTCACACTCCATCTCGATAAGCCAGGCCGGCCGGCAGACGCGGGCCTCCAGAATGATGCGGGGAATGGATGGGAAGCGTTCCTGCATATAGGCGTCAATGACGCGATAATCCGAGATGTCACGCAAATAGATGACAAAATACGGAACGTGTCCAAAGTCGGAACCGCCCTCGCGTAACAGCACCTCGATATTCTCCAGCAGGCGGTCCGTCTGGGCGACCACATCGCCCTCATGAAGTACATGGCCGTGATGGTCGATGCTCGCCGTGCCGCTGATGAAAACCTGCCCGTCCGAAAGCCGGACGCCCCGTTCGAAGGCCACGCCGTAATCGTGCGTGGGACTGAGGTGGGAGAGCGCTTTCAGGTAGGTCTTGTCCGATTCCCGGATGTCGGGACGGGTGACGAAATCGATGGCGACGACCGCATTGCGACCTTCCGTAGCGCCCCCGATGCCGGTGGAAGCGATATAATGCGTGTCATGCGACAAGCCTTCCTCGGCAAAGACGTCGTTACGCGCCTTCACAAGTCCGGCGTAATTGGCGTCGATGTCGCGCACATAGATCCAGGTCCGCACGCAGTGGGTCCTGAGTTCCAGTCCGAGCGGACGGATGATGTCCAGGTATTTGTCGAAAAGCAGGCGGGACTGGGCATAGGAGTCCTTTCCGGCCGCTTCTTCCTCCGTGAGACGAAGGCTGTGGAACAGGCAGGGAAGCGCTTGGGATGACGTCTGTACCAGCGCGGCGATACGGCTGCCGTCCAGCGGAGGCTGTTCGACGACAGAAACGGGAAGGCCCGGAAACATGGGCCCGATCTCCGCATCCAGAGCAGTTCGAAGGGCTTGGATCTGGTTCTGCGCGTCGCTCAGGAAAAACCGGATAAATGCGGGACGGCGGCCCTCCGCCATCTCCGAACGGAAGAATCCCCCCATCCTGTCAAAGACGGAAGCCAGGGCTTCGGAGAATGTGCACCCGGAAGCGGGGCGGATGATTTCGAAGTTTTTTTCCATAGCAAGTCAGGCCCTCTTAGGTCCGATAATCTTTTGTGAGATATTGATGATGAGGTCATTCATCTACATCAGTAGTCTTTGTTTTCGGATACGAATTTACTTGTTTTTTCCGATATGACAATCATGCGGTCTGCAATAATTATCACATAAACAGGACGAAAAAGTAAAATATCGCTTGCGATATAAAAATAAAGTCGTATATTTGCATCGTGAACGATATAATTGAATAAGGATATGGCAAAGATCTATGATTTCAAGGCGGTCTCCAACAAGGGAGCCGAGGTGGACTTCTCGCAGTATGAAGGCAAAGTCCTGTTGATTGTCAATACCGCTTCCAAGTGCGGTTTCACGCCTCAGTATGACGGTCTGGAGGCGCTCTATCAGAAATACAAGGACCGTGGACTGGTGATCCTGGGTTTCCCTTGCGACCAGTTCGCACACCAGGAGCCGGGAAGCGACGAGCAGATCGCCGAGTTCTGCCGGATCAACCATGGCGTCACCTTCCCGCTGATGAAAAAGATCGACGTGAACGGACCGTCCGAGGATCCCGTTTTCACGTATCTCAAGGCCGCCGCTCCGACGGAGGAATACAAGGGACTGAAGGCGAAAGCGACGCAGAAACTGCTGAAGACGCTCAGCAAAAGCGTGGAGAAGGACAGCGATGTGCTCTGGAACTTTACGAAGTTCCTCGTGAACCGCGACGGGACCGTCGTCAAGCGTTTCGCGCCCGTGGCCGAGCCCGTGTCTTTCGAAAAGGATATCGAGGAAATGCTGTAATGGACGGAAGATTCAACCTGGACAACCAGCTCTGCTTCCGGCTGTACACCGCTTCGCGTCTGATCACGCAGGCCTATCATCCGCTGCTGTCGGAATACGGGCTGACCTATCCGCAGTATCTGGTCCTGTTGGTCCTGTGGGAGAAAGACGCGCAGCCGGTGAACGACATCGCCAAACGGCTGATGCTGGAGACCAACACCGTCACTCCGCTCCTCAAAAGGATGGAAGCCGAAGGGATCCTGACCCGAACCCAGGGTACGAAAGACGCCCGCCAGATGATTGTGAAACTCACGAGGAAGGGATGCGGCCTGAAGGAAAAGCTCGCAAACGTTCCCGAGACGGTCGGCAGCTCCATTCTCTGCGAAAGCGTCACTCCGGAAACGGTTCCCGGACTTTACGGAATGCTGGACGGCATCATCCGTCAACTGAAAGAAAAACAAAACCATATTTGAACACCATGAACATCCGCAGTCTTTTTGGAATGGTCGGCGCCGCCCTGTGCCTGCTTTCCTGCAACAACACCCCGACGATCTATGACTTCAAGGCCGAGTCCAATGCCGGCGAGGAAGTGAACTTTTCCGATTACAAGGGCAAAGTCCTGCTTATTGTCAACACCGCCTCCAAGTGCGGTTTCACCCCGCAATACGACGGGCTCGAGAGCCTGTATGAGAAATACAAGGACAAGGGTCTGGTCGTCGTCGGTTTTCCCTGCGACCAGTTCGGTCACCAGGAGCCCGGCACGAATGCGGAGATTGAGGATTTCTGCCGTCTCAATTACGGCGTGACCTTCCCGCTCATGGCCAAGTCCGACGTGAATGGCGAAAACGCCAATGAAGTATTCAAGTGGCTGTACAGCGAAAAGCCCTTCGCGGGTTTCGGGGACAGCGACTCCGGTAAATTCATGGACGGCATGCTTTCCCGGGGAAATCCCGATTACGCTTCCAACCCGGACATCAAGTGGAATTTCACCAAGTTCCTCCTGGACCGGAAGGGGAGAGTGGTCGCCCGTTTCGAGCCGGTGGTCACGCCCGCTGAACTGGAAGCGCATGTCGAAGCGCTGTTATAGTCCGCTATTGGAATAGGTAAACCGTTTATTTTTCGGGGAATAGCATCAATATCCCGGAAAATCATTATCTTTGAATGTCCGGCCCCGGCTGGGCATTCCTTGTTTGATCCGTAAATCAGAGACTATGGCAGCAAAGAAAGACACCAAGAAGCAGAGATCCCCTGAGATCGAGGTCATTTGGAAGGAGAATGTTCCCGAAGCCGTTTATTTCGACCGCAACGGCTACAGCATCGTCGCGAAGGTGGAGAAAGGACAGTACATCCTGACCCGTGTCGGCTGGGGCGAAGATCCCGAAAAGGGGGAGAGCCTCGTCGTTTCTGCGAAGGACACGCTCCGGCTGATGGACAGCCTCAAGGTCAAAAAGGCCGACACCCTCATCAAGGCCCTCGGGAAAAGGTTCGCCCTGAAGGAACCCCACAATTCCTTCGTCAAGATTCTGACTTCCCTCGAAAGAAGGGGAATCCCGTACGAGAGAAAGTAGGCATCCGGTGGTGTGAATCCGGTTTCCGCGCGCCTTCTGGGTCAGCAACTCTCCGCACCTCGTTTCAAAGGGCCTGCGGAGGTTGTATCGTGGTTCGGTGCCATGCAGGCGCAGGACTACCGTGGCATGCGCTGGGCTGTCGCGATGCGCACGGGAAGGCCTTCCTACAAAGCATTTGAAAAAGCGTATAACGAGGGACGGATTATCAGAACCCATCTGTTGCGTACTACCTGGCAGTTGATTGCCGGGGAGGATTACCATTGGATGCTGGAACTATGCCGTTCAAAGGCCCTCGCCGGACTTCGCGGCTGGATGCATGCCAACGGGATTGACATACCGGAAACGGAGAAAAGAAGGATTCAGGAATTCCTCGTGGAAACAGCTGTCGGGAAACGGGGCGTTCTGAAAGAAGACTTCGATCGGGCTTTGAAGGCGAAGGGGATTGTAATGGAAGACCACCGCCTGTCCTACCATCTCCGTCTCGCCGAATTCGACGGCCTGCTCTGTTCCGGCGACCTTCATCCGACCAAGCGAACGCTGGCGTTGGTGTCTGAAAGGATAGGGGCACCGACTGTGATGGACCATGACGAGGCGCTTGCCCTGCTGGCCCGGAAATACTTCAGAAGCCACGGACCTGCATCCCTGGATGATTTTGTATGGTGGTCCGGGCTGAACATAGGGGAGTGCCGGAGAGGTATGGACATCTTGGGGAATGAACTGGATACCTTAAGATATAGGAAGCGGGATTACCATTTTCTCACCGATGCCCGGACAAAGGGTTTCCGCAGCGGGCAGGTCTTGCTTCTTCCGGCTTTTGACGAGTATCTCATCGGCTACAAGAGCCGCCATGTGGTTCTGCATCCGACTCATGCGCCGAGAGCGCATAACCAGACGGGAATCTTCTATCATGTCGTTGCATTGGACGGCGAAATCGTCGGAAACTGGCGTCCAATGGAAACGGATTTCGGCGTCACGGTCTTCAAGGAAGGCGTTCAGCTTCCGGAAGATGCCTTGCAGAAAGAAATGGAACGGCTTCGCGTTGCACGTAAGCGTTAGGGCTTCATGCCCATGCGAAATTCTCTTTTCCCGCTCCGATTTCGAAGTGATACTTGACAATACCGAGATCCATCTTGCTGTAGCCCACCATCGAGAACAGCGGTTTGGCCTGGACTTTCGGAAGACGGCTTCCATCCTGTAAACCCAGGTATTCGAGACGGAACTTCTGCTGGTTGACGGCAGTCGGAGCAAGCTGCGCTGCCTCGACACCGTTTTTGAACCAGTTCGGGGTCAGGTCGCTCGCGTTGCTGATTTCTTTCACCGGCTTCACTTTGTGCTCCTTGCCCTGGTTCTGCCCGTATCCGAGCGCGATGTAACAACCGATCTTCTCTCCATTCTCCAACTCATACGTACCGGGAATCTTGCTGTAACTCAGCCCGGCCCAGCAGGTATTGAGGCCCAGTGTCTGCGCCAGCAGGACGAGTTGCTCGCCGTAATAGCCGATTTTCTCGTCCAGTTCCTCGCCTTTTTTCCCGGCCATGACGAAATAGTTCTTCACGCCGGAGAAGGATCCATAGGCCATGAGCCCGCTGAACGACTTGGGCTCGTCCGTTACCAACTGGACATGCAGCCCCGCCTCCTGATTGATGGTCCGGACCTTGTCCGCAAGAACCGCCAGGACTTCTTCAGGAATGGGATCCTCCTTGTATCTGCGCACCGAATGACGCGCCTTGATTGCCTCGGTCAGTGTCATATTGTCTTCTATCTGTAACAAATATAGCTATTTATCGGATAACAGGCAAGCGTCCGTCTTTGCAATCCGGTTGCAAGGATTTCTTCTTATCTTTGCACCATGAGTCCAGTATTTACAGCCTTGATGATTCCGTTCCTGGGGACCGCCCTGGGATCGGCCTTCGTTTTCTTCATGAAACGGGAGATGCCGCCGGCGCTGCAGAAGATCCTGCTGGGGTTCGCCTCCGGCGTGATGGTGGCGGCTTCCGTATGGTCGCTGATTATTCCGGCCATCGAGATGGGGAACGGGACATCGGCGGTCGTGGCCCCGGTTATCGGCTTGCTGGCGGGTTTCGCTTTCCTTCTCCTTATCGACTTCGTGACCCCGCATATCCATCCCGGTGGGGAAGCGGAAGGCCCCCGGAGCCGCCTGTCCCGCACCGCGAAACTGGCCCTGGCCGTCACAATCCATAACTTCCCGGAAGGGATGGCGGTCGGTGTCGCCATCGCAGGGGCGCTCACGGCCGATTTCAACATGGCCGGAGCACTGGCCCTGTCGCTGGGTATCGCCATCCAGAATGTACCGGAAGGTGCCATCATTTCCATGCCGCTGCGGGCGGAGGGCAACTCCCGGTGGAGGGCTTTCGGTATCGGGGCGCTCAGCGGGATTGTTGAACCTGTGGGTGGAGCGCTGGTGCTCTTGCTCGCTTCGGCGGTGCTGGGCATCATGCCGTTCATGCTGGCCTTCGCTGCCGGCGCTATGCTCTACGTTGTGGTCGAAGAACTGGTCCCGGAATACTCCCAGGGCAAGCATTCCAACATCGGCACCATCGGTTTCGCCTTGGGCTTCGCCCTGATGATGGTGCTGGATGTGGTGTTGGGATAACAGTTCCCTTTTTATTACATTTGCTTTTGGAAAACAAACAAAGAATAATCTACCATGCAGTTTATTGTCAAAGCATACGACGGAGAAGGGATGCTGGAAAAGAGAATGGCGGTCCGTCCCCGTCATTTGGAAGGAATGGCCCGGTTGGGCGCGCATGTCATCTGCGCCGGGGGATTGCTGGATGAATCCGGAAAGATGAAAGGCTCCGTGCTCGTCATGGATTTCGCCGACCGGAGCGAGCTGGATGCGTATCTCGCCGGCGAGCCTTATGTCCAGGAACACGTGTGGGAAAAGATTGAAATCGAAAGGATGAATGTCGTCATCCCCGGAAAGTGACGATGGAGATTCTCAGGGCGACCCGTACGGCGCAGCAGGCTGCGGCCTATTATGTCCGCATCCAGGCGATGGCCCGCAAGCATCGGATTCCGCTTGATGCGGAGTTCGATGAGCATGATACGCCCCAGACCAAGTACATCGTCATCATGGATGATTTCCTCCCGGTGGCGACCTGCCGGTTATATGGGCTGGACCAGCAGCATGTCATGCTGGGAAGGATCGTGGTCCTTCCCGAATACCGACATCGGGGCCTTGGAACGCTCGTCGTAAAGGAGGCGGAAGCCTGGGCGAAAGAACTGGGATACACAACGGCCGTTCTTGAAAGCCGTGACAACAAGATCCCTTTCTACGAGCAAATGGGCTATCAAGCAGATATGAGCGCGCCTATTGTCGGTGAAACGTTTACCTGCTACCGGATGGAGAAAGATCTGTAAGCGGGAGGCCGTTTTTGTAGAAGTCGAGCTTCTTTCCCCGAAGGCAAAATCCAGGAAGCCTATCGCTTCGGTTTGATATTCAGGTTCACGCCCAGGACATCCTCCGTGTCCACGATGGTCCAGCTGCTGCCCGGATAGACGCCGATGGTACGCTCGGTATCAAAGCCCAGGGCTTTCAGTTCCCGGATTATCTCGTCGCGGTCATCGCCGACCTCGAACCCCAGGTGATGGACGCCAAAGCCATGCTTGTCCTGGAATTCACGGAACGTGCTCGGCGTTTTGTCAACCTGATGCAGTTCCAAAACCCAGTTACCCATGTCGATGACGCACATCTGCAGGTCACACGGAATATCCTTGCCGCGATACGTGTACGGGTACTCCCCGTTCGTCTGCAGGTGGTTCACCCAGATCTCGGGTTCGGGAACACCCAGCAGGGCGGCCCACGCCTTGGCGGACTTCTGGATGTCATCGACGATGATATTGACCTGGATGAACTGCTCTTTCTTCAGTGGGGTGGCCAGCGGTTTGAACTCGGCAGGGGAGGATTCTTTCGGACGGGCAGACAGATACTCTTTCATCTTCTCTATTCCGTACTTAGCCACGACAAGATCATCTTCCGAAGTCGCTCCGCTGAAGGCGAAGGCCATCTTGCAACCGTCGTACTCGTCGTAGGCACCACCGACAAAGCCCAATTCGCCCATGATCTTCCGATGGTCCGGATTTCCGCTGTCGGCCCCGGTGGCGATCACTTCGCCGCATTTGGACCAGGCGATGGCGACCAGGTTCCAGCCTTCTTTCTCATTGCAGGGCGTACCTACGACCTTCATTTCCCCGATCCAGTCGTCCGTTTCGCCTTTGTTGAGGACCGAGGCGGTCGCCACGCCCTGGATGCCCATTTCGACAGCCTTGGCCTTCATGTCGTCCAGGGCTTTCACAATCTTGTTTCTCAGTTGGTCGTTCGTCATATCGTGCAGGCTTGTAGTGGTTACGGTCTGTTCTCCGCTGTTCCGCGGATTGACGTTGCCGAAGCAACCGATGGCGCACAAGGCGGCCATGACAGCGAGTATCTTCTTCATGGTTACGAAGTTATGAATAATCGGCGGATTTGCCAAATGCCGTTTTTTTTCTTACATTTGAGGCATGTTAGTAAAGTG